>Ga0310811_10000663_pt1 | contig 44028 bp, 37 predicted proteins | sample YCmetagenome_FD_207642 | JGI IMG/M metagenome (GOLD analysis project Ga0310811, IMG submission 207642) | Soil microbial communities from experimental microcosm in Duke University, North Carolina, United States - YC | ecosystem: Engineered > Artificial ecosystem > Soil microcosm > Unclassified ...
GAGCGCACGTGGTCGCGCAGGTCGGCGAGCGACCAGAGCGAGGCGGCGCCGAGGTCCAGCGGGCTCTTGCCGCCGAGCGCGGCCGCGGCCCAGGAGGCCTCCAGGAACTCCTGCGAGGTGCTGACCAGGTCGGCGGCCCGGGTGCGCACCCGCTCCGGATCGCAGACCACGACGTGCGTGCCCGCCGGCACCACGTCCACCAGCAGCTCCATCCGGTCGACCAGCACCGGGGCGAGCGACTCCATCCCCTCGACTGCGATGCCCTCGGCGATCTTGCCGAACACGTCCGCGAGCTCCGGGTACTCGGAGGCGTAGCCGTGCGCCCGCTTGCGGACCGTCTCGGTCAGCAGCAGTTCGCGGCACGGCGGCGCCCACAGACCGCCCTGCGCGACCTCCAGCGAGCGCTGGTCGGCGACCTTGAAGTAGCGGATCTCCTCGACCGAGTCGCCCCAGAACTCCAGCCGCAGCGGGTGCTCCTCGGTCGGCGGGAAGACGTCCAGGATGCCGCCGCGCACCGCGAAGTCGCCGCGCTTCTCCACGAGGTCGGTGCGCAGGTACGCGGCGTCCACCAGGCGGCGCGTCACCTCGTCCAGCTCGAGCTCCTGACCCGCCGTCACCTGCACCGGCTCCAGGTCGCCGAGCCCGGCCACCTGGGGCTGCAGCACGGACCGGATCGGCGCGACGACCACCCGCAGGCCGTTCTCGGCCTCGGGGTGGGCCAGTCGGCGCAGTACGGCGAGGCGGCGGCCGACGGTGTCCGAGCGCGGGGAGAGGCGCTCGTGCGGCAGCGTCTCCCAGGACGGGAACTCGGCCACCGCCGCCTCGCCGAGCAGGGAGCGCAGCGCGGCGGCCAGGTCCTCGGTCTCGCGGCCGGTCGCGGTCACGGCCAGCACGAGGCGGCCGGTCTCGGCGATCTGCGCGATGGCGGGGGCGCGCAGCCCGCCGACGGCCGTCAAGTCCAGGCGCGGGCGCGCACCGGTGCGCGCGGCGTCGGCGGCCGAACGCAGCGCGGGGTCGTCGATAAGAGGAGTGAGGAGACCGGAGAGGGTCATGGGCACCTTCCGTAGGCACGCCGAGTAACCCCGAACAGCCCACAGGGGGGCAGGGGGTTTCGTGTACTCCTAGGGTACGCACTCCCACCGACAACCCAACTCCCCGCGTGCCCGACGCAAGATCGAATCGCCGCCGCGCCGGGGCCGAGAAATCGTCAGGAAACGGGCGCGAGCCGGTAAAACGCCCCACCTGGACGGCACTCCCGCCTATCGCCGGACCGCTCGGTCCGGGTACCGTCTTGAGAAGCACTGAACGATGCGCCGGGCCACCCATGCCCCGGCACACGCGAGGCGACGTAAGGGACTGAAGATGACGCAGGGAACGGGCACGGGCCTTCCGACGAACGCGGCCGGAATACCCAACGGTCAGTTCGCGGGGCGCCTCATCGAGTTCAGCGACGTCGAACTGGATCGAAAGTACCCGCGCGGCGTCTACCTGAACTTCCACGGCTACCCCGACTTCTCGGTGTACGCCCGGCATGCCGCGCAGATCGCCGACCCGCCCGCCGAGCTGTCCGTGGACGAGGTCAGGGTCACCGACGTGATCGCGGCGAACCTGCTGGCCAGCACCACCGGCGACCCGATCTACCAGCAGGGCAGGCCGCCGACGGCCACGCCCGAGGGCTGGACCTGGACGCACGAGGCGCGCACCCGGCGGCTGTTCCTGGTCCCGGCGGAGCTCAACGGCTCCTTCCGGCACCACGGCGGCGTGGCCACGCTGCAGCTGGACCGGGGCAAGAGCGGGCTGTGGCACGAGGGCATGCTCGACCCGGTGGCCTTCGAGCGCTCCGGTTCGGTGCCGGAGGACGCGATGCAGCAGCTCGAGTCGCAGCTCGGCTTCCAGCTGCCCGTCTCCTACCGGCGCTTCCTCGCGGGCACCGACGGCGGCCGGCCGCTGAGCCCGGCCGTGAACCTGCAGTGCGGCTTCGTGGCGGACGGCTGGCTGTTCGGCGTGCGCCGCTCGGACCCGCACCAGGAGCTGGTCTACGCGAACCAGTCGCTGTTCGACCGGTTCACCGAGGAGTTCCTCGCGGTCGGCTACGTGCGCGGCGGCATGCTGGTGCTCAAGATCCGCGGCCACGACGTCGGCTCGGTCTGGTACTTCGACGACGACGACGCGCGCGACCGGGACTCCCGGGACGCCGCCTCGATCTGCAACGAGCTGCTGATCCGGGTGGGCAACGACTTCGACGACTTCGCCCGGCACCTGGTGGCGCTGCCGCAGCAGATCCAGGAGATCTCCGAGGCGGCCGTGCAGCAGGGCTTCGCCAGCCTGGTGACCGATGTCGAGTACCTCGGCTCCGCGCTGCCGCCGCACCTGGCCTTCCGGCGGCACTGAGCCCGCCGCGAAACCCCCGTCTTGCTCCTCGGACGGCCATCTCATCCAGTGGGCCGGGTATCGTGCGTGTGACGTACGCCGCATACGATGCACACGAAGCCTTCAGCTCGGACAACGGCGTCCCGGCTCAGCTCGCCCGCTAACGAGGAGTGTGCCGCCGTGGCCGACATCGACGCCGTACCCGCCCCCGCCCTTCCCGCGCCGGACGCCGCGCTGCGCGGCGACATCAAGGCGCTCGGCGAGCTGCTCGGGCAGACGCTGGTGCGCCAGGAGGGGCAGGAACTGCTCGACCTCGTCGAGGAGATCAGGGCTCTGACGCGGTCGGCGGACCCGGCGGCCGCGGACGCGGCGCAGGCCCGGCTCGCCGAACTCGACCTGGCCACCGCGATCCGGCTGGTGCGCGCGTTCTCCAGCTACTTCTACCTCGCCAACGTCACCGAGCAGGTGCACCGGGCCCGCGAGCTGCACGCCGAGCGGGCCACCAGCGGCTCCTGGCTGTCCCGGGCCGTGGACCGGATCGGCGCGGCGATAGCGGACCCCGAGTCGAAGGTCACCCGCGACTGGGTCGAGGAGGTGGTCAACCGGCTCTCCGCGCGTCCGGTCTTCACCGCGCACCCGACCGAGGCCGCCCGCCGCACCATACTGGGCAAGCTGCGGCAGATCGCCCGGCTGCTCGACGCGAACCCCTTCCCGCAGCCCGGCACCGTGACGGATCCGGTGGCGCAACGGCGGGCCGAGCGGCGGCTGCAGGAGCTGGTCGAGTCGCTCTGGCAGACCGACGAGCTTCGGGTGGCCCGGCCGGAGCCGACCGACGAGGCGCGCAACGCCCTCTACTACCTCGACGAGCTGCACGGCAGCGCCGTCCCCGACGTGCTCGACGAGCTGGCCGCGGAGCTGGAGCGGATCGGCGTGAGGCTGCCGGTGGACGCGCGTCCGCTGAGCTTCGGCAGCTGGATCGGCGGCGACCGCGACGGCAACCCGAACGTCACCCCGCTGCTCACGCTCGAGATCCTGGCGCTGCAGCACGAGCGCGCCGTGGACGACGCCCTGAAGATCGTGGACGGACTGCGCAACAGCCTCTCCACCTCGAAGCGGATCGCGAGCATCACCCCCGAGCTCGACGCCTCCCTCGCGAAGGACCTCGCGGCGCTGCCGGACATCCCGGCCCGGTACAAGCGGCTCAACCAGGAGGAGCCCTACCGGCTCAAGGCCACCTGCGTGCGGCAGAAGCTGCTGAACACGAAGAAGCGGATCGGCAAGGGCCGCGCGCACGTGCCAGGACAGGACTACCTGAACGGCGAGGAGCTGGTCGCCGACCTGCTGCTGATGCGCGACTCGCTGCTGGCCGACCGCGGCGAGCTGATCGCGCGCGGCAGCCTGGACCAGGTGATCCGCACGGTCTCCGCCTTCGGCCTGCAGCTCGCCACGATGGACGTCCGCGAGCACGCCGACGCGCACCACCACGCGATCGGCCAGCTGATCGACCGGCTCGGGATCGAGTCGTGGCGCTACGAGGACATGCCGCGCAAGTACCGGGCCGAACTGCTGGCCAAGGAGCTGCGCTCGCGCCGTCCGCTGTCCAAGCTGCCGGAGAAGATCCACCGCGACGGCGTCGAGGGCTTCGACGCGTGGGGCGGGGCCGCGCCGATCCTGGACCCGGACGCGGCGAAGACCTTCGGCGTGTTCACCGCGATCCGCGAGACCATCGAGCGCTTCGGCCCGGACGTCATCGAGTCCTACATCATCTCGATGTGCCGAGGTGTGGACGACGTGTTCGCGGCGGCGCTGCTGGCCCGCGAGGCCGGACTGATCGACCTGCGCGGCGGCCGGGCCCAGATCGGCTTCGTGCCGCTGCTGGAGCAGGTCGCCGAGCTGCGCCAGGCCGACACGATCCTGGACGAGCTGCTGAGCGACCCCTCGTACCGCAAGCTGGTCCGGCTGCGCGGCGACGTGCAGGAGATCATGCTCGGCTACAGCGACTCCAACAAGGACGCGGGCATCGCGACCAGCCAGTGGGAGATCCACCTGGCCCAGCGCAAGCTGCGCGACGTGGCGCACCGGCACGGCGTGCGGCTGCGCCTGTTCCATGGCCGCGGCGGCACGGTGGGACGCGGCGGCGGCCCGACCCACGAGGCGATCCTGGCGCAGCCCTGGGGCACGCTGGAGGGCGAGATCAAGGTCACCGAGCAGGGCGAGGTGATCTCGGACAAGTACGCGCTGCCGAGCCTGGCCAGGGAGAACCTGGAGCTGACGGTCGCCGCCACGCTGGAGGCCTCGGTGCTGCACCTCGGCCCGCGGCAGAGCGCCGACGCGCTGGCCCGGTGGAGCGCGGCGATGAGCGGCATCTCGGACGCGGCGTACGCCCGGTACCGGACGCTGGCCGACGACCCGGACCTGCCGCGCTACTTCCTGGCCTCGACCCCCGTGGACCAGCTCGGCGACCTGCACCTCGGCTCGCGCCCCTCGCGCCGCCCGGACTCCGGCGCCGGTCTCGAGGGCCTGCGCGCGATCCCGTGGGTGTTCGGCTGGACCCAGTCCCGGCAGATCGTGCCCGGCTGGTTCGGCGTCGGCACCGGCCTCGCCTCGGCGTACGCGCAGGGCCACGACGACGTGCTCAAGGAGATGTACGAGGACTGGCACTTCTTCCGCAACTTCCTGTCCAACGTCGCGATGACGCTGGCCAAGACGGACCTGCGGATCGCCCGCCTCTACGTCGAGCAGCTGGTGCCGGACGACCTCAAGCACGTCTTCGACACCATCGTCGAGGAGCACGAGCTGACGGTGCAGCAGGTGCTCAAGGTCACCGGCGAGACCGAGCTGCTGGGCCACGAGCCGGTGCTCGCCCGCACGCTGGAGGTGCGCGACCGGTACCTGAACCCGATCTCGTACCTCCAGGTCGCCCTGCTCAAGCGGCACCGCGACGCCCAGGCCGCCGGCGAGACCCTGGACCCGCAGCTCAGCCGGGCCCTGCTGCTCACGGTCAACGGCGTGGCCGCGGGCCTGCGCAACACCGGCTGAGCGGTTCTGCCGCGACACCGGCTGAGTTCTACACGGACAGGTTCCGCACAGTTCTGCACAGCTCGCCGCCGAGTTATCCACAGGCCTGGGCAGTTGTCCCCAGGATCCACAGATCTTGTCCACGATGGGGATAAATCCTGTGGATAACTCGGCGACTTGTCCCCAGTCGAGCGTAACGAAATGGCAGCGACTGGGGATAAGCCCCGTCCACCTGTGGATAACTCGCCGGGCGCGCCGCTTCCGCAGGTCAGAAGTAATCCCCAGGTAAAGTCGTCCACTGATCTGGACGTCCCAACTCGCTCATCGTTAGCTTGGGGCTGCGTACCAGGGGGTGCGCGACACCGGGGAGGGCGCGTATGCGCATCGGGGACAGCGGTTCGGATTTCGAGGTGGATCCCGCGCAGCTCGGCGGCGTGGCGGGCCGGCTCGGACGGGCCTACGACGACTTCAACACGGCCATCGTCGACGACGACTCGGCGTACACGGACCCGGCCGCATTCGGCGATCCGACGGTCGGCCAGGCGTGGCAGTCCTTCGACAGCGCGTGGGCCGCCGAAATGTCGACATATGCCGAGGCGCTCGCCGAGATGGTCCGCAACGTCGAGACCACCGCCCAGCGCTACCGCGAGACCGAGCAGAGCATCACCGAGAACCTGCGCGGGATCGGTGCCCGATGACCGACCTCGAAAGCCTCGAATCCGCGCGCGGCCGCCTCCAGGACACGCTCTTCGACTTCGTCCCCTTCGAACTCCAGCTGGCCATAGACGCCGCCCTGTCCCCCGAGCCGCTCCCCGGCAACCCGGCAGCCGTCCGCGCCCAGGCCCAGGCGTACACCAAGGCTGCCGAGCAGTGCCTCCAGGTCGCCGTGGACGTCATGCAGGTCTCCGCCACCGAACTCCCCGCAGCGTGGCGCGGCCAGGTAGCCGAGAACGCGTCCCAGGCCGTGGCCGCCCTCAGCACCGAGATCGGCAAGATCGAATCAGACCTGGGCCAAGCCGCCGGTGCGCTCAACTCGTGGGCCGAACTGCTCGAATGGGCCCAAGCCAAGGACGCCGAAGGAAGAACCCAACTCAAGGCCGCCCGGAAACTGGCGTCCGGCGACGGCGAGAACCCCTTCAGCGCCCAACACGCGCAAGCCGCCAAGCAAGCCCAAGCAGGCGTCGACACGCGCATCGCAGCGTTCCAAGCAATCGCCGACCAGTCCCCGAAGACCGCCGGCCTGCTGACCGAACTCACCAGCCAAGCCCGCGCCCACGACGTCACCACCCCCGACCTGGACGCGCTCAGCGCTGTGGAACTCGCCGCCACCACCGACCCCGGCGGCACCGTAGACGGCGCCCAAATCCTCACCCCCACCGCCCTCACCCGCGCCTCCCAACGCCTAGACGCCATGTCCGCCGCCGACCAGGCCGCCTTCGAGAAGCTCCTCGCCGACGCCAAGTCCCCCCAGGAATCCGCCTACCTCTACAAGGTCCTGGCCGCCGGCTACAACCTCCAGCAGATATCAGCCTTCGACGCCGCCATCCACCCCCACGGCGACGACCCCACCTGGCTCGCGGAACACCTGACGCCGAATCTGAGCAATGACGACTCGACCAACGACCCGCTCACGACGACGTACAAGGGCGTGTCGGGCGTGAACGGCTGGGGCTACGCGCTCTACAGCCAGGGCGGCGTCAACGACTGTGTCGCGGCATCCACAGTTATCGCGCAGGCGAGTATGGACCCGGTCCTGACGCTCAGCCTGACGACGGGCTACGGCGAGCCGAAGGGCGGCACACCCGCTCCCGGCGATGACAGCCCGGCGGCACTCCAGCAGCGCTTGCAGCAGGTCTATCAGAAGGAATACGCGGTCGGACGCAGCGACGACAGCCTGATGGAGCAGTGGTTCGGCAGTTCGTCGGGCATCTACTCGGACGGCGGACAGGCGCTCGCCAACAACCTGTTGTCCAACTCGACCGGCACGTCGTACCACTACCAAGGGCTCGGCGACACGGGTGATCGGCAGGCGGCCGTGCCCAAGATCGAGGCGGCCGTGGATTCGGGAAAGCCGGTGCCGTTCCAGGTCACGAACGGCAACGACGGGCACCAGATGCTCATCATCGGCCACAACGGCGATCAGCTCGAGGTCTACAATCCGTGGGGCTTCACCCAATGGATCTCGGAGAGCCAGTTCGTGAACGGCGACCTCGGTTCGCTCACGAAGGACGCCGCCTCCGGGGGACCCATGCCCACGGCTGATGGAGTGGACCTGCCGCAATGAGACCCGACACGGACCTGCGCGACCTCGACGTGGAGGCCGCGATCACGCAGGGCATGTCGTGGACGGGTGCAGCGCGGAGCGCGCTCTTCCGCGAGGCCGCCATCGCGGCATCCTGGCAGGCCGAGAAACTGGACGTGGGCCCGTACCCGCTGACGTTTCTTGCGCGCTACGTTCGAGCAGCGGGCGTACGCGGCGCGCTCGAACTGCCCGAGCCGCTCATCGGTGCCGAACCCGCCGAACTCGTACGCGGCTGGATGTCCGCGGCGGTCGCGGCGGACACCACCGTCGCGGACGACGACCTGTTCGCGCAGTGGCTGGACACGGTCGCGATGTTCCTGGCCGTACGGCGGCAGGCAGCATGAAGCACCTCGGACGCGCGGCGATCGGTCTTGCGCTGCTGGCGGCCGCCGGTTGCAGCAGCGGACTTCAACCCGCGCTTCCGATGCCCATGACGTTCATCATGCTCTCCGGGAATTTCGACCATGGAAAGCTCGAATCGCCTGACCCGAATCAGACGGTCACGCTGAAGCCGAACACCGTGCTCCGGGTCGAGGCGGCGCAGTATTCGGGATTCGAGTGGCGCTTCGGCGACCCGCAGGACACGAAGACGCTCTCGTTCCTGGAACGCGAGGCGCCCGGGCCGTGCCCCACCGGAACCACGGCCTGCGTCTCCACTCAGGCCGAGCAGTACCGGGCCGACGCAGCCGGAACGACGAAGATCGTCTTCACGCTCGCCGCGACCGGCACCGGACGCGTCCTCGGCACGGTGACCCTCACCGTGACCGTGTCCTAGGGAAACACCACAGTCCGCTTGCTGCCCAGCAGGACTCGGTGTTCGGCGTGCCAGGCCACGGCGCGGGAGAGGACGCGGGACTCGACGTCGCGGCCGGCGGCTACGAACTGGTCGGGGGTCATGCCGTGGCCCACCCGGACGACGTCCTGTTCGATGATGGGGCCCTCGTCGAGGTCGGCGGTGACGTAGTGGGCGGTGGCGCCGATCAGTTTCACGCCGCGGTCGTGGGCCTGGTGGTAGGGCTTGGCGCCCTTGAAGGACGGCAGGAAGCTGTGGTGGATGTTGATGATCCGCCCCTCCAGCGCCTTGCAGACCTCGTCGGAGAGCACCTGCATGTAGCGGGCGAGGACGACGAGTTCGATGTCGTGTTCGCGGACCAGCTCCAGCAGCCTCGCCTCCTGGGCCGCCTTGTCGGACTTGTCGGGGGCGACGGGGAGGTGCACGAACTCGATGCCGTAGCCCTCGACCATCTGGCGGAAGTCGGCGTGGTTCGAGACGACGAGCGGGATCTGGACGGGGAGGGCGCCGCTGGCGTGCCGGAAGAGCAGGTCGTTGAGGCAGTGGCCGAACTTGGAGACCATGATCATCATCGGCATCCGGGCCTCGGCGGCGTGGATCTGCCACTGCATGTGGAAGGACGTGCCGGTGGCCGCGAAGCCGTTGGTCAGCGCGGTGAGGTCCACGCCGGGCTCCTGGGCGCGGAAGTGCACGCGCATGAAGAACACGCCGGTGTCCGGGTCTCCGTACTGCTGGCTGTCCACGATCGAGCATCCGGTGACGAGCAGGAAGCTGGCGACGGCGTGCACGATGCCGCGCTGGTCGGGGCAGCTCAGGGTCAGGATGTAGTCGGCGCGGGGCTCCTCGGTCATGCGCACAGGGTAAACGACGGTTCACCCGGTACGCGGGCCGCGACCGCCTGGCGAACGCGGCCGCCGGGTCACTGCGTGTAGAGCGCCTGGTCGTAGCGGCGGATGAGCAGCCGGGCGACGAGGTCGTGGGCGCCGAGCGGGCCGGCGACGCGCGGGGTGCGCACGGCGTTCTGCTCCATCCCGGCGAGCGCGGCGATGTCGGCCAGCCGCTGGGTGTAGCCGCCCTCGGCCAGCAGGTAGCTCGCCACGGCGACGGGTCGGCCGCGCCGGGCCAGCCGGGTGAGCACCGACTCGATGGTCGGCTCGGTCGCGCTGAGGTACGCGGTGCGCACCGGCATGCCGAGCCGTTCCGCGAGCAGGCCCGCCATCACCACGGCGTCGGCGTTGGCGCGGCGGTCGTTGGAGCCGGCGGCGGCCAGCACGACCTCGGTGCCGAAGACGCGTCCGGCGACGGTCGCGAGCCGGTCGGTCAGCACGTGCGCGAGCATCGGGTCCGGGCCGAGCGCGCGGGCCGTGTGCACCCGGAAGCCCCGGGTCTCGACGGCGCGCACGGCCTCGGCGATGTCGTGCCGCACGTGGTAGCCGGTGGTCAGGAACATCGGCAGCACCACGGCCTCCCGCTCGCCCCGGCCGGCGAGGTCGGCCAGCACCTCGACCGGGCGCGGGGTCGCGTTGGAGACGAAGCCGAGGCTGACCGGCAGGCCGGGCCGCAGGAACCGGACGCGCTCCATGATCGCGTCCAGGGTGACCAGGCCGGGCAGGTGGGTGGTGCCGTGCGCGACGGCGACCAGCGGCACGTCGTCCCGCGCGGGCGGCAGCATGGCCGGGGTCGGGGACGTGCGTACCCTGATGTCGCCAACCGCCATGACTTCCCTCTCCTGTTCTTCCGGACCGCGGACCGCGGGACCAGTAGTCTGCGACGAGCGCGTTACAGCTCGACGGCGAGCCGGTATCCCCGCTTGGTCACGGTCTTCACGAGTCCGGACGCGGGTCCCAGCGCGGTCCGCAGCCGGGCCACGGTCGCCTCGACCGCGTGTTCGTCGCGGCCCGCGCCGCCGCGCACGTCCCGGCCGTCCCAGACCCGGCGCAGCAGTTCGGCGCGGGAGACCACCCAGCCGGGGCGGCGGGCGAGCTCGGCCAGCACGGCGGCGGGCAGCGGCGGCAGGGTGACCGAGTAGTCGCCGATCGCCGCGCTGAACCCCTGCATGACCAGCGTGCGCGCCGCGTCCACCCGCACCTCGCGCCGAATCCGCGGCGGCAGCTGCTCGCACAGCGCCTCGACGAGGGCGGCGAACCGCGGCTTGTCCGAGGTGAGCGCGGGCACGCCGACCGCCTCCAGCGGCCGGGCGCAGGCCGGGCCGAGGCAGACCGGCATGACGTCGCTGCGCAGCGCGGCGAGCAGCTGGTCCAGCGAGCCGGAGACGGCCGCGGCCTCGAGCAGCCCGGTCACGCCGGGCGCGGTGGTGAAGGTGACCGCGTGCACGTCGCGGCGCAGCACGGTCTCGACGAAGCGGGCGGCGGCGGCGCGGTCGCCCGCGCGCCGGGCCACGACGCCCTCGTCTCCCGGGGCGAGCCGGACCGTCGGGGTCTCCACGGTCCGGGCCCCGCGTTCCTGCAACAGGGCGGCGAGCTCCTCGCGGCGGCGGTCCGCGGTGATCGCGATCACGCTGCCGGTGAGCGGGCGGGCGTCGAAAACGGTGCCTTCGAGCGCCGCGTCCGCCCCCGCTTCGGCGCCCCTGGCTGCGATGACGGTGTGGTGGTCAAGCGTCTCTGCCGGTGCCATGGCACCAACCATCGCCGCCTGTCGTTTCCGCAGTGTTGCCGGATCGTTGTGCCGCGGTAAGACCCGCTACCGCTGGCGCTGCTACAGGTCGCCTCCGCTGATGGAGGGCTCGTACTTCGTCATGACCGAGTTCCACAGATCGGCGGCCTTGGACTTATCCGAGGTGCTCGAACTGTCGGTCGCGGCCCGGTAGTTGGCGTCCTTGTCGAGGGCGCCCTTGCTGCAGCCGCCGTTCGCGAAGTCGGCGGCGGCCTTGGCGTAGTTCTCGTCGGAGGTCGCCGAGTCCTGCCAGGCCGTCTGCAGGGCGCTGACGACGGCCGCGGCGCCGCTGATCTTGTCCACCGGGAGCTTGGCGACCTGGGTGGCGGCGTTCTGCCGGGCCTGCGCGGTCGCGTTGATCTCGCTCTGCGCGTCCGAGATGTCGCAGGCGCGCAGCTTGCTGACCTCGCCGGAGATGTCCTCGCGCAACTGCTTGGCGTTCTTGACGAGGACGTAGACGGCGTCCGCCTCCTGCCGGGCGGTCTCGTTGGACGCGGCGCTGGCCGAGGTGGACGTGCTGGCGCCCGCGCCGGTCTTGCCGGAGCCGCCCCCGCCGGACAGCCCGAGGTAGAGGCCGACGACGGCGACCACCGCGACCACGGCGCCGATGATCAGCGGGCCGCGGCGCGGTCCGGAGCCGCCGCCGTCCGGGGGGCCGTCGTAGCTGAACGGGCCGTTGTTGTAGTCGATCGGCTGGCCGGGGCCGTCGTAGCCCTGCTGCTGCGGCGCGCCGTACCCGGGCTGCTGCGGGGCGACCTGCGTCTGCTGGGGCGCCTGCTGCTGGGTCTGCTGGAAGCCGGGCGAGGGCGAGGCGCCCGGGCCGGAGACCATCGGCTGCCGGCCGGATATCGCGCGCCGGTTCCCGGGGTCCGAGTCGCGGAACAGGTGGTCGAACTCGCTGGGCAGCGCGGACTGCTCCTCCTCGTAGGAGACCGCCTGCTGCGGGACCGTCTGGTCCTGGTACTGCTGCTGTTGCTGCGGGTACTGCTGCGCCTGGGGCTGGTGGTACTGCGGCTCCTGGTAGCCCTGCTGCTGGTACGGCTGCTGCGTTTGGTAGGGCGCTTGCGGCGGGTATGCCTGCTGCACCTGATCCATCGGCGCACCGGGCGCGTACGCGGCGCCCTCTTCCGGCCAGCCCCCCGTGACTTCGGGCATCTGGGACACAGTGCGTCTTCCTCGCAAATAGGCGAACTCTCCGGCGCCACGGCAGCATCGAGCAACCGCGCCACGGCGACCGGACAGACGCTACTCGCCCCGGCGCGCCATGCCACGCCCGCGTGAGTGTTCGTCACGAAACTGCAACGCGTTTGCACACGTCAAAGAACGGTTGTGCCCGCCAAACGCGCTGCTCAGCGGGGAATCGCGGGGGCCAGCACCAACGGGAGCGCGCTCTGCCGCACCGCGAGCCGTCCCAAGCGCTCCCGGAAGCCGCGCACGGCGCTGCTGTCCTGGTACGGGTCGAGCCTGCGGTCCAGGTCGTGCAGGTACTCGATGCCGCGGTGCGATCGCAGTTGGCTGAGCATCTCGATGGCCTGGGATCCGGTGGCGCAGGCCGCCTCCACCTCGCGCTCCTGGGCGTACGCGGTGGCCACCAGCACGGTGTCGACCACCCGGCGCCGCACGTGGCCCGGCTGGTGCTCGGCCAGCGCCCGCTGCGCGTGGTCCCTGGCCTGCCGCGGCTTGTCCAGGTCGCGGTAGCAGTGGGCGAACTCGTCCGCCAGGTAGGCCGGGGTGAAGTGCCGGATCCAGTCCGGGTCCTCCTGCGGGTTGGACTTCTCCATCTCCGCGGCGGCCTTGGACAGCGCGCCCTCGCAGGCCCGCACGTCGCCGAGCACCGCGTGCCCGCGCGCCTCGGCCGAGTGGAACATCGCGCGCACGGTCGGGGTCGCCTGGTCCCTGGCACCCTCGCTGGCGGCGCGGGCGAGCTGGGTTATCTCGCGCGGCGAGCCGAGCTGCCCGGCCAGGTGGCTCATCCCGGCCGCCAGCACGTAGCCGCCGTACGCGCGGTCGCCGGCCGCCTGGGACAGTCGCAGAGCCTGGATGTAGTAGCGCTGGGCCAGGCCGTGCCGGCCGGTGTCCACCGCCATGTATCCGGCGAGTTCGGTGATCTGCGCGGCCGCCGAGAACAGCGCGCGGCCGGTGCGCTCCGGGTAGGTGCCGGTCAGCAGTTCGGCGACGACGTCGTCCAGGTAGTGCACCACGATCGAGCGCACGTATCCGGAGCCGAACTGGTGGTCGAGGTCGCGGAAGACCCGGGCGGCGGCGCGCAGCGCGTAGACGTCGGAGGGGCCGACCCGCGGCCCGCGTCCGGCGAGCGACGGGGGCCTGGCCACCTCGGCGTCCGGCGGGGTGATCAGCCAGTCCCGGCTCGGCGCGATCAGCGCGGCCACCGCGAACGAGGACCCGAGCAGGAACTCACGGTGGCTCACATCCGCGCGCCACAGCTCGGTGACCTCCTCTATGGCCGCCGCGGTGGACGGCGCGAAGTGCAGGCCGACGCTGGACGAGCCGTTGCGCCCGTCCGCCATGCCGATCTCCTCGACGGTGACCGGGCGGCCGAGCTTGCGGCCGAGGGCCTCGGCGATCAGCGTGGGCGCCATGCCGCGCGGCTGCTGGCCGCGCAGCCAGCGGGCCACGGAGGTCTTGTCGTAGCGCAGGTCGAGACCGTGCTCCGCGCCGACCATGTTGACGCGACGGGCCAGCCCCGCGTTGGAGCTCGCCGCCTCCTGGATCAGCGCGGCAAGCCTCTGGTTCGGCTGCCGCGGTCCGGCGGTGCGTACGGCCATCGGGCCTCCCCTATCTCCCTCGGTCCACAGGCGGTGTGCACGGGCACTGCCAACGCGCACCTCTTGGTAAAGCATGCGCATATGTCGCGAAGAGTAGCGGCGAATCGCTCCGAGCGGTAGCCCAGCGTAATCGCTCGGACAAAATTCGTCGTTACCCACGGGCAGGTGATTTATCCGCCACGCCGGGGGACGCACCGTAACCAGGACCGTCAGAGCCCGGTTTCCAGCGCGTGGAGACAACTATCGCGACAGGCGCGCCCAAGAAGGCGGGCGCCGCCCGGACCAATCCGGAGGACCGGCTCGGTCTGCTCGACGCCGCTCTCGAATATATCGAGGATCGGCACTGGGATGTGGTTCTTGGGACGAGTGTGCTTCGGGAGGACGGAGTCTGGTCCTGTTCCTGCGGGGACAAAAGGTGCGCGATGATCGGCGCGCACCCGGCGATGCGGGACTGGCAGAAGAAGATCAGCGGGCAGCCGAGCAAGGCGCACGAGTGGTGGTCGGCCGAACCGCAGGGTTCGATCATCCTGCCCACCGGCCGGGCCTTCGACGTACTCGAATGCTCCGAGGAGGCCGGGCTGCTCGCGCTGGCCCGGCTGGAGCGCTCCGGGGCGAACCCGGGCCCGGTGGCCGCGACGCCGACCCGGCGCCTCTACTTCTTCATCCTGCCGAACTCGCGCACGAAGGTGGCGAAGTCGCTGGCCACGCTCGGCTGGGGCCGCACCGCGCTGGACCTGGCCTGCCGCAGCACCGGCGACTACGTGGTCGCGCCGCCGTCCCGGATGGGCGTGACCGGCCAGGTGCAGTGGGTGCGCGGCCCGGCGGACTCGGCGCGCTGGCTGCCGGATCCGGAGGAGGTGCTGGCCCCGCTGGCCTACGCCTGCGGGCTGCACCGCCGCCGCTAGTTCTCAAACACTCCCCAGGCCCGTCTAGCGCTCGTCCGCGAAGACGTGCGCCGCGAGTTCGAGGTCGAGTTCGGTCGACTCCTTCGCGGCGCTCAGCAGCACCCCGCCCTCGGTCGGGGTGACCTGCACGGCGTTGCCGGGGCGCACCCCGGCGCGGCGCAGCCGGTGCATCACGTCCAGATCGGACTGCACCGGCTCGCCGATCCGCCGGATGATCGCCACCGCGTGCTCGCCCGCCGGGACCGCCTGCGCGAAGTCCCGCAGCGTGACCAGGCCGACCTCGCGGAACGCGGTGGAGTGCAGGCCGGCGTCCAGCTCCTCCAGGCCCGGGATCGGGTTGCCGTAGGGGGAGACGGTCGGGCTGCCGAGCAGTTCCAGCAGCTTGAGCTCCACCTGCTCGCTGATCACGTGCTCCCAGCGGCAGGCCTCCTCGTGCACCTCGTCCCAGGGCAGCCCGATCACGTCCACCAGCAGCCGCTCGGCCAGCCGGTGCTTGCGCATCACCCGGGTGGCCAGCTGCCGACCGTTGTCGGTGAGTTGCAGGTGCCGGTCGCCCTCCACGGTCAGCAGGCCGTCCCTGGCCATCCGGGCCACGGTCTGGCTGACGGTGGGCCCGCTCTGGCCGAGGCGCTCGGCGATGCGGGCGCGCAACGGGACGATGCCCTCCTCCTCGAGTTCGAAGATCGTACGCAGGTACATCTCCGTGGTGTCGATCAGATCGCTCACACCGCCACCTCGCCAGGCCCGTCATATCCGTCAAAGTCCAGGTCCATTGTGACGCACCGTGGCGGGGGCGGCGGACCGCCGTTCACGGACTGAGCCGCTCGACGCGCCAGCCCGACTCGGACGCCGCGTCCCTGCGGTAGACGAGCCGGTCGTGCAGCCGGTCCGGGCGGCCCTGCCAGAACTCCACGGATTCCGGACGCACCCGCAGCCCGCCCCAGTGCGGCGGCCGGGGCACCTCGTCCGGGTACTTCGCGTCGAACTCGGCCAGCCGCCGCTCCAGCCAGGCCCGGTCCGGGATCGGTTCGGACTGCTCGCTCGCCCAGGCGCCGAGCCGGGCGCCGCGCGGACGGCTCGCGAAGTAGGCATCGCTCTCCGCCTCCGGCACCGGCGCCGCCGTGCCCAGGACGACGACCTGACGCTCCAACGGGTACCAGGGGAACAGCAGGCTGACGTTCGGATTGGCCGCGATCTGCCGTCCCTTTCGGGAGCGGAGGTTCGTGTAGAACGTGAATCCGTCCGGTCCGTACCCTTTGAGCAGCACCGTTCGACTGGACGGGTGAGCCTCGGCATCGGCGGTGGTCAAGACCATCGCGTTGGCTTCGAACCAGTCGGCGTCCGATTTTCGTGCAACGGCGTCGACTTCAGCGAACCAGCGGCCGAACAGCGGCTCCGGCGTGCTTGTGAGCTCGGTCACCTCAATCGCCCGTTCGGCGTAATCTCGACGCAACCTTGCGAGTTCCGGCTGCTCAGCGGACATCCGCGCGCCTCCCAGATCTTTCGGCCCCCTGGATTTCCATCCGGCCGTTGTAGCGGTCCAATATAGGTAGCTGGCCGCGCTTGGCGGGAACCTCCAAGGGTGCGCCGCCCGTTCACACAGCGCTCGAAGGCACCGCGTCCCAGCGGACACGGGACCGCCCACGGCGCCGGAGAGAACCTCACGAAGGACATTTGCCACAGCAAGGGAGCCGTAGGATGGCCGAATTCGTACCCGGTCTCGAAGGCGTCGTCGCCTTCGAGACCGAGATCGCCGAACCCGACAAGGACGGCGGATCGCTCCGGTACCGCGGCGTCGACATCGAGGACCTGGTCGGGCACGTCACCTACGGCAACGTGTGGGGCCTGCTCGTCGACGGTAAGTTCAACCCGGGCCTGCCGCCCGCCGAACCCTTCCCGCTCGCCATCCACTCCGGCGACATCCGGGTGGACGTGCAGTCCGCCCTGGCCACCCTGGCGCCGATCTGGGGCCTGAAGCCGCTGCTCGACATCAGCGACGAGGAGGCCCGGGACAACCTGGCCCGCGCCGCGGTCATGGCGCTGAGCTTCGTCGCGCAGTCGGCCCGCGGAATAGACCACCCGATGGTTCCGCAGCGCGAGATCGACAAGGCCGAGACCATCGTCGAGCGCTTCATGATCCGCTGGCGCGGCGAGCCGGACCCCAAGCACGTCAAGGCCGTGGACGCGTACTGGACCTCCGCCGCCGAGCACGGCATGAACGCCTCCACCTTCACCGCCCGGGTGATCGCCTCCACCGGCGCGGACGTGGCCGCCTCGCTCTCCGGCGCGGTCGGCGCGATGTCCGGCCCGCTGCACGGCGGCGCCCCGTCCCGCGTGCTGCACATGATCGAGGAGATCGAGCGCACCGGCGACGCCAAGAAGTACGTCCAGGACACCCTGGACCGCGGCGACCGGCTGATGGGCTTCGGCCACCGCGTCTACCGCGCCGAGGACCCGCGCGCCCGCGTGCTGCGGCGCACCGCCAAGGAGCTCGACGCCCCGCGCTACGAGGTGGCCAAGGCGCTCGAGGACGCCGCGCTCGAGGAGCTGCGCGCCCGCCGCCCCGACCGGGTGCTGGAGACCAACGTCGAGTTCTGGGCGGCCATCGTGCTGGACTTCGCCGAGGTCCCGGCGAACATGTTCACCTCGATGTTCACCTGCGCCCGCACCGCCGGCTGGGCCGCGCACATCCTGGAGCAGAAGCGCACCGGCCGCCTGGTGCGTCCGTCCGCGCGCTACATCGGCCCGGGCACCCGCAAGGTCCAGGACGTCGAGGGCTTCGACTCGATGATCGTCCACTAAGCACTGAGAACCACCGGAGCCCACACCCCGACAAGGGGGTGTGGGCTCCGTGTTCTTCCGGTAACCTCTCCTTCACGTTCTCGGACGACGACGCCCGGACCGGGTCTTTCCCCGTCGGCGCGGCCGTGCCGGCGGTCCCCAAACGATTGCCGGAGGCACGCACCGTGTCGGACATCCCCGAAATCAAGATCCCCGCAGATCTCCTGCCCACGGACGGCCGCTTCGGCTGCGGTCCCTCGAAGGTCCGTCCCGAGGCCGTCGCGGCGCTCGCGGCGCAGGGTTCGCAGCTGCTCGGCACGTCGCACCGCCAGGCTCCGGTGAAGAACCTGGTCAAGCGGGTCCGCACGGGCGTCTCCCAGCTGTTCGACCTGCCCGAGGGCTACCAGGTGGTGCTCGGCAACGGCGGGTCCACCGCGTTCTGGGACATCGCCGCGTTCGGCCTGATCCGGGAGAAGTCGCAGCACCTGCACTTCGGCGAGTTCTCCAGCAAGTTCGCCGCCTCCGCGAAGGCCGCCCCGTGGCTGGCCGAGCCGCAGGTGATCAAGTCGGAGCCGGGCACGCACCCGCTGCCCGAGGCCGCGGCCGACGTGGACGTCTACGCGCTGACCCACAACGAGACCTCGACCGGCGTCGCCATGCCGATCGCGCGTCCGGCCGGGGCGAACGAGGACGCGCTGGTCCTGGTGGACGCCACCTCCGGCGCGGGCGGCCTGCCGGTCGACATCAGCGAGACCGACGTCTACTACTTCGCCCCGCAGAAGGTCTTCGCCTCGGACGGCGGCCTGTGGATCGCGGTCTTCTCGCCGCGCGCGCTCGAGCGGGTCGCCGAGATCTCCGGCTCCGGCCGCTACGTGCCGACCTTCTTCGACCTGCCGACCGCGATCGACAACTCGGCGAAGGACCAGACCTACAACACCCCGTCGGTGGCCACGCTGTTCCTGATGGCCGATCAGCTCGACTGGCTCAACGGCAACGGCGGGCTGGACTGGGCCGTCGCCCGTACGGCCGATTCGTCGTCCCGGCTCTACGGCTGGGCCGAGAAGACCGGCTACACCACGCCGTTCGTCGCGGACCCGGCGCAGCGCTCGCAGGTCGTCGGCACCATCGACCTGGACGACGACGTCGGCGCGACCGCGGTCTCGAAGATCCTGCGCGCGAACGGCGTCGTGGACACCGACGCGTACCGCAAGCTCGGCCGCAACCAGCTGCGCATCGCGATGTTCCCGGCGATCGAGCCCGCGGACGTCGAGGCGCTGACCGGCTGCATCGACTACGTGGTCGAGCGCCTCAAGGCGAATTGAGAATAAGTCTCATCTTCTTGTAATACTGAATTGAGCTTTGCTTACAACTGACCGCCTAGCGTCGCGGTCATGCTGCGCAAGCCCAAGTTGAGTTCGCTGATGTCCAACGCCATAGGGATGACGCTGGTCATCGGCACGGGCTTGATCGTGGTGGTGGCGATCGCCATGGCGCTGTTCGGTCCGAGCCGCGGTTCAGCGGCGGCGGCCGCGGTGCGGGTCGAGAGCGCCTCGCCGAGTGCCTCGGCGGCGTCGAGTGCGAAAGCCGGGACGAATCTGGCCGGGGCCGACACTTCGTCGGCCCCGGCTTCGTCTTCGGCGAGCGCCTCGGCGTCGCCGAGTGCCACTCCCGATCCGTCCGCCTCGCTGGCGAGCGCCGTCTCCAGCCTGGTCTCCGCGGACGACGGCCACGTCAGCGTCGCCGTCGAGGACCTGAGCAGCGGCACGACCGCGAGCTACAACGTGAGCGACGACTACGTGACCGCGTCCATCGTGAAGCTCGACATACTCGAGACGCTGCTCTACGACGACCAGCAGAAGGGCACCTCGCCGACCTCGTCGCAGCGTTCGCTGATCATCAGGATGATCGAGCAGAGCGACAACGACGCCGCGCTGGACCTGTACGACGAGGAGGGCGGCTCGTCGGCGATCACGGCCGCGAACAAGGTCTTCGGCCTGACCGGCACGACCGTGGACTCCGACGCCTTCGGTGACACGACGACGACCGTCAACGACCAGCTCGTGCTGCTGCGCCAGGCCTTCACCGGCGATTCCTCGCTGACCTCCGCGAATCGCGGCTACATCCAAAGCCTGATGTCGAAGGTCGAGTCGGACCAGCGCTGGGGCGTGAGCGCGGCGGCGGACGACTCGAGCTCCTCGGCCACCGACTACATGCTCAAGAACGGCTGGCTGCCGCGCAGCGCGACCGACCTGTGGGAGATCAACAGCATCGGCGAGGTCGAGCACGACGGGCACGAATACCTGGTCGCGGTGCTCTCCGCCGACAACGAGACCATGGACGACGGCGTGGACACGGTCGAGAAGGTGGCCAAGGCCGCCGTGGACGGCCTGGACTAGAAACCGGCCGGCGGCCGCTCAGTGGACGTGCTTGACCAGGGTGCCGATCAGCACGAGGGCGAAGATGGCCAGGAGCGTCGCGGTGACGATGCGGGTACGGATGCGCGGGTCCACCCCACCAGGATAGGCGCGGCCGCGGTGTGTTGATCGGGCCGGGGGCGGTGCCGGGGGTTCAGCGGCCGGTCAGCGGCCAGCGGCCGCGGCTGAGGTAGATGTTCGCGCGGCCCGGGGTGGTCGGGGTGACGGACTCGAACAGCTCCATCTCCTTGACCAGCCAGCGCGGCGTGCGGAAGACCGCCATCCGCTCCACGTACGGCTGCAGCTCGGTGTGCGCGTCCGGGGTCTCGCCGCGCACGCCCGCGAGGGTCACGTGCGGGCGGAACGGGCGCTCGTCCACCTTCAGCCGGCAGCGCCGGGCGGCCGCGGCGACCGTCTCGGAGAGCCGGCCGAGCCGGTCCCGGTCGCCCTGCACCCCGGCCCACAGCACCCGCGACTCGAAGTGCCCGCCGCCCGCCACCGACAGCTCCATCGGGGTGGCCCGGGACGCCGCCCTGGCCAGCCGTTCGGTGAGCTCCGGCAGCGTCTCCCGGGGGACGTCGCCGAGGAAGGCCAGCGTGATGTGCCAGCTCTCGGGGTGGCGCCACCGCAGGTTCCCGTCCGTGTGCGGCAGCGTGGTGAGCGCCGCGCGCAGTTCGAGCAGGACGGGCCGCGGCGGTACCACCGCGACGAAAAGGCGCATCGGGCACACCTCCCGAGGGAGCTGACTGACGAGTGGACTCGTCAATCATGCAGGGCGGGCGACCACTGCGATGTGCGGGCGGGCCAGCAGGCGGGTCCGGATCTGCCGATCGGTGGTCCTCGCCAGCCAGTATGCCGCGCCGAGCGCGGCCACGGTGGTGAGCGCGCCGCACAGCGACTGGGTCCAGCGCACGCCGATCTGCCCGGCGAGCCAGCCGACGATGGGCGAGCCGAGCGGCGTGCCGCCCATGAACACGAGCACGTACACGCCGGTCACCCGGCCGCGCAGCTCCGGCGCGACGGTGGTCTGCATGACCGCGTTGGCCGTGGTCGCCGTGGTCAGGCCGCACACGCCGGTCAGCGCGAGCAGCGCCGAGTAGGTGAGGATGTCCGGCATCACGGCCGCCGCGGTCTCGCCGAGCCCGAACAGGAAGGCGCCGACCAGCACGACGCGGATCCGGGCCACGCCGCGCCGGGCCGCGAGCAGCGCGCCGAGCAGCGAGCCGCCGGCCATGATCGCCGAGATCACGCCGTACGCCGAGGCCCCGGAGTGGAAGACCTGGGTCGTGTAGAGCGGCAGCAGCACCGGGAAGTTCAGCCCGAAGGTGCCGAACACGGCGATGGTGCACATGACGGCGAGCAGGTCGGGGCGGGTGCGCAGGTAGCGGAAGGCCTCGCGCTGGCCGCCACCTCCGCGCCGGGCCCGCTTGTCGGAGTGCAGTTCGCCGAGGCGGATCATGGCCAGGCCGCTGACCACCGCGACGTAGGACACGGCGTTGATCAGGAAGACCCAGCCGCTGCCGGTGACCTCGGAGGCGAACGCGCCGATCATCAGTCCGGCGACGGCCGGGCCGACCACGCGGGCCAGGTTGAAGTTGGCCGAGTTGAGCGAGACCGCGTTCTGCAGGTCCTCCGGGCCGACCATCTCGACGACGAAGCTCTGCCGGGCCGGGGTGTCGGCGGCGGTCACGGTGCCGAGCAGCAGCGCGAAGGCGTAGATCTGCCACTCGGTGATGTGCCCGGTGACGGTCAGCACGCCGAGGATCGCGGCGAGCACGCCCATCGCCGACTGCGTGAGCATCAGCATGGTGCGCTTCGGGAAGCGGTCGGCGAGCACCCCACCCCAGACCGAGAACAGCAGGATGGGCAGGAACTGCAGGGCGGTGACGATGCCGAGGGCCGTGCCGCTGTGCGTGAGCGTGAGCACCAGCCAGTCCTGGGCGATGCGCTGCATCCAGGTGCCGGTGTTGGACACGACCTGGCCGGCGGCGAACAGCCGGTAGTTGCGGATGCGCAGGGAGCGGAACAGGCCGCCGGTGTGGGCGGGCGGGGGAGCTTGGGTCGGAGCCGGGGCGGGCTGCGCGGGTATCGATTCAGCGGGTTCGGTCAGGACGGATTCGCTCACGGGCGGCCCCCTCAGGCGTTGCAGACATGATGTAGATCACACGTTCTTCAGGTTACATCATTAGCAGCGCTAAGGGGAAACCGGCTATTCCCGGATTCGGGTGTTACCGCACGCCGAGCCACTGCTCGATCGGGCTGAGCGCGAAGTAGGCGACGAACAGCAGGGCCACCACGATCATCAGCGGGTGGATCTCGCGCACCCGGCCGAGCACGAGCCGGATGGCCACGAAGGAGATCACCGCGGCGCCGATGCCGTCCGTGATCGAGTACGTGAACGGCATCAGCGCGATCGCCAGATAGCCCGGGACCGCGATCGACCAGTCGTCCCAGGGGATCTCCTTGATCTGAGTGAGCATCAGGAAGCCGACGACGACCAGCGCGGGCGCGGCGGCCTGCTGCGGCACGATCCCGGTCAGCGGCGTCATGAAGGTGGTCAGCAGGAGCAGTGCGCCGGTGACGAGGCTGGCCAGGCCGGTGCGCGCGCCCTCGCCGACACCCGCCGCCGACTCGACGAAGGTGGTGTTCGAGGAGCAGGAGCCCGCGCCGCCCGCCGCCGCGGCCAGGCCGTCGATGAACAGCACGCGGTTGATCCCCGGCACCTCCCCCGCCTCGGTCAGCAGCCCCGCCTCCGCCGTGACGCCGACGATCGTGCCCATCGCGTCGAAGAAGTCGGACAGGATCAGCGTGAAGATGAACACGACCGCCGTGACCACGCCCGCGTGCACGAAGCCGCCGAACAGCGAGAACCGGCCGAGCAGATGGAAGTCGGGGGAGGCGAACAGGTGGTGCGGCAGCTTCGGCTGGATCAGCCCCCAGTCGGCCTGCGTGAGGTGCGCCGCACGGTTGACGATCACCGCGACGACCGTGCAGCCGACGATCGAGAGCAGGATCGCGCCGGGCACCCGGCGCACCAGCAGCAGGAAGGTGCCCAGCACGCCGAGGCAGAAGATCAGCACCGGCCAGCCGTTCAGCTCGCCGTTCGAGCCGAGCTGCACCGGCACCGTGGACTGCGCGGCGTCCGGGACCCGGGTGACGAACCCGGCGTCGACCAGGCCGATCAGCGCGATGAACAGGCCGATGCCGACGCCGATGGCCCGCTTGAGCGGCATCGGGATCGCGTCCATGATCATCCTGCGCAGGCCGGTGAGCACCAGCAGGCAGATGCCGACGCCCTCCAGCACGACCAGGCCCATCGCGTCCGGCCAGGACATCGTCGGCGCGATCGTGTAGGCGACCACGCCGTTGAGCCCGAGCCCGGCGGCGATCGCCAGCGGCAGGTTCCCGCCGAGGCCCATCAGGATCGTCATCACGCCCGCGACGATCGCCGTGGCCACGGTCAGCTGCGCCGGGTCCAGCGTGTGCCCGTACATGTCCTTGCCCGAGCCGAGGATCAGCGGGTTGAGCACCACGATGTAGGCGAGGGCGAAGAAGGTCGCCACGCCGCCGCGCACCTCGCGCAGCACGCTCGTGCCCCGCTCACGGGTCCGGAAGTAGTCGACCATGCTGGCTCCGGGCTGGACGTCGGCGGACTAGTCTGGCCCTGTGGCCATTCCCGCTGGATCCGACAACCCGACCGAGCAGCCGCCGAACGAGGGTATGCGCGAGCTCAAGCCGATGGAGGTGGACCTGGGCCGCATCGTGCTGATCGGCACGGTGCTCTACGCCGTCGCCGCGGCCGTCCTGCTGCCCCTGCAGAGCTCGCTCACCCACGACGGGCACGGCCGCTGGCCGTGGGTCGCGGTCAGCGGCGTCGTGCTCGGCCTGCTCGGCCTGGTGTACGTCAAGCGGCGGGACCGGGCCATCGCCCGGGACGCGGCCGACGCCCCGTCAGCCGACTAGCCGTCAGAACCCTCAGGAGTGGCCGAGTTCGGCCGACTCCATCGCGAACTCGTCCAGCACCGGCTCCGGCAGTTCGCGCGACTCCGGCGCCGCCACGGCCTCCGAATGCCCGCCGCAGCCGAAGCTGAGGGCGACGACCTGGCCGTCGGCCGAGGAGAACTCGTTCGCGCACACGCCGAGCGCCTGCCGGAACGCGCCGGCCAGCGGGGCCAGGAAGCCGCAGGTGGAGCAGCGCGCCGGGGCTTGCTGGGCCATGTCCGAGTCGGGTCCGCGCAGCTGCGACCAGCGGTCCGCGGCGGCCTCGCGGCCCTCCCGGGACAGCACCCGCGGCCGGCCGAGCCCGAGCTCGAAGCTGACCAGCGGCAGCGAGTCGCGCAGCTCCCAGCTCTCGTCCTGCTGCGGCTCCTCCATCGCCGGATCGTCCGCGCCGGTGTAGCCGGGCTCGAGCCGCACGTCGTCCGCGGCGGTCGGCAGCAGGTCGCCGACGCCGATGTCGCCGGGCTGCAGCCGCTCGCTCCACGGCAGCCAGCGCGGCGGCATGATCGCGCCGTCGCCGGGTACCAGCACGGTCTCGTCCACCGTGACCAGCTTCGAGCGCGAGGCCCGGGTCACGGTGACGGCCCAGCGCCAGCCGACGTAGCCGCGCTCGTTGGCGGCGAAGAAGTGGGTGGCGACGCGCTCGCCCTCCGGCTGCACGCCCAGGTGCTCGCCGACGTGGCCGATGCCCGCCACGTCCTCCGCCGCCGCCAGGGCGAGCTCGACCGCCTCGGCGCAGGAGGAGTCGAGCACGGGAGTACGGCTGCTACGGGACTTGGTGGCGGTTGTCACGTGTCGATGGTAGTCGTTCCGGGCCCCGCCAGCGCCAATCGTCCACGGATGACAAGCGCACGCTGCGGAGTCGCCAGCAGACTCGAGGCGCACCGTGATGACAACCGGCCTATACGGGGTGGAGACTTGAGGCTGGTTGCGGTGGAGGGGGAAGGTAGAGGCATGGCAGGTGCGGACGACGCCACGCGAGCCGTGGATCCCGAGGGGACGGGCCGTGGCGGCCCGCCGCTGGAGGAGACCCTGCTCGGCGACCCCGCCGACCTGCACCAGACCGAGGTGGTCGGTGCCGGGAAGGCCGCGCCGAACGGGTCGAAGGCCAACCGGGCGCCCGCGTGGATGCAGCAGACGGCCGGGGCGGTCAAGCACGGCGCCGACGTGGGCGCCGACGTGGCCGACGCGGTGTACGGCCGGATCCAGAAGATCACCCGGGCCGAGGGCGCCGGGGAGTCCGGCCTCTCGCACGTGATCGAGCTCAACGCCGTCGTGGCCACCGGCGACCTGCTGGTCACCGTCGCGCTGGCTTCTTCGCTTTTCTTCAGCCTGCAGCCGGACGAGGCGCGGTCCAAGGTCGCGCTCTACCTCGTGGTCACGATGGTCCCGTTCGTGGTGCTGGCGCCGGTCATCGGCCCGCTGCTGGACCGGCTGCGCGGCGGCCGCCGTTTCGCGATGGCGACGACCGCGCTGATCCGCGCGCTGCTGGCGCTGGTGCTGGCCAAGACGATCGCGAGCGGCAGCCTGGCCGTGTACCCGGCGGCGTTCGGCTGCCTGGCCGCGTCCCGGGCGTACGGCGTGAGCCGGTCCGCCGTCATCCCGCGTGTGCTGCCGCAGGGGACGAGCCTGGTCCGGGCCAACTCGCGTATCAACCTGTTCACCCTGTTCGCCACGCTGGCCGCGACGCCGATCGGCTACGGCCTCGGCAAGGTCGACAACGCGTTTCCGCTGCTGCTGGCCGCGCTGGTCTTCTTCGCGGGCACGGCGCTGGCGCTGCGGCTGCCGAAGCACGTGGACTCGGACGAGGGCGAGATCAAGGCCCGGCTCAGCCGCGAGGACCACGGCCTCGACGCGCAGGAGGCCAAGATCGCGCGCACGCTGCCGGACAAGCGGCTGCGCGCCGTCGGCCTCAGCGTGGTGATGGCGCTCAAGGCCACCGGAGCCCTGCGCGCGTTCGCCGGATACATGGCGCTGTACTTCGCGTTCATGCTGCGCACCAACTCGATCGGCGGCCTGAAGAACCTGACCGCGATCGGCCTCGTCGCCGGCGCCCTCGCGGTCGGCGGCGGCCTCGGCTCGCTGGTCGGCGGCTGGCTCAAGGCGCGCGCGCCGGAGGGTATCGTCGCGGGCTGCATCGCCCTGAGCGCGATCATCTCGGTGATGACGGCGTTCTACTACAACCTGCCGATGGTGCTGCTGTGCTGCGGCCTCGCCGGACTGCTGCCCTCGCTGGCGAAGCTCTCGCTGGACGCGATGATCCAGCGCGACACGCTCGAGGCCGTGCGCACGTCCGCGTTCGCCAAGTCCGAGACGCTCATGCAGCTGTGCTGGGTGCTCGGCGCGGGCCTCGGCCTGGTGATGCCGAGCAGCCACCCGGTACTGGCGCTGAGCACGTGCGCGGTGTGGCTGTCGCTGGTCACGCTGCTGACGGGCAAGTCGCTGTCGGATTATCGGGCGCAGCAGAACACACCGGCGCCGTCCGCTTCGTAGCGCCGGTGTAGCGTCGTGACCATGAATCGGATCCTGATCGTCACCGCCGTGGAGGCCGAGGCGGACGCCGTGCGACGCGGCCTGCCCACCGACCGGCCGCACGGCGTGACGGTGCTCGTCGGCGGGGTCGGCTCGGCCCGCGCGGCCGCCTCGACAGCACGGGCGCTCGCGCTCGACCCCGGCTACGAGGCCGTACTGAGCGTGGGGATCGGCGGCGTGTTCCCGGGCAAAGCAGAGCTCGGCGAACTGCTGCTGGCCCGGCACGTGGTCGCCGCGGACCTCGGCGCGGACAGCCCGGACGGCTTCCTGAGCGTCGACGAACTCGGATTCGGCACCACGACCATCGACGGCGGCCGCGTGCCCGGCATCGACGCCGTGGTCGGCACCATCCTGACCGTGAACACCGCCACCGGCACCGACGAGCGCGCCGTCGAACTGATGCGCCGGTTCCCGCAGGCCGTCGGCGAGGCCATGGAGGGCTACGGCGTGGCCGCCGCGGCGACGCTCGAGGACCTGCCGTTCGCCGAGGTGCGCGCCGTCTCCAACGTCGTCGGCAAGCGCGACCGGTCCACCTGGCAGCTAGGCCTGGCCTTCAAGGCGCTCACCGAGGCCGCCCTGCCGATCGCGGAAGGACTCGAAGCATGCTGAGCCTGGCCCACTCCCCCTGCCCGAACGACACGTTCCTGTTCCACGCGTGGACCCAGGGCCTGCTGCCCGACGCCCCGCCGGTCGAGCTCACGTACGCCGACATCGACCTGACGAACGGTTGGCTCGCCGGACCGGGCGGCCTGGACGTGATGAAGATCTCGGCGGCGGCACTGCCCGAGGCCGAGGCGAACGGCTACGAACTGCTGCCCTGCGGCGGCGCGATGGGCCGCGGCTGCGGACCGCTGGTGCTCGCCTCGCCCGGCCACGACAGTTCGCTCGCGGGCCGGACCGTGGCCGTGCCCAGCCTCAAATCCACCGCGTTCCTGCTCTTCCGCCAGTGGATCGCCGAACGCGGCGAGCAGCCCGAGATCGTCGTGCTCCCGTTCCGCGACATCATGCCCGCCGTGCGCGACGGGAAGGTGGACGCGGGCCTGGTCATCCACGAGGCGCGGTTCACGTTCCACAAGTTCGGGCTCGAATGCCTCACCGACCTCGGCGACTGGTGGGAGCGGACCACCGGCGCGCCGATCCCGCTCGGCGTCATCGTGGCCCGCACCGCGCTCGGACCCGAGACGATCGCGCGGGTCACGGCGGCGCTGCGGACCTCCGTCGAGCACGCGTTCGCGCACCCCGAGGACTCCCGCGAGTACGTGCTCTCACTCGCCGAGGAGATGGACCCGGCCGTCGCGCAGAGCCACATCGACCTCTACTGCAACGAGTTCTCCCAGGACCTCGGACCCGACGGCCGCAAGGCACTGGAACGGCTCTTCCGGTAGTTCGAAAGGCCGTTCGAGCAGGGTCCGGAGCCTCACACGTCGAGCTGGTCCGCCACCGCGCGCAGCAGCCGGGCCACCTTGTGCCCCTGCTCGCGGTCCGGGTACTTGCCCCGGCGCAGCGTCGTCGAGACGTGGTCCAGCACCTTCATCACGTCCTCGACGATCACCACGAGCTCCTCGGCGGGCTTGCGCTGCGCGGCCGCGACCGAGGGCTTCGAGTCGAGCAGCTGCACGTTGAGAGCGCTCTCCCCCCGGCGGCCGTCCGCGATGCCGAACTCCACGCGCTGACCGGGCTTGAGCGCGGTCACCCCGGGCGGCAGGGCGGAGGAGTGGACGTGGACGTCCCCGCCGTCCTCCCGGGCGATGAAACCGAAGCCCTTTTCGGCGTTGTACCACTTCACCTTGCCGGTCGGCACGGGACTACCTCATCCGTTTCGTCGTTTGCTCGCGGGCCACGCGACAGCCGCGCGTTCACCCTGACGAGTTAAGGCTAGCCGTCCGCGTGCTCGTGGTCACGCCGCTTTGTCACACCCGGCACGAGCACGCGGACTCCCGGTGACGCAGCTGGGCCGTTCGGGGCCGTTTAACGCCCGCTCGGCATGAGAGCGCTCACGACCGCCGGATCACGCCGCGCCCGAGCCGCCACGCCAGGAACACCGCGCCGAGCAGCGCGATCATCCGCGGCAGCGGGCCGAAGAAGGAGTCCACGCCGTTCAGCAGGTCGGCCGGCCTGTTCGTCGTGCCGCCCGGCTTGCCGTGCGTGTTGAGCCAGAACCCGAGCGTGAACAGCAGGAAGCTGACGACCGGCACGCCGATCAGCAGCGTCCACTTCTCCGCCGGGCTGTAGAAGCGCGAGGCGAACGCGACCAGCACCGCGGCGAGCAGCACGATCCAGTTCCCCATGACCGCGCCGACCAGCAGCAGCACTATGGCCAGCGTCTCCACCGGATGCACCTTGGGACCGCCGTCCCAGAACACCCGGAACCGGTCCGCGATCGCCGCCTCGCCCGGCCCGGCCGTCGCCGCGGCCTGCCCGGAGCCGCCGCCGTCCGAACCCGCCGACTGCCCCTGCGCCGCCCCGCCGAGCGCGCCGACCGTCTCCGGCCGGTACTCGAAGGCCATGCCGAAGGGATCCGGGTCCAGGCAGATCTCCGGCCCCGAGCCGGGCGGCCCGACCGGATGCACCGGCCCGTGCCCCTGCCCGTCCGGCGCGAGCTGCTTGATCACCTCGGCGTCCATGTTCGCCGCGGCCGGGCTGTTCGAGGTGGCCCGGTTCAGCCGCGCCTCCAACGCCTTCTGCGACTCCGGGTCGCGCTGCACCTCCGCGTCCACGATCGTCACCGGATCGCCGAGCGAGCCCAGGATCCGGTCCAGCGCCCGGATGTCCATGCCCTGCGTCGTGCGCTCCTGGTCGATCGTCGAGCGCAGCGTGTCCAGCAGCCGGTGCCGCGCCGCCGGGGACAGCTGCGGAGCCGCCGTGTCCGCCACCTTGCTCAGAAAGCCCGCGAGCACGTGCTCCGGATCACGGTCCGGCCGCGCCGTGCGCCCACCGTAGTCGCCGAACTCGTATCCACTGCGCACCGTCGCCACCCCTCATCTGATCGCCGAGTCCTGTTATATATGCCCGGCGCCGCGCGCGGTGATCCGGCGCACACCCCGCGAGGGGAGCGCGCCCGGCGCACGCACAGCCCCGCGCACGCACATGCACGCCACCGCCACGACGTAAGGCCCACCACAGCCTCCGGCCCTTCCCTCACGTCCCGACCTTGCCCGCCGGTCGGCGATCTCAAGCGTCACGCGGGGTTGCTTCGCTCCCGCGAGGTACGGCAAGCAGCAGGCAAACTCTGTCCCCGCTCCGTCACCCTCCGCGCTATGGGTACGGGGCTGTATGGGAGGGTGGCCTCATGGCTAACGGATTGCTGGAAGTCATCGCCCTGGACGCGCGGGACGCGCGGGCGGCGGTGGACGGTGGGGCCGACCGGATCGAGTTGGTCAGCGGGATGGAGTTCGCGGGGTTCTGCCCGGCGCTGGAGACGGTCGAGCTGGTGCGCGCGGCGGTGGACGTGCCGGTGCGGGTGATGCTGCGGCTGCGGGACGACTTCTCGATCGGCGGGGCGCAGGGAGCGGCGGAGATCGCGGCGGCGGGGCGGCGGCTGCGCGAGGCGGGGGCGGACCAGTTCGTGCTGGGCTGGCTGGACGGCGCCGGGGCGGTGGACCTGGCGGCGATCGAGAAGGTGCGCGAGGCCTGGGAGGGGCTGCCGTTCACCTTCCACAAGGCGATGGACCACGTGGCGGACCGGGACGCGGCGTACGCGGCGATCCGGGGGCTGCCGGGGATCGACACGGTGCTGACCTCGGGCGGTCCGTTCCCCTCCGGGCAGGGCGTGTCTGTGCTCGCGGCCGAGGCGGCCCGGGAGGCGGCGTTGGGGGCGGACGGGCTCGCGATCCTGGTCGGCGGCGGGCTGAAGCTGGCGGACGTGCCGGCGCTGCGGGCCGCCGGGCTGCGCGACTTCCATGTGGGCTCGTCGGTGCGCGGCGGCGCGGACTGGTCGGGCAACGTGGACGCCGAGCTCGTGGGGCGTTGGCGGGACGCCATCGACGGCTGAGATGCCGAGGACGGACGTCCCGCCGGTGCCCTGCTAGGCGGCGGCCAGTTCCGCGGGGAGCGGGCGGGCGTGCAGCACGGTGAGCCTCGTGACGGCTCGGGTCAGGACGACGTAGAGCCGGCGCAGTCCCAGCAGCGCGTCGTGTTCGGCTGCTGCGATGGTGCCCGGCTCGACGACGATGACCTGGTCGTATTCGAGGCCCTTGGCGAGGGTGGCGGGGACGAGGATCAGGCGCGGTTCCTCGGCGCCCTCGGTCTCCTCCGCGTCCAGGCGGGTGCCGGCGATATCGGCCTTGGCCAGGGACTTTCCGATGCGGTCCAGGTCGGCGTCGGCGGCGATGAGGCCGATGGAGCCCTCGTCGGCCAGGGCGCGGCGGACGGTGGCGATCAGCTCGCTGGTCAGTTCCCCGTCGTCGGCCACGGGGCGCACCTCGAGTCCGCCGCCCTGCTGCCGGACCGAGGTCGGCGGAGCGAGTTCGGGGGCGATCGAGGGCAGCAGCCGGGCCGCGTACTCGATGATCTGCCGGGGCACGCGGAAGCCCTGGGTCAGCTCCTCGATGTGCGCCTCGCCCTTGCCCAGGTGCTCCAGCGCGACGGCCCACGAGCCGGTGGCCCATGGCGTGGTGGCCTGGGCGATGTCTCCGAGCACTGTCACGCTTCCGGTCGTGCAGCGGCGGGCCACGGCGCGCAGCTGCATCGCCGAGAGGTCCTGCGCCTCGTCGACCACGACGTGCGCCAGCGAGGAGGTGCGCTCCAGCAGGTCGGCGAGTTCGTCGAGCAGGACGACGTCGGCGGCGGTCCAGCGGGCGGCGCCGGCGGAGCGCGGGGGCTTGGGCCAGATCAGCAGTTCCTGTTCCTCGGCGCTCAGGATTCCCTCGGCGGCGGACGCGAGCCGTTCCGGGTCGCTGAAGAGGGCGTGCAGCAGCTTGGCGGGATCGACGGCGGGCCACGCCTGGTCGACCGCCTTGCGCACCGGCTGGCTGCGGGCCACGGCGTTCTGCACGCGGTCGTCCGGCGACTCCCCGGCCTCCTCCATCCGGGTCAGCACACTGTGCGCGATCCGCTGGCCGAGCATCGTGCGTCCGGCGCCGTAGCGCACGTCGCGGCCGCGCAGGGCCTCGATGTGCTCGGCGAGTTCGTACGCGGGGACCCGCCAGCGCCGCGAGCCGCGCACCACGAGCAGGGCCTCGGCGGGTTCGGCGATGTGCGCCCAGACGGCCCGGGCCAGCACCTCGGCCATCCGTGCGTCGCCCTTGAGCCGGGCGGGCGCGCCGTCCTCGGTGGCCCGGACCGGCGCGCGGTCCACGAGTTCGGCGACGGTGGCCTGCGCGACGTCGATCTCGCCGAGCGCCGGGAGCACCTGCTCGATGTACTTCAGGAACTGCCGGTTCGGTCCCACGACGAGGGCGCCGCCGCGCTTGATCCGCTCGCGGTGCGCGTACAGCAGGAACGCGACGCGGTGCAGGCCGACGGCCGTCTTCCCGGTGCCCGGCGCCCCCTGCACGCAGATGCTGGTGGCCAGGTCGGCGCGGACGATCTCGTCCTGCTCCGGCTGGATGGTGGCGACGATGTCGCGCATCGGGCCGGTGCGCGGGCGTTCGATCTCCTGGCGCAGGATGGACGAACCGCCGGAGTCGTCGGCGGCCGGAGCGGTGGCGGCGTCGCCGAAGGGTTCGTCCTCGATCGCGGTGAGCACGCCGCCGGAGAAGCCGAAGCGGCGGCGCAGGCCGAGGCCCATCGGCTGTTTCGCGCTGGCCCGGTAGAAGGCCAGCGAGACCGGCGCGCGCCAGTCCACGACCATCGGGTCGCCGTGCGCGTCGTGCACGTGGCGGCGGCCGACGTAGTAGTGCTCGGCCTGGAAGTCGGTGTCCCCGTCGGCCGCGTAGTCGAGCCGGCCGAAGAACAGCGGCACGTCGGCCCGGTCCACCAGCGCGGCGGCGCGGGCCTGCAGCGCGAGGTTCAGCACCTCGGTGGACCAGCCGGTGCCGCCCTGGGCCTTGAGCGCGAGAGTGTCCTCCCGCATGGCGCGCAGCGCGGCGCGGGATGCTTCGAGATGCTCCCGCTCGGCCACGACCTGCGGGTGATGTGGCGTGAGTGCCCCGTTTTCGGGCATGGCGAAGCCTCCAATAAATACACGATTCACGATCAGGTTGTGTATTCCGGAGGCAGAGGTCCGAGCCGATCTCCCGACGGCCCGTACGTGCGCGTCGCGGCGGGGTGTTGCCGCGTGAAATGGAGACAAGCACCTTAGCAGGGTTCTTGACAGAATGTCGATTCAACGCCAATCTGCTCACCACGCGCCCGGTGTCTCCGCCGGACGCGCGCGGTTGTACAGGCGGGGGTCAAGACTTCCGGGGCGGCGGTGCGGCGCCGCGTGAGGGGTCGTGGCCCGGCCGCGCGTGTCCGGCGGTTTCGAAGCAGTACGTGGATCAGCATCGGGTGCCCGCCTGTCCGTCGCCGACGGACGGGTCGATTCCGCCTGTCGACGATGAGGTCCTCGATGCGACGACGACGATCCCGTTCATCGCTCACCCTTGTTCTGACCTGCGCGCTGGCCCTGACCACGGCCACCTCCGCCGCGCACGCCGCGTCCCCCGGCTCGGCTGCCGCCGGCGGTCCGGGCGCGGCCTCCTACTACGACCTGGCCCGCAAGGACTGCCTGGGCACGGCCGAGAACACCGCCTCGAAGGTCTGGTACACGGTCGCGGACGGCGTGCTGTCCGACGTCTACGAGCCGACCGTGGACAACACGAACGTCAGCACCCTGCAATACGTGGTGACCGACGGCTCGTCCTTCACCGACCTGCAGACCCGCGACATGACGTACACGGTCGCGGCCGACCCCACCGGCATGGCCTGCACGGTCACCGCCAAGGACCAGGCACACGGCTACGCGCTGACCACGACCTACGTCACCGATCCGCGCCGTGACACGGTCCTGATGCACACGACGATGTCCGCGCTGCCGGGCACGCACACGAACCTGGCCAGGCTGCACGTGTACGCCCGCCTCGACGCGCACGCGAACGGCGACGGCGGTGGCGGCACGGACAACGCGGGCGGCAACACCGGCGTGATCGACGCCTCCGGCGTCCCGGTCGTCTACAGCACCCTGACGTCGACCGAAGCGGTGAACCGGAACTACGCGGTGCCGACCTACATGGCGCTGACCTCGACCTCGCCTGGCAACTCCAGCGTCGGCTACGCGGGGACGGCGAGCGACGGGCTCACGCAACTGGACGCGGCGCACGCGCTGACTCAATACTCTGCGGCGGACGACGGCCACATCGTCGCCACCGAGGCCGTCGCGCACGGCACCGACTTCACCCTCTCGCTCGGCTTCGGCCGCACGCAGTCGCAGGCGGTGGCGGGCGCGCAGGCCTCGCTGCGCATCCCGTTCGTTGCCACGCAGCAGCAGTACGAGGCGACGTGGCGCGCGTACGACGGTCGGCTCAAGAACCCGCCCGCGCAGTACGCCCGCACCTACTACCTCGACGCGAACGTGCTGAAGGCGAGCGAGGACAAGACGTACCCGGGCGCGATCGTCGCCTCGCTGGCCTCGCCCTGGGGCCAGGCGGTGAACGCCGGTGCGTACGTCGGCGGCAAGGCGGTCTACTTCGGCTCGTACCGCGAGGTGTTCGCCCGCGACCTGTATGAGGCGTTCACCGGCCTGCTCGCGGACGGTGATGTGTCGACGGCCAGGGACGCGGCACTGTTCCTGTTGCAGAAGCAGCAGCTGCCGACCGGCGAGATTCCCCGGAATTCGTTGGTGAACGGGAAGACCGCGCCCGACACCGGCGGCGATCAGCTGGACGAGACCGCGTACCCGATCCTGATGGCGTACGAGTCGGGGCTCGGCGGCGACTCGACGCTGTGGACGGACCACATCAAGCCCGCGGCCGACTGGCTGGTCTCGCACGGCCCGTCGTTCGGCGTGGAGCGGTGGGAGGAGCAGTCGGGGTATTCGCCCTCGACGATCGCGGCCGAGATCGCGGGATTGACCGCCGCGTCGGCGATCGCCAAGTCGCACAAGGACTACGCCGACGCGAACCTGTATCAGGCCACTGCCGACGACTTCCAGCGCAGCATCAAGAACTGGGACGTCACGACGACCGGTTCGCAGAGCTCTTCGCCGTACTTCGTCCGGCTGTCCAAGACCGGCGACCCGAACGCGGCGATAACTTACTCGCTCTCGAACGGCGCGCCGAGCGTGGACCAGCGCAGCGTGATCGACGGCGGCTTCCAGGAGCTCGTCCGGCTCGGTGAGCTCTCGCCCTCGGACGCGACCTTCAAGAACTCGTTGAGCGTGCTGGACAAGACGCTCGCAGTGAAGACACCGACCGGAACCGGTTATTACCGCTACGGCGATGGCGCGAGCCTCGGCAGCGCGGACGGCTACGGCGACTGCTCGACCGTGAACAGTCAGACCTCGTGCACGGTGGACGGCCAGCCGTGGCCGACGACCGACACCGGAACCGGGCACCTGTGGCCGGTGCTGTCCGGTGAGCGCGCCGAGTCCGCGATCGCCGAGAACGACCCGGCGACCGCGAAAGCCCTGCTGCAGTTCATGACCAAGTCGGCGAGCGGCATCGGCCTCGTCCCCGAGCAGGTGTGGGAGGACCCGAACCTGGCCGCGTCGCCGTACGGCTCGGACCCGACGTCCGCGAGCATCGGCTTCGTGGACGGCCAGGCCGCCGGTTCCGCCTCGCCGCTCACCTGGGCGCAGTCGCAGGAGCTGCGGCTGATCATCGACCTGGGGGCGAATAAGATCACGGACACGCCGCAGATCACCGCGGCGCGCTACGTCGCCCACGGAGCACCGGGCACCGCGAACGTCACCCTCACCGCGCCGACCTCCGGCAGCACGATCGAGGGCGGCACGACCACCGTCAGCGGCACGACGACGCCCGGCGCCGCAGTCTCGATCGAGACTCAGGACTCGGATATCGCATCCGCCGCGACGACCGTGAGCACCACGGCCGACTCGACCGGCGCGTTCTCCGCCTCGGTCGCGATCGGCTTCGGCACCAACGTGATCAGCGTCGCCGCGACCTCCGGGAACTCCACCGGCTTCGCGCAGACGCAGGTGGTCGGCGACGTGTCCGGCGGCACGACGGTGCTCGACGTGACGCACACCGGCACGCACGACGGTCCCGGCACGTACCAGTACCCGACGGCGGCCGACTTCGTCGCGGGATCCTTCGATATCAACCGCTTCCAGGTGATCACGGCGGATAACACCGTCTATCTGCGGCTCACGCTCGCCAAGCTGACGCCGACCTTCGGTGCCACGATGGGCGCGCAACTGCTCGACTACTACATCCACGACCCCGCGGCGACGAGCACCTCCACCGACGCCGCATACGCCAGCCGGAACTACACGATCGCCCCGGCCGACGCGTGGAGCCAACTGATCGAGGTGCAGGGCTTCGCCTCGCCGGTGTGGAAGGACGCCGGCGGCAACGCGGTCGGCACCCCGACCGCCGTCGTGGCCTCCACCCTGACGAACACGATCACCGTGGCGCTGCCCGAATCCGAGTTCGGCACCCCGAGCTCCGGCTGGACGTTCACCATCGCGCTCACCGGCCAGGACGGCTTCAGCTCGGACCAGGCGCGGGCCTTCACCGCAACGCCCGGCGCGTACTCGTTCGGCGTCTGTGGCAGCGGGAACACCGCCGCGATCTGCGCGGTGGACCCGGCGACGGTGCCCAAGGTCATGGACACCGTCACGCCTTCCGGAGTCTCCCAGGAAAATGAGCTCAACCCAACGCTCGGCCCGGTCGTCTTGGAGGGTGTGACCGTGCCCTGAGCCGTCCCGGACTCAGGGTTTGAACGCGTTCGGGAACTTCGCTAGGCTCACGCGCCGAGCGGGTTTTCGAACGCGTTCAACTCCTCCCGAAGGAGAGCGGGAGGAGTGCGCCGCGGGCGCGCGGAACTGTCGGTGGACCTCGCTAGGTTCTAGGGCGGTGCCGGATCCGCTCGCGGCACGGGCACGAGGCTGCGACCCGGCCGCGGATCGACGACGAGGAGGGGAGTCGGTCCGCGCCGGAGAGCTGCCGGGGACGTACGGTGGAGCGGATGCGCGAAACGGTCCGGGCCGGGACGGCCAAGAGCGAGCAGACCAGGGCACTGATCCTGGAGACGGCGCTCGGCCTGTTCCGCGAGCGCGGCTACGACGGGACCACGATGCGGGCGATCGCCCAGCGGGCCGGGGTCTCCGTCGGCAATGCCTACTACTACTTCGCCTCCAAGGAACACCTCGTCCAGGGCTTCTACGACCGGATGACCGAGGAGCACCGCGCCCTCGCCGTCGAGCAGCTCGCGGACGTCGCGGACCTCGGCGAGCGGGTCCGGATCGTGCTGACCACGTGGCTGGACATCGCCGAGCCGTACCGCGAGTTCGCCGCCACCTTCTTCAAGAACGCGGCCGACCCCTCCAGCCCGCTCAGTCCGTTCTCCGCCGAGTCCAAGGCGGCCAGGGACACGGCGATCGAGATGCACCGGTACGTGCTGACCGGCTCGAAACTGCGCTACGACGCGGAGATCGAGCGCCTGCTGCCGGAACTGCTGTGGCTGCACCAACTCGGGATCGTGCTCTACTGGGCGCACGACAAGTCCCCGCACGCCGAACGCAGCAGGCGGCTGGCCGAGCGCACGGCCGGCGTCGTGGCCAAGGTGGCGCGGATCTCCAAGTACAAGGTGGTGCGGCCGCTGGTGCGCGAGGCGGACTCGCTGCTGCGCGAATTCCTGATCAGCGAACCGGATCCGGGCTCTCCGCCGCCGGAGCCTGCTCGGCCGCCGGAGCCGGAACATCCTCGTCGTCCGGTTCACGGCCCGGCGTCATCAGGTTGAACCGCTTGATCGCGAACGTGAACAGCGTGTAGTAGAGCGCCGCGAAGGCGAGCCCGATCGGGATGAGCAGCAGCGGCTTCGTGGCGATGTCGAAGTTGAAGACGTAGTCGAAAAGACCGGCCGAGAACGAGAATCCGTCGTGGATGCCGAGCGCGTTGCACAGGGCCATCGAGACGCCGGTCAGCACCGCGTGCACGCCGAACAGGGCCGGGGCCACGAACAGGAACGCGAACTCGATCGGCTCGGTCACCCCGGTCAGGAACGAGCAGAGCGCGGCCGAGAGCATGATGCTGGCGATCGCCTTGCGCTTCTCCGGCCGGGCGCAGCGGGTGATCGCCAGCGCGGCGGCAGGCAGCGCGAACATCATGATCGGGAAGAAGCCGGTCATGAACATCCCGGAGTGCGGGTCGCCGTGGAAGAAGCAGGCCTGGTCCCCCATGTAGGCCACGCCGTTCTCGCTGCAGGTGCCGCCGACCGCCGAGGTCCACACCAGATTGTTCGGGATGTGGTGCAGGCCGAACGGCAGCAGCAGCCGGTCCACGACGCCGTACACGCCCGCGCCGAGACTGGCGTGCGCCGCGGCCTGCTTGCCCAGACCGGTGATCGCCGCGGCCGGCCACTGCCAGATCAGGCCCATCACGACGCCGAGCAGCGTGGCGGCGAACGCGGTGACGATCGGCACGAAGCGGCGCCCGCCGAAGAACGCCAGGTACGTCGGGAGCTTGATCCGGTGGAAGCGCTGGTAGAGCAGCGCGGCGAGGATGCCGACCATGATGCCGCCGAGCACGTAGGTCGGGTTCTTGTTGATCGCGTCCGTGGTGTTCAGCGTCGTGCGGCCGTTGACGGTCGTGGTGCCGTACCAGGTGGTCGCCCACTGCTGGCTCGCGGTGATCGGCATCGCGAAGACCGCCGCCGTCACCTCGTTGTAGACCAGGTAGCCGACGGCCGCGGCCAGCGCCACCGTGCCGTCCGCCTTCTTCGCGAAGCCCACCGCGACGCCGATCGCGAACAGCAGCGGCAGGAAGTTGTAGATCCCGTTGCCCGCGGCCGCGCACACCTGCTGGACGTACACCAGCCAGTGCCAGCCGGTCAGCGACGCGAGGTAGAGGCCGTGCTCCCCGGTCTCGCCCGGGGTCCGCTCGCCGAGGATGTCCGGGGACCCGAGCCGCAGCAGCACGCCCGCGGCGGGCATCACCGCGATCGGCAGCATCACGGAGCGGCCGATCCGCTGCAGCACGGCCAGGGCCCGGGACGCGAGGTTCGCGGTCCGCGCGGCCGGCGGGAGGCCGTCCGCGGGTGAAGCTGTCATCTAGGCGCCTCGATGGGGTTGGCGGCGGCGGCCCGCGGGTTGACGATCGGCTGGGCCGGGCGCTCGAGGGGCACCCACAGCTGGTACCGGTCGGCCCGGTAGGCGGAGTACGCATACTCTACGAGCACGTCGTCGCTGTAGCTACGCCGCGTCATCTGCAGCACGACCCCGGTCGAGGGCACCTCCAGCAGCGCCGCCTCGTCCGGGTCCGGGTTGCCCGCCTCGATGACCTGCTCGCCCCAGGTGAGCGGCAGGCCGTAGTGCTCGGCGAGCAGCTGGTAGAGCGACTTGGGCGAGCCGAGCGCGAGGATGCCGGGCACCCGGTGCTCCGGGATGTGGCAGCGCTCCACGGCCATCGGGATCGAGTCGGCGTAGCGCAGCCGCACCAGCCGGATCACCCCGTCGCCCGGCTGCAGCTCCAGCTGCCTGGCCAGCGCCGGGGAGGCCTCGATCCGCTCGAAGGCCAGCGTGCGCGAGGCCGGGACCATGCCGCGCCGGTTCATGTCCTCGGTGAAGGAGGCCAGCCGGATCTGCAGGTCCATCTTGGGCTGGGCGACGAAGGTGCCGCGCCCGCGCACGCGGTAGAGCTTGCCGTCCGCGACGAGCTGGTTGACGGCCTGACGCACCGTCATCCTGGACAGGCCGTAGCGTTCGCCGAGTTCCCGCTCGGACTGGATCGGGGCGTCCGGCTCCAGTTCGGTGGCGATCAGCTCCAGCAGGATTTCCCGCAGCTGCTGGTGCTTGGGCACCGGGCTACGCGGATTGATCTCCATCTACCCTCACTTGCTGTGAACTGGGTCACGCCCTACTGTTATGGACCGGACTAGACCACCTGTGGTCGACTGTTGTCAAGACGGTCTGCTGCGGTTAAATCCAAGCGCAACTGCACAGGCCGGGACAAGCCAACCGTCCGACGGACGGGAGCGGTCCCGCGGTAGACCGGACAGGAGAGGCAGCCATGGACAAGGCGCAGGCGATCCTCGCCGCCCTCGGCGGGGCGGACAACATCATGGAGATCGAGCCCTGCATCACCCGGCTGCGCACCGTGGTGCACGACGCGGCCAAGGTCAGCGAGGCCGCGCTCAAGGCGGCCGGGGCGCACGGCGTGATGCGCGCCGGCTCGGTCGTGCAGGTGGTGGTCGGCCCCGACGCGGACACCGTCTGCATGGACATCGAGGATCTGCTCTGAACACCCTGAACGCCGGCGAGCGGAAACCGCCCCCGGTGCGCGCCGTGCCGCTGCCGGTGGTCGCCCCGGTCAGCGGCCGCGCCATCGCCCTGGCCGAGGTCCCGGACGCCGTCTTCGCCCAGCACATGGTCGGCCCGGGCGCCGCGATCGACCCGGTGCGCGGGCCCGGCGTCGTGGTCAGCCCGGTCTCCGGCATCCTGGTCAAGCTCAAGCCGCACGCCTTCGTGGTCACCGCCGAGGACGGCCGCGGCGTGCTGGTGCACCTCGGGATCGACACCGTGAACCTGGACGGCGGCGGCTTCGTGCTGTTGGCTGAGGAGGGCGGAGTGGTCCCGGCGGGCGCGCCGGTGATCCGCTGGAACCCCGCCGCGGTGGAGGCCGCGGGCCTGAGCCCGGTGTGCCCGGTGATCGCGCTGGACGCCGACCGGGCCGCCGCCGTGTCGCTCGCCGGCTCGGTGGCCCTCGGCTCGGTACGCGCGGGTGACCGGCTGTTCACCTGGGCCTGATACTGGTGGGGCCGCGAGAAGCGCGAGAATAGGCGCCGCACGAGGACCGACCGAGGAGAGATAAACCAATGCAGCGCACCGTGACCGTAGCCTCCCGGGTGGGACTGCACGCCCGCCCCGCCGCAGTGTTCGTCAAGGCCGCCAGCGCCGCGACGCTGCCCGTGACCATCGCCAAGGAGGGCAAGGAGCCGGTCAGCGCCCGCTCCATCCTGGCCGTGCTCGGGCTCGACGTGCGCGGCGGCGAGGACGTGGTGCTCGAGGCCGAGGGCGACGGCGCCGAGGACGTGCTGTCCCGGCTGGCCGAACTGCTGACGGAGGACCTGGAAGGGTGAGCTGAGGGTTGAGGAAGCTATCGGGGGTCGGTGTCGGGGGCGCGAGCGTGGCGGGACCGGTGGCGCTGATGGGCGTGCCGGAGCCGCCGCCCGGGCCGGACGCGCCGCCCGCCGGGCCGCCGGCCGAGGAGACCGAACGGGCGCTGGGCGCGCTGCGCCTGGTGGCCGCCGAACTGGGCCGCCGGGCCGAACTGGCCGGGGGCGAGGCCGCCGAGGTCCTCGAGGCCCAGGTCATGATGGCCGAGGACCCCTCGCTGGCCGAGGCGGTGACCGCCCGCACGGAAGCCGGCGTGTCCGCGGGCCGCGCCGTTTTCGAGGCCTTCGGCGTCTTCCGCGAACTGCTCGCCGGGGCCGGGGAGTACATGGCCGCACGGGTCGCGGACCTCGACGACCTGGCCGCGCGCGCCGTAGCCGCGGCCGCCGGACGTCCCATGCCCGGAGTCCCGGTGCGCGACGAGCCCTTCATCCTGGTGGCCCACGACCTGGCCCCCGCCGACACCGCGCTGCTGGACCTGCAGAAGGTCCTGGCGCTGGTCACCGAGCAGGGCGGCCCCACCAGCCACACCGCGATCCTGGCGAGGTCCCGCGGCATCCCCGCCGTCGTGGGCGTCGCCGGGGCCCTGGAGCTGGCCGAGGACGAACTGCTGCTGGTCGACGCGGCGGACGGCGCGGTCTACGTGGCGCCCACCGAGGAGTTCGTCGAGCAGGCCAGGGAACGCGAGGCGGAACGGCGTGCCGCGGCGGCCCGAGCGTCCGCCGACACCGCCCCGATCCGCACCCCCGACGGCCGCACGGTGAAACTCCTGGCGAACATCGGGGGCGCGGCCGACGTGCCCGACGCCCTCGCCGCCGGAGCCGAGGGCGTAGGCCTGTTCCGCACCGAGGTGCTCTACCTGGGCGCCACCGAACCGCCGTCCTACGAGGACCAACTGACGGCGTATCGGGCCGTCTTCGAAGGCTTCGACGGCCGCACCGTCATCGCCCGCACCCTGGACGCGGGCGCCGACAAGCCCCTGCCCTTCCTCCCGCTCGGCGAGGAGCCCAACCCCTCACTAGGCGTACGCGGCATCCGAGCCTTCCGCGAGACCCACGAGCACCTCCTGGACACGCAGCTAGCCGCACTCGCCGCCGCGGCCGAGGGCACCGGCGTGGACCTGTGGGTGATGGCCCCCATGATCGCCGACGCCACCGAAGCCCGCTGGTTCGCCGCGAAGGCCCGCGCCAAGGGCATCGCCAAGGTCGGCGTGATGATCGAGGTACCCGCGGCAGCCCTATGCGCCCGCGAGGTCCTGGCCGAGGTCGACTTCGCCTCCATCGGCACGAACGACCTCACCCAATACACGATGGCCGCCGACCGCCTCGTAGGCGCCCTAGGAGCCCTCCAAGACTCCGGCCACCCCGCAGTCCTCAAACTGATCGCCATGACCGCCTACGCCGGCGCCGAACTAGGCAAGCCCGTAGGCGTCTGCGGCGAGGCAGCAGGCGACCCCCGCCTAGCCGCCGAACTCATCCGCCTGGGCATCACGTCCCTCTCCATGGCCCCCGCCGCCCTAGGCGAAGTCCGCGCCGCGCTAAGGACGTAAGCGGAAGCAGAAGCGGAAACCGGACTGGCCCGCCTGCCTGAGCTGGGTCTGGACGCTGCGATTCGCGCCGCTCCGCGTCGCTCCGTGGGTTGCGCTTGCCCACCCTCCCACCCGTTGCGTCGGGTGGGTTGGCTGGGGATTCAACCTAAGGATCAACAGCAAGGGCCAGGCGAGGAGAACTCACGACATCGGGTGGCCAGCATGCTCGGCACCGGTAAGCCGATCCAGGTTGCGGTCCGATGCGAGATTTCACATCAAGGTCAGTCGATCGGTACGCAATGGCTTCAGCTCGGGGTCGCTCAGGCGCGCGGAGGTCGCTGTCGAATTTCACCTCGCCGTTCCTCAGCGAACCGAGCCAGCTCATTGACCTCCCGGTTGAAGCCGCAGCCGACCTGCTCAACGCAACGGGTGGGAGGGTGGGCAAGCGCAACCCACGGAGCGACGCGAAGCGACGCGGACCGCAGCCGACAAGACATCCGGACCACCGACGGGAAAAAGAACTTCGGCCCCGCTCCGCGTCTGCGGAACGGGGCCGAAGCCGGTGGAACCGGTACTCAGGTCAGGACCTCTTAGAAGTCCATGTCCCCGCCGGGCATGCCGCCGGCCGGGGCCGCGGCGGCCTTCTCCGGCTTGTCGGCGATGACGGCCTCGGTGGTGAGGAACAGCGCGGCGATGGAGGCGGCGTTCTGCAGCGCGGAGCGGGTCACCTTGGCCGGGTCGGGGATGCCGGCGGCCAGCATGTCGACGTACTCGCCGGTCGCGGCGTTCAGGCCGAAGCCGGGCTCCAGGTTGCGGACCTTCTCCACCACGACGCCGCCCTCGAGGCCGGCGTTGACGGCGATCTGCTTGAGCGGGGCCTCGACGGCCAGGCGCACGATGTTCGCGCCGGTCGCCTCGTCGCCCGTCAGGTCGAGCTTCTCGAAGGCCTTGGTGGCCGCCTGCAGCAGGGCCACGCCGCCGCCGGCGACGATGCCCTCCTCGACGGCCGCCTTGGCGTTGCGCACGGCGTCCTCGATGCGGTGCTTGCGCTCCTTGAGCTCGACCTCGGTGGCGGCACCGGCCTTGATGACGGCCACGCCGCCGGCCAGCTTCGCCAGGCGCTCCTGCAGCTTCTCGCGGTCGTAGTCCGAGTCCGACTTCTCGATCTCGGCGCGGATCTGGGACTTGCGGCCCTCGATCGCGTCCGCGTCGCCGGCGCCGTCGACGATGGTGGTCTCGTCCTTGGTGACCACGATCTTGCGGGCGCGGCCGAGCAGGTCGATGCCGACGGTGTCGAGCTTGAGGCCGACCTCCTCGGTGATGACCTGGCCGCCGGTGAGGATCGCGATGTCGCCGAGCATGGCCTTGCGGCGGTCGCCGAAGCCCGGGGCCTTGACGGCGACGGACTTGAAGGTGCCGCGGATCTTGTTGACCACCAGCGTGGCCAGCGCCTCGCCCTCGACGTCCTCGGCGATGATCAGCAGCGGCTTGTTCAGCTGCATGACCTTCTCGAGGATCGGCAGCAGGTCCTTGACGTTGCCGATCTTCTGGTTGGCGATCAGGATGTACGGGTCCTCGAGGACCGCCTCCTGCCGCTCCATGTCGGTGGCGAAGTAGAAGTTGATGTAGCCCTTGTCGAAGCGCATGCCCTCGGTGAGCTCGAGCTCGAGGCCGAAGGTGTTGGACTCCTCGACGGTGATGACGCCTTCCTTGCC
>Ga0310811_10000664_pt1 | contig 43962 bp, 44 predicted proteins | sample YCmetagenome_FD_207642 | JGI IMG/M metagenome (GOLD analysis project Ga0310811, IMG submission 207642) | Soil microbial communities from experimental microcosm in Duke University, North Carolina, United States - YC | ecosystem: Engineered > Artificial ecosystem > Soil microcosm > Unclassified ...
CAATCGCAGTGAATTCCTGCGCCGCCACATCGCGGAGGTGAAGAAACTGCGCGAGGAGGGCTGCGCGCTGCTCGGCTACATGCACTGGTCGCTCACGGACAACTACGAGTGGGGCAGCTACACGCCGCGATTCGGCCTTTTCACGATTGACTACACCCAGGGCGCGGAACGCCTCGTGGAGGATCACCTCGGCGATCGTCCGTCGGAGACTTACGCGAGCTTGATCGCGTCCGTGGAGAGCGCGCTGGCGGGGAAGCAGATCGAGAGTTGAGAATACCGAAATGCGGGAGCATTTGGGATAGCCTGTGTGCGACACAGCCCAAAGGGTGAGACGAGCGGGAGCGAGCGAGGCAATTTTTAGTCGAGAGCCGAGAGGGTCTGGGACAGGCCGATTTTAATGGGAAGGACGAGAGCGAGCGACCCGATGAGTCGACTTGTCCGCGTGCGAGCCAAGCTTCGAATTCCCGCCTTCACGGCGGCTCGACAACTCTCAACTAAATTCTCTCAACTATCGACTCTCCCCATGCACTTACCGTCCTTGAGACCGACTGGCCGTTGTCGTCCGTAGGCGCGGCCATGCAGTCGGGGTGTTTCCACGACGTCCAGGCCATGGCGCCGTTGCACGCAAGCAGGAACAGGAAAATCAAGCCGATGCCAATGGTTCCGCGGGAAGCGGGAAAGGGGAGCGAGGAGTCCCTGGCGGCAAGGCTGTCGCGAACGGCCTTCCTTGCTCTCAGATCGCTGCGCGCGAGGATGGTGAAGGTAAACGCAAGAACCACTCCGAAGACCGCAAGCGGGAGGGAAACCTCCGGCAGGTCGTCCGTCATGGAGTAGTACCAGCCTGCGATGACGACGGCCTGAAACGCGAAGGCCGTCCTGATCCGCGACCAGGACAGCGTGCTTTGGTGCATCCAGAGGTCGGCAAGTTTGTCCGCGGAGATTTGATCAGGGTTGCTCATGAAAGTTGCGCTCGGTGGATACACCAGTCGCCGAAAGAAGAGCGACTGCACAAGGAAAACTCCCGGGGGCGGGAAGGCGGGATCGCATGATAAGTTTGCGCGAAAGGCCATTCCGGTGCAAAAGGAGTGGCTCGTCTTTCGATGAACGATTTTCCGCTTTCCCGTCGCGCGCTCCATTGGTTTACCGTTTTTACGGCGGTTTGGACGTGGCTCGTCCTGATCAGTGGCGCCTCGGTGACGTCGCGGAATGCGGGCATGGCGGTGCCGGATTGGCCGACTTCCTTCGGCTACAACATGTTTCTTTTTCCGTATTCGAAATGGGTTGGTCCCATTTTTTACGAGCATTCCCACCGCCTGATGGCGAGTTGCGTCGGCGGATTCGTCCTCGTCCTGGTCGTGGCGCTGCTCGTCCTCGATCCTCGGATCTGGGTGAAGGTCCTGGGCGTCGGCGCGTTTTGTTTCGGTGGCCTGCAGGGGCTTCTCGGCGGCCTCCGTGTCGTGCTCAATGAATCCCAGATCGGGATTTTGCATGGCATCCTCGCGCAGTCGCTGCTCGTCGCGATTTCCATCCTCGCTGTGGTGACGAGCCGGGCCTTCGTCTCTGGTCGCTGGGCGCCTGCGGTAAACGTCGGCCGCCTGCGCTGGATGGCGCTTTTTCTTGTGGGCTGTTGCTTCGTGCAGCTCGCGGTCGCGGCCACGATGCGGCATGCCCATGCCGGCCTTTCGATTCCGGATTTCCCCGCCGCCTACGGGAAATTCCTCCCCGACACCAGTGCCGCCGCTCTCGCGTCGATCAACACTGCCCGCGCTGCCGCCATCCCTGCGGAGCCGCCGACGACCGCCGAGCTCATCTGGCTGCAAATGATCCACCGTTTCATTGCCGCCGCGATCCTTCTCCTTGTCATCGCACTGGTCTTGCGTGCCCGTCGTACGCCCGCCCGCGGCCTTGCCTGGCTGCTCCTCGGCATGGTCGCCGTGCAGATTACCCTCGGCATGTTCACGATCTGGACGAACAAGGCCGCCGACGTCGCCACCGCGCACATGGCGCTCGGCGCACTGACTCTTGTCGTCTCGGCCTTGCTGACCTTCCGATTTTTTGCCATGCAGCACGGCGTCCGTGAGGAATCGCTCGAATTTTCGACGCCACCCAGCTATTCCCGCGTGTCCGCCTGAGTGCGGAATCCCGTTTTGACTCTCGAATGAAAACCGCCACCGATACCGCCGACGAGCCGCAATCGCTGCTCTCCGACCTCGCCGAACTGGTCAAGGCGCGGTTGTCACTGCTCGTGCTGGCCACGACGCTCGTCGGTTTCCTGCTGGGGCAGGGGAGATATCCGATTTCCTGGGTCGCCTTGCTCGCGACTCTGCTCGGCACGGCCCTCAGCGCCTGCGGAGCGGCCGCGCTCAATCAATGGTGGGAGCGTGATGTCGACGCCCTCATGCGCCGCACTCGCACGCGGCCCCTGCCGGCGGGCCGCATGTACCCCGTGGACGCCTTGCGTCTGGGCATTTTCCTCTCGGTCTTCGGCATCCTTTGCCTCGCTTTTGTCAATACGTTTGCCGCGGTCCTGGCCGCGGCCACGGTCGTGGTCTATGTGCTGATCTACACGCCGCTGAAGCGAATCAGCGCGATCAATACCCTCGTCGGCGGGATCCCCGGGGCGCTGCCGCCGTTGATCGGCTGGATCGCCGCGACCGGCGAGGCCAGCCTGCCTGGCTGGGTGCTTTTCGCGATCCTCTGGTTCTGGCAGATGCCGCACTTCCTCGCGATCGCGTGGATGTATCGCGACGAGTATGCCTCCGCGGGATTCATCTTCCTGACCGGTCGCGACACGAACGGCAGCGCGACCTCCCGGCAGGCGGTGCTCTATTCCTTCTGTCTGCTGATCGTGAGCCTGGCGCCGACGCTGATCGGCCTCAACAGCGTGGTCTATTTCGTCGGGGCGTTGATCCTGGGCCTCGCTTTCTGCGGGCTGGCGCTTCGCTTTGCCTGGCTGCGCTCGCGGGATGCGGCGAGACTGCTTTTCTTCTCCTCGATTATCTATCTCCCCCTGCTCCTCGCCCTGCTCGTCGCCACGCGTTCCCTCTAGCGCTTGATTGCATGACGACGCAGACACCCCGCCCGCGCATCTCCTGGTTCATCTGGCTCACGCTCCTGCTGGTCGCGGTGGTCGTCCTTGGAGGTGAGCTTTACTTGATGAAGTTTTCGCCCCGCCATGCGGCGAAACCGCTGCCGGTTCTGGCGAAGGTGCCGGAGTTTTCGTTCACCTCGCAGAGCGGAGCGACCGTCACTCGCGAGTCGATGCTGGGGAAGGTCTGGGTGGCGGACTTCATCTTCACGCGCTGCGCCGGGCCGTGCCCGCTCATGACCGAGCAGATGCGCCGTTTGCAGAATGCGACCGAGAGCGCAGGCGAGGGGGTCAGGCTGGTCAGCACCACCGTGGACGCCGCCTACGACACGCCGCCGGTGCTGACGAAATACGCTGCGAAGTACGGAGCGAATCCCGATCGGTGGTCCTTCCTCACCGGAGATCCTGCGAAGATCGAGAATTTCATCACCAAGGGCATGCTCCTGGGGCTGGCCAAGGATAACGAGGGCGCGCCTATCCATGCGCAAAAGTTCGTGGTCATCGATCGCGAGGGGCGCATCCGCGCCTATCACGATCTCGAGGATGGCGAGACGCTCCTGCCGAAGCTGGTCGAGGACATCGATGCGCTGAGCCAGGAAAAGCCCGCGCCCACAGCGAACTGACGACCACATGACCCTGTCCGACCACACTGCGATTTTTCCGCCCATCAACGCCACGCTGAACGGCCTCAGCACGATCTTCATCCTCATGGGGTGGTGGTTCATCAGGCACGACCGGAAAATCGCGCACATCGCATCCATGGTCTCCGCGTTGACGACCTCGACGCTCTTCCTGGCCTGCTACCTGACCTATCATTACCTGAAGGCCGGCCACGTAACTTATTTCACCCATCCGGGCTGGCCGAAGACCTTCTATTTCTGGCTGCTCGGCACGCACACGATCCTCGCGGTGGCGGTGGTACCCATGATCATCTGTACCGTCATTCCCGCATTGCAGGCGCGTTACGACCGCCACAGGCGCATTGCCCGCTGGACGCTCCCGGTATGGCTCTATGTGTCCTTCACCGGAGTGATCGTGTATTTCTGGCTCTATCAATGGTTTCCGCCGGTAAAGGCGTGAGCCTTTGGAGCCCGTGTCCGTCGGGCGTCAATATTTCTGGTGTAAAAAATTAAAAACCCGCTTGACGGGTCTCGGGAATCCGGGCAAATTCCGGACTCTTTTCGCTGAACTCCAGCGCACCCTTTTCATATCATGGCCAAAGAAGTCGTCGCAACCATCAAGCTCCAGATTCCTGCCGGGCAGGCGAATCCTGCACCTCCCGTCGGTCCCGCATTGGGCCAGCAGGGTGTCAACATCATGGCCTTCTGCAAGGAGTTCAACGCCGCCACGCAGAAGCAGGCGGGAGATATCCTTCCCGTCGTCATCACGGTCTTCAAGGACAAGAGCTTCACCTTCATCACGAAGAACCCGCCCGCGGGTATCCTGCTCAAGAAAGCCGCGAACATCGCCGCCGGTTCCAAGGAACCGAACAAGACCAAGGTCGCCAAGCTCACCAAGAAGCAGGTGATGGACGTCGTCAAAATCAAGATTGCCGACATGAATGCCAACAGCGAGGAAGCCGCCTTCCGTACGCTTTGCGGCACCGCCCGTCAGATGGGCATCGAAGTCATCGACTAATTTCAACGGAAATCCGGCTGGGTTTATCCAAATCCGGCCAGATTCCTCAAAACCGCAGGAGGCCTCCGGGCCGCTCGCACTGCAAAAAACCATGCAAAAAAAACGCAGCAAACGTTATCGCGCGGCCGCCGAGTTGGTGGACGTGAAAAAGAAATACGCCCTCGGCGACGCCGTGAAGCTCCTCAAGACGCTTCCGGCCACGAAGTTTGACCAGACGGTCACGCTTTCCTTCAAGCTGGGTGTCGATCCCAAGCAGAGTGACCAGATGGTCCGCGGCACCTGTCCGCTCCCGCACGGTTCCGGTAAATCGGTTCGCGTGCTCGTTTTCGCGACCGGCTCCGCAGCCGAGGCCGCGAAGGAAGCCGGCGCTGAGTTCGTTGGTTTCGAAGACCTCCTCAAAAAAGTGCAGGGTGGTTTCCAGGATTTCGACGTTGCTGTCGCCACGCCCGCCGCGATGAGCGAAGTGCGTAAACTCGGCAAGGTTCTCGGACCTCGTGGCCTCATGCCGAATCCGAAGACCGGTACCGTTACCGACGACACCGCCACCGCGGTGAAGGAAGTGAAGGCCGGCCGTGTCGAGTTCAAGCTCGACAAGAACGCGAACGTCGCTGTTCCCGTCGGTAAATTCTCTTTCGGCACGGACGCGCTCCTCGAGAATGGCAGCGCGGTCATCAACGCTGTCGTCAAGGCTCGCCCGGCGACCGCCAAGGGCTTCTTCGTCGAGGCTATCACGCTGAGCGCGACCATGTCGCCCGGCCTCGGCATCGATCCGGCTCCGTTCCTCAAAAACTAACTTCGACCGAATACCATGAGACCCGAAAAAACGACCATCGTCGAAGACCTGCGCGGGAAATTCCAGTCCTCGCCGTTCCTCATCGTCGCGGACTACACTGGCATGACCGTTCCGCACTTTGCGGAACTCCGCAAGCGCCTCCGCGCCAGCGGTGCCAGCCTGAGCGTCGTCAAAAACAGCTTCGTCAAGCTTGCCGCCAAAGAGCTCGGCATGCCCGACCTCGGCAAATCGCTTGCCGGCCAGAACGCCGTCATCACCGGTGAGGCCGACATTTGCGGCGCCGCGAAAGTCCTCAAGACCTTCGCCAAGGAATTCACCAAGCCCGTGCTCAAGGGCGGTGTGCTCGATAACGCCGCTCTCGACGCGGCTCAGATCACCGCGCTGGCCGATCTTCCTCCGAAGGAAATCCTTCAGGCCCAGCTCCTTGGCCTGCTCAATATGCCCGCGACGCAACTTGTGCGCACGCTCAACGAGCCTGCCGCCAGCCTCGCCCGTGTGCTCCAGGCCAAAGCCGACGCCGCCGCGGCCGCCTAAGCAAAACCCTTTCGCAGTGCGGACTAGAAGCCACGCGCTGCGGGACCAAAAACCAAAACATAAATCGGTTCCTCGTCGGATTCGCGGCTGCGGATTCTGAAATGCCCTGAGGCTTCGGGGCGCGACGACACCAAAGAAAAAATACCATGGCAGATACAACTGAACTCGTTGACAAGCTGAGCGGTTTGACCGTTCTCGAAATCGCTGACCTCGTGAAGCAGCTCGAAGAGAAGTGGGGCGTTAGCGCCGCTGCTCCCGTCGCTGTTGCTGCTGCGCCAGCCGCAGGTGGTGGTGATGCCGCCGCTGCAGAAGAGAAGACCAGCTTCGACGTTATCCTCGCGGAAGCGGGCGGCAACAAGATCGCCGTCATTAAGGAAGTTCGTGCCGCCGTCGCCGGTTTGGGTCTCGCGGAAGCGAAGGCTCTCGTCGAAGGTGCACCCAAGGCTCTCAAAGAGGGCGTGACCAAGGAAGAAGCGGAAGAGATCAAAAAGAAGATCGAAGCCGCCGGAGCCAAAGTCGAAATCAAGTAATTCCAATCCGCGTCGGGCGGATACGGGGGAATTTTTCAAAAATTCTCTTGTCATACGCCCGGCGCGGCCTATTTTCATACCTCACCCTTTTGCCCAAGGTTCTGACTCAGCGATTCCGCGCCGCCGCCAGTCTCCGCCTCGCAATGACGAACTCGCTTCGTCGTGCAGGCGTTTCGTCGTTTCGACAGGCTGCGACTCGTAACCGTTCAGAAGAACAGGCGAAAGCCTAACCGTTCCTTATATCCTGCCCATGTCCGACCGTGTTTATTTCGGGAAGTTGAAGGAGGCCATCGAGCCGCCAAATTTGATCGAACTTCAGATCAATTCCTACGACGAGTTTTTTCAGCGGGGCACGGAGCCCTCGAAGCGCAAGGACATCGGCCTCCAGGCCGTTTTCCGCGAATTCTTCCCGATTTTTGGCTTTGAAGAAAAAGCCAGCCTCGATTTCGTCAGCTACGATCTCGGCGAGCCCAAGATGGGCGCGCTCGAGTCCCAGCGCGAGGGGCAGACCTTCAGCGCGCCTCTCTATGTGACCTTCCGTTACAAGGACGAGCATGCGACGAAGGAAGAGAAAGTCTACATGGGCGAGATCCCGCTCATGACGCCTCAAGGCACCTTCGTCATCAACGGTGCCGAGCGCGTCGTCGTCTCCCAGTTGCACCGCTCGCCGGGCATCTGCTTCGAGACCGATATCCATCTCAACGGCAAGCTTCTCCATAGCTTCCGCATCATTCCTGACCGCGGGTCCTGGCTCGAGGTGCAGTTCGACACGAGCGACCTGCTTTACGTCTACCTCGACCGCCGCAAACGCCGCCGGAAATTCCTCGCGACCACCTTCCTGCGCTCGCTTGGCTACGGTTCCGATTCCGACATTATCGGTCTTTTCTACGACATCGAGACGCTGAAGCTCAGCGAGAAACTCGACGAAGAAGAGATCGCGACCAAGGTCCTCATTGCCGACGTTCTCGACGGCGAGATCACCGTGGCCCGCGCTTTCGAGCCGCTCAGCAAGACGGTCGTTTCCCAGCTCCTCAGCCTCGGCCACACCTCGGTGCAGGTCGTCGACACCAAGAACGACGACACGGTCATCAAGTCGCTCAAGAAGGATCCGGCGCACGACGAGGACGAAGCGCTCAAGGATATCTACCGCAAGCTCCGCCCTGGCGATCCGCCCACCGTGCAGAACGCCCGCAGCATGCTCAAGCGCCTGTTCTTCGATCCGAAGCGCTACGATCTCGGCCGCGTGGGCCGTCACAAGATCAACCAGAAACTCGACGTTGAGGTCGATCAGGCGATTCGTGTCCTTACGAAAGAAGACTTCGTCGCCGCGATGAAGTACCTCCTCGAGCTCAAGCGTGGCGAAGGCATGGTCGACGATATCGATCACCTCGGCAGCCGTCGTGTCCGCACCGTGGGCGAGCTTCTCGCCAACCAGTGCCGTGTGGGCCTCGCCCGCACCGAGCGTCTTGTGCGTGAGCGCATGACCCTTTATGATGCAGGCACCGAGCACATCACGCCGCAGAAGCTGATCAACCCGAAGGCGCTCTCCGCCGTCGTGCGCGATTTCTTCGGTCGTTCCCAGCTGAGCCAGTTCATGGATCAGACGAACCCGCTGTCCGAGCTCACCCACAAGCGCCGTCTGTCGGCTCTTGGACCTGGTGGTCTTTCCCGTGACCGCGCCGGTTTCGAGGTTCGTGACGTGCATCCTTCGCACTACGGCCGTATCTGCCCGATCGAGACGCCGGAAGGCCCGAACATCGGTCTCATCAGCTCGCTTTCGACGTTTGCCCGGGTCAATGACTTCGGCTTCATCGAGACGCCATATCGCAAGGTCGTCAACGGCAAGGTCACCGACCAGGTCGACTACCTCACCGGCGATCGCGAAGAGAATTTCTACATTGCCCAGGCGAATGCCAAGGTCGATGACAAGGGCAAGTTCACGGACGAGACCGTCTCGTCGCGCTATCGCAGCGAGTTCGTCGAAGCGACTCCGGACCAGGTCCAGTATATGGACGTGTCGCCGAAGCAGCTCGTCTCCGTCGCGGCGGGATTGATTCCTTTCCTCGAGCATGACGACGCGAACCGCGCGCTCATGGGCTCGAACATGCAACGCCAGGGCGTTCCGCTCCTGATCTCCGACGCTCCGGTCGTCGGCACCGGCATCGAAGGCCGCGTCGCCCGCGATTCGAAGGCGGTGATCTGCTCCGAGTCCGCCGGCAAGGTGGCATCGGTCATGTCCAGCCACATCATCATCACCGATGATGGCACGCTGCCCGAGGGCAAGAAGCGCATCAAGCACGACCCGGCCAACGGCGTCTACGTGTACGAGCTGCGCAAGTTCATGCGCTCGAACGCGAGCACCTGCATCAACCAGAAGCCGATCGTCAAGAAAGGCCAGAGCATCAAGAAGGGCCAGGTCATCGCCGACGGTCCGAACACCGAGAACGGTGAACTCGCCCTCGGCCGCAACGTGCTCGTCGCGTTCATGCCTTGGAACGGCTACAACTTCGAGGACGCGATCCTCATCTCCGAAAAGGTCGTGAAGGAGGACATCTATACGTCCATCCACATCGACGAGTTCGAGATCGGCGCCCGCGACACGAAGCTCGGACCGGAAGAAATCACCCGGGATATCCCGAACGTCAGCGAAGAAGCCCTGCAGAACCTCGGTCCCGACGGCGTCATCCGCATCGGTGCGGAGGTCAAGCCTGGCGACATCCTCGTCGGCAAGATCACTCCGAAATCCGAGACGGAGCTCGCTCCGGAAGAACGCCTCCTGCGCGCCATCTTCGGTGAAAAAGCCGCGGACGTTAAGGACACTTCGCTTACGGTTCCTTCGGGCACCTACGGCATCGTCATGGACGTCAAGGTTTCCTCGAAGAAGGAAGTCGCCCGTCTGAAAATGACGCCGACCGAGTCCAAGCGTCAGCAGAAGATGATCCTCGACGAGCACAAACGTCGCGAGGACGAACTGCACGAGCAGCTCACCGAGGCACTCTCGAACGTCCTGCTCGGCGAGAAGATCCCGCTCGATGTCGTCAATGCGCAGACCGGCGAGATCATCATCCCGGCGAATCGCAAGATCACCAAGCAGCTGCTCCGCAAGCTCGCTTCCGTCTACCAGCACGTCGAAATCGACCCGAGCCCGATCCGCAACAAGATCCGCGAGATCATCGGCCAGTTCGAGCACAAGTTCGAAGAGCTCGACCGTGAGAAGCAGGAGAAGATTGGTCTCGTCGAAAGCGGCGATGACGTCGATCCCGGCATCATCAAGCAGGTCAAGGTCTACATCGCCAGCAAGCGCAAGCTCTCCGTTGGTGACAAGATGGCCGGTCGTCACGGTAACAAGGGCGTCGTCGCCAAGATCGTTCCTGAGGAGGACATGCCGTACCTCGCGGACGGAACTCCGGTCGACATCGTGCTCAACCCGCTCGGCGTGCCGAGCCGAATGAACGTCGGGCAGGTTCTCGAGACTCACCTCGGCGTTGCCGCCAAGGCGCTCGGCTTCACGGTCGCGACTCCGGTCTTCGACGGTATCAGCGAGCCCAAGATCCGCGAGTACCTCCGCGAAGCGAAGAAGATCGATGGCTACACCTGGATCGAGGAAACCGGCAAGGCCACGCTTTACGACGGCCGCACTGGTGACCAGTTCGACCAGCAGGTCGTGGTTGGTATCATTTACATGCTGAAGCTCGGACACCTGGTCGCGGACAAGATCCACGCCCGTGCGGTCGGACCTTACAGCCTCGTCACCCAGCAGCCTCTCGGCGGCAAGGCCCAATACGGCGGCCAGCGCTTCGGCGAAATGGAAGTCTGGGCTCTCGAAGCCTACGGCGCGGCCTACACGCTGCAGGAGTTGCTCACGGTCAAATCGGACGACGTCCAGGGCCGTACGCGCATCTACGAATCCATCGTCAAGGGCGACAACTCGCTCCAGGCGGGCACGCCTGAGTCGTTCAACGTTCTCATCAAGGAAATGCAGGGTCTCGGCCTCGACGTGAAAGTCGGTGGCACGGATCCCTTCGCACTCACCGACACCGCAGCCGCCTAATCGCCAATTATATCATGATTCAAAACAGCCTGAGAGAATTGACCGGTGCCGTGGACACGAAGCCTGAGGGCTTCGACGAGGTCGGCATTACCGTCGCTTCCCCGGAGTCGATCCGGAGCTGGAGCAAGGGCGAAGTCAAAAACCCTGAGACGATCAACTATCGGACGTTCAAGCCCGAAAAAGGCGGCTTGTTCTGCGAGCGTATCTTCGGACCGACCCGTGACTGGGAGTGCTCCTGCGGCAAGTACAAGCGCATCAAGCACAAGGGCACCGTTTGCGATCGTTGCGGCGTCGAAGTGACCCAGTCCCGCGTCCGTCGCGAGCGCATGGGCCACATCGAGCTTGCCGTGCCGGTTTCGCACATCTGGTTCTACAAATGCATGCCTTCGCGCATCGGCCTCATGCTCGACATGACCAGCCGCCAGCTCGAGCGCGTGATCTATTACGAAGATTACATCGTCATCGATCCCGGCAATACGCCGCTCCTCAAGTGCCAGCTCCTCACCGAAGCGGAATTCCGCGAGGCCGAGGACCAGTACGGCGACAACTTCGTCGCCGGCATGGGTGCCGAGGCGATCAAGAAGCTCCTCGAGCAGCTTGATCTCGCCGCGCTGAACGAGGAGATCGAGCAGTCGATGAACTCGACGCGCAGCAAGCAGCTCCGCAAGAAGCTCGCCAAGCGCCTGAAACTCGTCCAGGGCTTTGCCACCTCGAAGACCCGTCCCGAGTGGATGATCCTCGCGGTGCTGCCTGTCATCCCGCCGGATCTGCGTCCGCTCGTGCCGCTCGAGGGTGGCCGCTTCGCGACCTCGGATCTCAACGATCTCTATCGCCGCGTCATCAACCGCAACAACCGTCTCAAGACGTTGCTGCAGCTCAAGACGCCGGAAGTCATCATCCGCAACGAGAAGCGCATGCTTCAGGAAGCGGTCGACGCCCTCTTCGACAACGGCCGTCACGGTCGTGCGGTCACGGGTGCGGCGAACCGCCCGCTCAAGTCCCTCAGCGACATGCTCAAGGGCAAGGGTGGCCGTTTCCGTCAGAACCTTCTCGGCAAACGCGTCGACTACTCCGGCCGTTCGGTCATCGTCATCGGGCCTGAGCTCAAGCTCAACCAGTGCGGTCTGCCGAAGAAGATGGCGCTCGTCCTGTTCGAGCCTTTCATCATCCGCCGCCTCAAGGAGCTCGGCTACGTGCACACCGTGCGCAGCGCCAAGAAGCTCATCGAGCGTCAGACGCCGGAAGTTTGGGACATTCTCGACGAGGTGACCAAGGGGCACCCGGTTCTCCTGAACCGTGCGCCGACCCTGCACCGTCTCTCGATCCAGGCTTTCGAGCCGATCCTGATCGAAGGCGAAGCCATCCGCATTCACCCGCTCGTCTGTACCGCCTACAACGCGGACTTCGACGGTGACCAGATGGCCGTCCACGTCCCGCTCTCGATCGAGGCCCAGATGGAAGCGCGCCTGCTCATGCTCGCGCCGAACAACATCTTCTCGCCCTCGAGCGGCAAGCCGATCACCACGCCGTCGCAGGACATTCCGCTCGGCTGCTACTATCTGACGCAGATGCCTCGTCCGGGCGAGATTCCCGATACGGGCCGCACCCCGCTTTTCGACGAAGCGTGGCAGGTGGAACTCGCGCTCAGCGAGGGTTCGATCAAGACTCACTCGCCGATCCGTTACAAGAATCCGGATTTCGGCCGCAAGACGATCTACGGCGACGCCGGGGCGAATATCCTCGAGACGACCGCTGGTCGCGTGACCTTCAACCAGATCTGGCCGAAGGACCTCGGTTTCTTCAACAAGGTCTGCGGCAAGAAGCAGCTCTCCGACATCATCTGGCGCTGCTACCAGGTCTCCGGTCAGGCCCGCACGGTCGAGACCCTCGATCGCCTCAAGGAAGCCGGCTTCAAGGCGGCGACCAAGGCCGGTATCTCGATCGGTGTGTCCGACATGATGATTCCGAAGGAAAAGACCGGTCTCGTCGAAAAAGCTTACAAGGAAATCGCCGAAGTTCAGAAGCAGTACCAGCGCGGTATCATCACCGACGGTGAGCGTAAGAACAAGGTGCAGGACGTCTGGACCCACACGGGTGAAGAAGTCGCGAATGCGCTCTTCCGCACCCTGCAGCACAACGAAGGCCGCCCTGAGATGAACCCTGTGTTCATCATGGTGGACTCCGGTGCTCGTGGTAACCGTACGCAGATCAAGCAGCTCGCCGGTATGCGCGGCCTCATGGCCAAGCCCTCGGGCGAAATCATCGAGCGTCCGATTATCTCGAACTTCCGTGAAGGCCAGTCGGTGCTCGAGTACTTCATCTCGACGCACGGCGCCCGCAAGGGTCTCGCCGACACCGCGCTCAAGACGGCCGACTCCGGTTACCTTACCCGCAAGCTCGTCGACGCGGCTCAGGACGTGATCATCACTCAGCCGGATTGCGGCACGGTGAACGGTATCACGGTCCGCCCGATCTACGAAGGCGACGAGGAAGTCGTGAACCTGCCGACCCGTATCGTCGGCCGCACCAGCTGCGAAACGGTGAAGGATCCGGTCTCCGCGACGGTCATCGTCAAGGCGGGCAACCTCATCACCGAGGAGATTTCCTACGCTGTTGAAAAGATCGGCATCGAAGCGCTCAAGATCCGCTCGGTCCTGACCTGCGAATCCAAGCGTGGCGTTTGCGCCAAGTGCTACGGTCGCAACCTCGCGACTGGCGGCGACGTCAAGCTCGGCGAAGCGGTCGGCATCATTGCCGCCCAGTCGATCGGCGAGCCCGGCACCCAGCTCACCATGCGTACCTTCCACGTCGGTGGTACCGCGAGCCAGACCTTCAAACAGCCGATCATCAAGGCGAAGAACGACGCGACCGTTCGCTACAACGACCTCCGTACGGTCGTGGCGCTCGACGGCACCTCGATCGTTCTGAACAAGAACGGCTCGGTCAGCCTCCATGCGAAGGACGGCCGCGAAATCGAGAGCTACAATGTCGTGGTCGGCTCGGTCATCTCCATCGCCGACGGCGATCAGGTGAAGAAGGGCGACACGTTCATCCAGTGGGATCCGTACAACGTGCCGATCATCACCGAGAAATCGGGCAAGATCGAGTTCCGCGACATGATTCCTGCCGTCACGATCCGCAAGGAAGTCGACGAAGCCACCGGCGTCATGGGCACGGTCGTCATCGAGCACAAGGAAGACCTGCACCCGCAGATCGTCCTCGTGGACGAGAAGACCAAGGAAGTTCTCGCCAGCTACTCGATCCCTGCGGGAGCTCACGTCGAAGTCAAGGAGGGCGCCAAGGTCCAGGCCGGTACGCGTCTCGCCAAGACTCCTCGTAAGATCGCGAAGACCAAGGACATCACCGGCGGTCTGCCGCGTGTGGCCGAGCTCTTCGAAGCCCGTCGTCCGAAGGACGCGTCCGAGATCGCAAAGATCGACGGCATGGTCGACATCGGGGGCACCGTCCGCGGCAAGCGCCGGGTCATCGTTCGCGACCAGGAGACTGGCGCGGAGGAGGAGCACCTCGTGCCGCTCAGCAAGCACATCATCGTCTTCAAGGGCGATTTCGTGAAGAAGGGCCAGCAGCTCACCGAAGGACCAGTCGTGCCTCACGAGATCCTCGATATCTGCGGACCTCAGGAGCTCCAGGAGCACCTGCTCAACGAAGTGCAGGAGGTCTATCGCCTCCAGGGTGTCGAGATCAACGACAAGCACATCGAGATCATTGTCCGTCAGATGCTGCGCAAGGTGAAGATCACCGAGCCCGGCGACACCGGACTCCTCTGGGGCGACCAGATCGATCGCCTCGATTTCGAGCGCGAGAACGAAGTCGTCGTCGAGAAGGGTGGCAAACCCGCCGAAGCCGTCCCCGTGTTGCTTGGCATCACGAAGGCCTCGCTCGAGACCGACAGCTTCATTTCCGCCGCCTCGTTCCAGGACACCACGCGCGTCCTCACCGAAGCAGCCACGCTCGGCAAGAGCGATCGTCTGCGCGGATTCAAAGAAAACGTAATTATGGGTCACCTGATTCCCGCCGGTTCAGGATTCCCTGCGAACCGCGAGTTCGACCTTCTGTCGCTCGGTGAGGCTGTTGCCGAACCCGAACCGATCTTCGTCGAACAAGAGGCCAGCTAAACCATCCACCGGCATATGACCACAAGCAATTCTTCCAAAATGGAAACGATGACCGAACTCCTGGAGGCTGGCGTACACTACGGCCACCAGACCAAGCGCTGGAACCCAAAGATGAAGGACTTCATCTTCGAGGAAAAAAACAGCATCTACATCATCAACCTCGGCAAGACCGTCGAGCAGCTTGATGAAGCGACCACCTACCTGCACAACCTCGTCAAAGGCGGCGGCAAAGTGCTCTTCGTCGGCTGCAAAAAGCAGGCGCAGGAAGCCGTGCGTGAAGCAGCCCAGGCCAGCGGCCAGTTCTTCGTGAACCAGCGCTGGCTCGGTGGCACGCTCACGAACCTCACGACCATCCGCAAGAGCGTGAAGCGCTATCGCGAGATCGAGGAGATCGAGAAGCAGCCGAACCACGGTGGCTATGGCAAGAAGGAGCTTTCCGCCCTTCGCCGCGAGGCCGCCCGCATGAAGAAGAACCTCGAAGGCGTTCTCGAGATGGAGAAGCTTCCCGACGCGCTGGTCATCATCGACACGAATCGCGAAGAGATCGCCGTGGCCGAGGCCAACCGCCTGGGCGTGCCGATCGTCGCCATCGTCGATACGAATTGCGACCCTGAGCGCGTGAACTACCCGATCGCCGGTAACGACGACGCCATCCGCTCGATCCGCGTGATCCTGCAGAAGCTCGTCGACGCGATCATGAGCGCTCGCGGAACCTCCGCGAAGCAGCAGGACAACGACCTCGCGGCTGTCGCGGGTTAGTTTTCCAAACCCAAACAGATTTACGGGGTTTTCAGAACCAGCAGGATTCTGAAAACCCCGGAATTTTGATCCCTACCGTTCATTTCCTGAAATTCCTGCCCAGTTTTTTAGATTAAGTATGCCTGAAGTATCTTCCGCTCTCGTGAAACAGCTCCGCGAAAAAACCAACGCGGGCATGATGGATTGCAAACGCGCCCTCGATGAGGCCGGCGGCGATCTGGAAAAAGGCGAGGAAATCCTCCGCAAAAAAGGCATGGCAGGCGCTTCGAAGAAGGCCGGTCGCGCCGCGAAGGAAGGCGTCGTCGCCTCCTACATCCACTTGCAGGGCAAGGTGGGCGTGCTGGTCGAGATCAACTGCGAGACCGACTTCGTCGCGAAGAATGAGATCTTCCGCGAGTTCGTGAAGGACATCACTCTCCACATCGCCGCGGCAAACCCGACTTGCGTTTCCCGCGAGCAGGTCGATCCCGCCTTGATCGAGAAGGAGCGCGAAATCTTCCGCGCGCAGGTGGTCGGCAAGCCCGCCAACATCGTCGAGAAGATCGTCGATGGCAAAGTCGACAAGTTTTACAGCACGATCTGCCTCCTCGAGCAGGCGTTCATCAAGAATCCCGACCTCACGGTGAAGGATTACCTGAACAGCAAGATCGCCGAACTCGGCGAAAACATGCTCATCCGCCGCTTCGTCCGCTACCAGGTCGGCGAAGATCTCGGCGATACTCCGGCCGAAGTCACCGAATAATTGTCACTCTACCCAAACGCTCCGCAAATTCCGGCACTATGAACTATCAACTCCTTGAAGAGGCCAACACGGTCGTCGAGAACAAGCAGATCCTTATCAACATGGTGTCGCGCCGGGTCCGCCAGCTGAGCAGCGGAGTGCGCGCTCACGTCGAGGTGGAGCCACGGATGACCTACGCCGACGTGGCGTTGGCGGAGATTCTCGCCGGCAAGCTGAAGGCGGAGTTCCTGTCGGAGCCGGAAGAGGCGCTCTAGCCTCGAGGCGCGGGATATGTCCGCGGAGATTTCCACGAACCGAAAAGCTCTCCACGACTACATCGTCGAGAGCAAGGTCGAGGCGGGAATCGAACTGCTGGGCACCGAGGTCAAATCGATTCGGGCCGGGCATGTGAACCTGCGCGGTTCCTACGCCCGTATCGAGAATGGCCAGGCATGGCTGTTCGACATGGACGTCCAGCCGTATGCGCAGGCGAGCCATGAGCAGCATGTGCCGAAGCGCAAGCGGCGGCTCCTGCTGCACAAGCGGGAGATCGACCAGCTTTTCGGCGAGGCGAATGTCAGCGGACGCACGCTCGTGCCGTTGCGCCTGTATTGGAAATCCGGCCGGGTGAAGGTCGAGATCGGCGTCGGAAAGGGAAAGCACGCCGCCGACAAACGCTCCGACCTCAAGAACCGCGAAGAGAGCCGGGAGGCGGCCCGCACCGCGGCGAATTTCAATCGCCGCTGAGCCGTTGCAACTTTCGCTCGCGCTCGCCGCGCTCTCGCATACAAAGTAGCCGCATGCATTGGTGTCGCGCGTTTGCGCTTTCTCGTGGGCTGTTTCTGGGACTTGCAGCCTTGCTGGTGCTGGGATTTTCCGGATGCGACCAGTTCTCGCTCACGGCGGCGAAGAACAAGGTCGAGGAACAGGCTCGGGATGCACAGGCTTCCGGTGATTTCCAGCGCGCGATCCGCCTTTACGAGTCACTGCTCGACGGCACGCCGAAGACGGCCAAGGTGCACTACAGCCTGGCGCTCATTTACGACGACAAGCTGAAGGACCCCGTCTCCGCGCTGCATCACTTCAAGCGGTTCATGACGATGTCGGACGACACCTCCGCCAAGAAGGAAGTCGCGAAATTCATCCAGCGCATCCAGCTCGAGATGGCGGCCAGCGATGCGGACAGCGGGATCATGACCAAGCGCGAGGCCGCGCGGCTGAAAAACGAAAACCTCAAGCTCCAGGAGAAACTGACGGAAGTGCAGGCCGAGCTCGCCGAGGCCAGGAAGCGGCCATCCGCGAAGGATGCGGCGAAAGGCGGTCGCGATGCGAAGGGCTTCTCGACCAATCCCACGACGGCGGCGGCGGAACGCGCCATCGGCCCCGAGACGCGCACCTATACCGTCCAGCAGGGAGACACCCTCGCCAGTATTGCTCGGAAGTATTACAAAAATGCGGCGCGATATAAGGATATCGCGGATGCGAATCAAAATCTCCTCAACGGCACGGTCAACCTGAAGATCGGCCAGGTTCTGATCATTCCCAAGTAGGGGAAAACTTCCCGTTTTTCCCTCTTGCTTCGTCAGCCGGGCGCAATACTTTCGCGGGAATGAGTGTGACCAGTCCGGTAGCCTATGATTCCAAGGTCGAGGGAAACGTCATTTTCACGAAGCTCGACGCCGCGATCAACTGGATGCGCGGGAACTCCCTCTGGCCCATGCCGATGGGACTGGCTTGCTGTGCCATTGAGTTGATGGCCGCCTCGTCCGCACGGTTCGACATCTCGCGCTTCGGCGCGGAGGTGATGCGTTTTTCCCCCCGGCAGTCCGACGTGATGATCGTCGCCGGGACAGTGACTTACAAGATGGCCTATGCCGTGAAACGCATCTGGGACCAGATGCCGGAGCCGAAGTGGTGCATCGCCATGGGCGCCTGCGCCTCGAGCGGTGGCATGTACCGCAGCTACGCCGTGCTGCAGGGCATCGACCAATTGCTGCCGGTGGATGTTTACATCTCCGGTTGCCCGCCACGCCCGGAGGCCCTCCTCGACGGCCTCATGAAACTTCAGAAAAAAATCATGGGCGAGCACGCGATCGCCGATCAGATCCGCACCTACGCGGAGGTTTAAAGATGGACGCTGCCGTAGCAAAACTGGAAGAGCGTTTCCCGGGAGCCGTGCTCGCGAAGGATGAGTTCCGCGGGGAGACCTCGGTGAGCGTCAAGCTCGAGATCGCCCACGAGGCCGCGCAATATCTGCGCGACGAGCTGGGCTTCGATTATCTCATCGATCTCGCCACCATCGATCATTACGAGACCGAGCCCCGCTGGGAGGTCGTCTGCGAGCTTTACTCCATGGCCGGGGGCCGTCATCTCCGCTTGAAATACAGCATGCCGGAGGGAGAACCCGAGGCCCCCACGATTTCCGATCTCTGGCCCACCGCGAACTGGCACGAGCGCGAGGCCTACGACATGATGGGCATCAGGTTTACCGGCCATCCGGACCTGCGCCGCATCCTCATGTGGGAAGGTTATCCCCACTATCCGCTGCGCAAGGATTTCCCGCTCGAGGGATTGCCGAGCGACGTGCCGGATGTCGCGTTCACCGCGCCCGCTTCTTTGCAGGGCGGCCCCTTTGTCACGTCTCCGACCGACGGCACCACGCAGGTGCGCGAGCCCCGCGCACGCTACTTTCCTCCGTCGCCGCCGAAGGACAAATTCATCGCCGAGCCTTGATTGCTGACGCCGCAGGCCTCGAAGAGCTGCTCGACCGTATCGCCGACCTGTCCGTGCTGGCCGTCGATACCGAGGCGGACAGCCTTCATTGTTATTTCGAAAAGCTGTGCCTGATCCAGATCAGCACGCCGACCGAGCATGTGCTGATCGATCCTCTGGCCGAGATTCCGATTGCGCCGCTGCTCGACGCCTTCGCCGACAAGCGCGTCATCTTCCACGGCGCGGACTACGACCTGCGCATGCTGCGCCGGGCCGGCTCCTTCGAGCCGCGTGATATTTTCGACACTATGATCGCGTCCCGCCTTTGCGGCGTGGACCAGCTCGGGCTGGGCGCGCTCGTGGAAAAGCATTTCGGCGTGCAGCTCTCGAAATCCTCGCAGAAGGCGAACTGGGCCCGCCGTCCTTTGCCGGCCGAGATGATCGAGTATGCGATGAACGACACGCGGTATCTCCTCGAGCTCGCCGAGCGGATCGAGGCGGAGCTGCATCGCCTTGGCCGCTGGGATTGGTTCACCGAGTCGCGTGATCGCATGGTGGCCTCGTCCCGGGAGATCAAGGAGCGCGATGAGGACAGCGTCTGGCGCATTTCCGGCTCCGCACGACTCGGGCCTCGTGCCCAGTCGATTTTGCGAGTGCTTTGGTTCTGGCGCGATGCCGAGGCCCGCGCCTGGAACCGGCCGCCCTTCCATGTGGCGAGCAACGACGATCTCCTGCGCATTTCCGAGTGTTCCGCGGCGGGCCGTCCATTCTCGACCCCGCGCATGACCAGCCGCAGGCGCCGCAGTTTCGAGGTCACGCTGGCCCTGGCGCTTCAGGTGCCGGAGGCCGAGTGGCCCCGCATCGAGCGCAAGCGCGGCAAGCGGCGTACGAACGAGCAGCTCAAGCGCTTTGACGAGCTTCGCGCGGTGCGCGATCGCATCGCGGTTGACCTTCAGATCGATCCGGCGATCCTGGCCTCACGGGGAGCGCTGGAGGCGATCTCGATCGATGCCAATTCCCCGGCACTCATGCGCTGGCAGCGCGAGTTGATCGGCCTTACCGCACTCGCGGCATGAGCGATCTCATCGATCTGGCGTTGGCCGAGGACATCGGCTCCGGCGACGTGACGGTGCGGCATTTCACGAGCCCCGGGCGCCGGTCGCATGCGCGCATCATTGCGAAGCAGGCGGGCGTGCTTGCGGGCATCGAGACCGCACAGGAGGTTTTTCGCCGGGTGGATCCGGCCATCGTGGTCACCATCGTCGTTCCCGACGGGTCCCTGCTCGCGGCAGGGGACGAGGTGCTGAGGATTGCGGGACCGACCGGCTCCATTCTCACCGCGGAGCGCACGGTTCTGAATTTTTTGCAGCGTCTGTCCGGCGTGGCGACGCAGACGCGGCGCTATGTCGACCTCATCGCCGGCACTGGCGTCCGACTGCTCGATACGCGGAAGACCACGCCGGGTTTTCGCGCTCTTGAGAAGGCGGCGGTTCGTGCGGGCGGAGGACATGGTTACCGCATGGGCCTGCACGACAAGGTCATGGTGAAGGACAATCACCTGGCAGGCGGACTGAACGCGGAGTCCATCGTGGCGGGCGTGAAGGCGGCGAAGGCTGCCGGCCTGAGTGTCGAGGTCGAGGCCGACACGCTGGATCAGGTGCGGCAGTTTGCGCTGGTTCCCGGTATCGACGTCATCCTGCTCGACAATATGTCGATCAAGGACATGCGCGAGGCCGTGCTGTTGCGTCCGGCGGGTGTCGAGCTCGAGGCCAGCGGTGGGATCACTCTCGAGAATATCCGCGCCATCGCCGACACGGGCGTGAATTTTATCTCCGTCGGCGCGCTGACTCATTCCGCGCCCGCGCTCGATCTCTCGTTGGAAATCATCGGTGATGAGTGAACTGCTCGATCGCGATCTCATCGTGGCCGGAGAGGGCGCGATCGGTTCGCGCATCGTGGTCTTTCGGGAGACGGAATCGACCAACGACCTGGTGCGGGCCGCGGCGGAGGGCGGCGAGCCCGAGGGCTTCGTAGCCTTTGCGGAGAGCCAGACCAAGGGGAGGGGCCAATTTGGACGGCGCTGGAGTTCCGCCCCGGGGCTCGGCCTTTGGTTTTCCATCCTCCTCCGGCCGTGTTGGGCTCCGCATCTGCTGCCCCAGGTCACGCCCTTGATCGCGGTCGCCGTGGCGAATGCCCTCGCCGCACAAACAGGGCTGGGCATTCGCATCAAGCAGCCGAACGATATTTTCAGCGGCGGACGGAAGCTCGCCGGCATCCTCAGTGAGGCGCGGACGGGCGCCGGGGTCTTTGCGGTGGTGGGAATCGGCATCAACGTCAACCACGCCGCCGCCGATTTCCCGCTCGAGCTCCAGACCAGCGCGACATCGCTTGCTCTGGAAACTGGCGGGATCTGCCAACGCGAGCAGATCGCCTCGGCGGTATTGACGGAGATTTCCTCCGGTTACGATCCGGCCCGCCCTCCGGGTGAAGATATTCTTCGCCAATACGAGGCCCTTTCGCGGGGGCAGGTTTATGATACCTTCCCGTCATGAAAAACGCTTGGGTGACGGCGGCGGTGGCCGTGTTATGCGGCTATGGGGCCTGGGCCCAGGACGAGCCGGTGCTCTCTCCGGACGACGATTCCGATAATCCCACGCAGGCGGCGGAGGACAAGGACTCACCCTACGAAAACATGCACGTGCTCGCCCGCGCGATGCAGCTCATCCGGCAGGACTACGTGGATGACAAGAAGGTCAGCTACCAGGACCTGACCTATAGCGCGCTGCGCGGCATGCTCTCCGATCTCGATCCCCACAGCTCCTTCATGGACCCCGGCGACTTCAAGGGCATGCAGGAGGATACGAAGAGCGAGTTCGGCGGCCTCGGGATCACCGTCACGACCAAGGACAGCCTGCTCACGATCATCGGTGTGGCCGAGGGCACGCCCAGCTTCGACGCCGGTCTCCAGCCGGGCGACGAGATTCGCAAGATCAACGGCCAGGCCACCGACCGCATGACGATGGCCGACGCGATCGACATGCTGCGCGGCGAGGCGGGCGAGAAAGTGACGCTCACGATTTTCCGGCCGCAGGGGAACCAGATCAAGGAGTTCACCATGGCCCGGGCGGTGATCAAGGTGCCGAGCGTCGTCGATGCGGGGCTCTTCCCGACCGACCGTACGGCGGGCCGCAAGATCGGCTATCTCCGGCTCACGCAGTTCAACGAGCCGACCGCGCGCGAGCTTTCCGAGGCCTTGGACAAGCTCGACAAGCAGGGCGTCGAGGCCCTGGTGATCGACCTGCGCTTCAATCCCGGCGGGCTGCTCACGAGCGCTGTGGATGTATGCTCGCTGTTCGTCCCGCCGAAGACCAAGGTCGTCTCCACAGAGGGGCGAATGGGCAATCGCGAGTATCCGACGCGCTCGATGCCGGGCGGCTTTCGCAAGTATCCCGTGGCGATCCTGATCAATGGCTCGAGCGCGAGCGGATCCGAGATCGTCGCCGGAGCGCTGAAAGATCTGCACCGCGCCATCCTCGTCGGCGAGACCACCTTCGGAAAAGGTTCGGTGCAGAGCGTGATCTCGCTGCCGGACGGTTCGGCCATGCGTTTCACCACCGCGAAATATTACACGCCGAGCCGTATGCCGATCCATGAGCACGGCGTCGCGCCCGACATCCGCATCGCGCTCACGCTGGAGGAGGAGGCGCGAATCTACCGCGCCCGCCAGCGCCGGGACACGCCCGAGGTCGACTTCGGAAAAACGCCGAAGGTCGAGGATCCGCAGCTCGATCGCGCCGTCGACGCTCTCACCGGCGTGCTGCTTTACTCCGGCAAAACCGGCGCCACGCCGGACAAAGGCTGAATGGCGCTCATCCTCGCGATCGAGACCTCCTGCGACGAGACGGCGGTCGCCATCCTGCGCGGCTGCGATGAGCTGCTCGCCGGCGAGGTGTGGTCCCAGGCCTCGCTGCACGCGGCCTACGGAGGCGTTGTCCCCGAGGTCGCGTCTCGAAACCACCTGGCGGCACTGCCTGGCCTGGTCCGGACCGCATTGCGGAAGGCCGGCGTTCAGCTCGACGGGATCGACGCCTTTGCGGCGACCTCCGGTCCGGGATTGCCGACCGCATTGCTGGTCGGGATGGCCCATGCCAAGGCCCTGGCGATCGGTGCCGGGCGGACGTTCCTTGCGGTCGACCACATCGAGGGTCATCTCTATTCGCCATTTTTCGGGGAGCCGGAAATCCCTCCGCATCTGGGCATGGTCATCAGCGGCGGCCATACGCTTCTTGTGGATGTCGAGAGTTACGGGGCTTGCCGCGTCCTGGGCTCGACCCTCGACGACGCGGCGGGCGAGGCCTTCGACAAGGTCGCGAAATTGCTCGGGCTGAACTATCCCGGTGGCGTCGAGATCGAGCGGCTGGCCCGGGAGGGGAATCCCGCGCGTTATGATTTTCCACGCAGCATGCTGCACTCCGGGGATTTTCAATTCAGCTTCAGCGGCTTGAAGACGTCCGTGCGATATTTGCTCGAGCGCGAGAGCGTGTCTCTGCCGGATGTCTGCGCCTCTTTCCAGGATGCGGTGGCGGAAGTGCTCGTGAAGAAGGCGATCGCCGCCGCGCAGTCCGCGCGGCGATCCGTCATCGCGGTCAGCGGGGGCGTGAGCTCGAACGGTCGCGTGCAGGCGCTGCTTTCGCGGCATGCGAGTGAAGCCGGCATCGAGGTGCGATTCGCGCCCCGGGAATTGCGCACCGATAATGCCGCGATGATCGCCTATGTCGCGGCCTTGCAGCTCGGCGCGGGCGGCGGTTCCCAGCTCAGCGTGGACGTCCATCCGAGCTTCGATCTCCAGCATTTTGAACGGAACCGGCCCGGAGCCCATCCAAGTACGATATGAAAAAACGCATCAATTGGGCCTGGGCCGCAGTAGTGGTGTCCATGGCTCTCGGTGGGACTCACGCTTTTGCGGAGGACAACACGTGGCTCTCCGACTATCCGGCCGCGCAGGCGCAGGCGAAAAAAGAAGGCAAGCTCGTTCTCTTGAGCTTCGGCGGTTCTGACTGGTGCGAGCCGTGCATCATCATGCGGAAGCGCGTTTTCAATTCGCCCGCATTCAAGACCTATGCGGCTCAGAATCTGGTGACGGTCGATCTGGATTTTCCTCAGGGCAAGACGCTCCCGGACGCTCTGCAAAAACAGAACCTCGCCCTGGCGGCCAAATACAAGCTCACGGATCCCACCACCGGTGACATCGCCACGGTCCCGGTCGTGATTCTGACCACCCCGGACGGGACGGAACTCGCGATCCAAAAGAGAGCTTTCCTTCTTCCGGCGGAATTTCTCTCCTGGGCGAAGTCGGGTGCTAAAAAGGCCGCCAAGTCGGGCTCCTAGGCTCGATCGGCGCTCGGGCAAATATCCCGCAGTTCGCAGCCTGGGCAGTCCGGCTTCCTTGCGACGCACCGGCGCCGGCCGTGGAAAATCAGCCAATGGCTGAGCAGCGTCCAGACCTCGCGGGGGAATAGCTTCACGAGGTCGGCCTCGATTTTTACCGGGTTCTTCTGGCGGGTCAGGCCGAGCCGCAGGGAGAGGCGGGTGACGTGTGTGTCGACCACGACCCCGTCATTGATCCCGAAGGCATTTCCCAGGACGACGTTGGCGGTCTTGCGCCCGACTCCGGGGAGCTCGATGAGTTCCAGCATGGTGCGGGGAACCTCTCCGGAGTGTTTGGCCACGATATCCCGGGCCGCGCCTCGGATGGAGGTCGCCTTGCTGCGAAAAAAGCCCGTGGTGCGAATAATCCCTTCCAGTTCCTCCTGCGGGATTTCGGCGTACTCCCGGGCGGTCCGGCAGCGGGCGAACAGGGCCGGGGTCACCATGTTGACCCGCTTGTCCGTACATTGGGCGGACAGGATGGTGGCAACCAGCAGCTCGAGCGGGTTCGAAAAATCCAGTTCACAATGCGCCGTGGGGTAGATGCGGGGCAGGCGGCGGGCGAGTTCCTGGGCGCGCTCGGTTCGGGTCATGGGTGTTGATTATTTTACTCTGTGGCTAAGGAGGCGGAAGACAAGGGGTAAGCGGACTTGACCGAAGGTCTTTCGTTCTGCATAGTTATCGGTTCCGCCGCAAGGCACCGTTTTCCACGTATCTATTCCAATCTGTATGAACGCCGAAATGCTCACCATGCTCGATTTTCTCGAGCGCGAAAGGGGGATCAGCCGCGATGTGCTTGTCGAGGCAATCTCTGGAGCTTTGTTGACTGCCTCCAAGAAGACCTTCGCGACGGCGCGTGAGCTTCGGATCGATATCAACCCTAAAACGGGCGACATTCGCGCCTTTGCGAAACCTCTCGTCGTCGAGAAAGTCACGAACCTCCACGACGAAATCGCCCTTGCCAAGGCCCGTACGATCAAGGCCGACGCCCAGATCGGGGACGAGCTCGAGATCGAGGTCACGCCGAAAGACTTTGGCCGCATCGCCGCGCAGACCGCCCGCCAGGCGATCATGCAGCGCATCCGCCAGATCGAGAAGGACATGATCTATGAAGAGTTCAAGGATCGTGCCGGCGAGATCGTCAGCGGCACGGTTCGCCGTTTCGAGCGCTCCGACGTGATCATTGACCTCGGCCGTTTCGAGGCTGTCATGCCATCGCGTGAGCGCGTTCCCACCGAGGAGTACAGCGTGGGCGATCGCATCCGTGCCTACGTCGTCGCCGTCGATAATGGCGCTCGCGGTCCGGAGATCGTCCTTTCCCGCAGCCATCCGAATTTTGTCCGCCGCCTCTTTGAGGTCGAGGTCAGCGAAATCGGCGACCGCACCGTCGAACTGAAAGCCATCGCCCGCGAGGCCGGGGCCCGCACGAAAGTCGCGGTCCACAGCTCGGACGACAAGGTCGATCCCGTCGGCGCCTGTGTGGGCATGCGCGGTGCGCGAGTGAAGAATATCGTCCGCGAGCTCAACAACGAGAAGGTGGACATCATCCGCTGGCACGCCGACCCGCAGGAACTCGTCAAGGAAGCCCTCAAGCCCGCGAAGATCCATAGCATCACGATGGATACCGCGGCGAAGAAAATTTCCGTCACCGTCGGCAAGGAAGAGCTGTCGCAAGCGATCGGCCGCCGTGGCCAGAACGCACGCCTCACCGCGAAGCTCACCGGCTGGGACATCGATATTAACGAAGACAAGAGCAAGGAGCAGGCTTTCGAGAGCCAGAAGGCTCACGCTGCTCACTCGCTGGCCGACCAGCTCGGCATAACGCAGGAGCAGGCCGACAAGCTCATGAAGAGCGGAATGAATGCGATCGATGTGATCGTGATCTCCGACGCCGAGGACATCGCCGGCGTGCTCGACTGTGACCTCGCCACCGGGGAGCGCATTCTGGAAGCCGCCAAGGCCCAGGCTGCCGGCTCCGGCGCCGTAGCTTAAAGCGCGGCCATGAAAACCGCGTTCTTCAATTACCATTTAAATGCCACCGAAAGTCAGCAACTCAAAGACCGAACCCAAGGGCGGCGCCAAATCCCGGCGCCCCGCCCCGGCCGGCGACGCCTCGGCGTCCCGCGCCTCGAAATCCTCGCCTGCTCCTGAGCCGGCACCCGTTCCGCGCCCACCGGCGGAGGCGGTCTCGCTGATCGAACCCAAGAAGAAAAAAGTCCGCAAGCCGGACGCAGAGGGCGCAAAGAAAGCCATCGCCCTTCCTCGCATCGGACACGCCGCCCCGGTGGCACCGAGAGTCGAGAAACCGGCTCCTCCCGTGGAGGAGGCCGCCGAGCCAGAGCCCGTCGAGGCCGTGCAAGCGGCTCCGGAGCCAGAGCCGGAACCCGTGGACGACCGGAAGGTCATCCACATCAAGCCACCCATCATCGTCAAGGAACTGGCGTTGCAGCTCGGGCTGAAGCCCTTCCAGCTCATCGCGGACCTGATGGAGCTGAATATTTTCGCAGCGATCAACAATCCGATCGAGCCCGAGATCGCGGCCAAGGTTTGCGAAAAGCACGGAGCGATTTTCGAGCGTGAGAAGCGCAAGACCGGCGAGGGCGTCCACAAGGTGGAAACCGTCGTCGTCGAGCCGCCGAAAAAGAAGCCGGAGGAAAAGCCGGCCGAGCTTCAGGCCCGCCCGCCGATCATCACCATGATGGGCCATGTCGACCATGGCAAAACCTCGCTGCTCGACGCCATCCGCAAGGAGCGCGTCGCCGCGGGCGAAGCCGGCGGCATCACGCAGCACATCGGCGCTTACAGCGTGAAGCATGGCGACGGATACATCACTTTCCTCGACACCCCCGGCCACGCGGCGTTCACCGCCATGCGTGCCCGTGGTGCGAATGTCACCGACATCGTCGTGCTCGTGGTGGCGGCGGATGACGGCTTGATGCCGCAGACGATCGAGGCCATCAACCATGCGAAGGCGGCGGAAGTCACCATCGTCGTGGCGATCAACAAGATCGACGTCCCCGGAGCCAACGTGGACCGCGTGAAGGCGCAGCTTCAGGAGCAGGGCCTCGTGCCGGAAGACTGGGGCGGCGAGACCATTTGCTGCGAAGTCTCCGCGACCAAGGGCATCGGCATCGACAATTTGCTCGAGAACATGGTCATCCAGGCCGAGGTGCTCGAGCTCAAGGCCAACCCCGGCGACGACGCCCGATGCACGGTCATCGAGGCGCAGGTCGAGGCGGGTCGCGGTCCGACCGCGACCGTCATCGTGAACACCGGCACCCTCAAGGTCGGGCAGGCGTTCATCTGCGGAAATTACTGGGGCAAGGTCAAGCAGCTCATCGACGATCACGGCAAGCCTGTGAAGGCCGCCGGCCCGGCCATGCCCGTGAAGGTGCTCGGCTTCAGCGGTCTGCCGCATTCCGGCGACGAACTCGTCGTCATGGACAGCGAGCGCGACGCCCGTACGCTCAGCGAGGAGCGCCTTGACTCCCTGCGCACCGTGAAGCTCACCGTGCCGAAGCGCACGACCCTGGAGAATCTCTTCCAGAGCATGGCGGACGATAAGAAGAAATCGCTCCAGATCATCCTCAAGACTGACGTGCAGGGATCGCTCGAGGCGCTCACCTCTTCGCTCGGAGAGATCAAGAGTGACAAGATTTCGCTGCAGATCATCCACAGTGCGGTCGGTCCGATCACCGAGTCCGATGTGCTCCTCGCGAGCGCGTCCAGCGCGGTTATCGTCGGCTTCAGCGTGAAGGTCGAGAGCAGCGCCTCGCAGGCCGCCAAGCGCGAGGGCATCCAGATCAAGCTCTACAGCATCATCTACGAGCTCATCGACCAGTTGAAGGAATCCATGGCCGGCATGCTCGATCCCGAGATGCGCGAGAGCATCGTGGGTCATGCCGAGGTCAAGCAGGTCTTCGATCTGTCCCGTGGCGTGGTCGCAGGCTGTCTCGTCGTCGACGGGCGCATCCCGCGCAATGCCCGTGCCCGCGTGCTCCGCAAGCGCCAGCCGATCTATGACGGCGGCCTCGCGACGCTCCGCCGCTTCCAGGATGAAGTGAAGGAAGTCCGCAACGGACTCGAGTGCGGTATCCGGCTTGGCGATTTCGACGAATACGAAGTCGGCGACATCATCGAGGCCTACACCCTCGAGAAAATTGCGCAGACCCTCTGACGGCTTTTGCCGCCTGGGGAGTCTGTCGCGCCAGTGACTTATGAAATATCGGCTCGAACGCGTCCGCGAAGTGCTCAAGCGTGAGCTTGGGATCATCATGGGGCGGGAACTCCGCTTCACCTCACCCTTGGTGACGGTGAGCGGGGTCGACATCACGCCCGACCTGAAGCAGGCCCACGTCTTCGTGAGCGTGATCGGGACTGACCGCCAGCAGAATGAAGCCATCGAGCTGCTCGAGCAAAATCGGGCGCTGCTCCAGAGCGAACTCTCGAAACGCGTGGTCATCAAGTACACGCCTCACCTGAATTTCAAACTCGACGGGTCCATCGAACGCGGCGCCCGGGTCATCACGATCATGGAGGAGCTGGGGCTGACGCCCGAGAAGCCCGCCGACGAAGACGTCAAAGAATGAGTAACAATTCCACTTTTGCAGAAATTGCCGCTGCCCTCGAGCCGGCTAAAACGGTGCTCGTCGCCAGTCACCTCCGCCCGGATGGTGATGCCCTCGGCTCCACCATCGCTTTCTCGCTCTGGCTGAAGAGCCTCGGCAAGGACGTCACGGCCTGGAACGAGGACGGTATGCTCGACAAGTTCCGCTACCTGCCCTCGGCCGACATCGTGTCGCCGCCGTCGGGAACGGGGCGGCAGTTCGACGCGTTCGTCGCACTCGATACGTCCGTGAAGAACCGCCTCGGCACCGTGCTGGCGGCCATCGATGAGCCGGCCGTTTTCGTGAACATGGACCACCATGTCAGCAACGGCCGCTTCGGTGCCTTGAATTATATCGACGCGACTTCTCCCGCCACGGGGGAGATCGTGTTCGAGTTCCTCAAGGCCGTCGGAGCCACGATCACGCCCGAGATCGCCGCGAACCTTTACGCTGCCATCTCGACCGACACCGGTTCGTTCCAGTATCCGAATACCACCGCGCGGACTTTTCGCGTGGCCGCGGAGTTGATCGAGGCCGGGGTCGATGTGGGAGCCCTCTCCCAGGCGATGTACGACAGCCAGCCGCGCCGCCGGCTCGAGCTGCTGCGCCATGCCCTGAACGAGGCAAAATTTTGCTGTGGCGGCAAGGTCGCGAGCTTCGCGCTCACGATGGACGATGTCGCGCGGTTGGGCGTGCTCCCCGAGGACAATGAGGGGATCATCGATCACCTCCGCTCGGTGGACACTGTCGTGGCGGCCGTCTTTTTCGAAGACCTTGGCGACGGCAAGGTGCGGGTGAGCTCGCGCTCGAAGGATAAACGCGTGGACGTATGCAAGGTCTGCGGCGTATTTGGCGGAGGCGGCCACGCGCTCGCCGCCGGGGCTCGCATCGCGGGTCCACTAGCCGAAGTGGAAGAACGTTTTTTGAAAGTTTTGTGTGATGAAGTTTGCGGAATCGATTGATGGTGTCCTCTGCGTCGACAAGGCCTCTGGGATGACCTCCCACGATGTCGTCGGCATCGTAAGAAAAGCTCTGAATACCAAGAAGGTCGGCCATTGCGGCACGCTCGACCCGCTGGCCACCGGCCTCCTGCTCATCACGATCGGGCGCGGCACGAAGATCCAGGACCTCCTTATGAGCGAGGACAAGGAATACGCCGGCACGATGAAGCTTGGCGAGACCACCGATAGCCAGGACTCGGACGGCGAGATCGTGGAGACAAAGCCGGTGCCCGAGCTGAGCGCGGCTCAGATCGACGCCGCCTTCGCGAAATTTCACGGCGATTTCTACCAGATGCCGCCCATGGTCAGCGCGATCAAGAAGGACGGCGTGCCCCTCTACAAGCTCGCCCGGCAGGGCAAGACGGTGGAGCGCGAGCCACGGTTCGTGCACGTGTACGCGCACCAGATCCTCGACCTGCGCCTCCCGGAGATCGACTTCCGCGTGGTGTGCAGCAAGGGATTCTATGTCCGCACCTACGCCTTCGACATCGGCACCGAGCTGGGCTGCGGGGCGCATCTGCGGGCCCTGCGCCGTACGAAGTCCGGCCGCTTCACGGTCGATGGCGCGATCACGGTCGACGAGCTCAAGACCCTGCCTCGCGAGCAGATCCAGGAGCGGGTGATGAGCCTGCCGGACGTCTCGCGCCTGCGCGGGGCCTAGTCGCTGCTCGAAGGCATGAAGATCCTGAGGTCCATTTCCGAGCTCTCGGAATTGCCCGGGCCCGTCACGCTTTCGATTGGCGTCTTCGACGGAGTTCATCTCGGGCATCGAGCCGTCCTTCAAGGCGCGCTCGATGATGCGAAGGAAAGTGGCGGCACTGCCGTAGCACTCACTTTCGACCCGCATCCGGCCAAAGTCCTGCGCCCCGACCGCGCGCCGAGATTGCTCACCTCGACTCCGCACAAGGCGCGGATCATCGAGGGGCTCGGTTTCCCATATCTATTGATCGTCAAGTTCGACGAATTGTTCGCGCAGCAGGCGCCGGCCATTTTCATCCGACAGCTCGCGGAGGCGTGCCACCCGTTGCGCAAGATCTGCGTCGGCGAGGAGTGGGCGTTCGGATTTCAGCGTTCCGGCAATGTCGAGTTGCTGCGCACCTTGGGAGCGGAGTTTGGCTTTTCCGTCTCGGAGACGCCGGCGGTACGCTCGGGCGGCGAGTTCGTGAGCAGCACCCGCATCCGCCGCGCCGTCGAGCAGGGGGATCTGGACGAGGCTCGGACGTTGCTGGGCCGGGACTTTACGGTGCTCGGCACGGTGGAGCAGGGCGATCAGCTCGGTCGCAAGATCGGCTTCCCGACCGCAAACCTGCGTGCCCACAACGAGCAATTTCCCCCGGACGGAGTTTACGCGGTGCGGGTTCAGGTCGATTCTGCGAATCTGCCGGGCGTCGCGAATATCGGCTTTCGCCCCACGGTAGCCGGCGCCGCCGCCGAGCGTAAGCTGGAGGTTCACATTTTCGATTTCGAAGGTGACCTCTACGGACGCGATTTGGACGTCGACTTCATTTCCTTCCTGCGCGGCGAGCAGAAATTCTCCGGCCTCGATGCTTTGAAAGCTCAGATTGCGGTGGATGCCTCCACCGCACGGCAGATTCTGCAAGCGCGGTAGGTCGCTTCCGGCGAGAAGCATTCTCACACGAAGGGAGAATGTCGAAGGGGAAAATCCTTGGAATGGCAGCTTGAATGCAGCCCGATACGGGTGAACACCGGAACGCACGGGTGCTTGGAGAGCTGCGCAAAGCCAGCTCGGAGGGCGATAAATCGGGGTGAAGGGCAAACGATCGGCGCGAGTGAGTCGATTGACACTCCTGGCGACCATGGTCCTTGGCTGCTGGCCGCTTCGTCTACCTGATTGGCGGGTACAGCGTGCAGTTTCCAGGTATCTGGGAACCAAAAAGATCTTTGCCGACGTACTTTAGGGAACACGTCTCCGGTCTGTCGGTGTGCACATCCAGTTTGTCGAAAAGTTCGTATTTTATCGGCGGCAGATTTCGAATTTTTGCAAAGCTGTCGATCTCGGAAAGGGTATTGGGGTACCGCGAATATTGTGTCTTGAATGACTCAGCAAGTTTCAGAATCCGCTCTGCTTCTGCAGGAGCCGGAGGGTGATTCAATTCAAAGAACGCCCATCCGAAAAATGATAACACTCCGATGAAAATGATGGCCAGGACGCATGTGAGATTTGATCTCATGGACCGGTTATGTGAGTCGGGCTCGCTACTCGGACCGGCGTACGAGCTTTGGAAAAGGTGGACGCAAAAGGAGAGAATGGCCGGGACACATTGACTTGTGACGGTTACGGATTCGCCGAAGTACCTTGCTACGTCTTTGTCGACAGGTAGGTCGAATAGAGGCTGTCTCCAACATCGTCTTTTCGGAGGATGATATGAAGACGTGTCTTTTCATCGGCGCTCATGATGCCTTCGAAGTGTTGGTGATAATCTGAATCTGTCGAGGTGTCCTGCTCCGCAAACTCGCGGATCAGGTCGGCGAGTCTTAAATACATGTCTCTGTTTCCGATGAGATTTATTTGTAGGGCCTGAGGGGGATCTTCTGAACTTCGCGGGTTCCAAATTCCATCTTCTAAATATTCGTTTGCGACGAGAAAAGGGATGGAAGGTGTGTTCATGGCTGAGATCTAGCGTCTGGTTTTACTGCCTCGATAGCGGGGTAAAGCCATCGGAAAAATGTGGATAGGATGAGAAAGGCGATAAAGAGGGCAACGTGCTGCGGCTATCGATTACTAGAGATGTCTTTTTCAACCACATCGGTGATGGAGCCAGAGCATAGATACGACACCCAAACTCGCTCTGACGATCGCACCATGAAAATGGGTTCATCGTCATACTTCGGTTCGTCGTATCGAAAAAGCTGCAACGAGAAGTCGCCATCGAAGAAAAAGCGGGCCGCTGAATAACGGGCTCACAATTTTGTAATGGTGTGAAAGGCGGTCGGAATAAAGTCATCGATCACGTCTGGAGACAAGCCGCGACGATGGCTTTCTTTCGATCCTGGGCTCCGTTTGGCAGACCGGCGCTCTAGACGGCCTCCAGGGCCGACCGCATCGAGGCTAATGGAGCGGGCCGATCAAACCAGATCTCGAAGGCGAGTGCGCCTTGGTGCAGGAGCATGGAGAGGCCGTTGGCCGCGCGTGCCCCAGCGTGCAGTGCGTCTTCGATGAGACGCGTCCGTCCGCCCGCATACACGGCGTCGTAGACCATCAGGTTCGGGGTGAGGAGAGCCTGGGAGATCAAGGGCGGATCGCTTCGTTTCATGCCGATCGAAGTGGCGTTGACGATGAGGTCCACGTGCTCGAGTTCCGCACGCAAGGCGGCGGGATCGTGCGGGACGGCGGCGAGGCGCTCGGAGGGGCCGACGAGCCGGTCCGAGCGGAAATATGGAGCGAGATCCGTAGCGAGCGAGGTGGCTTTCTCCACCGAGCGATTGACCAGGACGAGACGTTCGCAGCCTTCGAGCGCGCATTGCGTGGCAATGGCGCGGCCCGCGCCTCCACCAGCGCCGAGGACCATCACGCGGAGGTCACGGATGTCGACGGAAAATTCCTCGCGGATCGCGCGCAGGAAGCCCGCGCCGTCGGTATTGAAGCCGGTGAGGCGGCCGTCTTCGACCGCGATAGTGTTGACCGCTCCGATGACCTTGGCGGCCGGATCGATAGCGTCGAGCACCGGCAGGGCGGCGGTCTTGTGCGGATAGGTCAGGTTGACGCCGAGGAAGCCGGCGGCGGGCAGAGCCCTCAAGCTCGCTTCCAGCTCATCCGGCGTGACGTGCAGCCGGATGTATTGGGTCTCGATCCCACAGGCCTTTAGAGCCGCGTTTTGGAAAACTGGTGATTTCGACTGCGCAATGGGGTCTCCGAAGACGGCGAGACGGGCGGGGGGAGTCAGCGCCTTGAGCGCCACGCCTCCGTCCTGCAAATCCTCCGCTCGGAAAACCTCGCTCATGCCGCGAATTCCGCACTCGCACGGTCGAAGCGAGCCAGCACCCGATCCTTCCCGAGGACCTCCAGCATCTCATACAGGCCGGGTCCCACGGCGCGTCCGCTGACCGCCACGCGGGCCGGGTGGATGAACTCGCCGTTCTTGACCCCGAGCTGCTCGGCGGTCTCTTTGAGCTTGGCCTCGAGGGCGGGATGGTTCCACTCGGTGACGTCCGCGTAGGCGGCTTTCAATTGTGCGAGACGCTCCAGGGCTCCGGCCTTGCGTAGAGCCTTGTCTGCTGCGGCGGGATCGAAGGCGTAGTCCTCGGTGAAGAGATAGCCGATCCAGTCGGGCACGTCGGAGAGGTGCTTCACCTTCGGCTTCACGATCGCGAGGGCGGCGTGGAGCGCCTCCGTGCTGCCGTATGAAATGCCGGCCTTCTCGATGAAGGGCAGGGAGAGCTCGGCGAAGCGCTCGAGGGTCATGTGGAGCAGATGCTGGCCATTCAGCCAGAAACATTTGTCGAGGTCGAAGATCGCGCTGCGGCGATTGATGTTCTCGAGCGTGAAGAGCTCCTGGATCTCGCCCAGGCTCAGGAACTCGCGATTGTCCTTCGGCGACCAGCCGAGGAGCGAGATGTAGTTCGCCACCGCCTCCGGCGCATAACCGCCGTCGATGAAGTACGTGATGCTCGATCCGCCGTCGCGCTTGCTGAGCTTCTTGCCCTCGTGATTGAGGATGAGCGGGATATGGGCGAACTGTGGCGGCTTCGCGTCGAGGGCATTGTAGAGCTCGACATGCTTGGGCGTGTTGGAGAGGTGGTCCTCGCCGCGGATCACGTGCGAGAGCTCCATCTCGATGTCGTCCACGACGTTCACAAAATGGAAAATCCACGAGCCATCCGGGCGGCGGATCGTCATGTCCGGGTGCGTGACCGGATTCGACATGTCGAAGGAGATCTTGCCGCAGACGAGGTCCTCGAGGACGACCGTCTTGCGAGGCGAACGGAAGCGGATCGCGCCACCGTCCTCATAGACGAGGCCCTTGGCTTCGAGGGTCGCGAGGTGCTTCTCGTAGACCGAGTTGCGCTGGCTCTGGAAGTACGGGCCGTAGTCGCCGCCGACCTCCGGGCCCTCGTCCCACTGCAGGCCGAGCCAGCGGAGACCCTGGTAGATGACCGCGTAGGCCGCGTCCGTATTACGCGCGGCGTCGGTATCCTCGACCCTCAGGACGAAGGTGCCGCCGTGTTTGCGGGCGTAGAGCCAGTTGAAGAGAGCGGTGCGGGCGCCTCCGACGTGGAGGAAGCCGGTGGGCGAAGGAGCGAAGCGCGTGCGAACAGACATTGCGTAAAACGGGAAATCCGATGAACCTGTTTGTATGACTCTCCAAGCTCAGATTGACAACGACATAAAGGACGCGATGCGCGCCAAGGAAGCCGGGAAACTCGGCGTGCTGCGCATGTTGAAGTCCGCCCTGATGAACGCCGCGATCGAGAAAGGCGGCGCCGGCACCCAACTCGAGGACGGCGAGTCCACGGCCGTCATCCGCAAGGAAGTGAAGAAGCGGCAGGACTCGATCGATAGCTTCGAGAAGGCCGGGCGCACCGAGCTCGCGGAGAAGGAAAAGGCCGAGATCGAGGTCCTCTCGATCTATCTGCCGAAGGCTCTGTCCGGCGAAGAGGTCGCGGCGATCGTGCGCGACGCCATCGCGGAGGCCGGTGCGACCTCGAAGCAGCAGATGGGCGCGGTCATGAAGATCGCCAACGAGAAGGCGGCGGGCCGCGTGGACGGCAAGACGTTGAGCAGCGAGGTGCAGAAGCAGCTGGTCTGAATGGCCGAAGCGGATGCAACCCCCGCGCTCGGGGCGGTGATCGTGGCGGCCGGCTCCAGCCGCCGGATGGGATTCGACAAGATCCTCACCCCGCTCGCCGGCGAGGCGCTCATCCGGCACACCGTGCGGGCCTTTATGGAGTGCCACGCGGTGCGCGAGATTGTCGTCGTCTGCGCCAAAGAGCGGGAAACCGACGTCCGTGAAGTACTGGACGGCTTGAAGAAAATCACCCGCATCGTGACCGGCGGCGAGACACGGCAGGACTCGGTCGGCAATGGCCTCGCGGCGCTCTCCGACGGGATGGACTTCGTGGCGGTGCATGATGCCGCCCGCCCCTTGGTGACCACGACGCTGATCACCCACTGCCTGCAGGCCGCGATCGAGCACGGCGCCGCTACGGCGGCAGAGCCCGTCACCGATACCCTGCAGCGCGCGGATGATGCCCGATGCTGCGCCGAGATCGTGGAGCGGGAGAATCTCTGGCGCATGCAGACCCCGCAGGTTTTTCGCACCGCGGAGCTTCGCCGCGCCATGGATGGCGCGCGGGCCGCGGGCGTGAGCGTGACCGACGAGACCTCCGCCGTGCGCCGATTGGGCGGGCAGGTGTTTCTCGTGGAAAACGCCGAATGGAATTTTAAAGTGACCTATCCCCGCGACGTGGCGGTGGCGGAATTCATCCTCCAGTCCCGCGCGGCAGCCAGTTTTTCGTGAGCAATATCCAACTAACCAAACTTTCCAATGGCATCCGCGTCGTGACCTGCGAGATGCCGCATGCCCAATCCGCGACCTTCGGCATCTGGACCGCCGTCGGCGGCCGGCACGAGCCGCAGCGGCTTTCGGGCATTTCCCATTTCATCGAGCACATGCTCTTCAAGGGCACTCGCCGCCGGACCGCGCGGCAGATCGGTCAGGAGGTCGAGGCCGTCGGCGGGTATCTCAACGCCAGCACCACGCACGACCACACCGCCTACTACGGGGCCGCGCCGGGCGATCACTTCAACCGCCTCTCCTCCGTGCTCTGCGACATGTATCTCGAGCCTCGCTTCGCGGCGGCGGATATCCGCCGCGAGGGGAGCGTGATCGCCGAGGAGATCCAGATGTACCAGGACGAGCCCTCGGACCTTGTGCAGGAGCTGCTCTGGGAGGAGCTGTGGCCGAACCACGCTCTCGGCCGCCCGCTTACCGGCTCCATCGAGAGTATCTCGGCGTTCAAACGGGACGATTTCCTGTCCTATCGCGACACCCACTACCAGACCGGGAATACGGTCGTCAGCGCGGCGGGACAGGTCCGGCACGACGATGTGATCGCCCGCGTGGAGAAGCTGCTCGGCGATCTGCCGCGCGGCCGCCGCAGCCGCATCGCGAAAGCACCCGCATTGCCGTCGAAGCTGCGCGTCCGCATCATCCCGCGCGAGACCCAGCAACTCCACGTCGCCTTCGCGGTGCCGTGCTGCTCCCTGCACAGCGAGGATCGCTACGCGACGTCCCTTCTCAATCTCCTGCTCGGCGGAAACATGAGTTCGCGCCTCTTCCAGGAGCTCCGCGAGAAGCGCGGCATCTGCTACAGCGTGAGTTCGAACGTCAGCCAGTATGAAGATACCGGCGTGATCAATTTTTACATCGGCCTCGACGCGCGCAATCTCGAGAAGTCTCTGGGCCTCGTTAGCCGGGAATTCCGGCGCCTCCGTGAGGAGCCCGTCCGGACAGCGGAGCTCAACCGCGCGAAGGAATACGCCATCGGTTCCAGCCGCATGTCGCTCGAGCGCACCTCGGCGCAAAACTCACGCATCGGTTACTCGACGCTCTTCTACGGCGAGGTCGTGGATGCCGAGGAATCTCACGCCCGCCTGCGTGCCGTGACGGCCGAGGAGGTGCGCCGGGTCGCGCGGGAGTCTTTGCTCCCGCAGAAGATGACGATGACCGTGATCGGCGCGCTCCCGGAGAGGACGATGATTGCCGCCTGGCTGAAAGACTCGGCCTAGTCGGTTCGCGCCGGCAGGTGGGGCGTGCAATATTCGTTGCCATCACGCGAGACCCGGAAGTCGAGCTCGGGATTCGAGACCTCGGTGCGTCCGCAGACCGCGCATCGGTGCAGGGTATCCACCTCGCGCTTCGCGATCTCGAACTTCGCCCGGCGGGCGGCAATCTTGCGGGATTCCACGGAGTTGCGGAGGAATGTTGGTCCGAAGAACAGCAGGTAGTTGGTGTAGGTCACGACGATGGCCGCCCTGGCTCCCCAATCGCCCGCCAGCAATGAAACTCCGAGCAGGACCGCACTGAACAGCGCGACCCACTTGAGCCGCAGGGGAACGATGCCGAAAAGCATGATTTGCAGCTCCGGGGCGAGGGTTCCTGCGGCAAAGAGGAGAGAGGTATTCAGTGCCAGGTTGCCAGAGGACTCTCCGAACAGAAGTGCCGCCGCCGTACAGCCGGCATAGCCGGTGAGATAGTAAACATTCAGGCGGAAGCTGCCCCATATGCTCTCGATCAGATCGCCCATCCACCAAGTGAACATCAGGAAGAAAATGATCCAAAGCAGGCTGAACGTATTTGGAATGAATACCCAGCTCACCAGTCTCCAGACCTGGCCGGCCATGATCGCGTCGCGGTCCAGCGCCAGCATACGGATGTAGTCCGGACTCAGCAGACCGAGGATGAAGACCAGGGCATTGAGCGCGACCACATAGCGGATGAGCCCCGGGACGGCGAAGCGACCGAGATATTTCTCGAGCGTGTAGAGCAGCTGCATGCCGGGACTGTAGTCGAGCCGGCGATTGAGGTAAGATAATTTCCACCATGAGCCGTGAGCGCCCCTTGCTGATCTATGACGGCGACTGCCGTTTCTGTACGCTATGGGTGGAGCGGTGGCGTACCACGGCGGGCGATCGGGTGGAGTGCCGCCCCTCGCAGCACGTGGCCCGGGAGTTTCCCGATGTTCCGGCGGAGGCATTCGCGAACTCGGTGCAACTCATCGATCGAGACGGGCGCCGCTACGAACGGTCCGAGGCGGTGTTCCGGTTCCTCGCCATTGCCACACTTATCGGGCGGCTTTTGCTTCTCGCGAACCGGAAGATTCCGTTTTTTGCGGCGGTGTGTGATGGAGCCTATCGATTCGTGGCCGCGCATCGCATGTTGTTCTCCTGGTTCACCTGGCTCCTGTGGGGGAGGGATGTTACGCGGCCCACCTATGCGATCTCGACGGCGGTCTTCCTGCGCCTGCTCGGTGCGATTTATCTTATCGCGTTCCTCTCGTTCGGCATACAGGCGAAAGGACTGGTCGGTGCTCACGGGATCCTGCCCGTGCAGGAGATTTTTCCACAGGTGGCGCAGGCACTGGGTCCGGACGCCTGGTGGCAATGGCCGACGCTGCTCTGGTTTTCACCGAGTGACGGAATGCTCTCCGCCCTCACATGGGGCGGCGCTCTCTGCGCCCTGCTCGTCATGGCCGGGGTCGCGCAGCCGCTGGCGCTCCTCGGGGCCTGGGGCGCGTATCTCTCGCTCATCGTGGGTGGGCAGGATTTCTATTCGTTTCAATGGGACGTCCTCCTCCTCGAGGCCGGTTTGCTCTCGGTGTTCGTCGCGCCGTGGTGGTCGCGGCCAAATCTCGCCGCGGTCGCACCCGGGAGGCTCGGCCATTTCCTGCTCGTGTGGCTGCTTTTCCGGCTGATGTTTTCATCCGGCGTCGTGAAGCTCTCGAGTGGCGACGAGGTTTGGGCGAATCTCACCGCGCTGGATTTTCACTATTGGACGCAACCCATCCCCACGCCGCTGGCCTGGTTTGCCGCGCAGGCCCCGCCGTGGTTTCAGAAAGTCTCCTGCGCTGGAATGTTCGCGGTCGAGCTGGGGTTGCCGTTCCTGATCTTTCTCCCCCGGCGGCTCCGCTTGATCGCCTGTGGCGGCTTTCTTGGTCTGCAGGCGCTGATTGCGCTGACTGGCAACTACGGCTTCTTCAACCTGCTCGCGGCTGCGCTCGCGGTCTTGCTGGTCGACGACCGAAGCTGGCCCTGGCTCGGGCGGCCGGTCACTCCGCGTTTTCTCCGGTGGCCGCGCTGGATTCTTCCGCCCCTGGCCGTGGCGTATTTCCTCCTCAGCCTGGTTCCGCTGGCCGGGGCTTTTCGGAGCATGCCGACCGCGCTGGGACCATTGCTCGAGATCTACGAGAAGATCGGGCCCTTCCGCAGCATCAACAACTACGGACTCTTCGCGGTGATGACCAGGGATCGCCCGGAGATTCTCCTTCAGGGCAGCATGGATGGGATCATTTGGGAAACCTACGAGTTCAAATACAAGCCCGGTCCGCTCGACCGCCGGCCGCCCTTCGTCGCTCCCTACATGCCGCGCCTCGACTGGCAGATGTGGTTTGCGGCGCTGGGTGACGTGGGCAATTCCCCGTGGATGGGCCAGCTCGTGGGGCGGCTGTTCCAGGCTCAACCGGAGGTCCTCGCTCTCTTTGCGAAAGATCCATTCCATGGGAAACCGCCAAAGTACCTGCGGGCCAATCTGGACTCCTATCGTTTCACCACCTTCGCGGAGGCTCGCCCGACGGGCGACTGGTGGAAGAGTGAGCCAAAGGGCATCTACTTCCCGCAGGTCTCGCGCGAGGCATTCGGGCGCTGAAGACTCAGGGGATGGCGGGAAGGCTCAGGCGGACCTCCACGGGGCAGTGGTCCGAGCCGCATGCCGGTCCGATCTCCCGGCTGATCAAGGTGAAGGAGTTCGGAATCAGCATCTGGTCGATGCGCAGGCCCAGGACGACGGAGTTTCGCATCCAGGTCGGAGACCACACGAAGTTTGCGGCGGTATCCGACAAGGTGCTTCGCCTGAGGATCTCGGCAAACCAGGGCGAGAAGGGAGTGAGGTTGAAGTCGCCCATAAGGACCGTGGGCGGGTCAGCACGGGCGGCGAGTTCCGCGTAGTGGAGGAGTTCTTCGTTCCGTAGTTTGCTGTGGAGCGCATTGATCGGAGGCAGAGTATGGAGACCGACGAGCTGGAGTTTCGATCCTCCGAGGTTGAGCTCTGCTTCCACCACCGGCACCTCCACCGGACCGAATTCCGTGACCTGCGCCCGTTCGAAAGGCCGTCGGGAATACATCGCCACGCCGAAGTTATCATCGCGCGGGGATTCGAGGTGGAAGGGATATTTTGCAATCAGCGGATGCAAATCCCGTATCCATTCTTCGCTGACCTCCATCAGGAAGATGACGTCCGCATCTGTCTTGAGAAGGTATTCGAGCGCTTCGCCATGGCGGGTGTTCGCGGTATTGACGTTGAAACTGACGATCGTGAGCGCATGGCCGGCTTTGGCCCGTGCCGGAGGGCTTTTCGAAAATGGGATCAGCGTCAGGGCGATGCCGCATGAGGCCGCCAGGGCGAGGATGGCCAGACGTGGCCGTTTCGAGAGCGCCAGGATCGCTGCACTGCATGCGAGTGCCCCCGCATACTGGACCCGAAAGTGCGAAAGCAGGTCGAAGCCCCACCAGGACTTCCCAAGGTAGCCGAGGAGGAATCCTGCGGCCGACAGCCAGGCGATGACTTCGACGAGTCCGGCGACGCGGGGCGGATGAAACTGCCGCCCCATCCGCTTACTCGCCGTTCTGGCGGACGATCAGCGAGTCGACCTCGAGCTTTTTGACCCGGAGGTTGCCGATTTCGATTTTTCCGACCGCCAGCCGGCCGATTGCGACCGCCCCGACCGCGATGGCGCCGAGAGCGAGCGCTCCCAGCGTGGCGGCTCCGAGGATGGCTGCCCCGACGGCGGCGGCTTCGTATTTTTGCGTTACGCGGCGATGAGCGAGGTCCATTGGATTAGTTCGGGGTTGGAGTGGGTTTGGCGGAGTCCCGGAAGGCGTCGCCTATGCTCTGCCCGGCTTCCTTGAAGGCATTGCCGAGTCCCTGGATCGCGTCCTTGGCGTTCTTGACCGCGCCGACCATGCGGGCGGCGCGGTAGTCTGAGCGCAGGTTTTCTTCGCTGGCGCGGAAGGCCGCGGCCTTCGAGTTCTTGCCGCTGGAGTCCAGTTCGTTGATCTGGGCGTCCAGCTTCGCGAAGTCCGCGTCGATCTTCGCCTGGGCGGCGTCGGAGGGCGCGGACTTGTAGGCGGCGATCTCCGTGCGCAGCTCGTCTATGGTCTGCTGCGGGTGGTCACAACCCGCCAGACCGGCGACGAGCAGAGCAAGGAGGAACGCCCGCCTCATGCGGAGAAGGTGAACGTATCCGCTGCTGGCGTAGCGCCGGTCTTTGCGGAGAACCCTGCGTGATTGGCCGCGAGCTGGTGCGCGGCGTGGAAGATGGTCTCCGCGTCGGCGCCGGTCTTGCCCGCGAGGTCGTCCGCCGTGAGGGCGGAGCCGGCGGCGGCCTTCAGCGCGGCGGCGACTTTCGTCTGCACCTCGAGCACGGCGGCGGCGGCCTTCTTGCCCGCCTCGACTCCGGGTTGATGGTAGGCGTTGATGTTCACCAGCGAGCCGTAGAAGCCGACCGCGCGGTCGTACAGTGCGATGAGCGCTCCGAGGTTGAAGGCATTCACGGTCGGGATCGTGACCGTGATCGTGTCCCGGCCGCCCTCGTGCAGTGCGCTGCGCGTGCCACGGAGGAATCCCTGCAGATAGTCGCTGCTCGTCACGCCGGATTCGACTTCCAGCTCGGGAACATCGCTGCCCTTGCTGACCTCGACGAAGGTGACGAAGAAATTGTTCACGCCGTCACGCAGCTGCTGGACATAGGCGTGCTGGTCGGTCGAGCCCTTGTTGCCGTAGACCGCGATGCCCTGGTTCACGACCTTGCCGTCGAGATCCAGCTTCTTGCCGAGCGATTCCATGACGAGCTGCTGAAGGTAGCGGCTGAAGAGGAGCAGGCGATCCTTGTACGGGAGGACGACCATGTCCTTCTTGCCCTGGCCGTCGCCGGCGAACCACCACATGAGCGCGAGCCACATGGCGGCGTTCTGGCCGAGGTCGGAGACCCGGGTCTTCGCGTCCATGGCCTTTGCGCCATCGAGCAGCGCCTGCATGTCTAGACCTTGGACGGCGAGGGGCACGAGGCCCACCGCGCTCATCACGGACGTGCGGCCGCCCACCCAGTCGAACATCGGGAACCGGCGCAGCCAGCCTTCGGCCACGGCCGTCTTGTCGAGTTCGCTATCGAGGCCGGTTACGGCGACGAACTGCGGAGCGAAGGGGATGCCGGCTTTCTTGAACGCATCCTGCGCGGCGAGCATGCCGTTGCGGGATTCCTTCGTGCCGCCGGACTTCGAGATCACGACAACGAGCGTCGTCGCGAGCTTGTCCCCGATTTGGTCGAACACCTTGGCGAAGCCGTCTGGATCGGTGTTGTCGAAGAAGTGCAGGTGCACCGGGTTATCCTTGCTCCAGAGCGCGTCGGAGAGGAACTCCGGTCCGAGCGCCGATCCGCCGATGCCGATCGAGAGCAGGTCGGTGAACTTCGAGCCATTCACGGCCTTGATCTCGCCGGCGTGCACTGCCTTGGCGAAGGTGAGGATATCGTTCTTCGTGTCGTCGACTTCGCTGCGGATCTCCGGGGTCGGAGCGAGCGCGCCATCGCGCAGCCAGTAGTGGCCGACCATGCGTTTTTCATCGGGATTGGCGATCGCGCCGGCCTCGAGTTCCTTCATCGAGGAAAAGGCGGCGTCGATCTTGGGCTTCATCGACGCGAAGAAATCGTCGGGAAAGCTCATCCGGCTGATATCGACCGAGATACCAAGGTCGTCGTAGCGGAGAAAGGTGCTTTGAAAACGTGACCAGAGCGAGGTTGAGTCCATGGGGTCGAAGAAACTAGATTCGCTCCGGCATGACAAACGGAAAACCGCCTTGTGACCCGATCGTGACGTCGGGCGAAGCTGTGTGCGCGACCCCCGGGGAGACCCGGGCGCTGGGCGCGCGCTTCGCCGCCGCGCTGGAGCCGGGGGCGATTTTGTCCCTGGAAGGCACGCTCGGCGCCGGCAAGACGCAGTTCGTGAAAGGCTTTGCCGCCGAGGGAGGACACTCTGGCGAGGTAAGCAGCCCGACCTTCACTCTCCTGCACGAGTACGCCGGGCGGTTGCCGATGGTGCATTTCGACTGGTATCGGCTCGAGGACGAATCCGCGGTCATCGGTCTCGGCTGGGACGACTATCTGGCCGGCGGCGAAACCCTGCTCGTGGAGTGGGGGGATCGGTTTCCGGATTTGCTGCCCAGCGGCGCCTGG
>Ga0310811_10000665_pt1 | contig 43804 bp, 41 predicted proteins | sample YCmetagenome_FD_207642 | JGI IMG/M metagenome (GOLD analysis project Ga0310811, IMG submission 207642) | Soil microbial communities from experimental microcosm in Duke University, North Carolina, United States - YC | ecosystem: Engineered > Artificial ecosystem > Soil microcosm > Unclassified ...
CACTTGCGCGGATGGGCAAGAAGGTCGGCATCGTCGATGCCGATATCTATGGCCCATCCCAGCCGACACTGCTCGGCGCGACCGAGAAGCCGCATGCCGAAAAGGACAAGCTGGTCCCAGTCGATGTCCAGGGGGTAAAATTGCTATCGATTGGCCAGCTGGTGCCGCCGGGGCAGGCGCTAGCCTGGCGGGGACCGATGGCCTCCGGTGCGCTCAACCAGTTGGTCGAAGGCGATTGGCGCGACACCGAAATTATCCTGATCGACCTGCCTCCCGGCACCGGCGACGTCCAGCTGTCGCTGGTCCAGAAGTCGCGGCCGGCGGGGGCAGTCATCGTATCAACCCCGCAGGACCTGTCGTTGATCGATGCCACCCGGGCAATCGACCTGTTTGCCAAGACCGGAGTGCCGGTGCTCGGCATCATCGAGAATATGGCGGGCTACCAATGCCCGCATTGCGGCGAGAGCAGCGATCCCTTTGGCCAAGGCGGCGCAGAAGCGTCAGCGAGCAAATTGGAGGTACCCTTCCTTGGGCGGCTGCCGCTTTCGGCCAGCCTTCGCGCGGCTTCCGATGCCGGGACCCCGCCCGCTGCAACCGACGGGCCCGCCAGTGAAGCATTCGCTGCAATCGCCCTTCGAATGATGGCGGAGCTGGAGAAAGTTGCTGCCTGAAACATTCTCCCGGGGAAGAGGAATTGGTCAATGCCGTTGGATCGCGATGAGGATATTCGGAAATTGCTGGCCAATGCGCGGACCATTGCCATGGTCGGAGCGTCGGACCGGCCCGACCGTCCATCCAACGGGGTAATGAAGTTTCTACAGGATCAGGGCTATCGGGTGATCCCCGTCAACCCGCAGATCACCGGCGAGCACATTCACGGCGAATATGTCTGGCGCGAGCTGGCCCAGATTGGTGAGCCGATCGATATCGTCGACATTTTCCGCCGGCCGGAAGCTGCCGGAGAAGCGGTCGACCAGGCGATTGCTGTGGGTGCCAAAGCGGTATGGATGCAGATCGGCGTGATCAACGCAGAGGCTGCCCGCCGGGCGGAGGCTGCCGGACTGAAGGTTGTGATGGACCGCTGCCCAAAGATCGAGATCCCACGCCTTGGCATTAGGCCATTAAATCCAATCACTTGACTCAAAATTGAATAAGATGGAGTGTTGCCCGGGATGCGCGGCATTCGGGGCCGGCACAGGGCTGCGCTGGGGTTATTCGCCGGCCGAGGGGCAAGCGATGAAAAAGATGTTGGTGCGTGCCGCGCTGCTGTCAGGCGCGGTGATGGCGTTGAATCCGGCCTTCGCAAATCATAGCTGGGGGGGATACCATTGGGCCGGCGACGGCTCAGAACTTCCCCTCAAGGTCAACAAGACGATCACGTCCCAATGGACGACCACCGTTAACACGGCGATCGCCGACTGGAACAGTTCGAATGAGCTCGATCTCACCAGCCAGACCACGTCCGGCGATCCGAAGAAATGCAGTCCAATCGCGGGCCAGATCCGCGTCTGCAATGCGCTGTACGGCCGCCGTGGTTGGCTGGGAATCGCAAGCATCTGGCTGACGAGCGGTCATATCAGCCAGGCCACGACGAAGCTCAACGACACTTATCACAACAGCGCGCCGTACAATTCGGCGTCATGGCGCGCACTGGTCGGCTGCCAAGAGATCGGTCATGACTTCGGGCTCGATCACCAGGACGAGAATTTCGACAATGCCAACCTCGGCACTTGCATGGATTACACCAGCAACCCCGACGGTCCGCCGGCGAATACGCATCCCAACGCTCACGACTATCAGGAGCTGAACATTATCTACAATCACGACGACGGGTTCACGACGGCGACGGCGAGCACGAACTTCGGCATCCGCCAGGTCGGCACCGCACCGCCGCGGGAGCAAGCCGGCATCGGCGACAGCCCGGCCGAATGGGGCCGCGCAATTCATAATGATAGCGAGGGCCGCCCCGACGTTTTCCTCAAAGATCTGGGCGCCGGCAAAAAAGTACTGACCCACGTCTTCTGGGCAATCGGCAAGGGACCCAATAACGGTTGATGGTCAGGCGTCGACCTAGGCCGACGCCACCGTCATTTCAGGCACAAGCAGCGTCGGACTATCGATGCCGCGGCGCAGGCGCAGATCGCTGCCTGGCTCCAGCGCGGCAAACATATGCTTGAGGTTGGAGGCGATGGTGATCTCCGCCACTGCGGGACCGACCTCGCCATTGCTGATAAGGAAGCCGGCGGCGCCGCGGGAATAGTCACCCGTGACGCCATTGACCCCCTGGCCAATCAGCTCGGTGACCAAGATACCATTTTTCAGGCTGGAAATCATTTCCTCGCGACTACGGTTGCCTGGCGCAAAATAAAGGTTTGAAGGCCCTGCCCCTGGCGCGCCGGAGACCCCGCGGACGGCATGGCCGGTCGGCCGGATGCCGAGCTGCCGGGCTGAAGCGCTTTCCGCCAGCCAGGTGTTGAGTACTCCGTCACTGACCAATTCCCCGGCCGCCACGGGAAGCCCTTCGCCATCGAACGCGCGGCTGCGAAGCCCTCTCTTTCGAAACGGCTCGTCATGGACGGTGACCCCGGGAGCGAAAACCTGCGTTCCCAGGGCATCCATCAGGAAGCTGGATTGGCGGGCCACCGCGGCGGCGCTGATTGCCCCGACGAAATGGCCGAGCAGCGTGGTCGCCACACGCGGGTCGAACAGGACCGGCATGACGCCCGCCTTGACGCTGACAGGGTTCAACCGTGCAACCGCTCTTTCGGCCGCCCGAGCGCCAATGTCCGCGGGCCCTTCCAGGTCCGCCGCATGGCGCGCCGAATGCCAGGCATAGTCGCGCTGCATAGTATTGCCCTCGCCGGCCACGACACTGGCTGAATTGCTGTAGCCGGTGGCGTGGGTTGAGGCAGCAAAGCCATCGCTTGTGGCGATTGCGAAGATGGAGGCGGATGCCGAGGCGCTGGATCCGTTGCTGTTGGTAACGCCCGCCACGGCGCGCGCCGCGTCTTCGGCAATTAGCGCGCGCTCTTTGAGCTCCGCCGGAGCGGGGTCGCCGCCATCATCCAGGTCGAGGTCGGAGGGGTCGCCGCGAAACAGCATATCCTGCGGGGCGAGCCCGGCATATTGATCCTCGGGCGCCTCCGCCGCCATCGCCAGCGCACGATCGACCAACGCGGCCAGCGCATCCTTCGACAAGTCGGACGATGAGATGGTCGCGTTACGCCGGCCCACGAACACGCGCAGCCCGATTTCCTCGCCTTCACTCCTGTGCACATCTTCGAGCGCGCCAAGCCGGACGCTGACGCCCTGCGACCGTTCGCCGACATAGGCGGCATCGGCGGCGTCAGCGCCTGACTTGCGGGCAAGTTCGACAAGCGATGCGGCCTTGTCACGGGCAGCTGCGGGAGAAAGCATGGGCGCCCGCCTAGTAGGTCAATCGACCGACGACAAGCCGACGACGAGGACGCCAAGGAACAGCAGCAGGCCGGTGAAGCGGTTTGACCTGAACAGCGCCAGCGCCCCCGCGCCGTTCTTGGGATCGGCCCTGGCGGCTTGCATCGCAAGATGGGCCGCGGCCGGAGCCAAGGCTAGCAATGCCAGCCAATCCGGCCGAACCTTCCAGATCGCCGCGGACCAGCCGAGCAGCGCCAGCGCATAGCAAATGCCCACGCCGAGCGGCGCCCGGTCGCCCAGCGCGCGCGCGCTCGACTTCACCCCGACTAGCTCGTCATCCTCGATGTCCTGGATGGCGTAGAGCGTGTCATAGCCAATCACCCAGAAGATGCTGCCGATCCATAACAGCAGCGCCGGCATCGCAAACTCGCCGGTGACGGCGGGCCAGCCGACCAGTGCGCCCCAACTGAACACCAATCCAAGCCAGGCCTGCGGCCACCAGGTGACGCGCTTCATGAAGGGATAGGCTGCAACCGGGAAGATGCTGAGCAGCGCGACCCCCTGGGCAACGCGAGGAAGCTGGAGCAGCACGGCCAGCCCAATCAGCGACAGGAAAATCGCCAATAGCCACGCATCTCGAACTGAAACCCTGCCCGAGGCGAGCGGGCGAAGCCGGGTGCGCTCGACCTGCATATCCAGCCGCCGGTCGACGATGTCGTTATACACGCAACCTGCCGAGCGCATGACGAAGGCGCCCAGCAGGAACCAGGCGAACAGCGCCCAGTCCCCCTGCACGCCGGCCAGCGCCACGCTCCACGCGCAGGGCCAATAGAGCAGCCATGTGCCGATCGGCCGGTCGACCCGCATCAGCGACGCGTAGGCGCGCAGGGCCTTCGGCAGCGCGCCGATCAGTCCGGTACGTTCGCTGTCAGGGACGAGATCGTTCACGCCGCTTCGGCTCGGTCGAGCCAATTCACCAGCGCCGCCAGTGACGGCAGTTCGACAAACCGTGGATTGTCGCTTGGTGCCGGCCTTTGCTCGTGGCTCCAACCCAGCGGCTGCGGAATATAAGCGGCCCACGCCCCCGCCTCGAGCGCTGGAAACACGTCGCTGCGCATTGAATCCCCCGCCATCAGCGCGCTCGACGGGTGCGCATCGTATCGCTCGAAAATGCCGGCGAAGGTCTCCGGCCTTTTGTCGCTGACGATCTCGATCCCGGAAAAGAAATCACCGACGCCCGAGGCGGCCAGCTTGGTTTCCTGGTGGAACAGGTCGCCTTTGGTCACCAGCAGCAGCCGCGCCCGTTCGGCCAGCGCAGCAAGCGTCTCCTCAATCCCGTCGAACAACTCCACCGGATGGGCGTGGAGCGCCTTGCCGGCCTCGAGAATGCCCCGAATCACCGCGGCCGGAACCTCGTCGCCGCCCAGCTCCAGCGCCGTTTCGATCATCGACAGCGTGAAGGCCTTGGCGCCGTAGCCGAACAGCTTGAGGTTGCGGATTTCGCACGCTTCCAGCGCTGCCCTCGCTATGCCCGCGTCCGCGAACGGCTCGACCATCGCCACCAGCGCGTCCTGCGTCTCGTGGAAGAAACGCATATTGTGCCAAAGCGTGTCGTCGGCATCCAGGCAGATCAGGTCGATGGGCATGGACGAGCCAATAGCCTTGCCATTTGGCGGATGCTAGGCGGCGGCATGCCTGCCACCCCAGCCTGGCCGCCGCGAAGCCTCCCTCGGCTCTATGTCGACACGCCGCTCGCCGCGGGCGCCCAGATCGACCTCGACGCTGCCCAGGCCAACTACCTCGGCAATGTCATGCGCCTGAAGGAAGGTGGCCGGCTGCTATTGTTCGACGGCATGTCGGGGGAATGGCTCGCGGAGGTCGTTGAAGCGGGCAGGAAGCGGATGCGCCTCGTCGTCGGCGAGCCGACCAAGCCGCAGGAAGCGGTTCCCGACCTTTGGCTGGCATTCGCCCCGGTGAAAAAGGGCCGGGTAGACTGGCTGGTCGAAAAGGCGGTCGAGCTCGGTGTCGCGCGGCTGCAGCCCGTCGTCACCCAGCGAACGATCGTCGACAAATTGAACCTCGATCGGATGCGTGCGCACATTGTCGAGGCGGCTGAGCAATGCGGCCGTACAGTCCTGGCCGACATCGACGAGCCGGTGCGGCTGGAGGCATTCCTCAGGGCCCGCGATCCCGACCGGATGCTCTATTTTGCCGATGAGACAGGAGGCGCGCCCGCCCCCGCTTCGTTCGAGCCCGGCCCCGCGACGCTTCTGATCGGCCCCGAGGGAGGCTTCACGCCCGAAGAAGCTTCGACGATCCGAACAGCGCCAAACGCCCAGGCCATCGGCCTCGGCCCCCGCATCCTGCGCGCGGAGACGGCCGCTCTTGCTGCCATCGCCGCCTGGATGGGAACTGCCGGCGACTGGCGATAAGCCGCGCTATCGAAGCCATAAGCAGGAAGTGCTGGCGCGGATTCGGTCGCGCCGCTAATCGCCGCCCTAATGACGACCCGCACCGACCTTTCGGCGAGCCCGCTGATCGAAAGCCGCGACGACCTGTTGTCCGTGTTCGAGGGCGGCGAAAAGCCGCGCGAGGATTGGCGGATCGGGACCGAGCATGAGAAATTCGTCTACCGGCTGAGCGACCATCGCGCGCCCAGCTGGGACGAACCAGGCGGAATCCGCGACCTGCTGGTCGGCCTCACGGAGTTTGGCTGGAAGCCGGTCGAGGAAGGCGGCAAGATCATTGCCCTTACCGGTGCCGACGGGACCATCAGCCTCGAACCTGCCGGGCAGCTCGAACTATCCGGCGCTCCGTTGCAGGATCTCCACCAGAGTTGCGCCGAGAGCGGCAGGCACCTCGAGCAGGTCAAGGCGGTCGGGGACCGGCTGGGCCTGGGCTTCCTGGGGCTCGGCATGTGGCCGGACAAGGCGCGCAGCGACCTGCCGATCATGCCCAAGGGACGCTACGCGATCATGCTTCGGCACATGCCAAGGGTCGGCACTCTCGGCCTCGACATGATGCTCCGTACATGTACCATCCAGGTTAATTTGGACTATTCATCGGAAGCCGACATGGTGAAGAAGTTCCGGGTCGGCCTCGCCCTCCAGCCGATCGCCACCGCCCTGTTCGCAAATTCGCCCTTCACCGAGGGGCGACCCAACGGGTTCAAAAGCTTCCGAAGCCATATCTGGGAAGACACCGACCCTTCCCGCACCGGCATGCTGCCGTTCGTGTTCGAGGACGGGTTCGGCTACGAACGCTATTGCGATTATGCGCTCGACGTTCCGATGTATTTCGTCTTTCGCGATGGCGAATATGTCGACGCGGCAGGTCAAAGCTTCCGCGACTTCCTGCAGGGCAGGCTTCCCGCCCTGCCCGGTGAAAAGCCGACGATCGCCGACTGGACCGACCATCTCTCGACAGCGTTTCCGGAAGTTCGTCTCAAGAGCTTCCTCGAGATGCGCGGGGCGGACGGTGGCCGCTGGGGCCGGATTTGCGCACTGCCGGCGCTATGGGTCGGACTTCTCTATTCCGGAAGCGCGCTCGACGCGGCCTGGGACCGCGTCAGGTATTGGACGATCGAGGAGCGCGAGGCGCTTCGTCATTCGGTGCCGAAGCTCGCCCTTGAGGCGCCGGTTCCGGGCGGCGGCACCGTTCGCGAGCTGTCGGAGGAAGTGCTCGAGATCGCCACCTCAGGCCTTCGCGAGCGGGCTGAACTCAATGCAGCCGGGGACAATGAAGGCGGCTTCCTCGACCCGCTTCGCGACGTTGTGGCCAGCGGCAAGACCTTCGCCGAGAAGATGCTCGATCGCTACCATGGCGAGTGGCAGGGCGACGTCAGCCACGTCTACGAGGAATTCAGCTTCTGACGCCGGCTGGAAAGCCAAGAGTCATTTCGATGCAACAATAAGCGTGAAATCTTCACGATGGCGTCCGCTGTTCGTTGACTCCACCCGGCCCACCGGTAGAGGCCCGTAAAGCATCGGGGCGGGGTGTTTCTTGATGCCTGCCCACTGGCTCTTTCAAGAAAGACACCGATGCTCCGCAATTCTCAGACTTCGCTCATCGCGCTGGCCACTGCATGCGCCTTTGCCACGATCGCTACGCCCGCACAGGCGCAGGTGACTGGCGACACCGATACGCCCGCCGCTGATGCTACGCAGCCTCAGGCAGATTCCGCCCAAGGCGTTGCCGATATTGTCGTCACCGCCACTCGGCGCAGCGAAAATCTGCAGGACATTCCGCTGTCGGTCGCGACTGTCAGCGACGAGACGCTGGCGGCAATCAATGCGGGCGGCGCCGACATCCGCGGCCTGTCCGGACGCGTCCCCAGCCTCAACATCGAAAGCTCCTTTGGTCGTACCTTCCCGCGCTTCTACATCCGCGGCCTCGGCAACACCGACTTCGATCTCAACGCGTCGCAGCCGGTCAGCCTGGTTTATGACGATGTCGTCCTCGAAAACCCGATCCTCAAGGGCTTCCCGGCGTTCGACGTCGACCGGGTTGAGGTACTTCGCGGACCGCAGGGCACCTTGTTCGGCCGCAACACGCCGGCCGGCATCGTCAAGTTCGATTCGGTCAAGCCTGGCAGGGGCAACAACTATGCCCGGGTCAGCTATGGCACTTATGGCACAATGAACCTGGAAGGCGCGGTCGGCGGCGAGGGCAGCGACCAGTTTGCGGTTCGCGTGTCGGGCCTGCTGCAGCATCGTAACGACTGGATCGACAACGTCGTCGAGCACGGCAAGCACGATCTTGAAGGCTATACCGACATGGCCGTCCGCGGGCAGGTCCAGTGGAAGCCGACCGAGGACCTGACGCTACGCCTCACGGGCCAGTACCGTCACCTCAATGGTGACGCCCGCATCTTCCGCGCCAATGCGATCGAGCCGGGCACAAATCATCTGATCGGTCTCGACGGTGGCGACTTCAAGCGCGACGAAGTCGCGACGGACGGCCTCAACTTCCAGAAGCTGACGACCTGGAACTTGGCCGGTTCGGTCGAATATGACCTCGGCCCGGCCACAATCTATTCCGTCACCAGTTACTGGCATGGCAAGCTCCAGAGCCGCGGCGACATCGACGGCGGCTTCGGCTGCTCCTTCTGCGGGCCAGGCTTCACCAACAACAGTTTCCCCGGCTTCATCCCGTTCGCCGCGCAGAGCCAGGACAATGTCCCGAGCCTCGACCAGTTCACTGAGGAACTGCGGATTGCATCGAACAACAGCACTGGCCTCGGCTACCAGGCCGGCATCTTCTACTTCGATGAAGACCTCGACATTGAAAGTTTCGATTTCGGCAGCCCGACCGATCCGACGCCGGACGCCATCGTCAACCAACGCCAGGACGCCAAAGCCCTCGGCATTTTCGGGTCGCTCAACTACAAGTTCGACAATGGCCTGACGCTGCAGGCCGGCGCGCGCTGGAATCATGACAAGAAGAAATTGTTCGCAGAGCGCGAATTCGACATTCGGCCGATCTTCGTCGGTGGCGGCCCGGTAGGGCCCAACACGCTCCACGCCAAGGACAGCGTCCTGACGTGGGACGTTTCGGCAATCCACGAGCTGAACCAGGACATCAACATCTACGCCCGTATCGCCAAGGGATACCGGGCGCCTTCGCTCCAGGGCCGGATCCTGTTCGACCAGACCATGTCGAAGGCCGACAGCGAAAATACCATGTCCTACGAGGCCGGCATCAAGACGGTGCTGTTCGACCACCTCCTGCGCTTCAACCTCACCGGCTATTACTTCAAGACCAAGGACCTGCAGCTTTCGGCGGTCGGCGGCGCCACCAACGCCAATCTGCTCCTCAATGCCGATGCGGTGAAGGGCCATGGCTTCGAAGCCGAGCTTGAAGCGCGGCCAGCCCGCGGCCTGACGATGACTGCGGGCCTGAGCTACAACATCGCCAAGATCCATGACGACAATCTCGTCGTCGAGGTGTGCGGCGCGCCCTGCACCTTTACCGATCCGATCGCAGTGCCCGCGAACCCGCTGACCGGTCAGCCGGCACAGGTATTCATCGACGGCAACCAGCTTCCGCAGGCGCCCAAGTGGACCTTCAACCTAACGGCGGGCTACGAATATCCGATCGGTCCGGGATCCATCTATGTGTTCACCGACTGGTATCACCGCTCGAAGATTCAGTTCTTCCTTTATGAATCGGTCGAGTTCAGCGATGACAAGCTGATGGAGGGCGGCCTTCGCATTGGCTACAAGACGGATCGCTACGACATTGCCGGCTTCGTCCGGAACATCACCAATGACGAAAGTGCCGTTGCGGGCATCGACTTCAACAACCTGACGGCGATGGTCAACGAACCGCGCATCTGGGGCGTCGAAGCCGGCATCAAGTTCTAAGCCGATAGTAATGGCAAGACTGGCGGGCGGTGGGCTTCAACTCACCGCCCGTCTTTCTTATCGTGCCATGGCATGACGGTCTTGCCTTCCGCCCCCAACGCGACCTTGCTGCTGATTTTCGGTGCCGATCGCGACGACCAGATCAGGGCCAGTGACGGAACGGTGACCGTCAGGGGCTCCTCCGATCTTTTCGGCTTAATCGACACCGACCATCCCCACCATCGGTTGCAGATCACTCGCCAGTTCCTGCGCCAACAGGGTCGGCCCAAACTCACAGGTTACCGCCACCTGCTGAACCTGATCACCGAGCCGGAACGGAATGACCGGGTGCTCGACAATCTTCGCAAGCTACTCCGCGGCGTGCCCGGCAAGGTCATCAATTGCCCGGAAGCGGTGCTCCGATCGACCCGTGACCAGATCGCGCGGCGGCTTTCCGATGTTCCCGGGCTGCTGGCGCCCAAGGTCGTCCGGCTCAAGACCGCCAAGCGCGACAGGGTTGGCCAAATGCTCGACAAGGCGGGGATGCAATTCCCGCTGATCCTGAGGGAGCCGGGCACCCACAAGGGCACGACCCAGGATCGATTCGACAGCCTGGATGAAATGACCGCCGCGATGGTCGAGGGCACCGAATATTTCGCCACCGAGTTCGTCGATTATCAGAGCGCCGACGGTCTCTACCGGAAATTCCGGGTGTTCTTCATCGGTCCGCACACCATCTTCCGGCACATGATTTTCTCGGATTTCTGGAACGTGCACGCCAAGGATCGCGGCCGCTTTATGGCCGACCGGCCCGACCTGATCGCCGAAGAAGAGGCGATGATGGCCACGCCCGACGGGGCCTTTCCGCCGCAAGTGAGTCAGGTACTGGCCTCGGTGCGCGAACGGATCGACCTCGACTTTTTCGGGATTGATTTCGGCATCATGGCCGATGGCCGGGTGCTGCTGTTCGAAGCAAACGGGACGATGAATTTCTTTTCGCCCCTACCTGGTGAGCAATTTGCTTATTTGCGAGCGTGCGTCCCACCCGCGCGCGCGGCCTTCCGCCAACTGTTGGGCTTGCCGCCACGGACGTGAAGTTCCAGTCGCCAAGTAGCGGCGGCTGCGTTACGGGGCCGAACCCACATTGTCGGGAGTAGCCAATGACCGAGCGCCGCACACTCTACCCGGAGATCGAGCCCTATGCTTCGGGAATGCTCGACGTCGGCGATGGCCATACGCTCTATTGGGAGCGATGCGGTACGCGCGGCGCCAAGCCGGCGGTGTTTCTCCACGGCGGCCCCGGCGCAGGCATCAGCGACAATCATCGCCGCCAGTTCGATCCGGCGAAATATGACGTGTTGCTGTTCGACCAGCGGGGCGCTGGCAAGTCGACGCCGCATGCCAATCTGGACGCCAACACCACCTGGCACTTGGTCGAAGACATCGAGCGGCTGCGCGAGCATGCCGGCGTCGACAAGTGGATGGTCTTCGGTGGAAGCTGGGGCTCGACGCTTAGCCTGGCCTATGCCCAAACCCATCCCGAGCGCGTCACCGAACTGGTACTCCGCGGCATCTTCCTGTTCGGTCAAAGCGAGCTCGACTGGCTCTACCGTTACGGCGCTTCGGAACTCTATCCCGACGGATGGGATGATTTCCTGGCGCCGGTGCCTCAGGAAGAGCGAGGAGACCTGATTGGCGCCTATCGCCGGCTGCTGACTGGCGACGACCCCGCCGCGCAGCTTCGTGCGGCCAAGGCTTGGAGCATGTGGGAAGGGCTGACCGTTACATTACTGCCCGACCCCGAAATGCTGGCCGAGTTCACCGACGATCGTCACGCCATCGCCATCGCGCGGATCGAGAACCACTACATGCTCCACAAGGGCTGGCTCGAGGAAGGACAGCTGCTGCGCGGAGCGGACAAGCTTCGCGGAATCCCGGGAGTGATCGTTCAGGGCCGCCACGATTGCTGCACCCCACCGCGCGCGGCCTGGGAATTGAAGCGCGTTTGGCCGGAGGTCGAGCTCAACATCATCCCCGATGGCGGCCACCTCTACAACGAACCGGGAGTTCTCGATGGCCTGATCAGGGCCACCGACAAGTTTGCGTCCTAGCTATTCGCCGGGATGATAGCGCCGCTCGATGTGGCCCAGCAGGTCCTCCGGAAAGAAATAGACCGGCCGCAGGTCGCCCGTGACGTAGCGCCCGGCTTGGTCGTTGAAATGCTTCGATAACGGATCACCGCTCGCGCCGCCCGTGCTGATGGCGCGGGCTGTCACTCGATCGCCAAATTCAACTACCGCGACAAAACTGTTGCCGCTGGTCCCGTACCAGCGCTTCGACCCATTGCGCGGCGCCGCGTTGGAGGAGGCAAGCGAGCCGTAGTTACCGTAAGCGAAGGGCACCGCCATGCTCGGGGCGGCATCGCTGAACGGATGATCGATCACAGGCGAAATGCGCTGGTACCGATTGATCTCGCCCCACGGCACTCGCCAATTACCAAAGTCCTGGCGCAGCCGCCCCACCGCCTGCTCCAGTGCAGCCAGCTTCTGCTCGGCGCTGGTGTCTCGGCCCAGCCGCATCATCACCTTGTTGCTTGGCTCAGTTTCCGGCGCGTTGACGCTCTTCTTCAAGGCCTCGGCCCAAAACACGGCAAGGCTTTGCGCCTCTGACTGCATGCCCCAGCGATAATCCCATTGGCGTAGGATTGAGACTGGCTCGACCAGCGCGGCTTTGCCTGAACCGTCGGGCAATTGGTCCCACGCCTTGACCAACTCCGGCACCAGCGCGGCGAACCCCGGCTGATAGCTGTCGTAGGCCGCTCTCTGAAACCGATCGAGTGTCCAGTCGCGGCTCTTCTCGAGGAGCTTTTGCGCATGCAGGCCGCGATAATTCTCCCCGAACATATCCATATATTTGGGAAAGAATTTCGGGTCGGCGCTGAACGCGCCCGCCGACCGGTAAGGCCAAGCATTTGTGTTCTGAACCCAGCCGTTGGGCGGGCTGATTACGCTTGGCAGTTCGGACAGGGAATGGACACCTCCCCAATCGGTCGCCGGATCGCTGCCGTCCACCGGCTTGGTGTAATCAAAGCGATCGTTGCGTCTCGGCACGAATTGCGGGTGCAGATAGGCGATTTCGCCGCCAGCATCGGCGAAGATCGTGTTGTTGGAGCTGTTTGCCTGAAGCCCGGCAACCTTGAGGAACGACGCAAGATCGGTAGCTCGGGTGCGCAGATAACTTTGCTGGAGCGCCGCAACCGGTCGGTCCATCATCGCGAAGGCTATCCATCGCCCGCCTTCGGATCGCACGATCGGCCCGCGATGAGTCCGCCAGGTTGTGAAGCTGCGGCTTAGCAGCTTCCCGTCTGCGGTCCGGTAGCGGATCGTGACCGGCCGAGGGGTCAACGGCCGCCAGACCTTGCCGTAACGGTAGCGGGGCTGCTTCCCCTTGCTCACGTCGAACGCGAATTCATCGACATTGTCGACCCCGCTTGACGTGTGCATCCAGCCGGCTCGGGCATTGAACCCCTGGTAAATGAAGAACTGGCCCCAGGTCGCGGCGCCGTAGACGTTCAGACCTTGTTCGCTGGTCACCTGCTGCTCCGACCGGAAGAAGAAGCTTGTGTGCGGGTTGATCAGCAACAGCGCCTTGCCGTCCCTCGTAAGTGCGGGCGCAATGGCGATCCCATTGGATCCGCGAGGATCGGGATCGTAGGGAGCCGCTGCCAACTTGGCTGTGCCTCCGTAGAATTGCTCCAGCTGTTGAAGGTCGATCCGCTCGATATCGCCGCCGATGCTTCCTTCGGTGAACGACAGCGCCATCCACGGTTCAAACCGCTTCAGAACGCGCGGCTTCACCTGCGCATGGGTGGCGAGATAATAGTTGAGGCCAGCAGCCCAGCTGTTCATCAAGCGCTTTAGCCAGTCGGGGCTGGCAGCATAGCTGGCTTTCAGCTCAGGCTCGCTGACGTAGAGCCGTGCACGCAGGTCCTGCCAGACCGCCTTCTCTCCCTCCGCTTCTGCAGTCCGGCCAAGCGCTATCAAATAATTGGCCTCGATTCGCGGGAAGTCGTCCTCGGCCTGCGCGTAGATCATGCCGAAAACTGCGTCGGCATCGGTCGGACCTTCGATATGGGCGATGCCCCAATCGTCGCGGGTAATCGAGATTTTCGCCGCTTGCTCGCGCCACCCGGAAGCTTCCGGAGACGGAGCCGCGGCGATCAGGAATAAAGAAAGGAAAGGAGGAAGTGCGCGCATGCGCACTTGCTTAGCGCGGTCGGCGCTTAAGCCAAGTCAGGCTTTGGGCAGCCTCTGCTTCGCCTGACCCCATCCGGCAAGCGGCTTGGAGCTTGCGCGCTCCAGCAACTCATTGGCGTCGCGGATTGAAAATTCTGCTCCCGATTTGAAATGATCAAGCTCTTCCCAAGCCACCGGCGCGGCGACCGGGGCTCCCTCTCGAGCCCTCGCGGAATAGGGCATCACGGCCGTCGCTCCGCGCTGGTTTCTTAGCCAGTCGAGGAAAATGCGGCCCTTGCGCTGGTTCTTGCGGATATTCGCAGTGAACATGTCCGGCTCGGCCTCCGCGATCGCGCGGCTGAACCGCTCGGCGAAGCTCTTGACCTTCCCCCAATCGGCCTTGGCCTCAAGCGGGGCGATGACATGGATGCCCTTGCCGCCCGTCAGCATCGGAAAAGTGACTAGGCCGAGATCCGCCAGAAGCGCCTGGAGCCTAGCCGCGGCAACCTTTACCTTGTTGAAACCAAGTCCAACGTCGGGATCGAGATCGAATACCAGCCGGTCAGGATATTCGAGTCTGTTGGCCTTGCTGCCCCAGCCGTGGAACTCGACCGTTCCCATTTGAACGCAGGCGAGGATTCCACGTGCATCCTGCACGTAAAGATAATCCTGCACCTCGCCATCGCTTTCCTTGACCGGCACATGCTTCACATGTGGCCCCATGGTGCCGCTGTCATGCTTCTGGAAGAAACATTGCTTGGCCCGGCCCTGGGGACAGCGGATCAGGCTGATCGGCCTTTTGGCCATGTCGACCAGCATCAGGGATTCGATCGCCGCATAGTAGTTGGCGAGGTCGCCTTTGGTCAGGCCGTCGCCAGGGTAGATGACACGGTCCGGATTACTAATTTTGATGCCGAATGCCCCAACGGACGCCGGGCCGGCTTTGACCGGCTTTGTAGCTCTGGGCAATCTAACGGGCTTTTCCAGCACCACCTCCGTCGCCGGCTTGTCCTCGCGCAGCGAGACGAAGCTCGGGTGGCGTAAGATACCGTCGGTAGTGAATTCGGTGAAGGCGACCTCGCCGACCAGCTTCGGTTTAATCCAGTGCGATCCGCGCTTTGCCGCCCGCGGGACATCAAACGACGGCTCATCGATTTCTAGCGGCCGCATCCGGTCGCTAAGGTCGTGGATCATCTTGGTGTCGAATCCGGTCCCGACTTTGCCCGCATATTTGAGTTCGCGTCCCTCCCTCACCGCGAGATGGAGCGAGCGGAAGCCATGGCGCTTGTCACTGTCTTGCCACCCGATGATGACAAACTCCTGCCGCTGGATGCACTTTGTCTTCAGCCAGTTCCTGGTCCGCTCGCTTTTGTAGGGCGCGCCGGCCTTCTTCGAGATGATGCCCTCCCCGCCTTCCTTGCAGACCGCCTCGAACAGTTTCTCGCCCTTGCCGATGACATGGTCGCCATAGAGGATCGGCGGACTGGCAGCCTTTAGCAGCGCAGCTAGCCGCTCTTTGCGTTCGATGTTGGAGAGGCTGGCAATGTCTTCGCCCTGGTCGACCAGCAAATCGAAAGCGTAAAAGGCCAGGTCGGCGTCGCCGCCCTTGAGCGAAGCCTGGAGCAGCTGGAAGCTGGGCTTGCCATTTTTGCCGAGCGCTACCGCTTCCCCGTCGATCAGGCAGCCCGCGGGAAGTTTCGCTGCTGCACGGACGATTGGTCGGAATTTGTCGCTCCAGTCGTGGCCCTTGCGGGTGAACGCAGTCGCCGCCCCGCCCGCGGTTGCGACCAGCAACCGATAGCCGTCATATTTATATTCATGCAGCCAGTCGTTACCCGTTGGCACCGCGTCCACCAGGGTTGCGAGTTGTGGCGGCTGGAACGAAGGCGGACCGACCCCTGCCTTGCGCTTGGCACGACCGGTCCTGCCGGTAGCCTTGCGATTGCTATGCCAAATGTCGGCGCCCGCAGCGATCTCGGCCATGCTTCGGTCGGTGCTGACACTGGTCACGCACTGTTCGACCAATGCCTCGCCTTCTTCCGGCTTGGCGAAATCGTCGGCGACCTTTTTCAGCATCCACGGTTCCTGCCGCTCGCCGGGCCGTGGCTTCAGGCGGAACATCACCCACTCGCCCTTCATCCGCTCGCCTTCGAGCGTGAAATGGAGGTGGCCATCCTCGATGGTCTTCATCGGATCCTTGCCGGGCTCGGGATCCCACCGGCCCCTATCCCACAGCATCACCGTCCCGCCGCCATATTCGCCTTTGGGAATGACGCCTTCGAACTCACCATAATCGAGCGGGTGGTCCTCGGTCCGGACCGCCAACCTCTTGTCATCGGGATCGAGTGACGGCCCCTTGGGCACCGCCCAGCTTTTCAGGACGCCGTCCAGTTCAAGCCGGAAGTCCCAATGCAACCGCGAGGCGTCGTGCTTCTGGACGACGAAACTATTGCCTTTGCCCTTCAGCTTCCGACCCCGCGGCTCCTTCGTCTTCGAAAAGTCGCGCTTTCGGTTGTAGGTGTCGATGTCGAGCTTCGACTTGCGCGCCATGGCTTAAGCCCGCTTTCGCGCCCGCGTTGCAGTCTTCTTTGGGGCACTCCTTCGCGCTGGCGCCCGTTTGGCGACCGGTCGCTTGGCCGCAGGCTTCTTGTCGTCGCCCAAGCTCTTCTTCAGCGCTGCCATGAGGTCGATGACGTTGGATCCTTTTGGAATGCGATCGGGCTCATCGTCCTGGATGACCCTTTTGCCCTTTTTCTTCTGTTTCTCCGCGATCAGCTTCTTCAGGGCGTCGATGTAGCGGTTCTCGAACTCCTTAGCGTCGAAGTCGCTGCTCTTCTTCTCGATCAGCGTCTCCGCCAGTTCAAGGAGGTCGGCATCGGGCTTGGTATCACCGATGTCGCGAAAATAGCTTGAGGCGCGATTGACCTCGTCCGCATAGCGCAGCGTCTCCAGGACCATGCCGCGGCCGCACGGTTTAAGGCTGACGACGTATTCCTGCCCGCGCATAGCCAACTGGCCGATGCCGACGCGCTTGGTCTTCTTGAGCGCATCGCGGAGGACCACGAACGCCTCCTCGGCCAGATCGTCGGCCGGGGCGACATAATAAGGTTTGTCGAAATAGATTGGGTCGATGTCGGTCAATTCGACGAACTGGGTCAGTTCGAGCGTCTTGCGGCTCTCCAGCTTGACCTTCTCAATCTCTTCGGGGTCGAGCAGCACATATTCGCCCTTCGAGACTTCATAGCCTTTGAGGATCTCGTCGCGGTCGACTGGGCCGATGCCGGGGACCACCTTCTCGTAGCGGACACGTTGTCCCGAGGGCTCATGGACCTGATGGAAGGCAATCGACTTGCCTGCCTTGGTGGCCGGATAGATTTCCACCGGGATCGACACCAGCGCCAGCTTGATCACCCCACGCCAGATAGGACGAGCGGCCATTTTGCACCTCCAAAACGAATTGCGGCGGATTCAATCGACAGACCGGAGAGTCGTTCCGTTGGCAGCTGACGGGCGCCAGGATAGGATTGGCGCCAGGGAGATTGCCATGATCAATCCGGCGGTCACTGCCGCGCTACTCGCCGCATCGCAGGACGAGGAGTCCGAGGAATTTATCCAGAAGAAGTTGCGGGAGGCGAATGCTGAAGGAAGTTCCAGCGCCATTCGGCTCGAACTTAACGAAAAACAGGAGAGGTTTCTCGACAAGGCACTCGAACAGGGCACCGTGGTCAAGACGATAGACGGCCGCCTCTATCTCAACGAGCGGGCACTTTCCGAGCGCAAGGAAGGCCAAGGATATATGGCGCTGCTAATCCTGCTTGTGATCGGCTCGATGATCGCGTCGGTCGCCATATTGGCATTGCGAAGCGGCGGGTGACCATTGACGGGACGCCTGAGCCGATGGCAAAGGCGCGCGGCCCAGTGCTGATGGGCGGGTGTAGCTCAATGGTAGAGCAGAAGCCTTCCAAGCTTACGACGAGGGTTCGATTCCCTTCACCCGCTCCAAAAATCCGCCATGCGGGGCATGGTCGATTTTTGGAGCGCCGCACGAGCCAACGAGCGGGCGACTGCCGCGGTTGACAGCGGCACTTCAGGCCGCCACATGGCCGCCTGCCACGCACCTGGAGAGGTGGCCGAGTGGTTAAAGGCAGCAGACTGTAAATCTGCCGGGCTTCGCCCTACGCTGGTTCGAATCCAGCCCTCTCCACCATCGTTGCCTGGAGGATGTCCGGGGGACGTCCAAAGCCAACGATGAGCCGTCCTACTTCACCTTCACTATTACCAGCGTGGCATTGTCGGGCGCGCCGCGGGCAAGCACCATTTCAATCAGCCGGTCGGCTGCCTCTTCCATGGTCCCGGTACCAAGTTCTTCGGCCAGTTCCTGATCGTCGATCAATCGCGTCACCCCGTCACTGGCCAGGACAAACTGATCGCCAACGAAAATTTCACCTCCGACTGTCTCGACCTGCAAATCCGGCGCCACTCCCACCGCGCGCGTGATAATGTTCGCATTCGGATGATCGACCGCCTCGGCAGGGCTCAGCATGCCCGCATCCATTAGGCTTTGGACCAGGCTGTGGTCCCGGCTAAGCTGTGACACTTGGCCTGCGCGCAGAAGATAGGCTCGGCTGTCCCCCGCCCAGAAGCAGGTGTAGCGGTTTCCAGCCATGGCCAGTCCCACGACTGTGCTTCCGATTGATCGCTCGACATCCGTCGAGCCGGCCAGCTCAATGAGGTCGCGATTGACCGATTGGAGCGCCGCGATCGCGCTGTCGACCAAGGCGTCCAGACCGTAAACGATCGGCAGCCCGAGGAGCGCTTCGGTCACCTTTGCGCTGGCGACATCGCCGGCATCGTGCCCTCCCATGCCGTCCGCAACTGCCCAAAGCCCCCGCTCGGTCCGGACAAGGAGCGAATCTTCGTTCACCTTCCGGCGAAGCCCGACATGGGTTCGACTGACGCATTCAAAGGCCAATAGGGGTCCCCCGTTCTCGTCCAAAGACCAAGACTAGCAATTCACAATGGTTCATGCGATTTACTTTTTCTTGATTGCAGATCGGCCAGGGGGAGATCGGCGTTGAGTAAGCCCTACAGCAGCAAGGCCCTGCCCGACGGGACGGTTATCCGTGAGTGGCGGATTGAGGATGTCCTGGGCGTTGGCGGGTTCGGCATCGTCTACAAGGGCCGCGGCATCTATTTCGGTGAACTGGTTGCAATCAAAGAATATTTTCCCAGCGCCATCGCCGAACGCGACGCCGAAAGCACGGTCGTCCCGATCGGATCTGACGTCGAGGAAGTCCATGCGCTAGGGCTAAAGAAGTTCGTCGAGGAGGCGAAGCTTCTCTGGAACCTCTCGACTCCTACCCGCCATCCCAACATCGTCAGCGTGCGCAGCCTGTTCGAGGTTCACGGCACAGCGTACATGGTGATGGACTTCGAGGACGGGGTATCCTTGTCGCGGCTGTTAAAAGAGGGCCGCCGCTTCAACGAGCGAAGCCTGTGGAACGTCATCAAGCCGATCGCTGAAGGGCTCGATCGGGCTCACCGGGTTGGCGTCCTTCACCGCGACATCAAGCCGCCTAACATCCTGATTACCGACGATAATCGCCCGGTCCTGATCGACTTCGGGTCGGCGCGGTTCGAGGCGGCCGAGGCAACCAGCACCTCGGTAACGTTCCACACGCCGCCCTACGCGGCCGTCGAACAATATGTGAAGACCTATCCCCAAGGGCCCTGGACGGACATCTATGCCATGTCCGTGGTGCTCTATGAGTGCGTGACTGGCGAAAAACCGCCCGAAGTGCTCGAGCGCATGCACGGCGGCCTGGGATCTCCGCTTGCAGAGGGTCACTGGCCCGGATTCAGCAAACGCTTCCTGCAGGCGATCGATTCCGGAATGACCATCCGCCCGTCGGAGCGGCCGCAGTCCATCCGCGAGTGGCTGGCGCTGTTCGGCAAGAAAGATGCCGAGGAAGTGGTCGCCGGCGACGATGAACCGACCCGCTTCTTCGCGCATGAAATGGCGTCCAATGAAATTTCAGCGGTTGCGCCAACCGCGCCCGGAATCGATCAAAAAGACCTCGATACGGGCGTGCCCAAAGACCCTGCGGACGTGCAGTTCAAGCGCGCCGGCGAGGAAACAGGCGCCTCCAAGAAGGGCAAGAAGAAAAAGCCCGACGAAATTGAGGAGCCCGCTGAGGCCGCTGCGCCGGTCGAGGCTGAGGACGAGTCGTCGCTGCCGCCGAAGAAGCCCGAACCGATCGCGGAACAAAGGAAGCCGGTCGCTCCGCCGCCCAAGGCAAAGGAGCCGGCGGACAAATGGTACAAGGATCCAAGAAAGGCGATGCTGGCCGGAGGCGGTGCGGTCGCGCTGGTTGCGGCACTCGCGGCTGGCACTTTCATGATGAAGGGCGGTTCGGGCGAGTCCGGAGCGCCACTTGAGATTCCCGACCTCAATGGGTCGGAAGCGATTCCGGTCGAAGGCCTCGGTCAGCTGATCGCCGCCGAACGCACGCTGGCGGACGACGCCCGTACCGCCGGAGCGCCGGCTACCGCGGTCAACGACCTGGTTGCCGCGGGCGGACAGCTTGACCAGCAACTGGCGGGACTGCAGGCGGTCGCCGATGACCCGGCTCAGGCGGCAACAGCTACCGCGAAAGTCGAACAAATGAAGCGAACGGCGACGTCGGCAAACGTGGCCTTCGCGACTGCCTTGCTGCGCGACGCCGATGCCAAGGCGCAAAGCCTTCCGCGTAACGCGCAGTCGCCGGCGGTAACGAGCACGTTGGCTGACCTTCGCACCTCGGTCGAATCGTCGGCCGGCAATACCGATCCGGTTCAGTCGTTGGGCGCAGCCCGGGATGCATTGGCCAAGTCGCAAGCCTTCTCGGCCGCGATTACGGGCGCCTACACCGCATTGGCCGCGAATAAGGCAAAAACCGAAAAACTGCCGCAAGCGCCAAAGGCAACGACCGCGGTCGCAACCACCACAACCGCGCAACCGGTTGCTACCACGACGACCACAAGCAGCAGCAGTAGCGCTAGCAGCAGCTCCGCGCCGTCAGCGTCCAAGCAGGCGCAGGTCAACTCGATCGTAAGCAGCGGACGAGCCTTGGCCAAGCAGGTCATGGCATCAGGCAACAAGGAAAATGCCCGGCTTGCAAAGAACTACGACAAGTATCTTGCAGAGGTGGCCAATTCCGCACGCGGTGCCCGGACCGACGCCGAAATGGACCGGCTGATCAAGGAAGCCACCCAAACCAAGGCCTATCTAGTGTTCCTGCAGCGGCAATCGTCGCAGGGCCAATAGTCTCGAGATCCAGCCTAGGACCGGCCGGCCACTCGCCCTTCTGAAGGCCGCGTATCATGGTCGAAGTTTGCCGCAGGGCGCATCTCCGAGCGGCTGCGCACTTCATGCTCGAACGACACGTTACCCACCCGAAGCACGGAGCCCACGGCCAGCGTTTGACTGCGATCGACCCGCTTGTTGTCGATGAATGTGCCGTTGGTTGAATTAAGGTCCGTGACGCGGAGCTGATCGGCCGCCAGCTCGATCAGGCAATGTTCGCGGGATACTCCCGCGCCCGGCACGATGATATCCGCCGGTGCCTTGCGACCGATTTTCAGCCCGCCAGGAGTGATCGCGAAACTGGTTTCCTCGTCCTCGCCGTCCAGCCGGCGCAGAAAATGAACATTTCCCCCTTCCGCCTGACGAAATTCATCGGATCGCTTGAAGAATTCTGCCTGCTCAACTTCGGCCGGCGTCGGCTTGGCGAGCGGCGGCTCACGCGTTTTGGCGACACGATCCAGGGCCGCCATTAGTTCGTCTGCCTTGGGCAGTGGCGCCTGTTCGGCAGCCGGAGCCCGAACCAGCGGACTTTGTGGCGGCAATTGCGTTTTTGCTGCGGGCGGCGTTTCGGCTTGCGCTCCCGCTTCCCGGTGCGGCTCGACCAGCCGGCGCAAATCGCTGACCAGCGTCTTCCAGCGCGCGTCAGCCGTATCTCCGGTCCAATTTGCAAGGTCGGCGGCCTGGGTTAATTCGAAGATGATCGGCAGGCTGCAGGATTCGATAATCACCGGCACCAGCTTGTTGGCGCGATCGGCGAGCGTTGCCTCTGCACGGACCCAGCGCGAAGCTACCGAGCGCGGCGACCAAAGGACAACTACCGCCTTGGCTGCACGCAACTCCCGCTCGATGACTTCGTCAAAAGTCTCGCCGGAGCGAAGCGCCGCGTCCCACCAGACGGCAAAGCCTTCCTGCGCGAAGCTTTCGGCAAAATGCCGAGCAGCCTGTCGCTCCTCACGGCTGTAAGAGATGAAGATGTCAGGTCCGGACACGCAAATCCCCCTAATTCGCACCCTTCTGCGGGAGACCCTTACCGGTCCCTCATAAACTTCCAATCTCTCGCGCTGATGACGACGCCCTCCTCCAAGCGACTCGAAACGGCGCGCGGCTAATTGTCCGTTAACCGATGTTAAAAGTCGACCCCAAAGGCCGCGGCCTAGGCAGCATTCGTGCCAAGTCGGTACAGTATGCGTTCGCCGTAGTTTTTGGCGAGGTCCATCTTCCCAACATATTCGAAATGATAATTGTTGAGGTCGGACTCGATCAGCGCAGCAAATGGCTGGGTCGTATAAATCGCTCCGACCGGCACCCGCGGTTCGATCCGCGCCGCCACCGTGACTTCGGTTCCATAGTAAGTACGCGCGGTCTGAACGGCGTCGAAATGCTCGAAAATCGGACCGTGGTGCAGGCTGATCCGCATTCCACCATCGGACGGAAGACCGATCGATCTAAGAGTGGCCGGATCCAACTCTGCCTGGATTTCGAGGGCGATCTCCGCAGCCATGGCTGGCGTCTTGATCACCGCGAAAATGGCGTCTCCCCAACTGTTACGACAGAGGACAACCTCGGAATGGCGATCCAGCACCCGCGCAATCCGTCCCATCACCACTTCAAGGAACTGTGCCAGATGATCCTCGTCCAGCAGGGAAAAGCCGGCGAAATCTGCGAAAAGCATCGAACAAAGCTGCCAGCTTGGCTTTCCTGGGACCTGGCTGGCTTCGGCAATGCCCAGCGCTGGCCGGTCTGAGGGAACCGAAACGACGCGACTCTGACCGCCCAATTCGGCCCATTCGGCGCAGTGAGCGGCCGTTCCGGCAATTGCAGCGGTCGGCTGACCATCCCACACGGCAAGCTGGAACGTGTCTGCCTGCATTACGCTCGCGCGCAATTGAGCAAGGCCCATCACAAGTTTGGCGCAATATGAGAATTGCTGGTCGTCGTTGACCCACTGCATCTGGGTAGCAAAGGTCACCGAGCTGGCCGCGTCGCGCGCCTTTTCATAGCGCGAAATCCATTCCGCTCCGCCCACGGCCACTGATGATTTTATGAAATCGTCTTCGGTAAAGGGCAGCACGACATGCAACTCGCCGCCGCGGTCCAGCAACGCCTCGGCAATCAATATGTCTGCGCCGCAGGCGAGCTGGCCGTAACCGACTAGCACATCAGCCTCATCAAGGATCGAACGCACCTCTTCGGCAACCTGCTTTTCGTGCTGCCAGCCGGCCGCGAACATATGTCCGCAATAATGGATAACCGGTGTCGGCCGAATTGAGTCCAACAAGGCCCGCCGCTGGTCTTCGCCGGCGGAAAGCCTGCTGGCGATTAGCGCCACTTGCCGCGCGGTGGATGCGACCATTCCTGGGGATGCGTCGGGCCGGCGGCGAGCCTCGGCGAACAGGGCTGTCGCCTGTTCAACTTCGCCGCACACCAGCTTGGCCTCAGCCCCTGATGCAGCTGCAAAATAATCGTGCGGCTCGGCGACGTCCGGGCGGCGGGCAATGGCGGCGGCAAGCAGGCGGGCTTCTTCCTCATCGCCTGCCAAGAACGAAGTCGTGGCCGCATTTATGCCAGAAAAATAGCCGTCCGACATTCGAAATGCCTCGCGGTAAGCCTCGCTTGATCGGCGGAACAAGTTGACCTGCTCGGCTCCCGTTGTACGCACGGCGAGATCCTTAAGGAGCCGGCCCTTCAGAGCGATCGCATCTTCCGAGCTGATTTCCTCGACCCGATTGCGCTCATAAAGCCGCATGGCTGCATGAGGGTCGCCCAGCCGTGCCATCGCAAGCGCCTGAAGGTACCGCACCTCGGGATCGTCCGGAAACTTCGCAATCGCCTCACGCGTCCGTTCATACAGCGCGAACATGTCGCCGCTGCCAAGCGCGTCCTGGAATTTGCGATGATATTGGAGGTCGATCGCGTTCATGCTTGGAATGATCCGCCTGCCACCCAGACGCCGCCAGTATCATTCATTCTGCTGCGGATATGCAATGGATTGCACGAGCGAACGGCAAATCGGCCAGATTGAGCCAAACCGGACCATTTTTTCACCGAACAGCCTTGAAGCTGCGTTAGCCATTCAGATTTGAGGAATTCTCAGCTTTCCGGTACACACGCGGGGGTTAACCCGAATGGGCAACATTCCAGGCTCGGAAGGAATGACGTTGCAGCCGATGCCATCAGGCCAGGCCGACGAAACGGCGAGCGGGGGCGATCCCGGATCGCTGGTAGCGCGGCTGAGCCCTGGGCAGATCGAATGCCTGCTGCTGGTAGACCAGCATCACAACAGCAAAGAGATTGCAGCAAAGCTGGGCATAAGCCCGCATACCGTGGACCAGCGGATTCGCGGCGCGCTCGACAAGCTGGGGGTGGAACGGCGCGGCGAGGCGGCGCGGATGGTCGCGGCGGCCTTGTCGCTCGATCCGGCATATCAGCGTTTGATACATCAATCACCGCACATCGACGCATTCCTTCTAACCGGACAGCAAGGTGGCACGGTCCGCACTTCGATTCGGCACGCTGACCGTGCAGGGGGGGTCAATCCTCCCGGTCACTTGACCGAGCAAAGCCCGGTTGGATCTGGCTCTCCCCTGCAACTGCCGTTTGCAACGAGGAGCCATCCCAGCAATGAGATGAGCGTCGGCCTCCGGCTGCTCTGGATTGTCTTGATCGCGATGGGCGCGACATTTTCGGCGGGAATGTATTTGGCCGGACTCGAAAGCCTATCCAGGATGATCAACGGCTAGGCTGCTCTCACCAGTCCTTCATTGCTGAATATGGCCCTGCGCGGGGCAACTCGCGTCAAGGGGAGAAGAGTCATGCGCAAACAGATAATTGAGTCAGCCGCCTATGAGGTTGCCACGCAGGTTCGCGCCGTTGAGGACGCGATCGAGGACGCATTGGCGGAAATCGCCGAGCTTCAAGGCCGGATGATTCGCGCCCGGTCCACCTTCGGGATCGCCACCGCAACGGGGCATGCGGCGTTCGAGCAGCTGGCCGAAACGACCATGAGCCTGGTCCACGCTCGCGGCGAGATGGCCAACTGCCATATTTCCCTCAAGGAAACGACACAGCATGTCCCCGGACTGCGCACGGTCGGTTTCGGAGATATGCAGGAATGCCCACCGCAACATGGCCGCGCTGATCTGCGCGTCGTCGCATAAGCGGAAGGGATTGACCGGACCACGCCCGGCGTGGTCCGGCCTCCATTATGTTCGGACCCCTCATTTTTGGCCCGATGCTGTTGGCGGTGTGCCTTTATGCCTGGTTTCGCGGCGGCGGCGACGAGAGGCTCGTGGCCGCGACCTGCCTGGGAGGGACGCTAGCCACCATGCTGGTAATTTCCCCGCTCAGCCACCGTTACAGCGGCGTCGAAGAAGGACTGTTGCTGGTAGATTTGGGAGTTTTGGCCGGCTTCGTCACCGTTGCTCTTCGTTCCAATAGGTTCTGGCCGCTCTGGGTAGCCGGGCTCCAGCTCACGACGTCGCTTGGACATATACTGAAAGGTATCGACCCCGAGCTGCTGCCCCGGGCCTATGGCGCCGCTTTGCAATTCTGGAGCTATCCGATCCTCGTCATCCTTGCGGTTGGAACGTTTCGAACCAATCGACGACTTGGTCGAATGGCTGCCTAGCGCGAGTCACTCAGGCCGTTTAGGTACGGCGCCGTGCTCGACAAAAACGTCCTCGCGCTCGCTATCCTCGAAGCGATCGAAGAACCGGCGCTGATCGTCGATGCAGGACTAGTGGCGGCAGCTAATGGGCCGGCCAAGCAATTGCTCGGCGGTCAGATCGTCGGCCGGGACCTGCGCCTGGCCATCCGCCATCCTCTCGCTCTCGATACGATTTCGGCAGGGCTGGAAGCCGAACTTGAGGTGATTGGGATTGGTGCAGTCGACCGGCCGTGGAGTCTTAGAGTTCGGCCGCTTGCTCGGGGCTCGGTACTTGTCCGGCTAGCGGATCGATCGGCCGTCCGCTCGGCCGAGCGAATGCGCACCGACTTTGTCGCCAATGCCAGCCACGAACTCCGAACACCGTTGGCAACTATCATTGGATATGCCGAAACCCTGGCCGAAGTTGGGCCGGTCGACGAGGAAATGCGTGCGCGTTTCGGCGCCACCATCGAGGTCGAGGCTCGCCGCATGCTGCGGATCGTCGAGGACTTGATGAGCCTGTCGCGAATTGAGGCTGACCGGTTCCGGCCGCCGGAAGAGCAGGTGGACCTGGCCGAAGTCGCGCGGATTGCAATCGAGAATGCCGCACCTTTGTTGGATCGGCGCAACTGCCGGATCGCGTCGGAAATCGATCAGGACTTGCCGCCGGTCGCCGGCGACTTTGGACAGCTCCTGCAGCTGGCCGACAATCTGATTGGCAATGCGATCCGCTACGGGTGCAATGACAAGAGCTGCTCGGTCGAAGTCCGAGCACGCCGCGACGGATCCCGGGCCGTACTGGTCGTCAGCGACCGGGGCGATGGCATCGCAGCGTCGCATTTGCCACGCCTGACAGAGCGTTTTTACCGCGTAGATTCGGCGCGCAGCCGAGAATCCGGCGGCACTGGGCTTGGCCTTGCCATCGTCAAACATATCGTGGAGCGGCACCGAGGCACGCTCGATATCCGGTCGGAAACCGGTCGCGGAACGGAGGTAAGCGTCTACCTTCCTTCGGCTTAGCTTCCCCCCCCCTATGTCACAAAACAGTAACGTTAGAGTCACACGCACGCCACCGACTGAGCGTTAGAGCGCGTTGAACGTCGGACTTAAGCGCTGACCGCTTGGGAGTATGGCAATGAAAAAGATGCTGGTTGCACTGCCGATGGTGGCGTTGGTCGCGGCTTGCGGCGGGAGGGACTCTGGAGGTGGCGCTTCAACCCGGATCCAGATCGTCGGATCCTCGACGGTTTATCCGTTCACCACTGCCGTCGCTGAAGAATTCCAGCGTGCCAATCCAGGAATCAATGTGATCGTCGAATCGACCGGAACGGGCGGCGGCATGAAGCTGTTTTGTGGAGGCGTCGGCGACAAATTTCCCGATGCCACCGACGCTTCGCGACCGATCAAGGCGAGCGAATATGCCGACTGTGTTAAGAATGGCGTCAAGAATGTCATCGAGCTTCCGGTCGGAATTGACGGCCTGACCCTGATCCAGGCGAAGGAGCAGCCTGCGCTCAACCTGACGGTCGAACAAATTTACAAGGCACTGGCTGCCAATCCGTTCGGTAAGGGCCCCAACAAGGCCCAAACCTGGCAAGACGTCGACCCCTCGCTCCCGGCTACCAAGATCCGGGTGCTTGGGCCGCCGCCGACTTCAGGCACGCGCGACAGCTTGGCCGAACTGATTCTCGAAAAGGGCTGCGACAGCGATCCTGCAATGAAGGATCTCAAGAAAGCGGACGACAAAAAGCACAAGGAAACCTGCACCAAAATCCGAGAGGACGGCGCCTATGTTGAGGCGGGCGAGAACGACAACCTTCTGGTGCAGAAAGTCTCCGCCGATCCGGGCGCGCTTGGCGTCTTGGGCTACAGCTATCTCGAAGAGAATGCGGACAAGGTGGCGCCCGTATCGATTGCCGGCGTCGCTCCGACGGAAGCCACGATCAGCGATCTTAGCTATCCCGGCAGCCGCCGGCTCTACATCTATGTGAAGGGCGAGCACCTTGCCGTGAAGCCGGCCATCAAACAGTTCCTCGAGGCCTATGCCAAGGCGTGGAGCAAGGGCGGAATGCTCGAGAAGCGCGGGCTGGTTCCGCTGAACCCGGCCGAAGCGGAAGCCTCGACGACACAGGCCACCGCTTTGAAGCCGCTCGACCCCAGCAGCCTCAAGTAGGCGGAACACGAGCGTTATGACCCTAGGCCTAGCGCTCGTCGCGGTCCTGGTGATCGCCGTTGCCGCCGGCCTGTTCGCCCGTAGCCGGGCGAGCGGGCTGCGCGGCGGCAGCGAACGCCTCAACAGCCTGCCTAACTATCACGGGATTTACATTGCTCTGTGGGCCGCAGTTCCGGCGCTGCTGTTCCTCGCGGCCTGGTCGCCGATCCAGACGATGCTGGTCAACAACGCGGTGCTCGCTTCGCCCGCGGGGCAGAAGCTGCCTGGCTTCGACCTGGCCCGCGAAACGATCCTGACCGAAGTGCGCGAAATAGCGACCGGCGAGCGCGAAGCCGGCTTCAATCCGGAGTCGACCGATCTCGCGCCCGTCTATGCCGAAGCGAGCGTCAAATATGCGGCAGTGGGCGGCGGGATCGGCATTCTCATTTCGCTGGTCGGCGCCTTTCTTTCCATGCGGCGGATTCGCGTTGATTTCCGCGCGCGCACCGGCGTCGAACGATGGCTGATGGGCCTGCTCCTCGCCGCTTCGCTGCTCGCCATCCTGACAACCCTGGGCATCGTCCTGTCGGTGCTGTTCGAAAGCCTGCGCTTCTTCCAGCTGGTCAGCCCGACGGAGTTTCTGTTCGGGACGAGCTGGAGCCCGCAAACGGCGCTTCGCGCCGACCAGGCCGGCTCGTCCGGCGCATTCGGGTCGGTCCCATTATTCTGGGGAACGGTGTTCATTGGCGCCATCATCGCGATGATCGTGGCCATTCCGCTGGGGCTGATGTCCGCAATCTTCCTCACCCAATATTCGCCACCCAGACTGCGGGCATGGCTCAAGCCGATCCTCGAGATTCTCGCCGGCGTGCCAACCGTGGTGTACGGCTATTTCGCCGCCCTCACCGTTGCTCCGATGGTCCGCGACTTCGGCCTGGCGATCGGGATCAGTTCCGCATCATCGGAAAGCGCGCTCGCCGCAGGTCTCGTCATGGGAATCATGATCATTCCGTTCGTCAGCTCGATGGCCGACGACAGTATTGCCGCCGTTCCGCAGGCGATGCGCGACGGCAGCCTTGCAATGGGAGCAACCCGTTCCGAAACGATCAAGAAGGTCGTGCTGCCCGCGGCGCTGCCTGGCGTGGTCGGCGGCGTCTTGCTGGCTGTCAGCCGCGCAATCGGAGAGACGATGATCGTGGTCATGGCCGCCGGCCTGGCAGCCAACCTCACCGCCAATCCGTTCGCAAGCGTGACCACCGTCACGGCGCAGATTGTCCAGCTGCTGACTGGAGACCTCGAATTCGACAGCGCCAAGACGCTTGCCGCCTTCGCGCTCGGCCTCCTTCTGTTCATTATCACGATGATCCTCAACCTCATCGCGCTGCGCGTGGTGCGCAAATATCGGGAAGCTTATGAATAACGCTGGCGCAACAGCAGCTGCGAGCCGCTGGACTGGCGACGCGATGCAAAAGCGCGTTGCCGGCCGCTATGCCGCGGAGCGTCGGTTCCGCTTTTTCGGCCTGGCCGCCGTATCGCTTTCCGTGGCGTTCCTCGCATTCCTGCTGATCAATATGGCCTGGAAGGGACTAGGCGGCTTCACGCAGACTGAGACCAAGCTGGCCATCGACTTTCCGAGATCCGACTTGCTGCTCGACCCTGCAACGCTTCGCGGTCCGCAGGCCGAGGAATCGGTGGCGAACGCGGGCCTCGAGGGGGTACTCGAGCAGGCGGCAGTTGCCCAGTTCGGCGAGGGAGGCGGCGAATTGTTCGGCGGTGCCAGCGCCCGCGCCTTGGGTGATCAGTTGATTGCCGACCCGACACTGCTCAGCCGCAAGGCCGAAGTCTGGCTGCCGGTGTCATCCAAGGCCGACGTTGCTGCCAAGCACGACGGCGACCCGGACATCGGAAAATTGCTGGCCAAAGCCGAAACGAAACGCGTGTTCAGTTCCGGCTTCCTTACCGCGTCGGACGCAACTGACCCATCCGAGGTCGGCGTATGGGGGGCGCTCAAGGGCAGCTTCCTGACCATCCTGGTCACGATGGGCCTGGCCTTTCCGATCGGGGTGTTGGCGGCGCTTTACCTGGAGGAATTCGCTACCAGGAACCGCTGGACGGACCTGATCGAGGTCTCGATCAATAACCTCGCAGCCGTGCCGTCGATCATCTTCGGCCTGCTGGGCCTCGCGGTGTTCCTGAACTTCATGCACCTGCCGCGATCCGCTCCGCTGGTAGGCGGCTTCACGCTGGCGCTGATGACCTTTCCGGTCATCGTGATTGCCGGCCGCAACGCAATCAAGTCCGTTCCACCGTCGATCCGCGACGCCGCGCTGGGGGTCGGCGCATCGAAAATGCAGGTCGTATTTCATCACGTCCTGCCGCTGGCTTTCCCCGGCATTATGACGGGATCGATCATCGGCATGGCCCGCGCCTTGGGCGAGACCGCGCCGCTGCTGATGATCGGAATGCGTGCCTTCATCGCTACTCCGCCCAGCGGCATTACCGAACCGGCGACCGTCCTTCCGATGCAGATCTTCCTCTGGTCGGACGAGGTCGATCGCGGTTTCGTGGAAAAGACCAGCGCGGCGATCATCGTGCTGCTGGTCTTCATGCTGCTGATGAACGGGCTCGCCATTTATCTTCGCAACAAATTTGAACGCCGCTGGTAGGCAGATGAAAATGATCGACACCATCGTCCCCACTCCCACCCAATCCGACGAGGCCAACGTCGTCGATGGTCCGCCCAAGATGAGCGCTCGCGGCGTCGGCGTTTTCTACGGCGACAAGCAGGCCCTGCGCGACGTCAGCGTCGACATTCACGATGACAAGGTGACTGCCTTCATCGGGCCTTCAGGCTGCGGCAAGTCGACATTCCTGCGCTGTCTAAACCGGATGAACGACACGATCGCAGGTGCCCGGGTTACGGGCGACATCGATCTGGACGGCGAGGATATTTACGCTTCAAAAATGGATGTGGTGCAGCTGCGTGCCCGCGTCGGCATGGTGTTCCAGAAGCCAAACCCCTTTCCCAAGTCGATCTACGAGAATGTCGCCTATGGCCCGCGCATCCACGGGCTTGCCGACAACAAAGGCCAACTCGACCAGGTCGTCGAAAAATCGCTCAAGCGGGCCGGCCTATGGGACGAGGTCAAGGACCGGTTGCAGGAAAGCGGAACAGCTTTGTCCGGCGGCCAGCAGCAGCGGCTGTGCATCGCCCGTGCAATCGCGGTCGACCCTGAGGTGATCTTGATGGATGAGCCCTGCTCCGCGCTGGATCCGATTGCCACCGCCAAGATCGAGGAGCTGATCCACGAACTTCGCGGCCGATACGCAATCGCCATCGTCACGCACAACATGCAACAGGCGGCACGCGTGTCTCAGCGAACCGCCTTCTTTCACCTCGGCGAAATGGTCGAGTACGGCAAGACGAGCGATATCTTCACCAACCCGCGCGAGCAGCGCACCCAGGATTATATTACCGGCCGCTACGGCTGATCGGAGAAAGACCAATGGCGACCAGCAGCGGACATACGATCAAGGCGTTTGACGAAGACCTCGACCGGTTGCGTGCGCTCATCAGCCAGATGGGCGGCCAGGCCGAACATGCCATTCGGGAGTCGCTGCGCTGCCTGGTGCAGCATGACCTCGACGGTGCCGCGAAGGTCGTGGAAGACGACAAGAAACTTGATGCCCTTGAGGTCGAGACCGAGCAACGTGCTGTGCAACTGATCGCGCTCCGCGCGCCGATGGCGGCGGACCTTCGCGACGTTGTCGCGGCGATGAAAATCTCAGGCGTGGTCGAACGCATCGGCGATTATGCCAAGAATATCGCCAAGCGGGTGCCGCTGCTCCACAAGGCCCATGCGATCGAGCCGATGTCCCTGCTGCCCGAAATGGGCCGGATGGCAACTGAGATGGTGCATGACGTACTGAATGCTTTCGTTGCGCGGGATGCCGAGGCAGCGGAACAGGTCATTGAGCGCGACAAGGCGGTCGATGACTTCTACAACTCGATTTTCCGCACCCTGCTGACCTACATGATGGAAAACCCGGGCAACATCGGCCAATCAGCGCACTTGCTGTTCATCGCCAAGAACGTCGAGCGCGTCGGCGATCATGCCACCAACATCGCCGAGATGGTCTATTATGCGGCGACCGGCGAATATTATGTCGACCGCCCCAAGGGCGCTGACTCGCTGGCGGATCTGGACTGAGGTGGCCATGCTCCCCAAGCGATTGTTACTGGTCGAGGACGACCGCGCCCTTGCTGAGCTGGTGTCTTTTCACTTCGACCGGGCCGGCTATGCCGTGACCCGCACCGGGGACGGTGAGGAAGCGCTTATCCTGGCCGATGAGGTCAAGCCGGACCTCGTGCTGCTCGACTGGATGATTGAGGGAATAAGCGGGATTGAAGTGTGCCGCCGTCTCCGCCGGCGCCAGGCGACCGCCAATGTGCCGATCATCATGTTGACCGCCCGCGGCGAGGAGGACGACAAGATTCGCGGCCTCGAGACTGGCGCTGACGATTATCTGACCAAGCCGTTCAGCCCAAAAGAGCTCGTCGCCCGTGCCGGCGCAGTGCTTCGCCGGGTCCGGCCGGCGCTCGCCGCCGAAGCCCTCTCCTATGCGGGATTGGAAATGGACCTTGTTGCACACCGCGTGCGTCGCGACAGCCAGCCGATCCAGCTCGGCCCAACCGAATATCGGCTATTGCGCCACTTCCTGGAAAATCCGGGCCGCGTCTTCTCCCGCCAGCAATTGCTGGAGACGGTATGGCCGCATAGCGAGGACATCGAACTTCGCACGGTCGACGTCCACATCCGGCGGCTGCGCCTGGCGCTTGGCGAACCGGACCTGGTCCGTACGGTACGCAGCGCCGGTTATGCGCTCGATGCGGAAGGGGTTGCCTGAGACACCCTGTCGACGCATGGGCTAGGCCATGGCGCGCAAGAACAAAGGCAAGGGCGGGGGAAATCCCAATCGTCCCCGTTTCTGGGGCAAGCACGCAGTCGCGGCGGCGCTCGACAATCCCGAACGCAGGATTCTAAAGGCCTGGTCGACGGCCGAAGCGGCGGCCTTCATGAACTTCCCCAAAGAACTGGCGGTGGTCAGGGCCGAGGCGCCGGATCTTGGCCGGATGGTGCCCCATGATGCGCCGCACCAGGGCGTAGTGATCGAGGTTGAACCACTGGAGGACATTTGGCTCGGCGACCTGCTCGCCGACGCTCCCGAAAAAGCGGTGCTGCTGGTGCTCGACCAGGTGACGGATCCCCATAATGTCGGTGCCATCCTTCGTTCGGCGGCAGCCTTTGGCGCGGTCGGCATCGTTACCCAGGACCGGCATTCCCCGCCCGAAGGCGGGGCATTGGCCAAGGCTGCATCCGGCGCCCTCGAACGAGTTCCTTGGGCGCGGGTGGTCAACCTTGCCCGGGCCCTCGAAGAAATTGCCGAGGCGGGTTTCTGGCGGATCGGGTTGGCCGGCGAGGCGACCACAGACCTCAAGGAGGCCCTCGGACCCAAGCGGGTCGCCCTAGTGCTGGGAGCTGAGGGACCGGGAATGCGGTCCAACACGCGCGAACATTGCGACGCGCTGGCGAGACTCCCAATTACTCGGGACGTGGAAAGCCTCAACGTCTCCAACGCGGCTGCGGTCGCGCTTTACGCTGCGAGTGTCGCCTGATGGTTCGCACAACCAAATCCCTGCACGCCAGTCTCGACGCGCTTGCAGAGCGCGAAAACGCCTTCGCCAAGGTGCTCGACGTCCATGGCCGGCCGGAACCCAGGGCCAGCGAGCCCGGCGTGGAAACCCTCCTTCGGACGATAGTCGGCCAGCAGGTTAGCGTCGCCGCGGCGCGCTCGATGTGGAACAAGCTCACCGTCAAGTTTGGCCAACCGGTAAACCTGGAAGCACTGCTCGCTGCGAGCGACGAAGAGATGCGAGAGGCGGGCATGTCCCGCCAAAAGGCGGGCTACCTTCGCAGCCTGGCCGGACTGGTACTATCGGGCGAACTCGATCTCGCCCATCTTCCCGAAGACGACGAAGAAGCGATTGCCCAGCTGATCAGGATCAAGGGCATCGGACGTTGGTCGGCCGAAATCTACCTTCTGTTCGCGGAAGGGCGCCACGATATCTGGCCGGCAGGCGACCTTGCGGTGCAAATCGAGATCGGCAAGCTGCTCGGTCTCGACGGCAAGCCGACCGAAAAGCAGTTGCGGGAACTGGCCGAAGCCTGGCGGCCGCACCGCGGAGCGGCTGCGGTCCTCGCCTGGCATTCCTACAATGCGCCGCCGCTGGACTAGCGGAGCGCCAGTTTCAAACTATTGAGGGTTGAGCCCCATGCTGTGCGGCCGGGCACTGAGGCCGCGGAAGATGCGCGGTCCGAGATCGAGCCGGAACGGTGCCAGCTTCTCGTCTTCATCGTTGCCACGTCCGACGAGGAAACTGGCCGAAGCCTGGCCTTCCCCGCCGCTGCCGCGAAACAGGATGTTGAATGCCACCAGGGGCACGAACAGCTTGCGTCCATCGACCTCGAAGCTGTGCAATTGATCCAGCGGCAAGCGAACAGCGCTCTTCAGGGACACCTTCCCGAGCGGAGGTATGCCGGCCATCCGGTCACCGGTCGCCTGGGGCTGCTGGAAGAAAGCGGCGATTTCTTGATCCTGGCCAGCATGGGCCGGGACCAGCTTCGCTTCGACCAGCACGTCACGGGCAGGCGCAGCGCCGCTGTTTGTCAGAACGACATCGAATTGCAGCATCACGTCGTGGTCGGTAACGACTGCCCGATCAGGCACGAACTGGAAGTTCAGTTCGGGCTTCAGCGCGGTGGATTTGATGAGGCCATCGTCGACCGGCGGCCGCGGCCGAGGCGTTGCTGCCGGCGGGACCGGGTCGGGCTGGGGCGCCGGCTGGGCGCGCGGAGGGACCGGATCCGGACGCGGCGCGGACCGGGCATGAGGAGGAGCCCGATCGGCGAGTCGACGCACGGGCGGAGCAGGAGCAGGCTCGCCTTCGGAATCGGGAACCAGCCCGGCGAAAGCCATCCTGCCGGCGTCGGCATAACGCCTGCCCCTGACCCGCCGGCTCCAGGCGATAAATGCTCCGCCGCCGATAAGTGCGATAAGCGCAACCAGCCACGGCCAGGACCATGACCGTTCCGAGCCGCCGAGGGGCGATGTCGAAGGCATTGGGCCGGTGGTGCCATCGGGTTGCTGGGCCGGGCCGGTACTCACCTCCAGCGGCAATGACGGCGTCGGGACATCCGGGATCGCCGACGATGCCTGTGCCGCCGAAGGCTGCCGAGATGTGATACCGGCTGCTCGACGTCCTCGCTCCGCTTCAGTTGCGGTGCCGCCGTCGCCATTTACGGCGCGACCCTGTTCGGCGATTGGCGACGAAGGCGTGGCCCGGGCGGGCGGGGACGCCGTCGGCGCGCTGGCGGCGGGGGCAGGCCGATCCGCAGGCTTCGTCACCGTGCCCTGGAGATTGAAATTCTGCAGCTGCGAGGGGCCGATCGTATCCGCCGACGGGGGCGGAGCGGCGGTAACGTCGACGGGCGCCTCGCTGTTCTGTGCAACCGCCGGCGCCGCCACGAGCGCGATCGTTGCGGTTAACCCGCCGAAAATCCGAAATGTCGTGCGGCGACTTGCCGTCATTCTCCCCGCCCTGCTGGATGAGCCGTGCCCGCCTCTCTGAAGCAGCACGTGTGTGCCGCCGCTATTGGCGATGAAATCCCCCCGACACAAGCACTTCCAAGTTGAGCAGAGCCTTAACGCGCGTCTACCAGCACCAATTCCGCGTCCACCTCCGCCTCGATCGTAACCCGTTCCTCGCCGGTGATGGCGACGCCGTCGCGCGCGTTCGCCTCGACTCCGTTGATACGCACCTTGGCTGACGGAACGAGGTAAAGGTGGCGCGAGGGATCGGGTTCGTAGCTGATCCGCTTGCCTGCGCCCAGCGTCGCGCCCAGCACCTTGGCATCGGCATGGATTGTGAGGGCGCCATCGTCCGCGTCGCCGCTGGCGAGGAGCTGGAAGCTGCCCTCTCGTGCCTCCTTGGGAAACGGCATCATGCCCCAGCTTGGCTGGGTTCCCGGCTTGTCGGTTTCGACCCATATCTGAAACAGCGTCGTTTCCTCGCCCTCCAGATTATATTCGGCATGAGTGACGCCGGACCCGGCGCTCATCACCTGGACGTCGCCGGCGCCGGTTCGGCCCTTGTTCCCCATCGAATCTTGGTGGCTGATCGCGCCAGTGCGGACATAGGTGATAATCTCCATGTCGCGATGGGGGTGTGGCGGAAAACCGGAGCGCGGGGCAATGCGGTCGTCATTCCAGACGCGGATTGCGCCCCAGCCCATGCGGGCCGGCTCATGATAGTTGGCGAAGCTGAAATGGTGGCGGGCATCGAGCCAGCCATGGTTGGCGTGGCCCAGCGAGCTAAAGGGTCGGATGTCGATCATGGATTGGAAATGGTCCCAGGCACCGACGCCTTTCAAGTGTCAGCCATGTAACTTTAGTCCGGCGGCATAGCGGGCCGCCTTTTCCGCATAATGGATGGCCGACAATTTCAGCATTGCGACCTGGTCGTCGCTGATGCGCCGAACCGCCCGCGCCGGCGATCCGACAATCAGGCTGCGCGGTTCGAACTGCTTGCCCTCGGTCACCAGTGCGCCAGCGCCAACGATGCATTGCCGGCCGATCACCGCGCCATAGTGCAACCGTGGAGGATCGCCTGGTGGCCGACCGTGACCCGCGCGCCCAGCGTCAGTGGCGCGCCCGGATCGCTGTGGCCGATCGCTCCGTCCTGGAAGTTGGTCTCATCGCCGAGGATGATCGGCGTGTTATCGGCCCGGATGATCGCGCCGAACCAGACACTGCAGCGGTTTCCTAAACGGACGTCGCCGATCAGGTCGGCGGAGGGCGCGACCCAGGCTGTAGGATTTACCGACGGCGCGACGTCATCGATCGAGTAGAGCGGCATGGGGCAAGGCTAGTCCGTTATGGCGCGGCCGTCGATCAGCCTCTTCGCATCGGCCTTGATCGCGGTTAGGCTGGCCGCGGCTCGGAACACAGGGGGACGGACCCATGGGCGACAAGAGTGACCCGCGCCGGGCGGAGCGCGTATCGCTTCGCGCCGACATCGAATTCCGCCGCCCCGGCGAGCATCGCTGGCGAGTCAATATCCTCGACTTCTCGCCGATAGGGTGCCGGGTGGACGTGCCGGTCAAGGTGGATCCCAGCGACACGGTCTGGATTTCCCTCCCGGGGATCGAGACGATCCAGGGTACGGTCTGCTGGGTGAAGGAATGGGTGGCGGGGATCGAATTCGCCAACCCGCTTTACCCGTCCGTGTTCGAAATGGTCCGCGAACGGATGAGAAAAGCAGAATGAGCCAATTCCTGCTGGTCCTCGACGAAGGGACCACTTCGACCCGGGCGATCCTGTTCCGCGCGGACGGATCGATGGCCGGGTCGGCCCAGCGGCCGCTTACCCAGCATTACCCCGAGCCCGGCGAGGTCGAGCATGACGCCGCCGAGATCTGGGCCAACACCCTCGCCGCCGCCCGCGAAATGGTCGCGCTGGCCGGAGGCGCGGGCAACATCGCCGCGATCGGGATCACCAACCAGCGCGAGACGGTGGTCGCCTGGGACCGCGCCAGCGGCGAGCCGATCGGCACTGCGCTGGTCTGGCAGGACCGGCGGACAGCCGGCCGCTGCTCCGAGCTCAAGGCGGCCGGGCATGAACCAATGGTCCAGTCGCGGACCGGCCTGCTGCTCGACCCCTATTTCAGCGCGTCGAAGATGGAATGGATGCTGAGCCATCGCCCGCCAGTCCGCGCGGCGGGGGACAGGCTGGCGTTCGGGACGATCGATAGCTGGCTAATCTGGAAGCTTACCGGCGGCGCGGTTCACGCCACCGACGCCACCAACGCCAGCCGCACCATGCTGATGGCGCTCAATGGCAGCGACTGGGACAGCGAGCTGTGCGCGTTGTTCGGGATCGCTCCGGCTTCGCTGCCGACGATCGTCGACAGCGCCGGGCCGATCGGCACCACCGATCCCGCCTTGTTCGGATCCGCAATCCCGATCTGCGGCGTCGCCGGCGACCAGCAGTCGGCGACCATCGGCCAGGGCTGCCTGAAGCCTGGCGAAACCAAGGCCACGTTCGGCACCGGCGCCTTCATCCTTACCAACAGCGGCGACGCGCCCCCCCAATCCGCCAACCGCCTGCTGTCGACGGTCCTGTGCCAGATCGGCGGCAAGCGCAGCTATGCGCTGGAAGGGAGCATATTCGTCGCCGGCAGCCTGATGCAGTGGCTGCGGGATTCGGTCGGGCTGATCGTCACCGCGGCCGAAAGCGAAGCCCTGGCGCGGTCGGTCGCCGACAATGGCGGCGTCTATATGGTCCCTGCCCTGTCCGGCCTCGGCGCGCCCCATTGGTTGCCCGAAGCGCGCGGGCAGATCAGCGGAATCACTTTCGCCACGACCAAGGCGCACCTGGTTCGCGCGGCGCTGGAGGCGCAGGCGCACCAGGTCCATGACCTCATGACCGCCTATGCGGCCGACGGCGTGCGCTGGGAACGGCTGAAGATCGACGGCGGCATGGTCTGCAACGACTGGCTGGCGCAGGATCTGGCCGACATGCTCGACCTGACCGTCGAGCGGCCCCATTTCATCGAGACCACCGCGCTCGGCGCGGCCATGCTCGCCGCGGTGGGATCGGGAACCTACCAGGAGCTGGCGCAAGCGGCCGCGGCGATGCGCCGCGCGGTGACGCTGTTCGAGCCGGCAATGGACGATGCCGAGCGCCGGCGCCGGCTCGCCGGGTGGAAGGAGGCGTTGGGGAAAATTTGAGGAGCGGCCGCAGGTGGATGGCGGCCCCTCATGGCAGCTATGGGTGGAAAGTGGACGAAGGCCTAAGTTCGTCCGAAGCTCGCTTCCTTGGGCCAACTCTGGACCAAGATGTCTTCGCGCCATAATTCCATCGGTCGATGTTCGCTTAATGCGGCGGCGAATTCCAGCGCAGCAGCGTCATCTGCTACCTCAAAAGGGTGATAGCCGATTATTGGCCCGCCTTCGCGCTCGAAAATATAGATATCGTAACGAACCATGCGATACCACCGAAGCGACAATTCACGCGGGCGACACATTAACTCGGCACCAGAGTCGAGAAAAGTCATCTAGTCGACACAGAAGCTGTGGAACGCTGGCGGCCTAATGACCGCGATGGGTGGAAAGCGGACATTGCGCGGAAAGCCCCCGAACGTCGGGGGCCGTATCGGGGGCTAACATCCAAAAGAGGGAGCGCAGCTAGGCCACGCTCCCTCGGGATTTGGACAGGTCCAGCCTACTCGCCGTAGCACCAATCCATAGCTATCCAACGATAGTCGTGCCATGGGCGCGTTGCTCCTCCTTTGAAAGAAGCTAGCTTTGAACGATTCCACGCCAATCAAGCGCATTCAGGAGAACTTGCTTGCTGTTCAAGAACGGCGACTACTGACTTGGATTTGTTCGAAATTGCCGAGTTGGGTGACGCCTGACCTCCTAACCGGGTTGGCATTGGTCGGCGCCTTCATAATCTTCGTAGGATATGTTCTCAGTGCGATCGATCCTAACTGGTTGTTTGCATCGATTGCCGGCTATTTCGTCCACTGGTTTGGCGACTCCCTGGATGGAAGCCTTGCCCGCTTCCGTTCAATCGAGCGACCTCGTTACGGCTATTTCGTTGACCATAGCGCCGACGCGCTTGGCTCTCTGTTCATCGTCGGCGGTATTGGCGCCAGCCCCTTCGTTCGAATGGATTTCGCCCTTATTGCACTGGCCGGATACTATCTGCTTGCAATCCACTCCTTTCTCGGCGCGCGCGTCGTAGGCGAGTTAAAACTCTCCCATATATCGGCAGGCCCGACCGAATTGCGATTGATCCTGATCGGCATCACCTTGGCGATGTATGTCTTTGGGCAGTCCGGCCCGCATTTCATGTCGCTTGGCCCGCTTGATTTCGTCGTCGGGGGAATTGCGGCGGTGCTGATCCTGCTTTTCATCGTCCAGACGATCGCAATGACACGGCGGCTTTCGCAGCTAGCTGAGTGATCATCTTCGGGCAGGGGCTGATGACCGCAATCGGTGGAAACCGATCACAAGCATCTGTCTCGATCTTTTGCCGCTCAGTTGGAAAACTACTTCTGCGATGTTGTGGAATCGGTGTCCTCCACAGCACCGAAAGCCACTGGTCCGAGCAATCGACCGGGGGCTTTAAATTTGTGCCAAAGCGGACATCCCTTTGGATTGGTTAGCACCGCCCAATCATTCAGTCGGGGGGAAGCAATCCCAGTGCCCAATCCTTCGTCCGCCCTCCCAGAGTTCCATAGCCGAAAGTCCGCGCTTTGCCTCGGCAATGTGGATGGCTTCCATGTCGTTACGGGAGCGGAAATCGTAGACGTGCACGACGTCGTTACGAAGGTCGAGGTAAAGTAAGCGATAGTAGGCCACGAAGCCAAAGAGGCGAATTGTCTCAACGTAGTTTTAGATTTGGCGACGACAACACTCGAACGTGCGACTTCCACAGAACCGGCCAACGATAGCATTTGCATAGTCCAGCGCGTAGACCACCCACTTGACTGCCCTACGCGACACGCATTGCCACCAACGCGGTTCTTCGGCGGATCAGCCACGCGCCGGGGCCGACGTCGATGATCTAATGAACGGGACGGTCTGGACCTGTCCAATGCACCCCCAAATCCGGCGCTCGGAACCGGGGAATTGCCCGATTTGTGGAATGGCCCTGGAACCGCTGGAGCCGAGCCTCGAAGAGGGTCCGAACCCAGAGTTGATCGACATGACCCGGCGCTTCTGGGTCAGTGCGGTTCTTTCCGCGATACTGGTGGTGCTCGTCATGGCCACTGAGGTGGCTGGCTGGGATCCTTTCCCGATGCGTCAAATGATCTGGCTACAGCTTGCGCTTGCAACCCCTGTAGTCCTTTGGGGAGGCTGGCCATTCTTTGAGCGGTTCTGGGCTTCGCTGAGGACCCGCAATCTCAACATGTTCACGCTGATCGGCCTAGGGGTGGGTGTCGCCTACACCTACAGCTTGGTAGCAACGATCGCGCCCGGCGCTTTCCCTCCCTCCCTCCACACAATGGGGGGTCTGGTTCCGGTCTATTTCGAAGCCGCTGCTGCCATCACGACTCTGGTGCTCCTCGGGCAAGTTCTCGAACTCCGCGCCCGTCACGCGACGGGTCGAGCGATACGGGCATTGCTGGGCCTCGCGCCCAAGACTGCGCGCCGTGTCGGCGGCGATGGAACCGAGGAAGACGTTCCGCTTCAGCATGTCCAAGTTGGCGACATCTTAAGGGTGCGCCCCGGCGAAAAAGTGCCCACCGACGGCATTGTGGTGGAAGGCCACAGCTCAGTCGATGAAGCGATGATCAGCGGCGAGCCAGTGCCGGTCGAGAAGCTAGTTGGTGACAAGCTGACTGGCGCAACGGTCAACGGAACCGGGAGCCTGCTGATGCGGGCGGAGCGGGTCGGCAAGGACACGATGCTGGCGCAGATCGTCCGCATGGTATCGGCAGCACAGCGGTCCCGCGCACCGATACAGAAGCTTGCCGATCAGGTTTCCGGCTGGTTCGTTCCCGCCGTCGTCCAGGTCGCGGTTGTGACGTTTATAGTCTGGGCGCTCGTCGGCCCTCAACCACGTCTAAGCCACGCGCTGATCAATGCCGTTGCGGTCCTTATCATCGCCTGCCCCTGTGCGCTGGGCCTGGCAACGCCAATGTCGATCATGGTCGGGACCGGACGAGGAGCGACGCTCGGTGTGCTAGTCAAAAATGCCGAGGCGCTCGAACTCATGGAGAAAATCGATACCCTGGTAGTAGACAAGACCGGCACCTTGACCGTGGGTAGACCAAAGCTCATCGCGGTCGAATCGCTTACTGGCTTCAGTGAAGGCGAGGTGCTGGCCGTCGCTGCCGGGCTCGAAAAGAACAGCGAGCATCCGCTGGCCGCCGCTATCGTCGAGGGTGCATCTGAGCGCGGCTTGACCATCGATGTCGTGGAAGATTTCGGATCCATAACCGGCAAAGGCGTTACGGGCACCGTCGGCGGTCGTAAGATTGCTCTGGGCAATCAGTCGCTAATGTTAGTCAGCGAAGTTGACCCAGCACCCTTGGAGAGCACTGCCGACGCTCACCGTGCTGATGCCCATGGAGTGATGTTCGTTGCGGTTGACGGGAAGCTCGCTGGCTTGGTGGTCGTTGCCGACCCGATAAAGGAAAGCGCGATCGAAGCCGTGGCTGCTCTCCGCCGGGACAAGGTTCGGGTAGTAATGCTGACCGGTGACAATAGCCGCACCGCTCAAGCTGTGGCCAACCGGGTGGGCGGAATAGACGAAGTGCACGCGGATGTATTGCCGGGGCAGAAGCAGGACATAGTCGAAGGATTACGTCGCGAGGGCCGTCGCGTTGCAATGGCGGGCGATGGCATCAATGATGCGCCCGCCCTGGCCGCAGCGGACGTCGGCATCGCCATGGGCACAGGAACCGATGTTGCGATGGAAAGCGCCGCTGTCACACTCGTCAAAGGCGACCTCGGCGGCATTGTCCGTGCCCGTAAGCTCAGCCACGCCGTCATGCGCAACATTCGCCAGAACTTGTTCTTCTCGTTCGTGTTCAACGCGGCGGGCGTACCGATTGCGGCGGGCGTACTCTATCCGTCCGTGGGGCTACTCTTGAGCCCAATCATTGCTGGGGCCGCCATGGCGTTCAGCTCAGTTGCAGTCATTGGAAACTCGCTCCGACTAAGACGAGTTCGACTATAGGCTGCCTTACCGATGAGGGGCGGGCTTGTCCTTCGTCATCATCCCCTCATGCTTCATGTGCTCCATCATCATGGACATCATGTCGCGGCACTGGGCCATATGGTCCATCATCTCTTGACGTTTCGCCGGGTCAGCCATCATCTTGTGCATCTGCTCCATGCTCTCGGAGGGCGCAGCCTGCGCTGACGGGGCTGTCTGATGCTCATGTTGTGTTGGTTGCGTGGCCTGCGCTGCTACTGCCGCTGCTGCGATGCCAAAAGCAAAGCCGAACGTCCCTGATTTCAGGTTCTTGATCATATTCTTTTCCTTCGAGTTACCGCGAGCGGCGATAGCTCACTGCTATCGGCGGTCGAAGAGCGCAAACAGGTTGTAGAGTGCAGCCAGCACGGTGCCGGTCAGAGCGCCAAACAGGAAGGACCAAACACTGCCCTCCAACAGCGCAGCGCCTGAACTGGCTTGAGCCGATGTGAACAGACCGATGTAGGCGTGGGTAGGGCTCGATACCGGGATGAACGTTCCGACCCAGCAGAGGACCAAGATCAAGGCGGCTCCAACGCCAAGCGTTGCAGCAAGCCGTGCAACTCCAATTTGGTGAGGCTGGTTGGCAACATTGGGTGGTTGCGAAGTAGCCATTGGCCCCTCCTTTCGGGGCGGTAATCCTAGCCCTATGAGCAACTATACGCTCATCTACTTTCGTTAGCTAACGGTACCCGAGCAGGAACTCCGACGACGATACGTAATGACCGCAATGGGTGGAAAGCGGACATTATCTTCGCGGTCAAAACCGAACGCAGGTGTGCCGGTCTATCGATCGGGTGGTGTCCACTCAGCGGGCTCAACATCCCGTCGGATGAGGCGTTGAGCCAGGCCCAC
>Ga0310811_10000667_pt1 | contig 43734 bp, 37 predicted proteins | sample YCmetagenome_FD_207642 | JGI IMG/M metagenome (GOLD analysis project Ga0310811, IMG submission 207642) | Soil microbial communities from experimental microcosm in Duke University, North Carolina, United States - YC | ecosystem: Engineered > Artificial ecosystem > Soil microcosm > Unclassified ...
CGCGGGCGACGGCCGTCCGCCGTCACTCGATGCCCAGCGTCCCGGTACCGGGCGGTACGTCGCCGTCTCATGCCTGGGTCTGCTCTGCGCGTTGCTCGTGGTCGGGGGCTTCGTCCTCGGCGTCTATCTGCCGAATCTGCACAACGGGCTGATCGCCGCGGCGTTCACGGCCGTCGGCATCGTGGTCGTCGGCAAGCGATGGGGCAACCGCGAAGGGTGGTATTTCACCGCCACCGGAGTGGCCCATGCGGCGATGTTCTTCGGACGCCAGCTCGGCTTCTACTCCGCCGCCCACCGGGACGCCGCCCTGCCCGGCGCGACCTGGGTGGCGTGGACGGGAGTCTGGCCGCTGGCGCTGGTGTTGGTGCTCACCGGCGTCACCCTGATGTGCTTTCCCGACGGGCGGCTGCCGTCACCTCGATGGCGGGTGGTCGTGGTCGTCATGGTGGCCGACGGGGTTCTGCTGGCGCTCGCTTCGGCGCTGTGGCCGGTGGAGTACGCCGACAACTCCCTGTCGTTGCCCCATCCGCTGCAGCTGGGCGGGTACCAGACCGCGCAGCGGCTGTGGGATGTTCTCGGTCCGGCGAGCTACCTCCTGCTGCAGATTGCCTGGGTGGCCTGCCTGGTGGACCGTATGCGTCGAGCCCGCGGCGATGAGGCGCGCCAGTTCAGGTGGTTTGCGTACGCGGTTGCCATGGGTGCGGTGGCCATGGCGGCAGGCTTGGCGGTCTTCGGCTCTCCGATGCTCGGCGTACTCGCCGTGCCTGCCATTCCCCTTGCCGCCGGGTTGGCGATCGTTAAGTACCGGCTGTACGACATCGACCTGGTCATCAACAAGACCCTGGTCGTGGGCGCGCTGGCGGTGTTGGTCACCCTCGGGTACATCGCGGTGGTGGTGGGTGTGGGCCGGCTGGTGGGCGTGACACCGGGCGCCAACCCGGTGCTGTCGATCGTGGCCACCGCCATGGTCGCCGTCGCCTTCGATCCCGCCCGACGGCGCGTGCAGCGGGTCGCGGACCGCCTCGTCTACGGCAACCGGCCCTCCCCATACGAGGCACTGGCACGCCTGTCAACGCAGCTGAGCCGCGGCGGTCAGCATGACGACCTGCTTACTGGACTGGCGTCGACCGTCGCTGACGGGGTGGGTGCCGCCGAGGTGACGTTGTGGGTCGGCTCGATCGACGAGCTCGTCACGGTCGCGTGGTGGCCGCCACGGTCCGATCACCGGTCGGCGATGACCATCGCTCCTCGGAACCTTGCCTCACTGGAAGACGGCGGCCGTGCCCATGTGCGTCCCATCGTCCACCGAGGGTTACTGCGTGGCGCCGTGACGCTCACCAAAGCGCCTGGAGAGGTGCTCACAACCGCCGAGGACAGTCTGCTGCGCGACCTCGTCGCTCAGGCCGGACTCGTCATCGACAACGTGGGTCTCGGCGCGGAGCTGCGGCAGCGCCTTCACCAAATCTCGGTGCAGGCTGCCGAACTGCAGGCCGCCGCGAAACGCATCGTCTCAGCCCAGGACGAGGCCCGCCGGCGCATCGAGCGTGACCTTCACGACGGTGCCCAGCAGCGACTGGTCACCCTGGCGCTCAGCCTCCGGTCGGCGTCCCGCCATGCAGCCGCCGTCGGCGACGATCAGCTCGTGGCCAGGATCGAGGAGGCCACGCGCCAGCTGTCCCAGGCGCTGGCCGAGTTGCGCGAGCTGGCCCGGGGCATCCATCCCGCGATCCTGACGCAGGAAGGACTCGACGCCGCGCTGAGCTTCCTGGCCGAACGCGCACCGCTACCAGTCCGCCTCAACATCCACCTCGAGCGGAGGCCACCCCAAGACGTGGAGACCACCGCATACTTCGTGGTGAGCGAGGCGCTGACCAATGCTGCCAAGCACTCCGGGGCTTCCAGTGTGACGGTCAGCGCGGGACTGGACGGCGACCGGTTGTGGATCGAGGTGACCGACAAGGGACAGGGTGGGGCGGACGACCGCTGGGGAGGCGGTCTGCAAGGTCTGGTGGACCGGCTGGCGGCCCTGAACGGGCACCTGACGGTGCACAGTCCGGCCGGTGGCGGGACCAAGCTCCGCGCGGAGATCCCATGCGAGTGATCCTCGCCGACGACGCCGTGCTGTTCCGGGAAGGGACCGCCCGGATTCTCATCGAAGCCGGTTTCCGGGTCACCGGCCAGGCCGGCAACGCCGCCGAGCTGCTCGACCTCGTCCGACGCGATCCCCCCGCCGTTGCGGTCATCGACATTCGGATGCCGCCGGGCCATGCCACCGAAGGTATCGATGCGGCCGCGGAGATCCGACGTATCCACCCGGACGTCGGACTACTACTGCTGTCACAGCACGTCGACACCCACCACGCGATGCGGCTGATGACCGAATTCGAGCGAGGCGTGGGCTACCTGCTCAAGGACCGGGTCAGCGACCTGGCCGGCTTCGCCGGCGACGTGCGCCGCGTGGCCAACGGCGACTGCGTGATCGACCCCGAACTCGTCGCCCGGCTGGTGGGACGCAAGCGCGAGCGTGACCCCCTCACCGCCCTCACCGAACGGGAACGCAGCGTGCTCGCCCTCATGGCGCAGGGCCGCTCCAACAGCGCACTCTCCACAGAACTTCACCTCAGCGCCAAGACGATCGAGGCACACGTACGCAGCATCTTCACCAAGCTCGACCTGCCCCCGGGCGCCGGTGACCACCGACGCGTCCTTGCGGTGCTCGCATTTCTCCGATCGAGCTAGGAGCCGTCGGCCCGGCAGCGTGACCCTCCTGAGGGTCTCCTCCGCATGGAGGGAGCAGGCAGCGAAGAGCTGAGTTACGTCTGAAGCTGGTCGACTCCGACGAGGTCCGCGAGGCCGTGCTGGCGTGCAGCAGTCCAAGCTCGATCGCGGCCAGCTGGTAGTCGCTCCGTAGCAAGATCGGTGACATCCACGGGCGTCCAGGCAGCAGCGTTAGCGAAATCACCTATCGGGATGCTCATCAGGGCCAGGAGGACGGACATGCAGAAGGTCTTGTCTACGACTCGCGCCGAACTCCCCGAAGTTTCGCCGCCCCTGCGTAAGGCTCAGCTCGTAGTTCGGACCCCCCGCGAGCTTCGTCGGCATCGTATGGCGCCCTGGAGGGCGTCGCGAACTTCTTCGACTGCCTGACCGACGCTCTTGACGAGGCCTTCCAGTTCGAACTGAGCTGGCAGCGGAATACTCAGGTGATCTATAGGTAAGTGCGTCACCTCGGCCATGGTCACCCGATGACAAGGCCCGACGGAGGAGGGCCGCGGCAGCGCTTCACCGCCAAGACCGGCCTGGACTTCCACCCGCCTTAACCTCAGCCATTAGGCCTCTCTAGTTGATCCGGAAGACGGGAAAGCCCGAAGCGATCGCCTGCACCTGTTCCTCGGACGCGTTCGCGTTGATTCCCTCAAAGAACCGCCCGACCTCCCAGCCCCAGCGCTTCAGGTACGCCCGGAGAATGGCCGGCTTCTCGTCGTCGGATAGTTCGGTGGCGGTGAACGTTTCGATGCGGCGGCCCACGTGCAGTTCGCCGTTTCCAGCGACGCGCAGGTTGCGGACCCACTGGGTGATGCCTCGGGGTGCGACCAGGTAGCGGGAGCCGTTCAGGGTCAGCATGTTCACCGGCGTGGTGCGCCATTCGCCGCTGGACCGGCCGCGGACGTACAGGATCCGGGAGCCCCAGACGCTGATCCCGAGCCGGGTGAGCCCTGCAACCGTACGGTTGAACAGGTGATCCATGCGGGTGGGTTCGATGTAGCGGGTCATCGCAGCTCCTCAGCAGATGATTCCGAGAGCACTGCTCTCGCTAGAGAACAAGCATGCTTGGAGATCCGCTCACAGTCAAGAGCAGTGCTCTCTGATTTGTGCGCCGATCTCGCCGAGGAACGGACCCGGATGGCTCCCACAGACGCGGAACAGACCGGATGATCCCCGAAAACACCAGGCCTGTGATCGTGGTGCCGCAAGTCGCCGAAGATATCCGAAGCGCTTCCCCTGCTTTACCTGCATGGACTGTCCTCGGGGGACCTCGTGCCCGCGCTGGAGCAGTTCCTCGGCTGCTCGCCCGGCCTGTCGTCGGCGTCCGTGACCCGGCTGACGAAGCAGTGGCAGGATGACCACGCCGTCTTCCAGCAGCGCCACCTCAAGGACCGCGACTTCGTCTACGTGTGGGCCGACGGCGTGCACCCCAAGGTCTGGCTCGGACAGGCTCACTCGTGCGTGCTGGTCCTGCTCGGAGTGCGGCTGGACGGCGCCAAGGAGCTGATCGCTCACCGCTCTCGCGGAGAGACTGTGGGAGTCCACCGAGTCATGGGCCGACCTGCTACGCGACTGCCGCCGACGCGGCATGCGCGAGCCCGAGCTGGTGGTCGGTGACGGCGCGATGGTCTATGGAAGGCCCTGGCCGCAGTGTTCCCCGCCGCCCGTCATCAAAGGTGCTGGGTCCACAAGGCCCGAACTATCACAAACGCCCTGCCGAAGTCCGCGCAGCCGGGCGCGACGAAGGCCATGCAGGAGATCTACAACGCCGAGGACCGCCGGTAGCCCGGCCGCCGCCCTCGCCATGGTATTCAAGCTGGTCGAGTCCGCCCAGGAACGCCGGCGCGCGATCACCGGCGCCTCCCTCGTCGCCCTGGTCTGCTCCGGGGCCAAGTTCGAGAACATCTTCCTGGTCGAGCGCGACGAGACCGTCGTAGCCTGATCACACGTCACCCGAACCACAGCGATTGACAATTGCTCCGCCACCCGCCTTCTTGACTCCCGGCTCCTCCAACGCGGGACATGATCGCCTACTTGGAATCGGCCACGCTCGCGTTCAGCGGCTTCATCAGATCCAGCGCCTGGCCGTCGCCGATGGCGGCCACCTGGTGAATTACCCGCACAATTAGCTAGGTTGCCCGCACCTCGTCCGATTCTCACAGGGGAAAGTGGCAGCCATGCGGCAACAGCACAAGACCTTCCAGGCGATCGAGGTCGGCGACGGCGGCGACGGGCGGTGGGCCGCCCACGCCCGGGCCCTGTGGCAGGACATGGAGGGCCTGCTGACCGCAGAGGGCAGGACTCCGGAGGGCGCGGACCGTGTTCGGGCGCTGTTCCGTGCGCACATGCCGGAACTGGTCCCGGTTCTGGACCGCCTGGCCGGCCAACTCGACCGGCCCGAGGCGGAAGTCTTCCTCACCCACGCGGCACTGCGGCCGTTCTCCCCGTCCTGCACCCAGATCGGCAGGAACGGCACTCTGCTGCGCAACTATGACTTCCCGCCCGATCAGTGCGAGGGCACCATCGTCTCCTCCTGCTTCCTGCGCCCCGTGATCGGGATGCAGGACGTGCTGTGGGGCTTGCTGGACGGGATGAACGACGCCGGTCTCGCGGTCTCGATCACCTTCGGCGGACGTTCCGTCTACGGACGTGGCTTCGCCATTCTCATCGTGGTGCGCTACCTGCTGGAGACGTGCGACACCCTCGATGAGGCGCTCGGCAGGCTGCGGTCCCTGCCGATCGCCGTCCCACAGAACCTCACCCTTGTCGATCCCGCGAAGGCGGTGACGGCGTTCGTGGGGCCGGATATGTCGCCGACGGTGGCGCCGGATGCCTGCGCCGCCAATCACCAGCACCTGCCGGTGACAGACGAGCAGGAGCGGGCCTCGCGGACGCAGGAGCGGCTGCGCGCCATTCGCGCCGCGGGTGCGGACGTGGCGGCGATGCTGAAGCCGCCGCTGTATCGATCCGTCGACGAGCAGGGGTCGGGAACGCTCTACACAGCCCACTACCGGCCCGTCGAGGGCCGTGTGACGTACTACTGGCCCGGTGAGTCCTGGCAACAGTCCTTCGGTGACTTCACACCCGGATCCCGCACCGTGACCTTGGGCCGGGCCAGCTGAGAGGCTTTCCGGACTCCTGCTCACCCCTGCACGAAGATCTTGCAAGAACGTGATTTAACCCGGAGACGGCGAGTACTTCCTCTATCAGGTCGACCGACCTGTGGCCGTCAGACGAGTCAGCCGATCTCGTCGTACTCAAACAGGGACCGAGCCCTTGGGCCGGCTGAGAAAAGGTCTCGTGCGTGACGAACTGCGTGACAACGCCGCCGGACAACCTCGGACACCGGTGACCGGCGGGGGACGATCCCTACAGGTGAAGACCGTGTTCGGGCAGTTCAAAACGCTCATGCCTGTTTCCTGATAATGAAGGGGTCCGACACGCCCAGGGCCACTATTCATGGCCAGGCGATGCGTCTTACGAGGTGGCGAGAGCGGTTGAGTTCCGACGGTGTACTCATGAATGAGGACGAAAGCCTTCGGCGTTACGGTCTGAGTCCAGCCGTGGAGGACCTTGGCCAAGTTCGGGAGACCCTGGAGGCTCAAACAGAGCAAGCCGACAGTGACATCGAGTTGATGAGGCTCTGCTGCGTGCAGCTCTTCAACACGGGCGACCTCGACGATGTGCTGCCTATCTGGCGGGCCAAGGAATCGAGCTGGGACGCCCACTGTTCGATCGATGTGCAGTTGCTCTGCGGAGCTGGTCTCGAAGAAACCAAGGCGTACCTGGCCACAGAGAAGTCAGAGGATGCTTCAGAGGCATTGGACTACCTGCTGAGCTGCGAGGCAACTGGGGACTTCCTGAACTTCTCCGTAGAGAACAGGTCGCGGCTTTATGCCAGGTACTACCTGTGTTGATCGAGTTCTGTAAATGGTCATCCCCCAGGCGGGACGGTCACCAGAATAACTCGCGGGGACTCCCGGACAAGGTCACGCGCCCTTGAGCTGCTTAGCAGCACGTCCGTGAGCCGACGTTGTCGTCAGGGTTGTCGTCAGGCACGACCGCGGAGCCAACAGCAGCAGCGACTCCCCCGACCTGTGATCAAGATGGCCTGCCCAGCCCGCTCAAGTAACCACGTGGTTCGGTGGTCCACTGGTGGAGGCCGCGTGAGGGCTATGACCAGATGATCGTCCCGAGGTCGTAGTACTTGTTGAAGTCCGGCGACGGATCTCCGGGGTAGTGGCCCTCGCTGCCGTAGGGCGGGTCCATGTACTGGAGCCCTGTGATCGGCCGCGACGGGGTCGACACGTTGACCACGCAGGTGACCCATCGATCGCCCCTGTGATCGAACGACTCCGGCTGGAGGGTCTCCGGGCAGTTGGGCAGATCTCCGCCGAACCCCATGAGGATGACGTCGGACGGGCCTCCGTCGCGGAACACGGGGTTGAACCGGGGCGCGTACAACGACAGGGCGTTGCCGCTTTCGTTGGTGATGACGACATCGGCGTAGTACGCCGTGCGAGTCTTGAGTAACGCCCGGCTGTCGGCGTCGAAGTCGCCCCGGATGGTGGTGGCCGGGGCACGCCGGATCGGCTGCACGATGATGCCCAGCACGCCTTCGGAGTAGGTCTTACTCGTGCGGTTGTACTGACGGACGGGCACGATCGCCTTCTGCCCGAACCGCAGTCGCGTTCCCGGCCGGGTCATCTTCCCGCTCAGCCGCACTGGCCGGGTCGGCGGCGTGGTCGTGCCGGATGAGGATGGGACCGGTGTCGCCGACGACGAAGCCGGGGCAAGGGGTGGCGTCGGGGATCCGGGTGAGGAGACCGGCCGCGTGGTGTCGCCGGCTGTGGAACACCCCGACGCCGGCAGCCCGCCGATCAGAACGAGGGCGCAGGACAAGGCCCTGACCCGGCGAAGTGACCCACGAAGCGGAGGCCTCTCTGCGGCAGACCTGGGAATGTTGCTCACACGCATGATGTCTCCCCCGGGGACCGGTCTCGAAGTAGTGCGACTCGAAGCTTCCCAAGGAGAGGTATCGACGAATGCCTCCTGCCGCAAGGCCGGCGACCCACGACTGCACGACCACAACCACGACCGAGAACGTAGTGGTGACTAGCGGACAGCCCACTCAAGGGAGTCGCCGCTGCTTGGCGAGTACGCGATGTACGCCGGCTTGAAGTCCTCCGGCACCTCAAACAGAACGTACCCGCGCACACAACGGCCCTTGCGCACTGTGCGCCCTGGGTTGCCTGGGTACCTGCGTGGTCAGGTCTCCGCAAGGCGCCCGGCTCAGGTAGGCCTTCTACCCCAGGTGACGCCTCGATCGGCGGATGTCGGGGTGGCCCGGCGGACAACACCGGATGTTAGCGGTCACCCGACGGCCGGATGATGCGTGCGTCAAGTGCCTCCTTCCGACCCCACCCAGAGGAGACCTGTCCATGCGACCTCCGCGCCGGTTATCGCGCTGGCGGCTGGTGCTGATCGGGCTCGTGACCGTGCTCACCGCGACCATGTTGGTCAGTATCCCGGCGAGCGCCGACGGCCCGATCCTCCTTCCGACCACCCCGCCCATTCAGCCGACCCTGCTACCGCCACCGCCGACCTTCTTTCCGACTCCTCCGCCAACCTTCCCTCCGCTGGACCCCACGCCTCCCCTACATCTGTGTCCGCCCGACTGCGTGCCGATGCCCACGGTCAAGATCGCAGGGGCGGGCGACAGTTATACAAGTGGTGAAGGCGCGACCTGGGACCACAAGTACGTGACATTCCCGGACGGCTCCGAGGACTTCCGGCATCAGAGCGGCTACGCTCCACTCGCTCTCGCGTGGGACTACCTGCAATCGGCCCGCTATGGAGGCCAGTACACGGTCCAGCCTGATGTGATCAGCCACACCTGGGGCACCGGCAACAGCGATCGCTTCATCTTCAACGCCTCGTCGGGCGCCAAGGTCAACCACCTGACGGACGTGCAGTTCGAAGACGATGATGACGCCGACATCCACGAGGTACGGAACGTGTCTCAGCTCTCGGGCGTTCCCCGGGACCTCGACATCTTCTACTTCGGGCTTGGCGGCAACGACGCCGGCTTCGGACCGCTGATGAAGATGATGCTGATAGGCCACTACTCCACCACGGGCACCGGCAACATCGTGGACAGACGCAAAGCTCAGGCGCGCCTCGTCCACTACAAGGTGCAGCAGTTGATGGACAACATGCCGCAGGTCTCGGCGAACGTCGAACAGGGTCTGGTGAACGTGCAGAACGCCACGGACAATGCGGAGATCGTCGTGGCGCTCTACCCGTTGGCAGTCAAGCCGTCAGGCAACGTCGATCACAATCAGATCGGCGGCCTGGCCATGGACGAGATCTATCCGTTCGTCGTCGCGGTGAACAAGGCGATCAAGGACGCGGTCGACCGGTTCCGTACGAGATTCCCGCAGCGAAAGGTGCACGTGTTCGACCCGAACACCGCGGGGCCGAACGGCACCAGCGTGGTGGCCGGTCACGAGCTCGGCCAACCGGATTCGTACTTCAACGGAGTGATTGCCCGGACCGGGCTCTTGGCGCAGGGCAAGGTCTTCAACGCGCTTCAGGAGAGTTTCCACCCCAACGAGTTCGGTGCGGTGGCGATCGGCCGGGCGCTGGCGAACTGGATGGCCGGCACGTTCCCGTCCCTCTTCCCGAACGGACCCGACTTCAACCGCGTCATCACCAACCCGCGAGCCTCCGTTGACGACCCGGAGGCCGACCAGCAACTTGAGGAATGGGCAAGCACCAACCTCGGCAAGCTGTGTGACGGGGACTCCATCGACAGCGTCTGCCACTTCATAGGCCCGGACGGTCAGCTGACGATCCCGCTTGAGGTGTTGCTGAACCCGATCCCGGTGGAGCCGATTCCGGGAGCTCCGAGGGTCGTCAGCCCCGGGGGCGGCGGGGGCGGCGGGTCGAGCGGCGGGCCGGCGCCATCGGGCTGGATTCCGGCCACCTACAGCAGCGCGCCGTCCGGCGTCCCGGGCCCCGGCGGCATCACGAACACGCCCACGGGGGACCCCTGCGATCTCGTCGTGAAAACAGCGGAGCCGGGCCTGCAGGTGGCCGTCTCCACGTCCACGCTGAGCGGCGGCATCCTGCGAGAACCCATGGATATCACCTATGTCCACTTCTCTTTGACTACCGACAAGGCCGACCCGTGTATCAAGGGTGAGAAGGTCGACCCGGAGAAGCTCCGGGAGCAAGCAGAGGCGTGGTTGAACGGCGGTCCGCTGCCGGAATGATCAGCACCGGGCAACAATGATGATCGCAGCCGCCGGGCGGGCGTGTACCACCCGGCGGCCCTGGATCACCGGGAGCGCCGACGGGGCTCACTCGGCGGGCGGGAGACCGTCCGGGCTCGCCAGCCGCCGGGTGAGCGCCACCCGGGAGCGCACGTCGTACTTGTTGAAGATGCTGGCGACGTGGGTTTCCACCGTCTTCTGACTGACCTGGAGGCGCTCGGCCACCTCCCGGTTGGTCAGCCCTTGGCTGACCAGTTCGGCCACCTGGCGTTCCCGCGCTGTGAGCACCGGCGGCCCGGCGGTTCTCCGTGCCGCGTGCCGGGGACCCTGCGCGGCCAGTCGGCGCTCCACTCTGGCCAGTTGACCGGCGAGCCAGTCCGCGCCCGATTCCCTGTAGGCGGCCTTGGCCTGGGCGATCTCGGCGCGGCACTGCGCCACGTCTCCCATGCGCCCGTGGATGTCGGCGAGCAACTGGTGCACCAGGCCGCGTTCGGCGGTGGCGCCGCTCTCGGCGAACCGCTCGGCGGCGATCCAGGCCGCCGACACGGCGCCCCCCAGGTCGTCGCGGTGCCACAACGCGCGGGCGTGGGCGTCGTAGGCGGTGCCGAGGTGATACGCGGGGCCGCCGGCGGCGGCGGCGACCGCCTCGGCCGACCGGGTTAGCGCGGTACCGACGTCGCCGTCGGCACCGGCACGGATCGACTGCACCGCCAGCCGTTCCGCCTCGGTGTCGCGGGACAGGGCCGGGGGCAGCGGCGGCGCGTGGCCCACCCCGGTACGGCCGGCGGCGAGCCGGACCCGCGCCACGGACACGTGCGCCATCGCCAGCCACCAGGCCGAACCCGGAGCGGCGCCGGCGAGCCGGTCGGCCAGCGCCACGGCGGGCCGCACGCCGTGCCGCCACAGCACCGGCAACAGCATGACGCACCGGGCCATCGCCAGGGTCTCGCTGCTCTGGATGTACTCGGAGGCCGCGGCGGCGTGCTCCGCGACGTCGATGGCCTCCGTCAGCCGGCCACTGCGGGCCTCGTGGTGGGCCCTGGCGATCAGCAGGTACGGCATGTCGTTGCTGCGACCTGCCAGGGTCGCCAGGTCGATGCCCCGGGCCAGGTGGCGTGCGGCGTCGGCGGGCCGCTGGAGACAGGTCTCGCTCCAGGAGAGCGGCGCGACGAGCTCGATGTGCGTCGCCAGGGCGGTGTCCGGCGCGCTGTCCATCAGCCACCCGGCTCGTCTGCTGTGCGAACGCGCCGCCGCGACGTCGCCGTCCTGCAGGCAGGCCAGGGCCAGCAGGGCGTACGCCGCGGCGCCGAGCGTCGCGTCGGCCGTCTTCGACAGGATCTCGATGGCTTCGAGCGCATGCTGGCGCGCGCCGCCGGGGTCGGCTCGCAATACGGCCACGGCGGCCAGCTCCACCAGTAGCGGGGCCCGCGCCCGCAGGTCCTGCCCGACCCGTCGGGCCTGCACGCTCAACAAGGCCCGTGCCTCATCGAGGCGGCCGAGCAGCCGCGAGATCACGGAGGAGAAGGCCACCGCCTCGGTGGCCACGTCGTGCGGCAGCTGGATGACCTCGTGCAGGATTCTCCGGCTCTCGGTCAGCGAGCTGACCGCGATGCCCCGCGCCAGCCAGGTGAGCAGGTGGCCGCGATACGGCACGAGCTCCTCGCGTTCCGGCAGCATCCGCAGGGCGTCACGCAGCAACCGCACCGCGGTCGCCGGGGCCGAGCCCACGTACGCGATGCCCGCGTCGCCCAGCGTCCTGGCGGCCTCTTCGTCACCGTGCTCGGCGCACCGCTCGGTGTGGTGAGCGAGCAGCGCCAGCGATCCGTCGTTGCGGCGCAGATAGCCGGCGACCCGGGCATGAGCGGCGATACGCCAGCCAGGCCCGCACGTGTCGTACGCGGCGGCGCGTACCAGTGGGTGGCGGAACACGAACCGGGCGCCCGCCAGCGTGCCGAGCCCCTGCGTGCAGAGCTCGTCCACGGCGGCGGCGGTCGTCGCGGCGTCGAGTTCCGCGACGTGGGAGATGACGACGAGCGATGCCAGCTCACCGGCGACCGCCGCCGCGTGGGCCGCCCGCCGGCCGATCGGGGTGAGCCGGTCCAGCTCCCGGCGCAGCACCGCCAGCAACGTCTGCTCGAGGGCGAGCACCGCCCCAGGCCAGCCGTCGGCCAGTTCCGTCAGTGTGTGGTCGTCGGCGTCCAGCAGCGACCGCAGGAACAGCGGATTGCCGCCGCTGACCCGATACATCAACCGTCGCCGCTGGGGGTCCACCTCGGGCGGGAGCAGCGCGGCCACCGCGTTCTCGTCGAGCGGGCCCAGGCTCAGCCGGGTGACGCGCGGATCCTGCCGGGCGAGGGCGTCACCCACCACGACCGGGATCATGGTCGATCGGCAGGCGATGGCCAGCAGGAACCCGGCGGCCGGCGGGCGGCGGAGCAGGAACTCGGTCAGTTCGAGCGACGACGCGTCCGCCCAGTGCAGGTCGTCGAGCGCCAGTACGGCGCCGCGGTCGGCGGCCAGATGGGACAGGAGCGCTCGGATGCCTCGATAGGTGTGGTAGCGATCCAACCGGCCTTGAGTTGTGTCGCTCGTCTCGCCCGTCGTCAACAAGGTGCGCAACGCCGCCTCGGCGAAATCACCGGGCCGAGTGCCGGTCGGCACCGCACCCGAGGCGCCGTACTCGTCGGACAGGCGGGTGAAAGCGTCCACGTACATGCCGAACGGGACGATGCTCTCGAACTCGGTGGCGCTGCCGGCGAGCACAGTACGCCCGGCGACGTGCGCCCGCTCAACCAGGTATTCCAGCAGCCGCGTCTTGCCCATGCCCGGCTCGCCGTCGATGAGGACCAGACGACATTCGCCAGCCGCCGCGCCGGCGATCGCCGCGTCAATGCGGGCGAGTTCGTCGGCCCGCCCGACTGGCTCAGACCGGGACAACCGGACAGATCCCGATCCCACCGGCCCACCATCGGACATGGAACCCCCGGTTTCGTCCGGCGATAACGCCGGCTGCCGGAGCGCAAGTCGGCGAACACGCCAGGACCCAGTCGCACGGTCACGTCGCGATGATCATACAGATCGGGTCGAGGTCCATGACGGCCGGGTCGCCCGCGGGAGTCGACAATCAGGATGACCGAGTTGCCGGGCATTGAACGCGAACAGCGCATCGCGCTGCCGGGTTAGCCCGCGGGTGTACGTCCCCGGGCCGATGTCTCGCGGGCAGCGTCTGGTTAGTCTCGCGGCATGGCCACCACACGGAGGACCCCGTTGCCTGCACGCGCTTCGCATCGCGACCTCCCTCGCAAGAGGGGGCCCCGCCGATGACGAGATCGAAGGTCATGGCCTGGGTGGGGGGTGTCCTGTACTTCGTCATGGTGGCTCTGCTGGTGTGGGGTGCGCCGCGGGCTTCGGGCACGGTCCACGCCGTCGGGTCACTGCTGGCTGTGAGCCTGCTCGTCGGTGTGCTGCGACGGATGCCGCTGCTGGCTCTGGCCATGACGCTCCTCGGGGCCACCGCCGTGGTGGTGGGCCCTCCAAGCGCCGCTCATGCGAGCCTGCTGGTGTCGTACCAGGGCCAGTTTCTGTCGTATCTGGCGGTGGACCTCGTCCTGGGCTTCATTGTCGCCACCCGCACCCGGCGAGCTTCGATCGTCGTGGTGGGCCTGTCTCTCACCGTTCAAGCCTTGGTGATCGGCGGGTTCGCTCACGGAGACAACCTGATCGTCAACGGCGTGATCGCCCTCTTGGCGACGGCCGCATCCTGCACGGTCGGTCTGCTCAGTCGCGAACGCCGCGAACACGCGGTGGCGCTGCGCTCGCAGGAGGTGGCCGAGGCCGTGACCGCCGAACGGCTGCGGATCGCGCGGGAACTGCACGACATGGTCGCGCACAGTATCGGCATCATCGCCATCCAGGCCGGGGTCGGCAGCCGGGTTATCCAGACACAGCCTGCGGAGGCCCGCGAGGCACTGCGAGCCATCGAGACCACCAGCAGACAGACCCTGTCGGGCCTTCGGCGCACGCTGGTGGCGCTCCGTCAGGCCGACCCGGGCGCGGCGGCCTCGGGTCAGGCGCCTCTCGAACCCTCGCCCGGTCTGGTGGACATCGAACGCCTGGCCGCGGCGACCGCGGACGCGGGGGTACGCGTCGACGTGCGCCGCAGCGGGGAGCAGCGTCCTTTGCCGGCCGACATCGACCTGTCCGCCTACCGCATCGTCCAGGAGGCGCTGACCAACGTGATCCGCCACGCGGGCACCGGGCGTTGCCGGGTGGCCATCGACTACGGGAACGATGAACTGACCGTGGAGGTCGTCGACGACGGGCGCGGCGCCACCGAGAACGGCTCGTCCCACGGCTTCGGCATCGTCGGCATGCGGGAGCGGGTCGGCCTGCTGCACGGCCACCTCAGCGCCGGGCCGCGTCCCGAGGGCGGCTTCCGGGTGATGGCGAGGCTGCCGCTGCCCGAACCCGTCGGAGCTCCGGCGGAGGTTCGATGACCGTCCGGCTCGTACTCGCCGACGACCAGCCCTTGGTGCGATCCGGTCTACGCGTGCTCATCGCCGATCACCCCGACCTGGAGGTCGTCGGCGAGGCCGCCACCGGCGCCGAGGCGGTCCAACTGGTCAGGGACGTCGACCCCGACGTCGTGGTGATGGACATCCGGATGCCCGGCATGGACGGGATCGAGGCCACTCGCCGGATCACCGCCGGTCCGACGACGGCCCGCGTCCTCGTTCTGACCACCTTCGACGAGGACGACCACGTCTACGACGCTCTCCGGGCCGGCGCGAGCGGCTTCGTGGTCAAGGACATGGCGCTGGACGACATCCTCACGGCGATCCGCGTCGTCGCCGCCGGCGACGCGCTGATCGCGCCGGGCGTGACGCGCCGTCTGATCGCGGACTTCGTCGGGCGACCCACTGCTGCTCCGGAGCGCTCCCCACGGCCGGTCGAAGGACTCACCGATCGGGAACGTGAAGTGCTGACCCTGGTCGGACGCGGCCGGTCGAACACCGAGATCGCGGAGGATCTCTTCATCACGGTTGCCACCGCCAAGTCGCACGTCTCACGCTTGTTCACCAAACTGGGCGCCCGGGACCGGGTTCATCTGGTGATCACCGCCTACGAGATCGGGCTGGTCAAGCCGCCTCACTGAGCACGTCGCCAGGCCCATTGCGAAGTCGGAAAGGTCGTGTCGCCCCGACATCAGCCACCCCTTCGGAGGCCGTCATCTCGGCCGTCATGACGAGTCGACGGCCATCTGCCCTGCTCGGGCGGTGAACAAGATCAGGTTCTGCGTAGATCGTGCCCGGTGTGGATCGCCGCAGCGGACATGAGGAGCTCTTCGTGTTCACGCCATCAGGTCCTGTGCGTCAGGGCGCGAGCGGCGTCAATCCAGCGATGCGACAGGGGCGCTCGCGTTCCACGCAAGACGACGTCATGCCGTTTCGCCCAGGGGTGTGGAGCGATAGCTGCGCCAGACGGTGATGTCGTAGCCGATGGCAAGTGCCGCTCCCAAGAGCAGTGGCGCGCCTATTGCTGCGAGTGCACCGGTGAGCAGGGCCGTGGCGACGAGAGGGCTGACGGACACGGCGACGCTGCGGGCGATGCTGGTCATGCTCGCAGCGGCGGTCCGATCCTCAGGATCCACGACAGCGGCGGTGAAAGCTTGGCGGGCCGGCACGTCGATCTTCGAGAGGGCTTGACGGATGAGCAGCAATGCGACCGCACCGCCCAGAGACGGGGCGAACGGGATGCAGGCCAGGATCAGGTTGGAGGCGAAATGCGGCACCAGCATCGCCGCGAGCAGGCCTCTGCGTGCGGCCAAGAGAGGTGCGGTGAGCTGAGCCAACGCGGGTAGGAGGTTGGCGGCGAAGAACACCAGACCGAGTTGGGCGGTGGTGGCGCCGTAACGGTGAGCGAACCACCAGGCCAGGACGGTCTGTACGGCCAGCCCTCCAGCGAAGGCGTCGACCGCGAAAAGCCCCGCCAAGCGGCGGATGTTGGCGGGTACCCGCCAAGGCGCCCGGGCGGCCGGACGGCCGACCGTTCCGGTGTCGGGTGCGGGATACGCCCGCGCTTCGGCCTCGGGCGACAACCTGAAGAAGAGCGTGACGGTGCCCGCGGCCAGCACGGCATACAACGCGAAGGCCGCATCACCGGCGGACACCAAGTGCTGCAAACCCAATATGGCGGCGGCGAGCCCACCTAGGGCTCCGGCGACCAGCGCCGTCACGTTGTAAACGGTGAAGACCCTGGTGTGCTGGGACGGCTCGCACGATTGCGCCAGGATCGACTGCTCCACCCCCGAGAAAGGGGTGTTGTCGTTCGTCGACGGCGAGATCGTGCCGACGAACGCCGCAGCCGCCAGTGCGATGAACGACTCGCTCAGGGCGAACACCACGCCCGCCGCCGCCATCAGACACCCGCAGGCGACAAGCGCCCGCCGCCGCCCCCACCGATCAGCGAACAACCCCAAAAGCAGACTGGAGGCGACCGAGCCAGCCGACGCGGCAGCCAGCAGCAGCCCTATCTGCCACGGGGCATCACCATCTTCCGCCAGCATCCCGGCCAGCAGCACACTGGTACACCCGTAGCCGAAGGTACGAACCGCCCTCGCCGCCACAACCAATCGGACGTTCCGCGCCGATCTGCCCCAGAATATGTCCCTGACCTGCACGTTTGCCATGCCTCAGTTGAGCGGAGACAGGCCACCGAGGAATCAGACACGCCGACTTCTTTACGGACCATGTGTCCTGCCGATAGGCGCGAGGGGCCGAGGCAAGCACTTCTTGTCACGCGCCGTTCAAGAAGCGCTCGGCCGATCCGCGCGTTCACGCTCCGGAAGCGGCGGAACGGGCCGGTCACGGCATAGATGTGATGCTCCGTGTCTACGCCAAGTGCATCGACGGGCAACGCGAGATCGCCAATCAGCGGATAGAGGGCGCGCTAGCACCATGAATAGCACGGCCGTGGACGAGCAGAAGTCGATGTGGCGGCCGGACATCCCTCGGACCATCGAAGCGGTAGGAACCCTTTCTCGTGCCCGTCGGTACTACCTGGTGAGTCATTTCACTGGGCAGGAAGGCCAAGCGTGGACGATCAGGAGGTACTCGACAGCGGAAACGGGACACGCGTCGCGCGCTGGGTGGTTGTGGCAGCAGGCGTGTTCGTAGTGCTGCTGGCAGCAGTGACGGCCTGGCCTAGGACGGCCGGGATGCGGCTCGCGGACAGTCCGACGGCGTCGGCGGCCACGCTCACACCATCCGTGCCGGCATCGGCGGTGGCAACCGCGACGGCGGTGGCTCCGGGGATCTGGATAGGCGTTGAGAGGGCCGACGAAGACCGGCTGCCCCAGCTGGAGACGGTCCTGCCTGACAAACTCTCGCTGAACGGCGCCACTCCGCTATCCGCCGCGCCGATCGCGCGGGCGCTGGCGTTGTTCCAACGAGGCGGCGAGGGTGACCCCGGCCCGGTGCTCGCCCTGGGGGGCGACGGCGGATTACGCGAACTGGACAACATTGGGTTGACCAGGGTGACCGACCGGCACGGGAACGAGCAATCTGCCTTGGACGACACCGCGCTGAGCCCGGACGGACGTATGGCGGCCTTTCCGCAGCGGGATGAGGTCGTGGTCGTCGACCTGACTGACGCGACCTCCCGCCGCTGGCGGGTGCCCGGCTTCAACGAGATCGTCTCCTGGCGTCCGGACGGCGTCACGCTCGTGGTCGAGCAGGATGAGGCGGTGTACCTGGTGGACAGCGACACCGGGCGGGTCAGGCATACGCCGTACCCCGGGTTCGGGACGGTGGCGGGCGGCGAGCCGGGGACGGACCTCTATCGACTGCACAACCCCTCATCGCAGGTGGCTGAACTGACACGCTGGGACACCTCTGGGACTCTGCTGAACCGCATGCGCCCTCGACTCGCCGTGGGCACGGGCGAGTGGTGGGGAACGCGCTGGCTGCGCGGCGGGCGTATCGCCGGGGATGTCTTCGGCGCTGGAGGCCCGCGCCCCTATGCCGACGTCATCGAGGCTGAAGTGATTGTGGTGCTGGACGCCGAGACAGGGCAGCTCGCCGCAGGACTTGTGTTGCCGGGGATGGATCGGTGGACGGGGTGCTGTCAGGTGATGGGCTGGTACGACGAGGACACGGTGCTCTTCGCCAGTCGGGGCCGTCCCTCCCGGCTGCTGGCCTGGCGGGTGTCCCGCGGCGAGCTGCTGCGGGTCGCCGACCTGCCTGACAACGCCATGGTCGCGCTGGGAGACCTCAGGCGCGGCTGAGAAGCCGCTCGCTTGGGTGCGGCGGCATCAGATGTCCCCGCTACTCAACCCTGCTCCGCAGCGAATCCGTGCCCATCCGCGGTCGAGTCGCGGTGGAGGGGCCATGCCGGCAAATACTTAAGCAGTCACTTGACTATCAGCTCGCGAAAAGCACATAGTTAAGTACATGCCTAACCATTCGGAGTCGTTGGACCGGGGGTTCCAGGCGCTGGCCGACGGGACTCGCCGGGACCTCGTGGCGCGACTGATACGCGGCCCGGCCTCGGTGAGCCGACTGGCCCAACCCCTGGCCATGTCGCTACCTGCCGTGATGCAGCACCTGCAGGTGCTGGAGGCCTGCGGCCTGGTCAGCTCCGAGAAAGAGAGGCCATCATGACAAGGACCCGCCGGCAGGTGCTCGCTCTGCTGGGCACGGCGTTCTTCATGACCATCCTGGACGGCACCAGCCTGCTGTCGGCCCTGCCCTCCATCGAGCGTGACCTGGAGTTTCACGGCCCCGCGATTCAGTGGACGGTGACGGCCTACGCATTGGCCTTCAGCGGCCTGCTGTTGCTGTCCGGCAGAGTCGCCGACTTGCTGGGACGCCGCAAGGTGTTCCTGGCCGGGATGGTGCTGCGGGTGCTGTCATCGCTGCTCTGCGGGCTGGCGCCCTCTCCTGAGATGCTGGTGGCCGCCCGCGCCCTGCAGGGCGTCTCGGCGGCGATCATCGCTCCCGCCGCGCTGTCCATCGTGATGAACGCCTTCGCCGAGGGCCCGGAGCGCAACAAGGCGCTTGCTGTCTGGGGCGGGCTCGGGGGGTTCGGGGCGACCGCGGGGCTGCTGCTCGGCGGGCTCATCACCGACACGCTCGGCTGGCAGTGGGTCTTCTGGGTCAACGTCCCCGTCGGGGTGACGGTCCTGCTGCTGGCGCCGGTACTGCTTCACGAGAGCCGTACACACTCACGAGGGTTCGACCTCGCGGGCGCGCTGACGATCACCCCGGCACTCGTCCTGCTGGTGTACGTCATCGTCCGGGTGCCGAGTGACGGCTGGGACGGCAGGCTGCTGACTGTCGCGGCAGCGCTCGTCGCGTTGTTCGTGATGATCGAACGGCGTTCCGCGGCTCCGCTGCTGCCATTCCGCCTGCTGGGTTCGCGGGTGCTGGTCGGCGGGAACCTTTTACTACTGATCGCAGGGATGGCGGTCGACGGCATGCTGATCACCCTGACCTCGCACGTGCAGCAGGTGCTGGGCTGGTCTGCGGTGCAGTTCGGTCTGGCGGCCGCGACGATGACCGTGGCGTCGGTGGCGGGCGCGCTGTTCAGCCAGCGAGTGGTGACCAGGCTTGGCATACGACTGGTAGCCGCCTCGGGAACCGTGCTGCTGGGCGTGGCCTGCCTGCTGCTCACCCGGATCTCGGCCGACGGCTCGCTCGGCCTCCTGCTCATGGCGCTGCTGGTGTTCGGCGCCGGGATGGGCACAGCGGCCGTGTGCGCGCAGATCGCCGCGCTGACCGGCGTCGCCGAGCGCGACTCGGGCCTGGCCGCCGGGCTGGCCGACACCTCCTTCGCCATCGGCACCGCGCTTGGCGTCGCCATCTGCTCCAGCGTCGCCGCCGCGAGCGCGTCCGCGACCGGCGGGCCCGTAACGCTCGCCCTCGCCTCGGGACACCGCACCGCGTTCGCCACCACCGCCGTCATCGCCGCGACAGGCACGGTCCTCGCCCTGGCCCTACTGGGCAAGCGCGCGAACCGTTCAGATTCCAGAGGTCCCAAGCCCTGCGGCACCGGCCGCCAATCGGCAAGCGCCACCACGCATTAGCATCCGGGCGTCCTCCCCGGCGATGGCCGACACCTGGTCGACCGCGCTGCCGCCGGAGATGCGTGCCGGGGCCACGGCGTACTGCGCCAGCTGACCGAGCGCGGTCGCAATCAGCGCCACGGCCCCGCCGGCCGCGCGCACCTTCGACGGTGAGCGGACTGACCTTCGCGGAGAGCAGCGCTGGTCTCCAGCAGGCGGGATCGATCGCAGTACCTTCCGTAAAGCCCTCGTACCTGATCCTCCGTCAGCCTGTGGCGGCGAGGCGGCGGTCCGCCGTACCCGCGACGAACATGCGGCCCACCACCAGCCAGTAGACGCCGGCGACCAGACTGCCGCCGAGTTGGCTGAGGATTATCTCGAAGAACCACAGCAGCGGCAGGATCGCGGCGACGAGCCGGGGCACGTGGCCCGTCCGCCACAGCGATACCGCCATCACGATCCCCCCGGCGAGCATGGCCAGGTTCGCGGGAATGGCGACGAAGACGAACCACGGGTAGTCCTTGCCGTGCAGGTTGGACGATGTGGCGCCGAACGCCAGCAGGACGTGGCCGACGGAGATGGTTGCGGCCCCGGCGAGGGCGGCCCTGCCCCCGTGGCGGGCCAGCGCGATCAGTCCGGGGACGAGCAGGATCAGCGAGACCGCCAACAGCCCGAGGGTGAGATGTTCCAGACCGAGCACCAAGGGGTTGGTGTCGAAGGGCTGCACGGCCTGCGACACGCCGAGGCCGGCCATGATCAGGCCGCCGGCCATCGCCGACCAGCCCGCTGCGGTGCGCCCGCGGGGCGCTGTTTCATTTGAGATCACGCTGTAACGGTAGGAAGGGGGCAGATCGCGGCGCGTCCGCCGGAAGGCGCGACCTCCTACCGCGGATGGCTGACCCGGCTACCGCCACGGACTGATGCCCGGCCGCCCGCGGCGAAGTACGGTCTAGCCGTGGACCCCTTGCCCGGCTCGCACGCGTGCCGCGCCCGTCCAGGTCGGACCTCGCGCTCGCCGGGCTGCTGGCGGTCTGGGCCGTGGCCGAGGCGCTGGTGGCGCGCCCGGACCCGCTCGGTGCCGGAATCACGTTCGCATTAGTGGTGACTCTGCCGCTGATGTTCAGACGGCACGCGCCGGTGATTGTGCTGGGGGTTACGGTGGCCGCGCTGCTGGTCTGGGCGGCCGTCACCACCGGGCCGCCGGCGACCGTCGCGCCCTTCCCCACGATCCTCGTGTCCACATTCTCGGCCGCGCTGCACATCCGGTCGCTGCCGGTGGCGGCCCTGGCGTGGCCCTTAGCGGTCGGCGGTATGACCGGGGCGACGGCACTGCGGTTCTACGGCCCCTGGCCTGACGTGGGATCCCTCCTGATCCTGCTCTTCTTCGTCACCGGCGCGTGGACGGCGGGCAGGCTGCTGCGCCGCCGTGACATCCAGCTGCGCGCATCCGAGGAGCGTACGCGCGAGCAGGCCAGGGAGGCGGTGGCGGCCGAGCGGCTGCGGATCGCACGCGAACTGCACGACGTCGTCGCCCACTCGCTGTCGATCATCGCGGTGAACGCCGGAGCGGCCCGGGAGCTGAGCGGGCTCGACCCGGAACGGGCCCGCGACCACATGGACGCCGTGGCCGGTACGGCACGCGAGGCTCTGGCGGAGATGCGCCACGTGCTGGAGGCCCTGCGCGACGACGGCGACGACCGGCTCGCCCCGCAGCCCACCCTGGACAGGCTGCCCGAACTGGTCGAGCAGGCGAGGGCAGGCGGGCTGCCGGTACGACTGGTCGAGCAGGGAGAACGCCCCGCGTTGCCCGCCGGGCTGGAACTGGCCGCATTCAGGATCGTCCAGGAAGCGCTTACCAACGTCCTGCGGCACGCGGGCGCGGCCGACACCGAGGTCAGGGTCGTCTACGGAGGCGCCGAACTCGGGCTGGAGGTCGTCAACGGGCCCGGCGCCGCCCAGGCCCCTGCGGCCGGTGGCGGCCACGGCCTGCTCGGGATGCGTGAGCGGGCCCGCCTGTACGGCGGAGCCCTGCACGCGGGTCCCGTCACCGACGGCGGCTACGCCGTACGCATTCGACTCCCCGTGGAGCCCACGTGATCCGTGTACTGATCGCCGACGACCACGCCCTGGCCCTGTCGGGACTGTCGGCCATGCTCGGCGTCCAGCCCGACATCGAGGTGGCCGGGACCGCCTCCGACGGCGTCGAGGCGGTGGCGCAGGCCAGGCGGCTGCGCCCCGATCTGGTGCTGATGGACATCCGGATGCCCAGGCTCGACGGCATCGAGGCCACCAGGCGGATCCGTGACACGCCGGGCGGCGGCCCCGCCGTACTGGTGCTCACCACCTTCGACCTCGACGAGTACGTCTACGACGCGCTGCGCGCGGGGGCGGGCGGTTTCCTGCTGAAGGACGCGCCGCCGGGACAGCTCGCCGAGGCGGTCAGGACCGTCGCCGCCGGGCAGGCGCTGCTCGCCCCGGCGGTCACACGGCGGCTGATTGAGCGCTTCCTGAGCGTCCCACCCGGCGGCGGGACCGCCCTGGAGCGCCTCACCGACCGCGAATGCGAGGTCCTCGCGCACGTCGGGCGCGGCCGGTCCAACGCGGAGATCGCCGCGGCTCTCCACCTGTCCGAGGCCACCGTGAAGACGCACCTGTCCAGGGTGCTGGCCAAGGCCGGACTGCGCGACCGCGTGGCCGCCGTGGTCTTCGCCTACGAGCAGGGCCTGGTGCGGGCGGGCGAGGCCGCGCCCGGCGGATGAACGCGCTTCAGCGGAACCGCCCGAAGACGCACCCGCATCGCCTCGAGTACCAGCGCCACAGGGGCGCAGCGATCGAAGGCGGTCCGCACAACATCGCCTGGACGCACGCCGACGAGGTCAACTCCGAGCTGCTCGGCTTCCTGGCCAAGTAGCCGCCGGCAAGACCGGGACCGGGGATCGACACGGCTTCGCCGTCTGCCGGTTCCCGGTCACCGACCAGTCTGGGCGCGGTCGCACGGGGGCAGACGTGCCACGCGGAATCCGGTCCGCCGTTGTGCGAATGTTGCCCGACCCCTCAGGCCGCTCGACAAGCGACCCCGTGGCCGCATACGGACGGAGATTCCCAGGATCAACCCCTGTAGCGTTCAGCGCCGCAACAGCCTGGTTGAGGTTCACCCCGATGCGCCGTACCTGCCCGGACGCCTGCATCAACTCGATCAACGCTTCCCGCAATGGGTCCGGCATCGGCGGATTCGCCATCCGCGCAGCCGCCAAAGACGGCTCAGCCGCATACGCTCCCTGCGCCAACCCGAGCCGCTCCGCCGCCGCACGGAAGTCCGCGTAATCCTGCTCAGTCAGGACGAACTTCACCACGTACGACCTCGCCACGGCCTGCCGCTCCCGCCGCCGCTGCCTTACCTTCCTGCCCCCTGCTTCCACTCCCCCATCGGACATGCCTCGACCGCTCCCCCAACGACCGCGCCCGGTCCCTGTTGATCAGAACCCACCTCGACGCTACCGGCGGAAGTGGGAGGTTCTGATCAACTATGTCCCCCTCTGAATCCCGCCGGATTCAGAGGTAATGGGACATTACGCTCCCGCCGTCTTCCCACGTGCGGTACATCCCCCCGCCGGCGTCGTCGTCGTCGAGCTCACTCGTCGGCTGCTGCGGGCACCCGGAGGCGGTCTCATGTTCGACTCCACGAGAGGAAGCTCCGACCGAGCTGCTCAACTCGCACCGAGCAACTCGGTGATCTGTGCGTAGAACGCGGCGGGGTCGCCGACGAGCGACGCCTTCACCATTGCGGTCCAGTCATCGACGATCACCTCGATCGAGCCGGCGGCCAGTCCGTCGAGCGAGCGGCGCGGCACGTCACGGGGATCGATCTTGGGTCCGTCGTATCCGGCCATGATGTCCGTGTCGGCGGCGCCGAGGAGGACGCCTTGGACGAGCGTGCCCTGAGCCGCGAGCTCGAGACGGACGCCGTTCGTCATGTTCCACTCCGCAGCCTTGGCAGCGGAGTACGAGCCGGTGCCCGGGCCGGCGAACCACGACAGCGCCGACAGCACGTTCACGATTGCACCTCCGCCGTTGGCCGCGAGGACGGGGCTGAACTCGCGGATCATGTCGAGCGTGCCCCAGAAGTGCGTGTCCATCTCGCGCTGTACCTCGTCCAGGTCACCCGTGACGAGGGCGGCACCGGTCGCGATGCCGGCGTTGTTGACGAGGAGGGTCACATCCCGCGCGGTCGCCGCTGCCGCGATGACGGACTCGTGGTCGACAATGTCGAGTCGCAGCGGCACCACCCGGGTGTCGTCGAAGTCGAGGCTCTCGGGGCGGCGAGCCGTCGCGTAGACCTTGCTCGCCCCGCGCTCGAGCAGTTCGAGCACGAACTGACGGCCGATACCGCGGTTGGCTCCGGTGACGAGGGCGATCTGGTCGGTGACGTTCATGGGTTCCTTGCTTCCTGCGTAGGTCTCTCGGGTTCGGCGAGCCGCATCCGGCCCGGCATCGGCTAACCTAAAACCTCACGTTGACGTCAAGGGCAAGTCGAGAACCGCGAAGCCGGAATCAGAAGAGGGCACAGATGCGGATAGGCGAGATCGCACACCATGCGGGGGTCAGCACCAGAGCTCTCCGGTACTACGAAGAGCAGGGTCTGCTCACCCCGGAACGCACCCCCAGCGGCCAGCGAACCTACCCCGAGTCAGCCGTCGAACGCGTCCGGCTGATCCAGCAGTTCTTCACCGCCGGCCTGCCCAGCCGGACCATCCTGCAACTGCTGCCCTGCGTCGATACCGGACAAGCCTCCCCCAAGGCCTTCGAACTGCTGGCATCGGAGCGCAACCGCATCACCGCCGCCATGGCCGACCTTGCTGCCGCACGCGACGCTCTCGACCGCATGATCGACATCGCGAACCATCCAACTCCCGAACACTGCCCTGCCCTCCGTGAGCCCGCATGGGCGCCGTACAACCCTGCCGACGCAACGCGGACTGCACCTCACCCAACTGCGGCTCGCGATGCGTCAGCCACGCTCATCACCATGTGACCGTGGCACAGCGGAGACCAGGCCCGCCTTGCACGGCCCTCCCCTCGTCGAGATAGGCCATACGGACCCCGTTGATCTCGGCGAACTTCTTCTCGGCGTATAGACAAGTGTTCATCCTCGGCCTCCCTCGGGACGGATGCGGTCAATCGGCGAACTCAACGGTGATGTCGGGGAAGTCGACCCTGCGCTGTAGGGCTCGTGAGCGCTCGCCCCTCACGTCCCCGCGGCCAGATCGCGATCCACGATCACCGCGATCTTGCCCAGCGCTCCGCCGCCCTCCTTCAGCGAAAGCAGTCCGGTGCTGATCGCCTCGACGGTGCTGTCGACGGTCTGGCTGACGTGCGGGACCACGAGCCCCTTCGTCGCCCACTCCATCGCCAGGTCCATCCCGCGCTGGAGGAAGCCGCGCGCCTCGCCGTCGAGCATGGCGGGTTCGGAGAAGTAGCGCAGCAGGTTGACGTTGACATGCCTGGCTCCGCGCTCGGCCAGGATGGCGTCCACCGGGCTGTGCGTCTCGGCCAGGCGGGTCGTCCTGCCGGGGCCGACACCGAGCACGATCCAGGTGCCACCCCGCCGGACGGTCTTCGCGGTCTCGGCGAAGCTCTGCTCGTTGTAGGTGGCGTCGAAGACCAGGTCGACTCCCCGGCCGTGCGTCAACTCCGCGATCTCGACCGCGACGTCGTCACGCTTGTAGTCGAAGACGAAGTGCGCGCCGGACTGCCGGGCCAGCCCGATCGACTGCGGCCTGCCACCGCTGCTGATCACCATCCCGGCGTCCAGGGCACGTGCCGCCATCTGCACGGCCAGATGACCGACACCGCCCCCGCCGCCCGGTACGTAGACCGTGGCACCGGCCTGGACGGCCCCGTAGAGACCCGCGAAAGCCGAGAGGAAGCACATGGGAAGCGCCGCCGCGTCACGGAAGCTCACGGACGGCGGCTTGTGGACGGTGAGGAACCGCGGTGCGACGGCGTAGGAGCCGCCGTCGCCACCCGTCGCGGCCCAGCCCCCGTCACCGTTCAGGCCGGCCATGGCGGCCACCTCGTCACCGACGGCCACGCCCTCCACGTCACGGCCCACGCCGGCCACCACGCCGGCGAGGTCGAAACCGAGCACGACGGGAGGCGTCCGTCCCATGAAGTTGAGGTCGGCCAGCTTGTACTCCAGCGGGTTGAGCGACGAAGCGGCGACGCGGATCAGCACCTCGTCGGCCGTCGGCCGCGGGACGGGAACGCGTACCGCCTCAAGTGGCAGCCCGGCGCGGTCCCTCGTGTAACCGACACCGAGAAACGTCTGCTTCATGTCCGCCACCCACCTCTACCTCGTACGGGCGTCCGCCGGGACGAGCCGTTCCGGCACGGGCACGCCGAGGTAGTCGAGGAGGGCGGCGACCTTCCGGTCGAGTTCGACGCCGACGGCCGCTATCTCGGGATCGCCGAAGGAGGCGAACTGCGCGCTCGGCTGGTCGAAGGCGAAGCGCGTCACCCCACGGGCGTCCTCGTAGATCGTGGTGCGCAGAGGCGCGTAGAGCAGAACACCGGGATCGTGGTGGAACATCCGCTGGGCGATGGTGTGGTTGCCCATCAGGTACTGCACGCTGTGCCACCGGTCACCGGAGCCTTGCATGATCGCCGTGTTGTCCAGGCTCCAGAAGATCATGAAGCCGTGAGGCGCGTTTTCCCCTGCGGCTCGCAGGACGGCGTCCCAGTCGGAACCGGAATGACGCAGGCGTTCGTACTCCGCCATGTCGAGCGGCGGCACCGCCCGCTCGTAGCTCTCCCGGAAGGCCGCGAATGGCATGCCTGTGTCCACGGTCAGCCGGTGGACCTCGCGCGCGACGTCCTGGACAGGGTGGGTCTTGATAGCCGTCATGGTGATTCCCCCTTCACCAGTGCGGCGGGCGGGACCGGGACATGGGCGTCGCCGTACTGTAGGGCGCCGTTCTCGGCGTCTGCCGCAGGACGGTTCCGCGTTCCGCCGACCAGCCTGACTTTCAAAACGAAAGCTATTTCTACCTGCGACGTTACGTCTTCGGCTTGTCAGATGCAAGCCAGGCTGTGCGGGAGCGGCGGTCGCGCGGTGAGTGGCGCGACGCCGCATGCCAGGTCGAAGCGCCATGGCGCGACGGGCCGCCCCTTCCGGCCTCCTGAGCTAGACTTGCTCAATGCAAGCCAGTGTTGGGCTCGAGAGGAGGCTGATGTGACGACAGCGCCACAGGTGTCCGTTCCCTGCCCGATCGGCCGCGCCGCCGGCCTGCTGGGCGAGCGGTGGACGCTGCTCATCCTGCGTAACGCCAACCTGGGCACCACCCGCTTCGACGCCTTTCGCGCGGAGCTCGGCATCGCCGAGAACATCCTGTCCAACAGGCTCGCCCGGCTGGTCGAGGCCGGCGTGCTCATGCGGGTGCCGTACCACGACGGGGGGCGCACCCGGCAGGAGTACCGGCTCACGACCGCGGGGGCCGAGGTGCTGCCGGTGCTGCACGCTCTGGCCGTCTGGGGCGAGGAGCACACCAAGCCGGCCGAGCCGACCGGCTCGATGCAGGTGATCCACCAGCGGTGCGGCCAGGTCACGACCCCGGGCAGGGTGTGTGACGGCTGCGGCGAGCTCGTCCGGCGCGAGGAGGAGGCGTGGGTACGCCCCTGGCTCTCCCCCGACCCGATCATCCTGGCCAGCCCGGTCACCACCGGCACCTGACTTCCGGGTGCCCGCCGGACCAGCGGGCGGCTCCGTGTCATGGACGTGTCAAGGGCCGCCGTGCTGAACGCGCACGTGATCGCCACCGTGCTGCGGGCGCGCCCGCGGTGTCGATGACGGAGACGCGGGTGTGAGCCTGGGGGAATTGCCGACCTGGCGTCCGTGGGCGACGTCGTACTCCTCCGAGAGAAGGCCGATCTAGGCGACGGCGGACGGTCCCGCCACTCACGGCGCGGCCGAACGTGCCGCCATCGAACTGCTGAATCGCTCGAAGTAAATTACAGCTTGCCCGCGAGAGCGCTTGAGGGATTCCGACCGCCCCAGCTGCCGGCGGCAGCAGCCGGGTCTTGCGGATTCACCAGGTCAGTACCAGAGCTGCGCGTAATTGGTGACGGAGGCTCAGTTTGGTGACGTGCGGGTCGTTCGGCTACATGCACGACGTGTCGTCCCCGGATGGTCCCCAATCCCCTGTACGTCTCGGCCTGTAGGCGGAGTTCCGACGATCTCATTCAGAGCTGACGGTCTCCCCGCCCCATTCCTCGGGGGCAACGTCGGCCAGCGTCTCCGAGAACGTCCACTGATGACCCGCAGTGTCTTGGGCCGTGTACTGCCTCTCGCCGTACTCGAAATCCGTCGGCTCCATGAGGATGACCGCACCGTGCGCCCGTGCTCGTTCGCAGTGGGCCCGCGCGTTCTCTACGCGTACGGTCACCGAATGGGTGACCTCGCCGGAACGGGGAGGACGCCGATCATGTCGGACATCGCCGACGATGACGGCACCGTCGCCGAACCGGAGTTGAGCGCGATGGTTCTCGCCGATCCGCACTCGCTCGACGAACCCGAAGGCCCCGGACAGCCAGGCCACCGCCTCGCGTACGTCAGGATAGATCAGGACCGGTATCACCGTTGCCGCTGGAATAGAGCGGTTGGCCTTCATGGCCACCCATTGAACCATCACCGCGCCTGGTCGAGTCACGGCTTTCCGGGACACAGCAGCCCGGCCGGTTGTCTGTCAGCTTAGGAAACGGCTACTGATCTACCCTCCTCTGAGCTGGGAAACAGGGGCTGCTGCTCAGCGCCGGTCGAGTCCTCGTGACTTCCCGTCAGTCCCCGCTGATCGCTGTGCCTGGTTGGTCGTGGACGGATGCGCGGCAGGCTCGGGTGCGGTCATGTCCAGCAGGAGCATCGCGTCGTGGTCGGGCGTGCCAGGTTCGGCGACGTAGACGCCGAGGCGCTGGCCGGGGGTGCCTTCCAGGTGCATGGACTGGGCGCTGAGCGTGAGGAGGCCCACGTGCGGATGGTGGAAGGTCTTGTGACTGTGCTTGCGGCCGGTCACGTCATAGCGCTCCCACAGCTTGGCGAAGTCGGCGCTCTTCAGCAGCAGTTCGCCGACCAGGCTGGTCAGGTCGGGTGCATCGGGCGCGGTGCCGGCGGCGGCGCGAAGGCGGGAGACGCAGGCGCGTACTTGGTTGTCCCAGTCGGGGAACAACCTGTGGGCGGTGGGGTGGAGGAACAGGTAGCGGGCGAGGTTGCGCTGCTTGGTGGGCCAGTCGTCCAAACCCGCGTACAGCGCCAGTCCGCCGTGGTTCCAGGCCAGGAGGTCCATGCTGCGGCTGATGATGTAGGCGGGACTGGGGCGCATCGTCTCCAGAAGCAGCTTCAGGTGGGGGCGCACGGTGCGGCTGGGGGCGGGAGGCGGCTCGGGTGCGTAGTGGGCGGCACGGGCTGCCAACTCCCGCAGATGGTGGTGCTCCTGGTCGTCGAGGTGCAGGGCCCGGGCGAGGGCGTCGAGGATGGAGGGGCTGGGGCGGGTTTCCTTGCCTCGCTCGAGACGTATGTAGTAGTCGATGCTGATCCCGGACAGGGTGGCCAACTCTTCCCGTCGCAGGCCCGGGGTGCGGCGCAAGCCGGTGCCAACGGTGAGGCCGACCTGTTCCGGGCTGGTCTGGGTGCGGCGGGCGCGCAGGAAGCGGCCCAGCTCCATGCCACCGCCGCCGCTGGTGCCGGGCTCGTGTGCCATTTGTTCAGTGTCGCATCGCGCTGACCGGCCAGGGCCCCGCCGTGGGGGGCCCTGTCATTACCCCGAACGGCCCGGCCTGCCGTCTGCGCCGAAAGACGGCGAAGGTGGGATCACGGCCGCCTTGCAGCCGTGACGCGTCGGCATGCGACTCCCCAACGCTGACCGGCGCCCGAACCCGACCACACGAAGGGCCCGAAGGGCCCGCACGCTGGGAAAGGACACACACTGTGGAGTACACCCGTTTGGGAACGTCGGGGCTGAAGGTCAGCCGCATCGCGTTGGGCTGCATGAGCTTCGGCGACCCTGCCAAGCGGCTGCCGTGGGTGCTTGACGACCACGCGGCCGAGCCGATCTTCCAGCAGGCCGTCGACCTGGGCATCACGTTCTGGGACACCGCGAACATCTACGGCTTGGGCACTTCGGAGGAGATCGTCGGGCGAGCTCTCAGAAAGTACGTCCAGCGCGACGACGTCGTGCTGGCCACCAAGCTGTTCCAGCCGATGCACCAGGGGCCGGGCGGGGCGGGCCTGTCCCGCAAGGCCGTCATGGAACAGGTGGACGCCTCCTTGAGACGCCTGGACACCGACTACATCGACCTCTACCAGGTCCACCGTTTCGACCCCGAGACACCGGTCGAGGAGACGATGGAGGCCCTGCACGACGTGGTCAAGGCCGGCAAGGCCCGCTATATCGGGGCCTCGTCGATGTGGGCGTGGCAGTTCGCCACGATGCAGCACACCGCGCAGACGGGCGGATGGACCCGGTTCGTGTCCATGCAGGACCAGTACAGCCTGATCCACCGCGAGGAGGAGCGGGAGATGTTCGGCCTGCTAGCCGCCCAGGGCGTGGGAAGCATCCCCTGGAGCCCTCTGGCGGCGGGGCGGGTCGCGCGTCCTTGGGGGGAGCGGTCGACACGCCGCTCGCAGAGCGATCCCGTCGTCGATTTCCACGGCCGGCCGCTGTTCCTCGACAGCGACCAGGCCATCGTCGACACCGTGCAGCGGATCGCGGAGACCCGCGGCGTGCCGATGGCGCAGGTCGCGATGGCCTGGGTCCTCAAGAATCCCGTGGTCTCGGCGCCGATCGTGGGCCCCACCAAGCCCCAACACTTGGCCGACGCCGCCGCCGCGCTCGACATCCAGCTCACCGACGAAGAGATCCGCTCGCTGGAAGAGCTCTACGTACCGCGTATGCCCACCTATTTCTGACGGTCCTTCCCTCCGGAGGCCAGGCCGCCGGAGCCTCTGGCCCGCAGCAGCGGCCGGGCCGCCGTCGGCGCCAGCCCGACAATCGCGTCATGTGCCGGCCTTGCCCCGCCGCCGCCCGGCGCCCTCGCCGGCTTCCACAAGGGCGGCGCTCCACGAGGTGCGAAGGTGCGCGCCGAACACACGTCGGTGCCCAGACCGCTTCTCCAGGCAGGGCCGGTGACGCCTACGATCAGGCCCTCTCCACCGACGCCTGCCGCCACCTCGTCAGAGATCGAGCAACTCATGAACGTCAACGGCGAACGCAACATCCGTCAGCACCGTGCTCATCCTTCAGCGCGGACCGGTCATTCTCGCCCTCGACTACACCAATTACGAACCCAAGGAGCCGGAGCAGACCCTACGCGCCTACAACCCGCAGAATCGTCGCCCACCTGGCTTGATGCCGCGTTCGGCGGCCGCCGACGCTACTGAAAGGCATCGGGTACAACAGGTGCCGCCAGCTAGCCAGGCGGCGGCGCAGTGGTGCGGCGCACGATGAGAGTGGGCTGAACGGTCGGGTCCGGCATGGGGAGCTTTGCGCCTTTCGGGTGACCAGCGTGCATGCGTCGTAGGAGTGCGGCCATGCAGCGGCGGCCGACCTCGTCGAAGTCCTGCCGGACCGTTGTAAGGGGCGGCACGAGGTATTCCGCCTCTGGGATGTCGTCGAATCCGACGACGCTGACGTCATCGGGCACGCGAATTCCGTGCTCGGCCAAGGCGCGCAGCAGGCCAAGCGCCAACTGGTCGTTGCCGGCGAAGATTGCCGTTACGTCGTTCCGTTCGGCAAGTTTCAGACCGGCTCGGTAGCCGGAACGGGCGCTCCAGCCGCCGCGAATAAGAGGAGGTGGGGCGATGCCAGCTTGCTCCAGGGCCGCACGCCAACCCTCGATGCGTCCTCGCGCGTCCAGCGAGTCGTCGGCTCCGGCGATGTGCCAGACAGTCCGGTGTCCCAGCTCCAGCAGGTGAGTGACTGCAAGCCGGGCTCCTGTGACTTGGTCCACCGAGATCGCCGGCACCGGTGCGCAGTTGTCCGGGGAGACTGCGACGGCGGACATGCCTGAAGGAAAATGGCGCAGTGCTGCGACGGCTGCGGTCTGTGGAGCGATGACGATCACGCCGTCGACCGATTGGTCGGCCAGCCGTCCGTACGCCGACAGTACGCCGTGGCGGTCGACGTGCTCTACCGTCGCGATGCTCAACCCGTAGCCCGACGCATGGGCGGCACGCTCGATGCCCAGCATCGTCGCGGCTGGTCCGTACAGGACCGTGTTGAAGCTGATCACGCCGACAACCCGTGAACGCCCTCCAGCCAGGCCGCGCGCCAGCGCGTTGGGATGGTAGTCGAGTTGGCGAACGGCCTGCAATACCCGCTCGCGGGTGGCGGGACTGACGCGTGGGTGTTCGTTGAGGACTCTCGACACCGTCTGGGATGACACGCCCGCTAACCGGGCGACGTCGGTCATCACCGCCGCCCTCCCGTGCCCTGCAGCTTCCATGGCTGTTCTCCAATTCAACCGGCGAGCGAGCGCAACTCGATCAGTACTTATAGCCCTGGACCGTGGCGTCGGTTAACGAGCTGATCGCCCCGAAGGTGCCGCGGCGGTAGGTGATGGGCCCGATGGTTGATTTCCTCATGTACGCATTCGGGGGCGTTTCGGGCCTACAGAGCACGTAGCCGCGCGGGACGATGCCGTGGTGGATGCCGACGAGCAGGTCCGGCAGAGTCCCGGTGGATCGCAGCGAAGGGTGTCGTCAGCGGCTGGTTCACGTGCGGCGACCGGAATCGGCAGGCACGGCGGTGGAGGCGCGCGGGACAAGACGGCAAGGATGGGCCCGCTGACCATGCACCGGCTCGCCGTTCACGGCCGCCAGGAGCAACTCGGCGGCTGTCCGGCCGATTCCTTCCAGGTCCATGTCGATGCTGGTCAGCGCGGGCCGGGAGCCTTGAACCATGACATCCCAGTTGTCGAAGCCGACCAGGGCGACATCGCGGGGGATTTCCCGGCCGGCCTCGCGTAGCCCCTCCGCCACTCCGCGGGCTATCTGGTCGCTGCCGCAGAACACGGCATCGATGTCGGCTCCTGTGGAAAGCAGGATCCCGGCAGCCTGGCGACCCCAGGCCTCGCTCCACTCGCCGTACAAGGTCCTGGACGCAGGCTCGAGCCCCTCTGCGGTCAGGGTCTCCTCGGCTGCCGCCGCGCGAACCGTCGCCGAGTAGTGGTGCTCGGGACCGGTGACATGGACGATCCGGCGCCGGCCGATTGCGAGGAGGTGCTGTATGGCCCGGCGTGCACCATCGGCCTCGTCCGGGACAACCGAACAGTCCTGCGGGTCCGAGGAACTGATGAATGCGTACACCACAGGCACCGGGAGATCCTCTCCGATCGGTGCGCGAGCTTGAGTACGCCGCCCGGTCACTATGATCCCATCGACCTTTCGGCTGAGAAGCGTGCGGACGTAGTACTGCTCGCGAATAGGGTCATCACGGGCATCACAGAGGAAGACCGACATCTGTCCTGCGCCGAGAGCGTCCTCGGCGCCGATCATCAGCGGGATGCTGAACCGGCCGATGCTGTCGGTTGTGATCATGCCTACCGTGTAGGTGCGCCCGCTGTGCAGGCTGCGCGCCGCCGCGTTGGCAACGAATCCCAACTGCTCGGCGGCCTGCTGGACGCGCAGACGCGTCTCGGGGCGCAGGGTGCCGCGACCGTTGAGCGCCTTTGATGCGGTTCCGGTGGAGACCCCGGCCAGTGTGGCCACTTCGTTGATCGTGGGTGGCCGAACGATGTTGCCCAGTGTTTCCTCCTTGGTTTCCTAATGGTGCTTTTTGGTCCGGTTAACGTGACTGTAACTACCTATTGACATGGTCGCAAGACCCAGCTTAGCGTCAGGGCAATCGTTTTCCTGGTTTTCCGAACTCATCCTCAAGAGCTCCTGAACTTTCGTCCAGGCCCGTTGTGGTGGCCACGGCGGGAGGCAGGAAGCCGATGACACCCCGAACCGCATCCCACATCGCTTGACCCCCCGTGCAAAGGGATCGCCATGATTTCTTCGAACGTCACACGCCGTCGTGTCCGCACTGTCGCGGCCGTCACGCTGACGGCCTGCCTCGCCGCTGCCTGCTCTTCCACCACCGGCTCGTCCACAAGCTCGGGCGCCGGGTCCTCCGGTTCGAACGGCACGTACACGATCTGGGATCCGTACCCGCAGTTCGACGACAGCGCCGACTGGGTGAAGTTGCTGCAGAAGTGCGGCACCGACACCGGCGTTGCCATCAAGCGCACCGGCTACGACACCACCGACCTGACGAACAAGGCCCTCCTCGCGGCCCAGCAAGGCAACTCCCCGGACGTGCTCATCGTCGACAACCCCGTGGTGTCGACGCTCGCAGATGCGGGAGTGCTCACCACCACCGAGGAGATGAAGGTCGACACCTCGGCGGTAGAGCCGAACCTTCTGGCGGCCGGTCAGATCGACGGCAAGACGTACGGCATCCCGATCGGCGCCAACACCCTCGCTCTCTACTACAACAAGGAAGTCCTGACCGCGGCAGGAGTCGACGCCGCGCAGATCAAGGACTGGGCGTCGCTTACCGCGGCTTTGGAGAAGGTCAAGGCCGCAGGCAAGAAGGGCATCACCTTCTCGGCGATCGGCACCGAGGAGGGGAGCTTCCAGTTCCTGCCCTGGTTCTGGGGTGCCGGCGCCAACCTGACCCAGCTCGACTCGGCGCAGGGCATATCCGCACTGCAGTTGTGGTCGGACTGGCTCAAGAACGGCTATGCGCCGAACTCCGTCATCAACAACACCCAGACCACGAGCTGGCAGGAGTTCGCCACCGGTCAGTTCGCGTTCGCCGAGAACGGCACGTGGCAGCTTGCCAACGCGGAGAAGGCCGGCTTCGAGTACGGCATCATCCCCATCCCGTCCTCCTCCGGCGGCACCGCACCGGCCCCCACGGGCGGCGAGTTCGTCACGGCTCCGGTGCAAACCGACACCGGCCGCTACGCCACCTCACAAAAGCTGATCAGCTGCTTGACCAACGCCGACAACGCCTACACGACGGACACGACACTGTCTTACATCGCGGCGACAGACGCCGTGCAGGCCAAGCAGGTGGCGGGCAACCCCGACTTGAAGGTGTGGGTCGAGGCGGTCAAAGCGGCGAAGGGCCGTACCAGTGACAACCTCGGCACCAAGTACCCGAAGATTTCCGAGCCGATGTGGACCGGGTTCCAGGCGGCTTTGAGTGGAGCGAAGTCCCCACAAGACGCTTTCACCGCCGCCCAGGCCACAGCTGCTGCGGCGACGAAGTGATCATGGCACCTCACGTGACGACCCGTGCCTCCGTCCCGGCTGTGCCGGAGACGGGGGCCGGTGCCAGGCGGCCGCGGTCGGCCCGCTCCGGCGGGCATTGGACGGCCTGGGCTTTCCTGGCCCCCGTCGTCGTGTACCTGGTCGCGTTCTACGCCTACCCGCTGTACCGCAACCTCGATTTGAGTCTGCACCGTTACACGGTCCGCTCGTTCGTGCAGGGCGGCGCACCGTTCAGCGGCTTGGACAACTACCGCACGGTCTTCGACGCCCCGACCTTCTGGCCGGCATTGACCCACACCGCAGTCTTCACTGGAGCCTCGCTGGTCTTCCAGTTCTCCATTGGCATGGCTCTGGCAATCTTCTTCCACCAGCACTTCCGTCTGTCGGCCACACTGCGCGCGCTGTTCCTCGTGCCGTGGCTGCTGCCACTGATCGTCTCGGCGTCAACGTGGTCGTGGATGCTCAACAGTGACTCGGGGATTGTCAACAGCGCTCTGGGCGTGTTCGGCATCGGCCCTGTCAACTGGCTGACCTCGCCGGACTGGTCGTTGGTGTCGGTCACCATCGCCAACATCTGGATCGGCATCCCGTTCAACCTGGTCGTGCTCTACAGCGGCCTGCAGGCCATCCCATCGGACATCTACGAGGCAGCGGCGCTGGACGGCGCCACACCGTGGAGCACGTTCTGGCGGGTGACCTTTCCCCTGCTACGGCCTGTGTCAGCGATCACGCTGCTGCTCGGTCTGATCTATACGCTCAAGGTTTTCGACATCATCTGGATCATGACGAAGGGCGGCCCGGCCGACGGCTCTACGACCCTCGCCACCTGGTCCTATCGGCTCGGCTTCGGCAACCTGCTCCCGTCGTTCGGGCCGGGCGCGGCAGTCGGCAACCTGTTGATCGTCCTCGCCATGGTCTTCGGGCTGCTCTACATCCGCATGCAGCGGAGGGCTCCGCGATGAATCGGTCCATGAAGACGGCCATCGGCATCATGCTGACCGCGATCATGCTGTTCCCGATCTACTGGATGATCAACGTGTCCTTCACGAAGGACACGGACATGCGCGCCGACCCACCGCACCTGTTCCCGCTGCACGGCACCCTTGAGGGCTATCGAGCAGTGCTCGATCAGCAACTGCCGTACTTGGGCACCAGCCTGCTGATCGCGCTCGGCACCGTCGCGCTCACCGTCATAGTGTCCGCGCCCGCCGGATACTCCCTGGCCAAGCTCCGCCCGCGCGGTGCAGGTGCGCTCAGCTTCGTGCTGCTGGTCGCTCAGATGATTCCCGGCGTCATCATGGCGATGGGCTTCTACTCGATCTATCTCAAACTCGGGGTCCTCAACAGCGCCGCCGGCCTGGTACTGGCCGACTCGACCATCGCGGTTCCGTTCGGAGTACTCATCTTCACGGCATTCATGTCCGGTGTACCCGCGGAATTGTCGGCTGCGGCCAAGATCGACGGGGCCGGCGCCTTCCGCACGTTCTGGTCGGTGATCCTCCCGGTGAGCAGGAACGCCGTCGTGACCGTCAGCCTGTTCGCCTTCCTGTGGGCGTGGTCGGATTTCGTCTTCGCCACGACCCTCGACGGCGGCGGCGCCCAGCAGCCGATCACGCTCGGCATCTACCGCTACATCGGCAACAACAACCAGGAATGGAACGCCATCATGGCGACCGCCGTGGTCGCGTCCATCCCCGCGACGCTGCTGCTCATCGTGGCTCAGCGGTATGTGGCCGCCGGCGTGACCGCCGGTGCCGTCAAGGACTGAGGAACCCCTGCATGCCCCACTCTGCTTCGTACGGTCCCACCCTGCCCACCTCCCAGGCGATCTCCGCGCTCAGGCCGCTGCCCGCCCACGCCGTGCGCCTCAGCGCGGACGGACTGCTCGGCGGCTGGCAGGACCGCAACGCCGCCGCCACCCTCCCACACTGCATCGGGCAACTCCACGTGCGCGGCAACCTCGACAACTTCCGTCGCGTCACCGGGGACTTCGACGGCGGCTTCGCCGGCTACTGGTTCGCCGACACCGATGTCTACAAGACGCTCGAGGCGGCCCTCTGGGAGCTCGCGCGGTCCGGTGGATCCTCGGCGTTCGTCACTGACACCGCCCAGTTGCTGGAGAAGGCCCAGGACTCCGACGGTTACCTGAACTCGTACTTCCAGGTCGACCACCGCGACCGCCAATGGGCCGAACTGCCCTCCAGCCATGAGATGTACAACGCCGGCCACCTCATCCAGGCTGCCGTGGCCGCGGCACGCACGGCTCAGCACGAGCCGGCGGCGCAGCAGATCCTCGCGGTGGCGCGACGCTTCGCCGACCTGCTGATCGAGCGGTTCGGCCCAGACGGTGTAGATGCTCTCGACGGACACCCTGAGATCGAGACCGCGCTGGTCGAGCTCTACCGGGTCACGGGCCACCGCCCCTACCTCGACCTGGCCGCCCGCTTCGTCGAACTGCGCGGGCACGGCCTGCTCGGCCCCGACAATCGCTTCCGGCAGCATCACTACTACCAGGACCACCGGCCTGTCCGCGACGCCGCCGAGGTCACGGGCCACGTCGTGCGTCAGGTGTATCTGGCCGCCGGTGCCGTGGACGTCGCCGTGGAAACCGGTGACACCGCCCTCCTGAGCGCCACTGAGCGGCTCTGGGAATCGGCGATGTCAGCAAAGACGTATGTGACCGGCGGGCAGGGCTCACGCCACCGTGACGAGGCATTCGGCGATCCCTACGAGTTGCCGGCCGACCGCGCCTATGCCGAGACCTGCGCCGCCATCGGGAGCTTCCACTGGGCGTGGCGGCTGCTGCTCGCCACCGGTCGCTCCCGCTACGCCGACGAGATGGAACGACTGCTCTACAACGGCATCGCCGCCAGCACCGCGCTTCATGGCACCGCCTTCTTCTACTCCAACCCGCTACAGGTGCGCACGGGCCATGAGGCCGACGAGGACGCCCCTGGCCAGCGGCTGCCGTGGTACTCCTGCGCCTGCTGCCCGCCCAATCTCGCCCGGCTGATGGCATCGCTGCACACTTACACGGCCACCGGTGGCCCAGATGGCCTGCAGTTGCACCTGTACGCTCCCGGAACCGTCACAGCCGGCGAGCACACGGTCGACGTCACCACCGCATATCCGTGGAACGAGAACGTCACCATCACGGTCACCGAGACATCGGAAGCACCGTGGACCCTGACCCTTCGCGTTCCCGCCTGGTGCACAGACGTCCAGCTGACACTCAACGGGTCGCAGGTCGACGTCACAGCCCGTCACGAGGGCTACTTTGACCTTACGCGCACCTGGCAGCCGGGCGACCGCGTTGAACTCGTCCTGCCCATGCCGCCGCGGCTGGTCACCGCCCACCATCGGGTCGACGCAGTGCGCGGCAGCGTCGCACTCACCCGCGGCCCGCTCGTGTACTGCTTGGAACAGGCCGACCTTGCCGACGACCTTGCCGACGTCGTTTTCGAAGACCTGGAGTTGGACCCCCGTAGCCCCATCGACGTCGTCCACGGCGCCCACGCGATCGCACCTGTAACGCTCCGAACCCCCGTACGTGTGCGGTCAGGCAGCGATGACCGCCTGTATCGGACCTTCGAGACCACCACACCTTCAGCGACGGCACCGGCCGCCATCCCGGCCGTTCCGTACTTCCTCTGGGCGAACAGGTCCGCGGGAGCGATGCGGGTCTGGATCCCGTTCCCACCGCAGGAGCGGTGACAGGGCGACGGACCGCCCTAAAGGCACCATCCACCAGGGCGCCCCGGATCCGGCCCCGCCACCCCCTCAGAGGTAACGCCCAAAGCGAGTGTGAATCGACGCAGGCCCGCAGCGCGAACCGAATGTTAACGCTCACTTCCGTTTCGGCGGGGCCCGCCCTTGCCCTGGAAGACCTCCATGGGCAACGCCCGAACCCGGGATTGTGAACGCCCCCTCGTTCACGGAACACAAAGGAGTATCACGCATGTCTCGAACGGCATCACCTGCATTACCCCAGGGGAGGGCATCGGCCCTCCACCTCGACCGGTTACGGCGCCGGTCTCGCGGCGCGGGGGCCCTTGTCGCCGCGCTCACGATCGCGGCCGCGGGAACCGCGATCACGGCTTCGCCCGCGTCCGCCGCCCCGACGCCCGCGTCAACCCTTGTGGTGAGCGCCGACAAGCCGTTCCGCCCGGTCACGCACGTCGCGACCGGGTCCCTTTACGGCCTCGCCGACGACGCGACGCCGTCTGACGACCTGGTCAAGGCCATCAAGCCGAACACGTTCGTCCAGATGGCCGTAGGCGGCAGGCAGCAGGCGAAGGGCGACGTGCTGGTGGTCGCCGACAAGGCGGCCAGGGCGGGCGCGAAAGTCGTCAACCGCCTCTCTGACTACTACGCGGGCTGGCCGTACCAGTTCAGCTGGGCCACGTGGCCGACCGTCGTGGAGCAGCAGGTCAAAGCCGTCCAGGCGTCCGGCGCGACGAACATGGTCGCCTACGAGCTGTGGAACGAGTCGGACAACACCTGGCTCGCCTCCAACGGCACCTACGAGGACTTCTGGACGAAGACCTTCCGCCAGGTGCGGTCCCTGGACCCGACCACGCCGATCCAGGGCCCGAGCTTCTCCGACAACATCAACGACATGCAGAACTTCCTGGAGAACGCGGTCGCGACCGACACGGTCCCCGACATCATCTCCTGGCACGAGCTGATCAACTCGGGGAAGATCGTGGGCGACCTCGCCAAGGTCACCGCCATCATGGAGGACCTGGGCATCAGCCCGCGCCCGATCTCGATCGAGGAGTACGCGGCGCCGTCCGAGGTCGGCATCCCGGGCCCCCTGGTGGGGTACATCGCGAAGTTCGAGCGGTACGGCATCCACGACGCCGAGCTGGCGTTCTGGAATGGTTACGGCGCGCTCGGCGACCTGCTGACGGGCACCGGCGGGAGCCCGAACGGCGCCTACTGGCTCTACAAGTGGTACGCAGACATGAACGGGGACATGGTCGATACCACGCCGCCCAACGCGACGTCGGGCCTCGACGGCGCCGCCGCGGTGACCAGCGACAAGAAGCAGGTCAGCGTTCTGTTCGGTGGCGGCAGCGGCGCGACCGCCGTCCAGGTCAAGGGCCTCGACAAGCTCAGCCTCGGCGACACTGTCCACGCCAAGCTCGAGTACACCCCGTCGTACGGGCGCACCAACCCGGTCGCCGGTCCGATCACCATCTCCGACACCGTCTACCAGGTCGCCGACGGCTCCATCACCGTGCCGGTGGCGATGAACTCCGCCAACGGTTACCACCTGGTGATCAGCGGCGCCGGTACTGCGACCGACCTCGAGAACACGTACCGGATCACCAACCTCAACAGCGGTCTCGCACTCGACACCATGGACGCGGGGACGTCGTCAGGGACGTCCGTCAATCAGGCCGGCGTCGCGGGCGGTCCCACCCAGAAATGGAAGCTGGTCTCCGCCGGCCCCGGCTTGTACAAGGTGGTCAACACGGCAAGCGGCCTGGTGCTCGGGGTGAAGGACGCCTCGAGTGGCAACGGGGCGTCCGCTGTGGTGGAGACCGACACCGGCGGCAACACCCAGCTCTGGCAGGTCATCCCTGACGGGAAGGGCCACAACAAGCTCGTGAGCTACGACAGCGGTCTCGCGCTCGCTGTCGACGGCATGAGTAAGACCTCGGGCGCCCAGGTCGTGCAGTGGAGCGACACCACCGTCACCTCATCCGGTGCCAGTGGCACCCGGGTTGCCGGCAAGCTCGGCAACGCTGTCGCGCTGTCGGGATCCAACCAGTACGTCAACGTCCCGCGGGGCGCGGTGAGCGGTGTCACGGGCGACTTCACGGTCTCGACATGGGTCAACCCGACCAAGAACTCGACGTGGTCACGCGTGTTCGACTTCGGCACCGGCGCGTCGAACTACATGTTCCTGACGCTCAACAAGAACACAGGGCTCAGATTCGCCATCACGACCAGCGGCGCCGGCGGGGAGCAGCAGATCAGCTCCACCACGTCGCTCCCGCTCAACACCTGGTCACTGGTGACGGTGACAGTGTCCGGCACCACCGGCACCCTCTACGTCAACGGCCAGGTCGCAGGTACCAACACCAGCCTCACTCTGCACCCGTCCAACCTCGGCAACACCACCCAGAACTGGATCGGCCGCTCGCAGTACTCGGGCGACCCGTACCTGGCCGCCGCTGTCGACGACTTCAACGTCTATGGCCGCGCGCTGACGGCGTCTGAGGTGTCCGCTCTTGCGGGAGGGCAGGCCGGCACCGGCAACGTCCTTCGTTACACATTCGACGAGACGACCGGAACGGCCGTCGCGGACTCGTCAGGCAACGGACGCAACGCAACGGTCGTCTCCAGTCCGGCGCCCGCCACAAGCGACGCCGCCGTCCTGGACCATTTCTGGACCCTCACCCCCTACCCGACGATCAACAGAGTCTCGGTCGCGGCCGGCGCCGCCGTCTCCGGTACGCAGACCTTCACCGCCGATCTCGGCGGTACGGCATCCGACGTGTCCTACACCTACATCGAACTCAACCACGGCGGCGTCTGGCTGACCGACAACACCAAGGCACCGGGCAGCCACAACGACGGCCTCCACCCCAACCTCGTCGTCGACACCACCGCCTACCCCAACGGCACCTACAAGCTCAAGATCGACGCAGTCGGCACGAACGGCCTGACCACCGAGCAGACCGTCTCCATCGTGATCGACAACCCGCCGGCTTGGACCGCCGGCAAGGTGTACAACACCGGCGACCAGGCGTCCTACCGTGGATCGGTCTGGCGCGCCCTGTGGTGGACGCAGAACCAAACCCCCGGCGACCCCTACGGACCTTGGGAGCAAATCGTCTCCGCAGCGGACGGCACCGCTGTATGGACCCCGTCACGGGTCTTCGTCGCCGGCGACAGGGCGGACTACCAGGGCGTCGTCTACCAGGCGCAATGGTGGACCCGCAATCAGACGCCAGGTGACCCCAACGGTCCCTGGAAGCGAATCGGCTAACGCCAACCGTCTCATGTCACGGGCCGGGCGTCCTCCAGGCGCCCGGCCCGCAGCATTTGCGCGCCGATCCCGTTGTCTCGTCCCACGAGATGCCTGGCGTTTCTGTCTCAGGTCATGCTTGACAGGTGATCTAGGAAAAACCCTGAATTGTGGACATCGGCGCGCACGGGACGACGCCGCCGCCGATGGGCTCGGACCTGCCGACGGGCTTCGCCCACGCATGAAGTGAGATTGACGTGCCTGATGGATGGCAGTGGGACAGCACCCTGTTCAAGGGAAGCGCACCCTACTACGAGCGTGGCCGGCTACCGTATGCTCCGGGTTTCGCCGAAACACTGGCCACTGCCCTCGGCCTGGACGGCCAGGGCCGACTCCTCGACGTCGGCTGCGGGCCCGGCACCGTAACGCTCGCCCTGGCGCGGTTCTTCACCGAAGTAGCCGGCATCGACCCAGATGAGGACATGCTGGCCGAGGCCGAGCGAGAGGCCAGGCGTCGCGGGGTGACCAACGCGCGTTGGGTGACCGCCCGCGCCGAGGACCTGCCGGCCGGTCTGGGTGAGTTCCGGGTCGTGGTGTTCGCCCAGTCCTTCCACTGGACGGATCGGGATCGTGTCGCTGCGACCGTGCTGGAGATGCTGGAGCCGGGAGGCGCGTTCGTCCATATGAGCGACCTCAAGAACCCGCCCGCCGAACCGGCGCCATTGCCGCTGCCTGCTCCCCCGTTCGCGCAGATCAGCGATCTAGTGCGTCGGTACCTGGGCCCGGTACGCCGCGCGGGGCAGGGAACGCTCGTCAACGGCACGCCGAACCGGGAGGACCTCGTCCTGGCACGGGCCGGGTTCGACCACTTCGAACGACATGTCGTGCCTGCCGGGGAAGTGGTCAACCGCACCGCGGACGACATCGTGGCGTGGGTGTTCTCCCGATCCGACTCCGCCCCTCATCTGTTCGGCGACAGGCTTGAGGACTTCGAGCGGGACCTGCGCGTGGTGCTACAGCAAGTATCCGACAACAGCTTCGCTGAGCATCTTCCAGCAACCGAGATCATGACCTGGCTCAAGCCGCATGGTGAGCGGTGACCGGCATCACTGCCACGGGGAGCGGGACGTGCTGGGGCATGTGGATAGGCGCCCGCGGCGAGGGTGCCAAGCGAACCAGATGATCATCAGTTGTCCGCCGTATCGGCAAGCTCGCCGCCTACCTGGAGCGTCTTGCCTGCCAAAGCATCCGTATCGGCCGGGAGGCGTTACGCGCCTTACTCGCTCGCCATGGGTCATCTTCCAACGGACCAAGACGTGGAAGGAGTCTCCCGATC
>Ga0310811_10000668_pt1 | contig 43709 bp, 38 predicted proteins | sample YCmetagenome_FD_207642 | JGI IMG/M metagenome (GOLD analysis project Ga0310811, IMG submission 207642) | Soil microbial communities from experimental microcosm in Duke University, North Carolina, United States - YC | ecosystem: Engineered > Artificial ecosystem > Soil microcosm > Unclassified ...
CGGTTTTCGCGGCGCCCTATCTGCTGGCGACCACCGGCCTGATCATCAATGAGCGCGCGGGCGTGATGAATCTCGGCGCCGAGGGCATCATGTCCATGGGCGCCGTCGCCTCCGTCATCGCCATGCTGTCGGGTCTCGGCCTGCCGCTCGCGATCTTGCTCGGCTGCGTCTCGGCGCTCGGCATGACGATCCTCTTCGCGCTACTCACCGTGGTGTTGCGCCTGGAACAGGTGCTCTCGGGCCTTGTCATCTTCGCCTTCGGCGTCGGGCTTTCGGGCGTCATCGGCGACAGTTTCGCGAACCAGCCGATCAAGGCACTGGGACCGATCTTTCCCTCGCTCTTTGCGGGACTGCCGCGATGGCTGGCACGGCTGATCGACCAGGATCCGCTGACCTATCTCGCCTTCATTCTGCCCTTCATCCTTTGGTGGGTGCTGGAGCGGACGGAGCTTGGGCTGCGCCTGCGCTCGGTGGGCGAGAACGCGCCGGCCGCCGACGCGGCGGGGATCAATGTCATGGGCATGCGCTTCGGCGCGGTGCTCGTAGGCGGGATCGTGCTCGGCCTAGCGGGCGCGCATCTCAGTCTCGTGGGCTCCCAGGTCTGGGTCAGCGGCATGGTGAGCGGGCGCGGCTGGATCGCCGTCGCCCTCGTGACCTTCGCGCGCTGGAACAGCATTCGCGCGATCGGCGCGGCGGTGCTTTTCGGTGCCGTGCAGGCCATCATCCCGCTCGTTCTGTCGAGCGGCGCCCATGTGCCGATCTATCTCATCCAGATGCTGCCATATCTGGCGACGATCGCGGTACTGGCGGCTTCCGGCCTCGGGCGGCGGCGCTTCAGCGCCCAGCCCGAGGATCTCGCGCGGCCTTTCCTGCGCGAAGAGCGGCGGTAAGCCTCAGCCGAGCTTCGGCGCGTAGGCGGCGGCATCCACCATCGGCGGGCGGCCATCGAGGAAAAGGGATGCTTCGCGGGCCGGCGTCCGGGCGATGACGCGGCCGGATCTGACCACGACCAGGCGGGTGGCGCGCAGCCGGATCGCCTCGCTCGGGCTTTTCGCCTGCAGCAGCACGAAATCGGCGCGGCAGCCCGGCGCGATGCCGTAGCCTTCCAATCCCATCACCTGCGCGCCATGCGTCGTCACCGCCTCGAAACAGGTCCGCTGCGCCTCTTGCGACGTCATCTGCGCGACATGCAGGCCCATATGGGCGACTTCCAGCATGTCGCCCGAACCGAGCGAGTACCAGGGGTCCATGGTGCAATCCTGGCCGAAGGCGACGTTGACGCCGGCGGCAAGCAGTTCCGGCACCCGCGTCAGGCCGCGCCGCTTCGGATAGGTCTCCATCCGGCCTTGCAGCGTGATGTTGATGAGCGGGTTGGCGATGATGTTCATGCCGCTTTCGGCGATCAGCGCGATGAGCTTGGCCGCGTAGTAATTGTCCATCGAATGCATCGACGTCGTGTGCGAGGCGGTGGCGCGGTCGGCTAAGCCGAAGCGCAGGGCCTCCGACGCCATGGTCTCGACATGGCGGGAGAGGGGATCGTCGGTCTCGTCACAATGGATGTCGATGCGCAGTCCACGGTCGGCGGCGATGCGGAACAGGGCCTCCACGGATTGCCGGCCGGCTTCCATGGTGCGTTCGAAATGCGGAATGCCGCCGACGATTTCGATGCCTTTGTCGAGCGCGCGTTCGAGAAGGTCCACGGCCCCCGGCGAACGGTAGTAGCCGTCCTGCGGGAAAGCCACGAGTTGCAGGTCGATATAGGATTTCACCCGTTCGCGGACATCGAGCAGGGCGTCGACGGTGACGAGCCGGGGATCGCTGATATCGACATGGCTGCGAATGGCGAGCAGCCCATGCGAGACGGCGAGGTCGCAATAGCGCAGCGCGCGTTCCACCACGGCTTCATGCGTCAGCATAGGCTTGAGCTCGCCCCAGAGCGCGATGCCCTCGAGCAGCGTGCCGGATCGGTTAACGCGCGGAATGCCCAGCGACAGCGTCGCGTCCATGTGGAAATGCGGATCGACGAAGGGCGGCGAGAGGAGATGGCCGCCGGCCGCGAGCTCTTCCCGCGCTTCGGCCGCGAGCTTGGGCTCCACCGCGACGATGCGGCCCCCGGCGACGCCGATATCCTGGCCGGTGCGGCCGTCGGGGAGAATGGCGTCGCGGATGATGAGGTCGAGCGTCACGGTCAGCTTCCCGGCTTAAGGTGGTCGTAGGTCGCGGTCAGGCGTTCGCGCAGATAGTCGGCGCAGGAGATGGGGGCGTAGCGCGGCCTCTCCCCCGGCGCCAGACAGGTGGGCAGGGTCTCGACCACGGCATCCGGATTGGCATCCGCGAAGAAGGCGACGGAGTAACGCTCGGCCTTCGGGCGCGCTACGCGATGCGGGGTTGAGACATAAACGTCATTGGTCCAGCGCATCAGGCAGTCGCCGATATTGCAGACGAAGGCGCCGTCCACATGCGGTGCGTCGAGCCAGACGCCGTCCCGGCGGCGGACCTGCAGACCGGCGACGCCGTCGGTCGCCAGGATGGTGACATTGCCGTAGTCGGTATGTTCGCCGGCGCCGATCTCGGCGCCCTCTGTGGGTTCGCCTGCCGGGTAGTGCAGCAGGCGCAGCGTCGCGATCGGCCGGTCCATCTTGTCGGCGAAGAAATCCTCCGCGATGCCGAGATCGAGCGCGAAGCCGCGATGGATGGTGAGCTGGAGGGTCATGCAAGCGTCGTAATAGGCGAGCACCTGGTCCCGCCAGCCGGGCAGGTCGGGCCACAGATTGACGCCGCGAAACGGCTTGGCCGCCAGCACCTCGGGGTCATCGGCGGGCAGGTCGAAGCCGATGTTGAAGGCTTCCTTCTGGTCGGGGCTGGCCTTCGTATCCAGCCGCTCCCCCGCCACGCCGACATAGCCGCGGTTATGCGGCGACCGCTTGATGGACAGTTTTTCCTTTTCGGCCGCGGGCTGCGCGAAAAGCCGATGGGCTGCGGTGAAGATGCCCTTTGCCACCATCTCGGGGATGCCATGGTTCTTGACGTAGAAGAAGCCGACATGGCGGCAGGCGGCACCGAGCCGGCCCGCCACGGCTTGGCGCTCCGAGAGATCGTTCGACCGCAGGCCGGCAAGGTCGATGATGGGAATTTCGTTCATGAAACCGTCCTTGCGTGCCCGGGCCTTGCGATGTCCGGCCATGTCACCCGCGCGGACGCAGCCTGTCCAGTCGTAGACGGTGCCGATCATCCGTCAGGCGGGTGGCGGCGAGCTTCAGCGCCAGCAGCGCGCCCGCGAAACTGCCTGAGAGCATCAGCCCCATGAGCAGGATTTGGTATTTTGCGGCGCCGATCGGGTCCATCCCCGCCAGCAACTGGCCGGTCATGATGCCGGGAAGGGTGATGATCCCAGCGGCGGCCATCTGGTTGATGGTGGGAATGAGGGCGGTGCGCAGCGCCTGGGTGGAGACCCCGTGCAGCGCCTGGCCTTTCGTGGCGCCGAGCGCGAGCCGCGCCTCGATTGCCCCGCGTTCACGCACCGCCGCAGAGAAAAAGACGTTAAGCGCAAGGCTGACGGCATTCATGACATTGCCGAGGATGATTCCAGCGAGCGGGATCGCCACCCGCGCATCGTACCAGGGCGACGGGCTGAGCGCGGTGAGCAGCGCCAGCACGACGATCGCGAAGCCGCAGACGACCGTGGGCAGGCCGCCCGCCATGTAGTGCCAGAGCCCGGCGAGCCGCCGTTCGGGCCGCGCACCCACCTCATAAACGACCGCCGCCGCCATGACCGCAAGCACGGCAAGAGTTACGATCGGATGGCCAATGCGGAAGACGATTCGCAGCACCTGGCCTACCAGGAGCAGTTGCGCCACCATCCGCAGGCTGGCCACCACCATCGGCCGGTGGATGCGGAAATCGAGCAGGAGCGACAGGCCGGCGCTGGCCAGCACCAGCGCCGCCGCAAGTGCGAGATCGGCTGGGGTGAGCGAGGGTGCGTTCACGGCCCGGCCAGTTCGGTCAACTGTCCAGCGGTCATGGCGAAGCGGCGGGTGGCGATGCGTGCGGCCTGTTCGGGATTATGCGAGACGATGATGGCGCCCATGCCGGCCGCCCGCCGCTCGGCGATCAGTGCTTCCACCAGCGTCGTCGATCCCGGGTCCAGTGCGCTGGTTGGCTCGTCCAACAGCAGGACGCGCGGATTTCGGATCAGGGCGCGAATGAGGCTCAGGCGTTGCCGCTCGCCGGAGGAAAGCTGGGAGACGGGTGCCTCCAGGATATCGGGACGCAGGCCGAGGCGGGAGAGCAGGGGGGCCGCTGCCATGCGGGGCGCCATGTGTTCGATGACCGTCTCGGCCCACCAGCCGGATTCGGCTGCGAGATAGCTCACCCGGGCACGCCAGGCGGGGGCGCTCATCTCCGCCCGTGTCTGGCCTTCGAGCTGCAGCACCCCCTCATTCGGGTCGAGATCGGCGATCATGCGCAGCAGCAGGCTCTTGCCGATCCCTGAAGGACCGGAGATCACCAGGCATTCCCCCGCCTCCAGATGAAAGGCGAAAGGCCCGCCGGGCAGACCATGCAGATCCCGGACATCGAGCAGCAGCGTCATCGAGAGAGCTCTATATCACGCCCTTCTCAGCCAGCGCGTCGATCTCCCCCGCAGGCAGCCCCAGTCGCCCGGCGAGCACGCTTCGGGTGTGCTCACCGAGTGTCGGCGGTGCGCTGCGGTATTCGGGCGGGGTTTCGGACATGCGGATGGGGTTTGCAACGAGCGCCACATCCACCCCCGTCGCATGGGGCAGGGAGATCTTCGCGCCGCGGGAGATGACTTGCGGGTCCTCGAACACCTCGCGCAGATTGTTGATCGGCCCGCAGGGCACCCCAGCCGTTTCGAGGTCTGAAATCCAGGCCTTGGTCGTGCGGGTGAGAGAGACGGCGGTGAAGGCCTCCACAAAGGCCGTCCGGTTCTCGACCCGGGCCCGGTTAGTCGCGAAGTCGGGCGAGACCGCCCATTCCGGATGCCCGGCGACGAGCGCGAGCTTCGCGAACTGGCTGTCATTGCCGACGGCCAGGATCATGGCGCCGTCCTGGGTCGGGAAATCCTGATAGGGCACGATATTCGGGTGGGCATTGCCCATGCGCTGAGGCGGGTTGCCGGTCGTCAGGTAGTTCATCGTCTGATTGGCGAGGCTCGCCACCTGCACGTCGAGCAAGGCGAGGTCGATATATTGCCCGCGGCCGGACGTTTCACGATGCGCAAGTGCGGCGAGGATGGCGTTCGAGGCATAGAGCCCGGTCAGTACGTCAGTGAGTGCCACGCCCACCTTCTGCGGCCCGGCGCCGGGCTCGCCATCCCGCCTGCCGGTAATGCTCATCAGGCCGCCCATGCCTTGGATGAGAAAGTCGTAGCCCGCCCGTTCGGCATAGGGCCCGGTCTGGCCGAAGCCGGTGATGGAGCAATAGACGAGGCGGGGATTGATGGGTGCGAGGCTCTCGTAATCGAGGCCGTACTGCTTCAACCCGCCGAGCTTGAAATTCTCGAGCACGACATCGGACTGGGCGGCGAGCGCGCGGACCAGGGCCTGGCCCTCGGGGCGGGTGAAATCGACCGTGACGGACTGCTTATTGCGGTTGGCACAGAGGAAATAGGCGGCGTCCCGCGTGTCCCGGCCTTGCGGATCCTTCAGGAAGGGCGGCCCCCAGGCGCGGGTATCGTCCCCGGTCACCGGCCGCTCGATCTTGATCACGTCCGCGCCGAGATCGCCGAGCAACTGGCTTGCCCAAGGGCCAGCCAGAACGCGGGAGAGGTCTAGTACGCGAATATGCGACAGCGCGCCGGCCATGGGTCATCCTTGATAGGCTATGCCCACCCACAGGATACCAGGGCGCGCGGTTGATCAAGCCGTGCGCCCGTGCTCTGTCGCCCGAAGACGATCGCTGAAGCCACCCGAGGAGTGCCCGCGATGACAGAATTCAACCAGCCGGTCGATGCCGCACTCGTGCCGCGCTTTGCGGGCCATTCCACCTTCATGCGCCTGCCGACGGTCACCTCGGCCGTGGGTCTGGACGTGGCACTCATCGGCGTGCCCTTCGACGGCGGCACGACCAATCGCGCCGGCGCCCGCCACGGGCCACGGGAGATTCGCAACCAGTCGAGCCTGATGCGCCGCTTCAACCACGCGACGCAGATCTCGCCCTATGACGTGCTGCAGGTCGCCGATCTGGGCGATTGCCCGGTGAACCCGATCGACCTGCGCGATTCGCTCAGCCGCATCGAGGGCTTCTTTGCCGAGGTCGTAGCGGCGGGGGCGGTGCCGCTGACGGCGGGGGGCGACCATCTTATCACCTATCCCATCCTACGCGCGGTGGGAAAAGCGGCGCCAGTCGGCCTCATCCATTTCGACGCCCATTCCGACACCAACGACACCTATTTCGGCGACAACCCCTATACTCACGGCTCGCCCTTCCGCCGGGCGATTGAGGATGGCGTGCTGGACCCCCGGCGCATGGTGCAGATCGGCCTGCGCGGCTCGCTCTATACCGCGGAGGATCATGCCTGGGCGCGCATCCAGGGCATTCGCCAAATCTATGTCGAGGAATTCGTGTCCCGTGGTGTCGATGCGGTGATGGACGAGGCGTTGGCGATTGCGGGCAGCGGCCCGACCTATGTCTCCTTCGACATCGACAGCATTGACCCCTCGATGGCGATCGGCACGGGAACGCCGGAGATCGGCGGCTTCACCACGCGAGAGGCGCAGTTCATGCTGCGGCGCCTCGGCGCGGTTCGGATCGTGGGCGCTGATGTGGTCGAGGTGGCACCACCCTTCGACCCCTCGGGACTGACCGCGTTGACCGGCGCCACCATGATGTTCGAACTGCTCTGTGCCATCGCGGCCGGACGACGGGAGTAAGAGTAAGGATGAGCGAGAGCTACTTCTATGAGCAGGCTTCGGGTCACGGTCTGCCGCATGATCCGCTGAAGGCAATCATCGCGCCGCGACCCATCGGCTGGATTTCGAGCGTCGACGCGGAGGGGCGGGTGAACCTCGCCCCCTACAGTTTTTTCAATATGGTCTCGGACAGGCCGCCCATGGTCATGTTCTCCAGCAACGGCTGGAAAGACAGTGTGCGGAATGTGGAGGAGACGGGCGAGTTCGTGGCCAATCTCGCAGGCTTCGCGCTCGCCCAGGCGATGAACACCACCTCGGCCTCCGTTCCCCATGAAGTGGACGAGATGGAACTGGCCGAGCTCGCGAAGGCGCCGTCCCGGCTCGTGCGGCCGCCCCGCGTCGCCGCCGCGGCAGCCGCGCTCGAATGCCGGCGGATTTCCATCACCCATTTGCGTGGGCTCGATGGCGCGCCCTCCTCGAACTACATGGTAGTGGGCCAGGTCGTCGCCGTGCATATCGACCCGGCCTTCCTCAAAAACGGGCGCTTCGATACCGCTGCCGCGGCACCCTTGGGTCGCTGCGGCTATCGTGGCGACTACGCCACCGCCGACCGGATTTTCGAAATGATCCGCCCCACCTGAGGGAAACGGGTCGGGGCGTGCCGTGGCACGCCCCAGCACCTCATTTCATCTGGATGAGGATCACGTCTCCCCCCAGGCTGAGCATGAGGCCGGTGCGCTTCGCGGCGAGATGCAGGACGACGCCGGCATCGTTCTTCAGCCAGAGGTCGCCGTGGCTTTCTGTGCCGAAGGCATAGCCCATGCGGCCCTGCACGTAGGAGCCCGGGAACTGCGCCACGGACTTCAGGTTGTAGACCTCGCCCGTCGCGTCGATTGTGGAAGCGCCGATGCCGCCCACGCCGAGACCGCCGATGACGAAGGGATAGGTGCGGCCCTGATAGGTGAGGGTGCCATCGCCGCCATTGCCGCTGCCGATGAAGGCGGCCTGCACCTGGTGCATGACGATGGTACCATCCGGTATCTTACCTGCGGCGGCATTTTGCGCGCCGTTGTTCCCAGCGCAGCCGGCGAGAAGTGCCAGTGCGGGGAGCAGGGCCAGGAGGCCAAGACGCCGCCGCTGCGGCGTCGGGCCACAAGTCTCAGGATGACGTTTGACGAAGGGTCTGGTCATGCTCTCTCTTCCATCATCGAAACGGGGATGGCCGCACGCCGTTGTCATCGAACAACGCCACCGACTTGCGGCTTGACGCCCTCGCCGAAACGCTATCAGGTCGTGACGAATGTGAAAACAGGCGGCAGGACCGTCAACCAGGGATTCAGCATGTGAGGTTCGGGCGTCTTCCCTGATGGCATTCTCATCTCTCGTCGAGGATGCCCCGTCCGATACGACGACGGAACCGCATCCCCTCATCTGCCGTCACTGCGGATTGCTGCAGCGCGTACCGGCAATGACGCCGCCGGCGGTGGTTCTCTGCGCGCGCTGTGGTGTGACGCTCAGGCGGGTGCAGCACGATTCTCTCGGCCGCTGCCTGGCCATGACGCTGACGGCGCTTCTCTGCTTCGCCATCGCCTGCTCCATGCCGCTGATGCGGGTGAGCACATCGGGCATCTCGCTCGGCGCCGACCTCTTCAGCGGGCCGGAAAGGCTGACCCAACAAGGCATCTGGGAACTCGCCCTGGTCGTGATCTTCACAACGGTCGGCGCACCCTTTCTGAAACTCCTCGGTACCGCCTATGTTCTCATTGGGTTGCGCTTGCCGCGGCCGCCGCGCCACCTGCCTCGCGTCTTCGGCCTGGTGGAGCGCCTGCGCGCCTGGGCGATGGTGGAAGTCTATCTGCTCGGCGTTTTTGTTGCCTACGTCAAACTTGTCGACATGGTGCACATCGACGTAGGCTATGCCGTTTTTGCTCTGGTCGGGCTGATGATCGCCATGGTGGCGGCGGACGCGACGCTCGACCGGCAGGCAGTCTGGGAGGAGATGGAACGGCGCGGCATCACGCAACATCCCCCGGCCCCCACGGCGGCCGGCACGACGATGCAGGCAGGCCGCCGGCGGACGTTCCTCGCCTGCGAGACCTGCGAGAAAGTCGCCGTCGCCGAAGGTGCAGGGCCGCATGAATGCCGGCGCTGCGGCAGCCTGCTCCATGATCGCAAGCCGCGCGGCATCGCGCGTTGCTGGGCGCTTCTGATCGCCGCTGCCGTGCTCTACATTCCCGCCAATGTCTATCCGGTGCTGACCGTCGTGCAGATGGGATCGGGCATGCCGAGCACGATCCTGGGCGGGGTGGAGGAGCTGGTCGCGGCAAAAATGTATCCGCTCGCCGCCATTGTCTTCATCGCCAGCATCATGGTGCCGATGCTGAAGTTGCTCGGCCTCGCCATCCTGCTTGTGATGACGCAGTTCAGCCGTGATGAGCGGCTGGTCGATCGCGTGCGGCTCTATCGCATCATCGCTGTTATCGGCCGCTGGTCGATGATCGACATTTTCATGGAATCCATTCTTGTGGCGCTGGTCCAGTTCGGCGCCATCGTGACGATCGAGCCGGGTGTCGGCGCGGTCGCCTTCGCGGGGGTCGTGATCCTCACGATCTTCGCAGCGGAAGCCTTCGATCCCCGGGTGATGTGGGATGCAGCCAGCGCCGGCAGGAGCCAATGAGCGAAGCCCCCATGGAAACAGCCGCCGTTAGAACGCGAGGGCGGCGCCGCATCTCCCTCATCTGGGCGATCCCCGCCATCAGCCTCGCCGTCGGCGGTTGGCTGGTCTGGGACACCTATGCGAAGCGCGGCCCCAAGGTCACCATCACTTTCGACCAGGGCGATGGGCTGACGGCGGGGCAATCCGTCGTCAAGCACCGGGATGTGACGCTCGGCACCGTGACCGCGGTGAAGCTCACCCCGGACATGAACCATGTGAACGTGACGGTGCAGATGACGCGGGATGCGACGCCGCTGATCTCGGACCAAACCAAATTCTGGATCGTGCGGCCGCGCTTCTTCGCGGGCAGTTTTTCCGGTCTCGGCACGCTGCTCTCGGGTCCCTATATCGATCTTCTGCCGGGTGCCGCGCGCGGCAAGTCCGCGACCCATTTCGTCGGCCTCGAAGACCCGCCCGTGCTGCAATCCGCAATCCCCGGCCGCACCTTTCTTCTGCAGGCCAAGCGCATCGGCTCCGTCTCGCTGGGCGCGCCGGTGTTCTTCCGGGATCTCCAGGTCGGCCAGATTCTTGGCTGGGACATCGGGGACATGGCGCGGGAGGTGACGATTCATGCCTTCGTCCGCGCGCCGTATGACGCCTACGTCCAAGACGACAGCCAGTTCTGGAATGCCTCCGGGCTTTCCATCAATCTCGGTGCGGAGGGGGTGCAGGTTCAGGTGCAGTCGCTCAATGCGCTGCTGCTCGGCGGGGTTGCCTTCTCGACGCCCGACGAATCGACGCAGAACGCCGAGAGCGCTCCCAACCATGAATTTCCGCTCTATCTCAGTCAGGATGACGCCAAGCAGGCGGTTTATGACCGCAAGGTCAATTTCGTCTCCTATTTCACCGGATCTGTCGCGGGGCTTGGACCCGGTTCGCCCGTCACCCTGCACGGGCTCAAAATCGGCGAGGTCACTGGCGTCGACATGGTCTACGATGCCAAATCACACCAGATCCTGGCGCCGGTGCATTTCGAGATTCAGCCCCAGCGCATCAAGAACATCAACCAGGAGGTGGTGGCCGCCGGCCCGCTCACCAATCTGCGCATCCTCGTCGCTCGCGGCGCCCGCGCCCAGATCCAGAAGGCTAATCTGCTCACCGGGCAGAGCGAGATCGCGATTGTCGACGTGCCCGACGCGCCCAAGGCCGACGTGACGGTCCAGGGCACGGATATCGTTTTCCCGACCGCGCCGGGCGCCTTCGATTCGATCAGTTCTTCAGTCACCAGCCTGCTCAACAAGATCAACGCCATGCCGTTCGACCAGATGTCCGCGAGCCTGACATCGATGCTCGACGGGCTGAACAAGATCACGAACGGGCCTGAGACCAAGCAGGCAGTGAGTGCGCTGTCGAAAACGCTGGTTCAGTCGGAAACGCTCGTCAAGCAGCTCAATACGGATGTCGGGCCGGCTCTCAAAAGCCTGCCGCAGTTGACGAAGCAGTTGAAGACCGCCGTCGGCAGCCTCAACACCGTGCTGGTGTCCGCCAATACGGGCTATGGCGCGGACAGCCATTTCAGCCGCCAGCTTGATCGCTTGATGGCGCAATTCAATGACATGGCTCAGTCCTTCCGGACGCTGGCCGATTTGCTCGCGAGCCATCCGGAAGCGTTGCTCCGCGGCCGCACGAACACGGGAATGGAGAAATGATGCCGACGCGCCGACAGTTTTCTCTCAGTCTCCTGGTCCTCGCAGCTCTTCCGGCGGGGTGCGGCTCGCCCAATCCCGACCTCCTCACGCTTGACGCCGTGCCGGGCGTGGTGCGGCCTGGCGGACCGCACACCGTGCTGCTGCAGGATATCGCGGTCGCCCCCTATCTCGATCGCAAGGCGATCGTCCGTTCCTCGGAGGGTTATCACATCGAGGTCGCGACCAACGACTGGTGGGGCGAACCCTTTACCGCCATGCTCGGGCGCGTGCTGTCGGCCGAAATCGAGCAGCGCCTGCCCGCCACAACCGTGTTCACGGAGGCGAGCGCCGTCGATGTCCGCCCGAATGCAACCGTCGCGATCAACATCACGCGCTTCGACGAGGCCGTGAACGGCAGCGTCGTGTTAGTGGCGCAGATGGGGGTCAGCTTCGCGCACAAGCCGCGCGCGACGGTGACGGAGGGGATTCGCTTCGTCGTCCCCGTGACAGGCAAGGGTGTAACGGCGCAGGCCGCGTCTATGAGCGTCGCTCTGGGCCGCCTCTCCGACCGTGTCGCTGAGGCGCTTGCCCGCTAGGCGCCCCCGGCTGGGTGCCCCCAAGCGGGGGGGAGACCGTCGGCTCAGGCGGCGGCAAGCCAGTCCCGGCTTTCGCGGAGAAAGGTCTCCTGCATCGCCAAATAGTCCGGCCCTTTCACGGGGGTGAAAGGGTTGGGGCCTGTCGCCGTGCATTCGACGATAATGGGACCGGCATAGGCCGCCGCATCCAAGGCCGCGATGATCGCCGGAAAGTCGGTATGGCCCCGGCCAATCGCCTCGCGGTTCGAATCAGCGACATGAAAAAGACCCAGCTTCGACCCCACCTGCAGGATGGCGGCTGGCAGGTCACGTTCCTCGATATTCATGTGATAGGCGTCCAGCAGCACGGTCATGGCCTTCGCGCCGGCCTCTTGCAGCAGGGCCAGCGCCTGGGCGCCGGTGTTGATCTGATGCGATTCGTAGCGGTTGAGCACTTCATAGACCATCGGCACACCCGCCGCTGTCGCGTGGGCGTCCACCGCCCGCACGGAATCCACCAGATGGCGATCCTCTTCCTCCTGGCTTGCGATTGGCTTGATGCGGGTGACGAGGCCGTGGAAGGAGACGACGGGGGCGCCGCCCGCCACCTCCCGCGCCTCGGCCGCGAAGTCGATCAGGCGGCGGTAATAATCGACCGCCGCCGCTCTCACGGCCTGATCGGGATGGGAAGGGTCGCAATCCGCGGGCGTGAGAGAGAGGATGGAAAGGCCGTGATCGGCGAGCAGCCGCGCGGTGTCACCCGCGCGGAAGGTTTCGAGATCGCCGTGCAGTTCCACGCCGTCATAGCCGAGGGCCGCAAGGGATGCTGCAATCTCGGCCAGCGGTCGCGGCCCGTAGGTCCAGGTGCAGACGCCAAGCTTGCGAGCCATGATCCTCTCCTCAGCCGAGTTTCACGACGCGGCCGGTAGAAAGGCTTTCGAGCGCCGCATCGGCAAGCCGCAGAGCTTCCGCCCCGTCCCGGAAGCTCGTGAGCGGCGTGGTGCGGGCTGCGACGCTCTCCACGAAATGGCCGACTTCGGCGGCATAGGCCTCGGCATAACGCTCGATGAAGAAGGGCAGAACGACATCGCCCTGACCAGTGCCGCTGGCGGAAAATGACTGCACCGTCGTCGCTGTGCGGTTGCCGGCGATCAGCATGCCCTTTTCGCCGAAAACCTCGAGCCTCTGGTCGTAGCCATAGGAGGCGCGGCGGCTGTTATTGATGTGGACGAGGGCGCCGGAGGCGGCCCGCATCGTCACCATCGCGGCGTCGATATCGCCGGCTGCCTTGATCGCGGGGTCGACGAGATTGGCGCCGAAAGCCTGCACTTCCACGATCTCGCCCGCGAAGTAGCGTGCGAGGTCGAAGTCATGGATCGTCATGTCGCGGAACAGACCGCCGGAGACGTTAATATAGGCGATCGGCGGCGGGCCGGGGTCGCGGCTGGTGATGATGACCTGCTCCAGCTTGCCGATCTCGCCCGCCATCATGCGGTCATGCACGGCGCGAAAGGAGGGATCGAAACGGCGGTTGAAGCCGATCATGACGGTCGCGCCGAGATCGCGAATCTCGCCCCAGCACTGCTCGACCTTGGCCATGTCGAGCGCGATCGGCTTCTCGCAAAGGATAGCCTTGCCGGCGCGGGCAGCGCGGGTGATCAGCTCGACATGGGTGTCGGTCGAGGTCGCGATGAGCACGGCATCGACCTCGGGGTCGGCCAATACCTCGTCGATCGAGGCAGCGGCCTTGACGCCGAGCTCGGCGGCCATGGCGTCCGACGCCTTGGTGAAGACATCGAAGACCGAGGTGAGGCGGGCCTGCGGATGCCGGGCGAGGTTGCGGGCATGCATGGTGCCGATGCGGCCGCAGCCGAGGACGGAAAAGCGGATCATGGTGACGTTTCTTTCGTGTTGGGCGTGTCTTCTTGGGACGTAGTCGGTGCCGGACCCTCTAACTCCACGGCGCGGACACCTTCCATCCGGGCCGCGACCGGGGCATCAGGAGCCTGAGGTGGGGTCTTCGGTAAGCCGGCGCCTCCCAGTGCGCTTGGAGCGTCTTTATTTCTTGATGGAATATATGGAAGAAACATTCCATTTGGTCTATCGGTTGTCAACGGGAGATGCAGCTGCATGACGATTGAGGATGGCGGAGGGTCCCATGGCGGGGGGTCGCCGCAGAGCTTTGGCGAGGCTGAGGAGGAGGCGATGACGGCGGCGCCGCAGGAGGGCGCAGTGCCGCGTGATTTCCGCGCGCTGCGGGCGCTCATTCTCGAGAGACGGGACAGTCTGCCCAAGCGGCTGGTGCAGGTCGCGGATTTCGCGGTCCAGCACCCGCAGGAGATCGCCTTCGGTCGCGTCGCCGAACTCGCCAAGCTCGCTCATGTGCAGCCTTCCACCATGATCCGCTTCGCCCAGGCGCTGGGCTATTCAGGCTTTTCCGAGCTGCAACTCGTCTTCCAGTCCCATGCCCGAAATCGCTGGCCTGACTACAACCTGCGCCTCGAGGCGCTGCATGAGGACAATCAGGGTGGCGACGCGCTGAGCCTGCTGGACGGGCTGGTCGAAGCTTCCTGCGCGTCTGCGCGGGACTTTCGGCAGAGTGTCGATGTCGACGCGCTGGAGCAGGCGGTCGAGCGGCTGGCCGCCGCGCACACCATCCATATCGTGGGCGTCCGGCGAGCCTTTCCGGTTGCGGTCTATCTCCTTTATGCGCTGCAGAAGCTTGGCGCGCGCTGCGATCTGGTGGACCAGCTCGGCGGCCTCGGCGCGCGGCAGACCGATCTGATCGAACCTGAGGACGTGTTGCTTGCCGTCAGCTTCACGCCTTACGCGACGGAGACGCTGGCGACGGCGCGCGCGGCCTTCCAGCGCGGCGTTCCCGTGGTCGGCATTACCGATTCGCCCTTTTCGCCGCTGGTCCAGGTCTCCTCCGTCTGGTTGGAGGTGGCTGAGGCCGATTATGGCGGTTTCCGGTCGCTTTCGGCCTCCTTCGCCCTGGCCACGACGCTTGCCATCGCGCTGGTCAGCAAGCGTTCGGGCGATCTGCCGCCAATTCGGCGGGATGAGAAAAAGGAAAATTCGGACCGGATTGACGAGGATTTGGAATAGTGGTTTTATTTTTCCAGAAGCAAAGGCGGCGTGAAGCCGCTGTTCCAGGAAACGCCTAACCCTTCCGCGCCGCTGCCATGGCCGGTTGGACCGATCCGCCAGAAAGGGATTCCCCATGGCCGCTCCCACGCTCGACCTCATCACGATCGGCCGCTGCTCCCTGGATCTCTACGGGCAGCAGATCGGCGGGCGTCTCGAGGATATGGGCTCCTTCAGCAAAGCGATCGGCGGCTGCCCCGCCAATATCGCGGTCGGCACCGCGCGTCTCGGCCTGCGCTCTGCCCTGCTGACCCGGGTCGGGGATGAGCAGGTCGGCCGCTTCATCCTCGAGCAATTGGCGCGCGAAGGAGTGGAGACGCGCGGCGTCACCGTCGATCCCAAGCGGCTCACCGCCCTCGTCCTGCTCGGCGTGCGCGACAGCAGTACCTTTCCGCTTATCTTCTATCGCGACAACTGCGCGGACATGGCGCTGTGCGAGGCGGATGTGGACGAGGGGTTCGTCGCCTCGGCCGGCGCTGTCGTTGTCACCGGCACCCATTTCGCGCGCGAGGATACGGCGGCCGCGCAGTTCAAGGCGATGCGCATCGCGAAGCAGCATGGCAGGCGGGTCATCTTCGATGTCGATTATCGCCCCAACCTCTGGGGGCTGGCGGGCCACGATGCGGGCGAGAGCCGCTATATCCGCTCTGATGCGGTGACTGCGCATCTGGCGCCCGTGCTGCCGCTTTGCGACCTCATCGTCGGCACCGAGGAAGAGCTGCATGTGGCCGGCGGGTCCGAGGATACGCTGGAGGCGATCCGCAAGATCCGCGCGGCTTCCGCCGCCGTCATCGTTTGCAAGCGTGGGCCGATGGGTTGCGTGGTCTTCCCTGATGCCATTCCCGATAGTCTGGAGGAGGGCGTGCGCGGTCCGGGCTTCCCCGTGGAGGTCTATAATGTGCTCGGGGCGGGGGACAGTTTCATGTCCGGCTTCCTGCGCGGCTGGCTGCGTGGGGAAACGCTCGAAACCTGCTGTGCCTATGCCAATGCCTGCGGCGCCTTCGCGGTGTCCCGGCTGCTCTGCTCGCCCGAAATCCCGACCTTTCCCGAACTCGAATATTTCCTCGCACACGGCAGCAAGCAGCGGGCGCTGCGTTTCGACGCGGATCTGAACCATATCCATTGGGCGACGACGCGGGCTGCGAGCCCACCCGGCATCATGGCACTCGCCATCGACCATCGCGTGCAACTCGAAACGGTCGCAAGCGAAGTTGGCGCGCCGTTCGAGAAGATTTCGGATTTCAAGGTGCTTGCCGTGCAGGCGGCGGCGCGGGTGGCGGCCGGCCGGCCGGGTTTCGGCATGTTCATCGACGGCCGCTACGGGCGCGAAGCGCTGTTCCGCGCCGCTGATCACAATCTCTGGACCGCGCGGCCGGTGGAGCGCACCGGCTCCCGGCCGCTGGATTTCGAGGCCGGCGGCAGCCTCGGTGCTCATCTTACCGAGTGGCCGATGGCGCAGGTCGTGAAATGCCTCTGCTTCTACCACCCTGACGATCCGGAGGATCTGCGTCTGCGGCAGGAGCGGGAGCTTGCTCGCGTCTATGACGCCTGTCGGATCCAGGGGCGCGATCTTCTGATCGAGATCATCGCTGGCAAGCACGGTTCGCTGATTGACGACACCATTCCCCGGGTCATCCAGCGGATCTACGATCTTGGCATCAAACCCGACTGGTGGAAGCTCGAGCCGCAGAAAAGCGCCGCCGCCTGGAGCCGGATCAATGAGACGATCACGGCGAATGACGTCTATTGCCGCGGCGTGCTGGTGCTGGGTCTGGAGGCGCCGATGGCCGATCTCGCCGAATCCTTCCGGGCCTGCGCCGGTGTCCCGGTGGTGAAGGGCTTCGCGGTGGGCCGCACCATCCATATCGAGCCGGCGCGGGCCTGGCTCTCGGGGCAGATTTCTGACGCCGAGGCGGTGGAGCAGATGGCGAACCGCTTCCAGGAACTGGTCGCGGCATGGGAGAATGGGCGCCGGGTTCGCGCCGCCTGAAGAAAGAAAAACGGGAAACGCTCACGATGCGCACAATTCGCCTCACCATGGCCCAGGCTTTGGTTCGCGCCATGGCAGCCCAGAAGACGGTGGTGGACACGGCGGCGGGGGAAACCCGCACGCTTCCCTTCTTCGGGGGTGTCTGGGGCATTTTCGGCCATGGCAATGTCGCTGCGATGGGCGAGGCGCTTTACGGCGCTCGGGACCAACTGCCGACCTTCCGCGCCCATAACGAGCAGGCCATGGCCCATGCCGCCATCGCCTATACCAAGGCGCTGCGCCGCCGCCGCGTCATGGCCTGCACCACCTCCATCGGCCCCGGTGCCCTGAACATGGTCACGGCCGCTGCCGTCGCCCATGTCAACCGCCTGCCGCTGCTGCTGCTGCCGGGCGATGTCTTCGCGAGCCGCCGACCGGACCCTGTGCTGCAGCAGATCGAGGTTTGGGCGGACGGCACGGTGAGCGCCAATGACGCGTTCCGCCCGGTCTCCCGCTATTTCGACCGCATCACCCGGCCTGAGCAGATCATCCCCGCCTTCGCGCGCGCCATGCAGGTGCTGACTGACCCGGCCGAGTGCGGCCCGGTAACCTTGGGGCTGTGCCAGGACGTGCAGGCCGAGGCCTACGATTTTCCGCTGTCCTTCTTCGAGGAGCGGATCTGGCAGCCGCGCCGGCCGCGCCCGGATGCAGTGGAACTGGCGGCCGCGGTTATGCTGCTGCGGGAGGCGAAGCGCCCCTTCATCCTCTGTGGCGGCGGCACGCTATATGCGGAGGCAGAGCGCGAACTGGCGGCCTTCGCCGAGGCCCATGGCATTCCCGTGGGCGAGACCCAGGCCGGAAAATCGGCGCTGCCGGCAAGCCATCCGATGAATATGGGTGCGGTGGGCGTGACCGGAACGGGAGCAGCGAACGAGATGGCGTCCGGGGCGGACGTCATTCTCGCGGTCGGCACGCGGCTGCAGGATTTCACCACCGGCTCCTGGGCGCTCTTCCAGGGTGAGGGCAGGCGGATCATCGGCCTCAACACCCAGGGTTTTGATGCGGCCAAGCATCACGCCCAGCCGCTGCTGGCGGATGCGCGTGCGGGATTGATGGAACTCGGCGCCGCCCTCGGCGGATGGACGGCGCCTGGCTCATGGACCGCGAAGGCGGCCGGAGTGAAGGCCGCCTGGTTCAACGTGGCGCGCGGCTATACCGACGCGCCCGAGCCCGCCGGCAATGCGCTGCCCTCGGACGCTCAAGTGGTCGGTGCCGTGCAGCGGCAGAGCCGGGTTTCGGACGTGGTGCTCTGTGCCGCCGGCGGATTGCCGGGCGAACTGCACAAGCTGTGGCAGGCGGAGCGCCCCGGCGGCTACCACATGGAATACGGCTTCTCCTGCATGGGCTACGAGATCGCAGGGGGGCTGGGCGTGAAGATGGCGGAACCGGCGCGTGAGGTCATCGTGATGGTGGGGGACGGTTCCTACCTCATGCTCAATTCCGAACTCGCCACCAGTGTTATGCTCGGCCTCAAGCTCACCCTCGTTATCCTCGACAATCGCGGGTTCGGCTGCATCAATCGCCTGCAGCATGCGACTGGCGGGGCGGGCTTCAACAATCTGCTCAAGGACGCGCGGCACGAGGTTCTGCCCGAGGTCGATTTTGCCCTCCATGCCCGCAGCCTCGGCGCGGTTTCGGAGAAGGTTGAAAACCTCGCGGGGCTGATGGATGCCCTGAAGCGCGCCCGCGCCAGCGACCGCAGCTATGCGATCGTCATCGACACGGATCCGCTACCCAGCACCGATGCCGGTGGCCATTGGTGGGATGTGGCGGTTCCGGAGGTCTCGGAACGGGCCGAGGTCCGCGCGGCGCGCGAAGAATACGTGGCCGCGCTCGGCCGCCAGTTCATTGGCAATTGAAGCGAGGCGGGGCGGCCGAACCGCCCCGTATCTTTGAGGAGACGTTCTGGCCATGGCCATCCGCATTGGGGCGAACCCCATCTGCTGGGCGAATGACGACATGCCCGAATTGGGCGGAGAGACGACGCTCGAAACCATCCTGAGCGAGGCGAAGCAGGTAGGCTTCGAGGGGATGGAACTCGGCAAGAAGTTCCCCCGCACGCCGGAGGCGCTGACGGCGGCACTGGCCCCCTACGGCCTCGCCTGCATCTCCGGCTGGTATTCGGCGAAACTGCTGACACGGGACGGCGATGCCGAATTCGCCGCCATGCAGAAGCATCTCGGCCTGCTCAAATCCCAGGGCTCCGAAGTCATGGTTCTGTGCGAGACATCCAACACGGTCCAGGGCGAGATCGAGACGCCGCTCTCCCGCCGGCCGAAGCTCGTGGGCGACGGCTGGAAGACCTTCGGCGCGCGGATGACGCGGCTGGCCGACCTCATGCGAGCCCAGGGCATGCGCCTGGTCTATCATCATCACATGGGCAGCGTGGTGCAGAGCGCGGAGGATATCGACGCCTTCATGGCCCATACCGGGCCGTCCGTGGAACTGCTGCTCGATACCGGCCATGCGGTCTGGGGCGGGGATGATCCGGCCCGCCTTGCCAGCCGCTACCGCGACCGCGTTGGCCATGTGCACACAAAGGACATTCGGTCCGCGGTGCGCGCACAGTCGGAAGCCGAGGACTGGAGTTTCCTGAAAAGCGTGCTGAATGGCATCTATACCGTGCCTGGAGACGGCACGATTGACTTCGTCTCGATCTTCCGCGCACTGCCGGGCTATGCCGGCTGGGTGGTCCTGGAGGCCGAGCAGGATCCGGCGAAAGCCAATCCGCTTCAGTACGCGACCATGGGCTATGCCAATCTGCGAACCTATCTGCGCGAGGGAGGGCTTCTCTGATGGCATCGAAATTGTTGGTTCATCCGAGCGCACCCGACCGCGACGGATTCATCCATCACATCACTCCGGCTTCGGCCGGCTGGAGTTATGTCGGCTTTTCCGTCCTGAAACTGCCGCCCGGCAAGGTCGTCTCGCGCCCCACCGAAGGGAACGAGGTCTGCCTCGTCATCCTCTCGGGCCGCGTGCGCATCGCCGCAGGCGATCAGGATTTCGGCCTGCTCGGGGAGCGGAACTCGGTCTTCGAAGGTCTGCCCTGGTCGGTCTATGTTCCGGCCCATTCCGAGTGGACGCTGGAGGCCGAGGGCGAAGCCGAGGTCGCGGTCTGCAGCTCGCCGGCTGAAGGAAGGCTTCCCGCCCGCATCATCCCGCCCACGGACGTGGGGGAGGAGGTGCGCGGCAAGGGCACCAATACGCGCCACGTTCGCAACATCCTGCCCGACACTGCGACCGCGGAATCCCTGCTGGTCGTGGAAGTGGTGACGCCGGGGGGCAACTGGTCTAGCTATCCGCCCCACAAGCACGATGTGAACGACCCGCCGCGTGAGACCTATTTGGAAGAGACCTATTACCACCGCCTCAAGCGTGGCTCCGGCTTTGCCCTGCAGCGTGTCTATACCGACGACCGCTCGCTCGACGAAACCATGGCCATCGGCGACGGAGATGTGGTCTTGGTTCCCCGAGGCTACCACCCGGTTGGGGCGCCGCATGGGTTTGATCTCTTCTACCTCAATGTGATGGCGGGACCGGTGCGCGAATGGCGCTTCACCATGTCCCCAGATCACGCCTTTCTCACCTGGTAACGGCCCGGACCTCGGACCTGGAGACGATGATGGACATTGTTCAGCACTATATCGGAGGGGAACTGACCTCCGGCACCTCGACCCGCACCGCCAATGTCTATCAGCCGGCCGATGGCTCGGTCGCCCGTCAGGTCGTGCTGGGTACGCCCAAGGACGTCGACACCGCCGTGAAGGCGGCCGAGGCGGCCTGGCCGAAATGGGCGGCGATGCCGCCGCTCGCGCGTGCGCGCGTCATGTTCCGCTTCCGCGACCTGATCGAGCAGAAGGCGAAGGACCTCGCCGCCATCATCACCTCCGAGCATGGCAAGGTGCTGTCGGATGCGCTGGGGGAGGTCACCCGCGGCATGGAGGTCATCGAATTCGCGACCGGCGTGCCGGAACTGCTGAAGGGCGATTTCACCGAGCAGGTAGGCCGCGATATCGACGCCTATTCCATGCGCCAGCCGCTGGGCGTTTGCGCCGGGATTACGCCCTTCAACTTCCCGGCCATGGTGCCGCTCTGGATGCTGCCGACCGCGCTTGCCTGCGGCAACTGCTTTATCCTCAAGCCTTCCGAACGCGACCCTTCGGCCTCGCTCTTCATCGCCGATCTGCTCAAGCAGGCCGGCCTGCCGGATGGCGTCTTCGGCGTCGTCCATGGTGACAAGGAAGTGGTGGACGCGATCCTGGAGCATCCCGGCATCCATGCCGTGAGCTTTGTGGGGTCCACGCCCATCGCCGAATATATCTACAATACGGGGATCAAGCACGGTAAGCGCGTGCAGGCGCTGGGCGGCGCCAAGAACCATGCCATCGTCATGCCGGATTGCGACCTGGACAAGACGGCGGACGCGTTGATGGGCGCGGCCTACGGCTCTGCCGGCGAGCGCTGCATGGCGATTTCGGTCGCGGTTGCCGTGGGCGGCATCGGCGACAAGCTGATCGAGACCCTGGCCCCGCGGGTGCGTGCGCTGAAGATCGGGCCGGGCACGGACAATACCAACGAGATGGGTCCGCTGGTGACCAAGACGCATCTTGAGAAGGTCACCGGCTATATCGATGCCGGCGTCGCGGAAGGGGCCAAACTCGTTGTCGACGGTCGTGGGCTCAAGCTCCAGGGCTATGAGAACGGGAATTTCATCGGCGGCACGCTGTTTGATGAGGTGAAGCCCGACATGAAGATCTATCGTGAAGAGATCTTCGGGCCAGTGCTGGCGGTGGTTCGCGCGGATGACTTCGAAACCGCGATTGACCTTGTCAACAAACACGAATTCGGCAACGGCACCGCGATCTTCACGCGCGACGGCGATTCCGCACGCAACTTCGCACATCGTGTGCAGGCGGGCATGATCGGTATCAACGTGCCGATCCCGGTGCCGATGGCCTTCCACAGCTTCGGCGGCTGGAAGCGCTCGCTCTTCGGCGACCACCACATGCATGGGCCGGAGGGCATTCGCTTCTTCACCCGCTATAAGGCGGTGACCTCGCGCTGGCCGACGGGCATCCGTGCGGGCGCTGACTTCATCATGCCGACGCTGGGCTGACCTCCGCCCGATTTCCGTCTCCGGCGGCCCCGCACGCGGCCGGAGACTTTTCATTTGACGCAGCGCAACCAGTTTGGAGTCCTGTGATTTTGGGCTAGTGGCTTGACTCTGATGCCGTGCCTGTCTCACCTCATGTGAGAGTAATAATCAGCGTAATACGGCTGAGGGGGAAATAAATGAGCGATTCAGCTGCAAATGTGCAGGATGAAGCCGCGACGGAGAGCAAGACAGCGCGTGGTGGCGCGGTGGCGCTCGAAATGAGCGGCATCAGCAAGACTTTCGGAATGGTGTCCGCCCTGCGGGACGTCTCGCTCACTGCCTATTCCGGCGAAATCCACGCCCTGATGGGCGAGAACGGCGCTGGCAAATCCACCCTCATGAAGATTCTCTCCGGGGCCTATCACGCCGATCCGGGCGGTGAGATCCGCATCGACGGCAAGAAGCTTGAAATCGGTGATCCGCTCGCCGGCCGCCGCAGCGGCATCGCCGTCATCTATCAGGAACTGGCGCTGGCACCGAACCTGACGGTTGCTGAGAACATGTTCCTGGGGGAGGAGATGCGCCGTCACGGCATGATCGACCGCGCGGCCATGAATGCGGCCGCTCAGCCCTATTTGGAACGGCTGGCCGCGCCCTTCGGCCCGGCCGACAAGGTCGCGAGCCTCTCCATCGCCGAGCGTCAGCTGGTCGAGATCGCCCGCGCGCTCGCGGGTCATCCCCATATCCTGGTGATGGATGAACCAACGACCGCACTCTCCGCGCGCGAAGCTGACAAGCTCTTCACCATCATCCGTACACTGCGCAACGAAGGCATCGCCATCATCTACATCAGCCACCGCATGGCCGAGGTCTACGAGCTTTCGGACCGGGTGAGCGTGCTGCGGGACGGTGCAATGGTCGGCACCTTGATGCGCGCCGAGCTTAACCCGCAAACCCTGGTCCGCATGATGGTCGGGCGCGAATCCTCCTCCTTCTACAAGAAGGAACATCGTGCGCCGGCCGAAGGCCGCAAGATCGCGCTTGAAGTCCGCAACATGGATGACGGAGATCGCGTGCACGATTGTTCCTTCCAGGTTGCGGAAGGGGAAGTTCTGGGCATTGCGGGGCTGGTGGGTTCCGGCCGGACAGAGTTGGCCCGCCTTGTTTATGGCGCCGATCCGAAGACGCATGGCCAGGTTATCGTGGCCGGTCAGGAGCGGCATATCACCAGCCCGCAGGAGGCGATTGCTGCCGGCATCGTCTATCTCACCGAAGATCGCAAGGTCCTCGGTCTGTTTCTCGACATGAGCATCAGCGGCAATGTCAACATCAACGTCATCGAGCAGGACGCCAAGGCCGGCGGCGTGCTCAATCTCGGCGCCGCGCGCCGTCGGGCGGCGGAGGCGATCAAGAAGCTCGCCGTACGGGCGCCGAATGCCGATATCAATGTCGGCGTCCTCTCGGGCGGCAATCAACAAAAGGTATTACTCTCGCGCCTGCTTGAAACAAATCCACGGGTGCTGATCCTGGATGAGCCGACCCGCGGCGTGGACATCGGCGCCAAGTCCGAGATCTATCGCATCATCGACCAGTTGGCCCGCACGGGAGCCGCCATCGTTGTGATCTCCAGCGAATTGCCCGAGGTCATCGGCGTATCGGACCGTGTCGTCGTGATGCGGGACGGGCATCTGGTGGGCGAGGTCACGAGCCACCCGGACAGGCCCATTACCCAGGAGGCGATCATGGAACTGGTGACGGACATATCAGCTGCCGAAGCGGCCTGACCGCTACGTTTGGTTCCTTTTGAAAAGCTATTCAGGCTATATCGTGTTGAAAGTTACGATGTATGCCCGGATTGGGTAGAAAAGTTCTAAAGTGCGGCTTGCGTCCGTCGCTTTCGTCGGGCTACCGCTTTTGACACGAAACGATAAAAACTGTGAGGACGTTCCATGGCTGAGGTTGCGAGTGGGCCGGGTGCGACGACCAAGGCGTCGCTGTCGCATCAGCAACGTGTGCGGGCCCTGCTCCAATATGCAGGCATGCTGCCGGTGCTCATTCTTCTCTGCATCGGTTTCGGGCTGGAGAACGAGCGCTTCTTCAGCCTGACCAATGCCTCGATCGTCCTGCAGCAGGCGGCGATCAATACGGTTCTGGCTGCAGGCATGACCTTCGTCATCCTGACTGCGGGTATCGACCTCTCGGTGGGCTCGATCCTCGCGGCCTCGGCCATGGGTGCCCTGATCTTCTCGCTGGTGCCGGGCTTCGGCATGCTGGGCGTGGTGGCGGGCCTACTCATCGGCCTTGGCTTCGGCCTGATCAACGGATTCCTGATTTCCGTCATCCGCTTGCCACCCTTCATCGTGACCCTCGGCTCGCTCACCGCCGTGCGCGGCATCGCGCGCCTGCTCGGCGCAGATCGCACCATCTTCAATCCCAACCTGCCCTTCGCTTTCATCGGCAATGCGACGCTCTTCGGCGTCTCCTGGCTCGTTATCATCGCGATGGTCGTGGTGTTGGTCTCGTGGTTCATTCTCAGGCGGACGGTGCTCGGCACGCGCATTTACGCGGTCGGCGGCAATCCAGACGCCGCGCGGCTGACCGGCATCAAGGTCGGGCGCATCCTGATGTTCGTTTATGCGACATCGGGTTTTCTCGCCGGCCTTGGGGGCGTCATGTCCGCCGCCCGGCTTTACGCCGCGAACGGGTTGCAGCTCGGCCAAAGCTACGAACTCGATGCGATTGCCGCGGTCATTCTCGGCGGCACTAGCTTCACGGGCGGCATCGGCTCCATCTGGGGCACGCTGATCGGCGCGCTGATCATCGCAATCCTCACCAACGGTCTCGTTCTTTCGGGCGTGTCCGATATTTGGCAATTCATCGTTAAAGGTCTGGTGATCATCGGTGCCGTCGCGCTCGACCGCTATCGCCTCGACCACAAGGGTCGCACCTGAAAGGCTGCGCCTTCTGCTGAGGTTTCGCATGCGCGGGCCCGGGGTCCGCGCATGAGGAGAGGTGGCGAGTGCCACTGGCTTCCCAATATTCAAAACGAGGAACGACAATGAAGTTTGCACGTAACGGAGTGTCGGCGGTGGCGCTCGGCGCTGTCCTGGTCGCCGGCCTTTCTTCCGCCGCCATGGCGAAGGACGTCACCATGGTGGGCATCACCGTGGGCTCGCTCGGCAACCCCTATTTCGCCGCGACCGACAAGGGCATCATCGCCAAGGCCAAGGAGATCACCCCGGGTGCCAAGATCACCGCGGTCTCCTCCGACTACGATCTCAACAAGCAGTTCACGCAGATCGACAATTTCATCGCGGCTGGCGCGCAGGTCATCATGGTCAATGCGGCCGACCCGGTGGCGATCGCCCCGGCGCTGATGAAGGCGCATAACGCGGGTATCGCCATCGGCGCCTTCGACGTCGCGGCGACGGGCGCGGATGTGACGGTGATGACCGACAACGTTCAGGCCGGTCAGGAATCCTGCCAGTACATCGTCGATCATCTGCCGAACAAGACCGGCAACGTCGTCATCGTCAACGGCCCGCAGGTGTCTTCCGTCATCGACCGCGTCAATGGCTGCGAGAAGGTGCTGAAGGCCAATCCGGGCATCAAGATCCTGTCCGACAACCAGAACGCCATGGGTTCGCGCGATGGCGGCTTCGCCGTGGGGCAAAGCCTGCTGACCCGCTATTCGAAGATCGACGCTGTTTTCGCGATCAACGACCCGACGGCGATCGGTTTCGAACTGGCGGCCAAGCAGCAGAACCGCAAGGAGTTCTTCATCACCTCGGTGGACGGCGCGCCCGATATCGTGCCGGAAATCAAGAACAAGGACGGTCTGATCAAGGCCTCTGCGGCGCAGGACCCCTACGGCATGGCGGCCAAGGCCTATGCCTATGCGGTGGATATCGTCAACGGCAAGGCGCCCCCCTCCAAAGTGGTGCTGCTGCCGCCGACCCTGATCACCATCGACAATGTCAACAGCTATGGGGGCTGGGACCCGACCCAGGCGACGAAGTAATCTCGCCGGATGCGATGCCCCGGGGATGCTTCCCCGGGGTGTTCGCGCGCCCAAACCCCGGGCTAGCCATCTGAGGCCAGGTTCAGGCCTAGCCGAAGTGATAATTGACTTTGCCCACTAACCGACCGCCAAATGCATGGAGAACAAAAAACCGCAGTTTTTAGCGGCCTTTTGAAGAGGAACCGCCGTGGACGAGGAAGACCTCGCCATCCAGAAAAGGCAATTGGCCGACGCGAAGCTCGGGCGATTGATAACGCCAATCGCCATGATCGCCTTCCTGGCTCTCATGATTTGGATTGCGCTCCATTACCACGGTATTAGTGGGTAGCCTTCCCACGCCAGGTGCCGGCTCTTAAAGCCGCACCCAGCGCTCCTCGCGCCCCGAAAGCAGAGCGGCGTCGATCACCCGCTGCACTTCATAGGCTTCGCGGAAATCGGCGAAGGGTTTCGGGCCGCCCGCGAGGGCCGCAAGAAAATTCCGAATCTCGATGACCTTGAGATCGTTGAAGCCGATCTGATGGCCGCCGGCGATGCAGAACGCGCCATAGGGCGGATGTTCCGGGCCGGCCAGGATGGTCCGGAAGCCGTTGCGGCTCCGATCCGGCTCCACCTTGTAGTAGCGGAGTTCGTTGAACCGCTCCTGACTGAAGACGAGTGCGCCCTTTTCGCCGATGACCTCGAATTCCAGCTGCATCTGTCGCCCGGAAGACAGCCAGCTGGTCTCGATCGTGCCCCGGCAGCCCCGGGCGAAACGCACCAGCAGCCTTGCCTGGTCATCGACCGCGACGGCGCGGCGCGCGTCTGGCTGGCCGGGCAGGGGCCTTTCGCCGATGACCGTCTCGACGTCGGCGGCAAGTGCCGCGATGGGGCCAAGGAGGAATCGCGCGATGCCGATGATGTGGCTGCCGATGTCGGCAATGGCGCCGGCGCCGCCTGCAGGGTCCAGCCGCCAAGTCCAGGGCGTGCGGCGGTCGATCATGAAATCCTCCGCATGGATGCCGCGAAACCCCCAGATCTGTCCGAGTTCCCCGGCCTCGATCATCTCCCGCGCCAAAGCGAGGATGGGATTGCAGATGTAGTTGAAGCCCACTTGCGTCACGACGCCGGCGCGTTCCGCGGCCTGGACCATGGCGAAGGCGTCCTCCGCCGTGGGGGCGAGCGGCTTCTCGCAATAGACCGGCTTGCCAAGCGCCAGGGCGGCGAGCGCGATCGGTGCATGCAGCTTGTTCGGCGCCGTGATGTCCACCACATCGACTGCCGGATCGGCAACCAGCGCCTGCCAGTCTCCCGTGGCGCGGGCAAAGCCGAAACGGGAGGCGGCCGTTTCGGCGGCCTCTTGGCTGATATCGGCGAGCAGTTCGAGGCTAGGTTCTAGGGGCAGGTCGAAGACACCGCCGACGGCGCGAAAGCCCAGTGCATGGGTGCGGCCCATGAAGCCGGAACCCACGAGGCCGATACGAAGTTTTTGTTTCATATTTTTGGTGTCCTGGAACGTCTGATCGATATTGCCACGTCCCGGGCCGCCGGTCATGTGCATTTGGGAAATGCCTCCACCCATGGCAAAGGTGACTTTCTTCAGTAGGAGACTCTGCCGTGGCTGGCCCGATCCCGATTAAGAGCGCCTGGAATTTCTGCAGCGACAATGTGGCGCCCATTGCGCCTGAAATCATGGCGGCAGTCGCTGCCGCCAACGAAGGCAACGTCTCCTCCTATGGCGGCGATACCTGGACCGACCGCCTGACAGACCGTTTGGCGGTCATCTTTGAGACCGATCTCGTGGTCTTCCCGGTGGCGACCGGCACCGCCGCGAATGCCCTCGCGCTGAGCACGCTGGTGCCGCCTTACGGCAGCGTGCTCTGCGCCGAAGAGGCGCATATCAACACCGACGAATGCGGTGCGCCCGAATTCTTCACGGGCGGCGCCAAGCTCGTGGGGCTGCCAACCGAGGACGGGCGGCTCACGGTTGAGCAACTCGAGGGCCCGGTGAACCATGCGCGGGCGATGGGTGTGCATTACATGCAGCCCCATGCCGTCAGCATCACCCAGTCCACGGAATGGGGTGCTGTCTATGGGCTGGAGGAACTGCGCGACCTCGGTGCCGCGACGAGAAGCCAGGGCATCGCGCTCCACATGGATGGCGCCCGCTTCGCCAATGCCCTCGTCCATCTCGGCTGCTCGCCGGCGGAGATGACCTGGCGGGCCGGCGTGACCGCGCTCTCCTTCGGCGCCACCAAAAATGGGGCCATGGCGGCTGAAGCCGTGATCTTCTTCGACCGCGCCCGCGCGCGCGGCTTTGCTGAGCGGCGCAAGCGGGCAGCCCATCTCTGGTCCAAGCAGCGCTTCATGAGCGCCCAGCTGCTCGCCTATCTGGAAGACGATCTCTGGCTGCGCCATGCGCGCCACGCCAATGCGCAAGCCGCGCGGCTTTCGGAAGGGCTCGGCGCTGTACCCGGCGTCTCCATGCTGCATGCCGTGCAGGCGAACGAACTCTTCGTGGTCATGCCGGAAGGGGTTGTGACAGCGCTGGAGGCGGAGGGCTTCGGCTTCTACCGCTGGACAGGCCGGGTCGGCGGTGAGCAGGCGGTGATCCGTCTCGTCACCTCCTATGCAACCGAGCGACAGGCGGTGGAGGACTTCATTGCCGCTGCGGCGCGCTTCGGCAATCGCTGAGGGCCTGATCGGTTTGGATGAAGCGCGATGGCGGTTCGTCCAAACCGTGAATCAGGTCCTTTTCTAGCTTCGACGGTTATTTCACCGCACCCATGGTGAGGCCCCGGGCGATGTATTTGTGGACAATGATGCCGCCGATGATCACAGGCGCGCAGACCATGGTGGACGTCGCCATCACCTGCGGCCAGGGGATGACATAGCCGCCGAGATAGTTCAGCACGACGGTCGGTGCCGTGCGGGCATCGGGCGAGGGCGTCAGGATGAAGGCATAGAGCATGTCGTTCCAGGCAAAGATGCCTGAGAGGATGGCGGCGACCGCGATGCCGGGCTTGACCAGCGGCAGGGAGATTTTGAGGAAGATCTTCACCCGGCTCAGCCCGTCGAGCTGGGCCGCCTCCTCCAGCGCCACCGGCACCGCGCTGAACTGGTCCACCAGCAGCCAGACGACCAGCGGCACGATGAAGACCTGGTAGACCAGGATCAGCACCACGGGGTTGTTGATCAGGCCGAGCCAGGAGGCGGTGAGGTAGAAGGGGATGAGCACCACCACCGGCACCAGCATCCAGTTCGTGACGTACCAGAACCAGACGTCGCGCCGGCCGCGGAATCGGTAGCGCGCAATGCCATAGGCGGCGGGGGCGCCCACCAGCAAGCCGAGCGCCACGGCCGAGACCGTCACCAGTACCGAATTGAGCAGATTGCCCAGCACCTCAGTGTTCTCGATCGCATCCGCATAGGCCGCGAGGGTCGGCGCGAAGAACCATTTCGGCGGCATGGAGAAGAGGTCGTTCTCCGTCTTCAGCGAGGCCGTGACCATCCAGTAGAGCGGAAAGAGGATGAGGAGCAGCGTGACGACGAGACCGACCGCTTGCAGCAGGCGGAGCAGCGGCGCGCGCAGATCGGACATCAGTCCATCTCCCGGTAGAAGACGCGGATATAGATGCGGGCCAGCAGGATCGACAGCACCAGCATGAGGATCGATTCCGCGGCGGCCAGACCCACGTCGAAACCACGGAAGGCCATGCGCTCGATCTGCATGACCGCCGTTTCCGTGGCGGTCCCCGGGCCTCCTTTCTCGATCGTATAGATCATGTCGAATTCCTTGATCGTGAAGGCGGTCTGGAAGACGAGGGCCGCGGTGATGCCGGGCCACATGAAGGGCAGCTGAATGGAGCGGAAGCGCGGCCACCAGCGCTCGGTTTCGAGTACGGCTGCCTCGTCGATGTCCTGCGGCACGGTGGAGAGAGCGGCCGAAAGGACAAGGGCGACGAAGGGTGTCCATTCCCAGATCTGGACAATGAGCACGGTCGTATAGGCCGAGAGTGGCCGGCCCAGCCAGTCAAGCGCGGGAATGCCGATATAACCCAGCAGGTGATTGATGATGCCGAGCTGCTGGTTGAACATGAGCTGAGTGAGCAGGCCGACGACGGACGGCGTGATGGCGATCGGGATGACCAGGCAAATTTGCAGCAGGCGCCGCAGAACCAGGAAATTCTGAGAGTCGAGCGCGAGCGCGATCATCATCCCGAGCGCGAGTTCGATCGGCAGCGTGATGACGATCAGCACCAGGGTGCGCAGCACTGAATGGCCGAAATCGCTGGAGGTGAAGGCGTGGGCATAGTTTTGCAGGCCGCCGAAGCTCGGCGGCCCCATGCCCATCACCCAGGACTGAAGCGAGGCGACCAGCGTGTAGATGACGGGATAGAGGCCGATCGCCAGCAACAGGATGACGGAAGGAAGGATGAAGAACCAAGGCTCCATCTTCTCACGCCAGCTGGGGGGAGCAACAGCCATGGGCGGCGCGCGGTCTTGCACTCTGTCACTCATCCTGAAACTCCGCGCGCCGTCTTGGATCGGGTCGTCGGTATCCGTTGACCGTCCTTACTTATATTGCGCCATCGCCGCTTCGGGGTTGTTGATCTTGCCCCAGCAATTCGAGGATTTCATGTAGCCGGTGAGATCCTTCTCCATGCTGTCGAGACCGGCCTGCACCGCGACCTGGCCAAGCTCGATACGCGAACCCCAGTCGGAGACGATGTCCGAGAAGCGCGGGTAGCAGCCGAGCTGCGGCCGCCAGTCGGGCACAGTGGAGTGCTCCCAGGTGTCGACCATCGGCGCCAGGTTCGGGAACTTGGCCTGGACGGAGGAATCCTCGTCCGCGCTTTGCCGCGCGACCACCGCACCGCCCTCGATCAGCGGTTTGGCCATTGCCTTCGAGGTTAGCCATTGGATGAACAAATACGTTGCGTCCTGGTGCTTCTTGTTGATCTGCGAACTCACCATATAGGCGAAGCCGCCGAAGGCCGAATAGCCGCCCTTGGGACCCTTGGGCTCGGGAGCGATGCCGAGATCGTCACCGAGGTTGGAGGCGGCGAGCGTCGGGTAGAAGGCCGACCATTCGGTGATCATGGCAACCTTCTTCTGCGCGAAGAGTTGCACGACCTGACTGTGATCGTCGGAGACGATGCCGTCGGGCATGTATTTCAGCAGGCTCTGACGGAAGGTGATGCCGGCGACCGAATTGGGTGCGTTCACCGAAATCGTCTTGTTGTCATAGTCGATGAAGCGGCCGCCCCATGGCCAGAGGAAGCGGGCGAAGGCATCGGCCGTCTGCGTCTCGCCGCGGGCCGATTGCAACGCATAGCCCCAGACACCCTTGGACTTGTCGGAGAGCTTCGGCAGATAGGTGTTCTCGAGCTCGTCCCAGCTGGCGGGCGGCTTGTCGAACCCGGCCGCCTTCAGCATCGACTTGTTGTAGTACAGCAGGCCGGCATAGGAATCGAAGGGCAGGCCATAGAGTTTATTGTCTACCGTGAAGCTTGCGAGCCAGACGGGGAAGAAATCCTTGAGGTCGAGATCGGGATCGGCGAGCTTGTCATCCGACGTGAACTTGCTGAGCGGCAAGACCCAGCCCGGATCGGCGAAGTTCACCGGCCAGACGACGTCGGAAAGGATCGCGTCGAACTGCTGGCTGTTGGAGATGAAGTTCAGCGTCTCTTCCTTGAGCGTGTCCTCATAGGGGAAGATGTTCCAATGCACATGGATGCCCGTTTCCTTTTCGAATTCGGGCGTCAACTGCTGCGCGATCTTGTAGCTCGGGCGGTCGAGACCGACCACGGTGATGGTCGTGCCCTTGTAGGGGGCGGAGGCTTCCTTGAGCGACCATGCATGGGCATGACCGACGCCGGCATAAAGCGCCGCCACGGTCGCGAGACCTAGAGACCAGCTTTTCACGCGCATTCCTCCCCGGTTTGTCCGACGCGTTGATCGCGTTCGGTCGTTTGATGGTTATCGACGCCCGCACTTCCCGGACGTCGGGGGAAGCGCGCTCCCGCGGGCGCGGCGAATTGTTATCCGTAACACAATCCTGTAAGGGAGCGGCAGCAAGAGTGTCAACCGGACCGTTTCGGTAAGATACCCGAAGGGAGGATTGAATGGCTGAAGTCGGCATCGAACGCCTGCATAAGACCTTCGGCGAGACCCAGGTTCTGAACGACATTTCGATGCAGATTCGCCACGGGGAATTCATGGTCTTCGTAGGTCCCTCCGGCTGCGGCAAGACCACGCTGCTGCGCAGCATCGCGGGCCTCGAGAAACCGAGCGCCGGCCGTATCCTGATCGGCGGCGACGACGTGACGCGCTGGCCGCCGGCCCGCCGCGGCGTTTCCATGGTGTTCCAATCCTACGCCCTCTATCCGCATATGACGGTGCGCGAAAACATCGCTTTCGGACTCAAAGTGGCCGAGGTGCCGAAGGAGGAAATCGCGAAACGTGTCACCGAGGCCGCCGCGATCCTCCAGATCGGCCATCTGCTGGAACGTCGGCCGAAGGAGTTGTCGGGCGGTCAGCGCCAGCGCGTCGCTATCGGCCGCTCGATCGTGAAGCAGCCGAAAGCGTTCCTGTTCGACGAACCGCTTTCCAATCTCGACGCCGAACTACGCGTGCAGATGCGCGTCGAACTGGTGGGCCTGCACGACCGGCTGGGCGCCACGATGATCTATGTGACGCATGATCAGGTGGAAGCCATGACCATGGCTGACCGCATCGCGGTGTTGAACAAAGGCGCGGTGGAGCAGATCGGCGCGCCGCTCGAACTCTATCGCCAACCGCGCAACCTCTTCGTCGCGAGTTTCATCGGCTCACCCAAGATGAACTTACTGCCGAGCGCCGTGCAGGCAACAGGACCGGAGGGCGTTACCGTCGGCCTGCCCGGCGGCGGCACGCTCCTGGTGCCCGTGGCGACCGACGGTCTGGCCTCAGGCCAGCCGGTCAGCCTCGGCCTCAGGCCCGAGCATATCGGCATCGGGGAGGCCGTCGGCGGGGCGGGGGAGGCCTTTCTGCCCGCGCGGGCGCAGATGGTGGAACATCTGGGAGGCGAGGTTCTGGCGCACGTCCAGCTCGCGGACGGCACGGCCATCAACGTCAAGACCCATGGCCATGGCGATATCGGCCGGGCTTCGGAACTTCAACTCGGCCTGCGCGGCGAACTCGCCTATGTCTTCGACCAGGCGGGATCTTGCCTGCCGGCGCTGCGGCCGCGCGCGATCCCGAACTGATCGACCGGGCCGAGCCTCAGGGGGCGGTCGGCGTCGTCGCCACCGCGCTGATCGAGTTGAAGGGGCTGCCTTCCTTCAAGCGGCTGCTGATGACGAGGTAGAGGACCACCTTCTTTTCCCGGTCGAGCAGGCGATAGACTTCGAGATGCTTGAAGAAGACCGAAAGTGCCTGGGAGAAGACGCGCTGCTTGTCCGGCAGTTTCTCGGGCCAGGCGACTGGGCCCGTGGCCCGGCAGGCAATGGAGAAGCGCGACGGGTCCTCGGCGAGGCCGAGGCTGCCCGAAACGCCGCCCGTCGCCGCATGCGAGACGTAGCAGGAGACGTTGGGCACATCCGGATCATCGTAGCGATCAATCACCACGCGGTCATTGGCGCCGAGCAGGCGAAACGTCGTATCGACACTGCCGACCTTGGTCTGCGCCAGGGCCGGGGTTGCACCGAGCAAGCCGGCAGCCAGCAGGACCGCCCCGATCCGCGTCTTGATCAATCCAACTCCTCGGCCATGACCGGCTGCACCTTCACCGCATTACCCCGCCAGACATAGTCCTGGCGGAGCCAGGCTACCAGCCAGAGTGCGGGCAGCAGGCAATCCCTGAGCGCGCAGGCGAGGAGCAGCCGGGACGAGACATGCCAGCCAGCGCGGCGCGCGAGCAGGATTTCGCCGCCGAACCAAAGGCCAGCAAGTCCGACCGCGACCATGGCGACGTTCAAATCGGCCTGCCAGGCGGCATAGATGCCGGCGACGATCGGGAAGAAGGCGCCGGTCAGCAATTCGGGCACGAACATGACGGGAAAGGTGAGCCGCCGCAGCATGGCCCAACGCGCCTGGCGGGACCAGACCTCCTGCACCCGCCTGCGGCCGAGCGGCTGTTCGAACGGCATATCGACGAGATGGACATGCAGCCCCGCCGCGCGGACCAGTTTGGTGAAGGCCGCATCCTCGGCGAGTTCCGCGCCGAGGGCACGCAGCAGCCCGCCACCTGCCTCCACGACGTCGCGTCGCATCAGCATGCTCTTGCCCTGGGCAAAGCCTTGGCCGAGGCTCTCGCCCACATATTGCCAGCGCGCCTGGAAGGTATTGAGGAAGGCGCATTCCAGTTCGGCCCAGAAATTGCCCGGATGGCTGCCGATCGGCATCGAGCAGACGAGGCCGGTATCGTCCCGCCAGCGTGCCATCATGCGCTGAACATAGTCGCGCGGCATCAGCACGTTGCTGTCCGCCATGATCACCCAGCCGTGGCCCGCCACCTCCCAGGCCTTGAGGCAGTTGTTCAGCTTGGGGTTGGCGGTGCGGCGGTCTTGGCCGATCAGCAATTCGGCCCGTACCTTCGGATGGGCGGCCATCAGCCCATGGACCAGACCCACCACGGGATCGTCCGCATCCTCGACACAGAACAGGATCTCATAATTGGGGTAATCGAGCGCGAAGGTGGAGGCGAGGGTCTCGCGCTCATAGTTGTTGATGCGGCAGAGTGGCCGGATGATGGTGACCGCGGGGGCGGCGGGCGATACGGCGAGCAGGCCGCGGGGGCGCCGCAGCCGCAGCGCTGCGATCGCGAGGCCCGTCAGGTTGAGGACCGTCGCCGCCAGACAGAACAGGGCGGCAACCTGCGTAAAACTCATGTTCGGACTCCGGGCTCGAATGCCGCCGGATTCGTACCGCGGCGCGAGCGATGAACGGCGCCCGTTTGGTACAGAACGCTCCCGCTTTGTCCAACGCTTCCGAGCATCTTCCCGTTACAGAGCGAAGACATTCGATCCTCGCCACAATGACCAATACCGTATTTCCCCGGTTCCGGCGGCGCACCCGCTTCACGGGCAATTGAGTAGGGCGATGCGTTTTGCGCCCCCGCTGCGGGTTTCACGCCAGAATATTGGACGCAAATGAGAACTGCGATACATTGACCGGAGATGACATGCGCCGTTCTGCCATCCTGCTAGCGACCCTTTCCCTCGCCGGATGCGGCTATGGCGCGTCGCGCCAGGCGCATGAGGCACAGATCAGCATGATCGGGATGAGTTCCGCCGATCTGCTCTCCTGCGCCGGCCCGCCCGCCAAATCGTCCCCGATCAACAAGGCCGCGCATGTCGACACCTATACCTACAATCCTTCGAGCGGAAACGGGTTCACGCTGACGCTGCCTCTCAGCCTCGGCGGTGTCGCGCTCGGAGGATCGGGCACCGGCTGCATTGCCGATGTGCGTGTGGTCAACAACAAGGTGTCGGAGGTGCACTACACCGGCTCCGATGATGAGACGATCGGTGATGATGGTGTTTGTGACCCGATCTTCCGCGGCTGCATGCGCCAGCCGGAAGCCACGATGCAGCCGGTGACGGGCAAGGATTACGACAAGTCCTCAGCCTTTCATTCGCCGCCCGTGCCGCCTCAAACGATCCAGGCCGAGCAGATGGAGACCACGGCACCGGCCGCCGTCTCCACGCCCAAGAAGTAACGCAGCCTACTGGCGCAGCAGCGTCCAGATGCGGTCGAAGCTCTTGGTCGCCTTCACGTCGCAACCCGGCGAGAAGGCGATCTTGTAGCCCGCCGGCGGATTGAACTCGGGTGCCTTGGTAATGCTGTCCGGCAGATACTGGGCAGAAGCGGGCACCGCGTTCTGGTACTGGGCGAACTTCGTCTCCAGCGCCGCATTCTCGGGGTCCATCATGAAGTTCATGAACTTCTTGGCGTTATCAACGTCCGGTGCATTCACGGGAACGGCGAGGTTGTCCATCCAACCAACTCCGCCTTCCTTGGCGTAGACGTAGCGCACGGAGGGCTTGCGCGCCCGCACACGGGCCGCACCCCCTGACCACTCCATGCTCATGGTCGTCTCGCCGGAGATCATGCGGTCATCGATCGCATCCGAGTTATAGACCTTCACGAAGGGCTTCTGCGCCTGCAGGAGTGCCAGGGTCTCCTTCATCAGCTTGGGGTCGCTGTCGCAGGGCTTGGCACCTTCATAGGCCAAAGCGAGGTTGATGACCTCACTTGGTGACCCCAGCATGCCGATCTTGCCCTTGAAGACCGCCGGCGGCTTAAACAGGGTGGAGAAGCTGTCGACCGGACCCGGATAGACTTTCGTGTCGTAGATGAAGGAAGTGGTGCCCCACTGCCACGGCACGGTGTAGTCAGCCGAGGGGTCCCAGTCGCGTTTCTGCCAGCGCGGCTCCAGATTCTTGAAGTTGGGCATCGAAGAGGCGTCAACCTTCTGGATCAGATGTTGATCGATGAAGATCTTCACGAAGTCGTTGGAGACGATGACGAGGTCATAGCCCGTGGCGCCGGCTTTCAGCTTGGCGAGGAGCGTTTCGTTCGAATCATAGGTGTCGAGCGTCACCTTGATCCCGGTTTCCTTCTCGAACTTCTTGATGAGGTCGGGAGCGGTATAGTCAGTCCAGTTGTAGATATGCAGCACCCCCGCATCCGCGGCCCGGGCGGCAGGGGTGAGCCCCGCCAGCCCCGTCAGCGCTGCGGAAGCGGCCAGGAGGAAGCCAAACGCTCGTTTCATGAACTCGCCCTTGATCGATGTGGTAAACGCATGGGCGTCATGCAAGGGCCGGGCCACAAACCGATACAATCGGCCGCCGATCTCGGGTCAAAAATCGCCCGCATGACGGTCGACTGAAACGGTTCCGGACTCAGTCTAACTCGAGCAGCAGACCGGCCATCAGCCGGGCCCGCTCGGCCAGGCTCGCCACCTCGATCTGCTCATTCAGCGTATGGCCGTACCCCCCGACGAGGCCGAGACCGTCGAGGCTCGCAATCCCGAGCGCGCCGGTAAAATTGGCATCCGAGCCGCCGCCTGCGCTGTGATGAGGCAGGGTGAGGCCGAGCCGCGCCGCCACTCCCTTCGCCCTTTCATAGAGGCCAAGGCAGGCGGCATTCGGCTCCCAGACCGGGCGCGTTACCGTGCGCGTCGCTGTGAAGCGGGTCTCGGGCGTGCTGCCCTGGAGCGCCAGCATGCGCGCAACCCCGGCATCGAGATCGGCCTGGCGCTTGGCCATGCTCAGCACTTCGCCCTCGCAAGTAGTGGCGACACAGTTCACCCATTGGCCGCCCGCGACGATGCCGACGCTGAAGGTGCAGTCCGGCGTCGTCATATCCTCGATTGCGAGGGTCTGGCGCGCCATTTCGCGGATGGCGGAGCGGCCTTCGGCGAGTGCCGCGCCGGCATGGCTTGGCCGGCCTTCGGCCTTCAGGTGGAAGCGGGCGATGGCAAAGCGGCCGGTGATGACGCCACGATCGGGCGTTGCCGGCTCCGGCACCAGCACGTAGCGGTGGCGGCCAGCCTCCGCCTCGATCAGATCCCGCGTCGAGGGGCTGCCCACTTCCTCATCGCTTGTCAGCAGCAGGGTCACCGGCAACGGGCTTGCGAGCCCGGTGGCGGCGAGGCTGCGGATCGCCTCCAGGGCAGCGAACGTGCCACCCTTCATGTCCCAGATCCCCGGACCCCAGCAGCGCCCGTCCTCCTCGCGGAAGGGAAGATCGGCGAGGGTGCCGACAGGATGAACCGTATCGAGATGCGCCATGACGAGGATGCCGGGGGTGCCCGCCTTGCGATGCGGAAAGCGTGCGCGGAGGCAATCCCCAAAACCCATGCGGCCGGGGATGCGCTCGATGCTGGCGCCCGAGGAAGCCAGTTCCCAGGCCGCCAGGTCCATCATGCGGTTGACGGCCGCCGCGTCATGCGTCGGGCTCTCACAGAGGATCCAGGGTTTCAGGCGCGCCAGCATGGCGCCGGCGTCGAAGGGAAGGGCGGTCAAATCCATCTGTCTCTGCCTCGGTCCGTGATCACGACGCATCGTTTCGCGCCGGGAAGAGGTGAAGCAGGTTTCGTGCCTGAAAGCCTGTGGTCGAACTCTCAATCCCCTCTCTAGCCGCCACCGCGCTGCAGAACCGGCCCTGAGAGGTTGAGGGCGGCATTGATGAAGGAAAGGTGGGACAGCGCCTGGGGCAGATTGCCGAGCAGGCGCCCTTCGCGGACGTGATATTCCTCCGACAGCAGGCCGACCTCATTGGCGATGCCGGCGATGCGCCCAAGAAGAGCGCGGGCCTCATCGTGGCGTCCCTGCAGCACCATGCAGTTGGCGAGCCAGCAGGAACAGGCGATGAAGCTGCCCTCCTCGGTGCCGAAGGCCGGTGCCTTGTGCCGCCGCATGAAGCCGCCTTCCATCAGTTCCGCTTCGCAGGCGGCGATGGTGGTCGTGATGCGCGGATCGTCGATCGGCAGGAAACCCACGAGCGGCAGCAACAGCAGGCTCCCGTCCAGTCGGCGGGTCGCGTAGTGGGCTACGAAGCTGCCGCGCTTCTCCGACCAGCCGCGCGCGCAGATTTCGGCATGCATTTCATCGCGGAGGCGTTCCAGCTTTGTCCGCAACTCCGGCTCGCAGTGCGATTGCGTGCTCGCCATCTTGAGGAAGCGGTCAACCGCGACCCAGGCCATCGCCTTGGAGTAGACATAGTGCTTGGGGCGGCCGCGGGCTTCCCAAAGCCCCTGGTCCGGTGCACGCCACGTCTCGGCCACCCGAAGAACGAGCCGACGCTCGACCGCGCCCTCCCAGTCGCTACGCTCAAGCCCTGCGCGCTCCGCAAGATGAGTGGAATCGATGATTTCGCCGAAGATGTCGAGCTGGCGCTGCCGCGCCGCTCCATTGCCGACGCGAACCGGCCGCGCACCCTCCCAGCCCGGCAGCCAATCCGCCTGCCATTCGTATAGATGCCGGCCGCCATCCACCCGATAGGCGATGCGGATGCGGTCGGGGTCGCCAGCCACGGCGCGCAGCAGCCAGTGCAGCCATTCGTGCGCCTCATCCTTGAAGCCGGCATTGAGAAAGGCGGTCAGGGTGAAGGTCGAATCCCGCAGCCAGCAATAGCGGTAGTCCCAGTTCATCTGCCCGCCCGGCTTTTCGGGCAGGCCCGTGGTGCCAGCGGCGACGATGCCGCCGGTCGGGAAGTAGGTCAGCGCCTTGAGCACGATAAGCGAGCGCTTGACCAAGTCCGGCCACTCCGTCGGCTTGTTGAAACGCGCGATCCAGTCGAGCCACCAGGACTTTGTCTCGCCAAGAAGACGCTCGGCATCGAGCGGCAGGGGCGGTTCTGAAGTTGATCCATCATGCTGCAGGGTGAAGGCAAAACGCTCGCCTGTCTTGACCCGGAAATCGGCGGTCACGGTCTCTTGGTCGCGCTGCATCGGAACATCGGCGCGGATGACCACGAGATCCGGTCCGACCTTGCCGATGATCGCGCCGTTCTTGCCATCGGTATACCAAGGGGAAACCGTGCCATAGTCGAAGCGGGCGGAGAGCGTCGAGCGCATGGCGACCTCGCCTTCGATCCCGGTCACGATGCGGACGAGGGCGGATTCTTTGTCCTTACGAATGGGCATGAAATCCAGCACCTGAGCGATGCCCCCCGCCGTCCGGAATTCGGTCTCCAGTACCAAAGTGTCGCCGCAGTAGCGCCGCCGTATCTCGGTCGGCTCCGCTTGAGGGGAGAGCTGCCAGCAGCCGTGGCTCGCGTCACCGAGCAGGGAGGCGAAGCAGGCATCACTGTCAAATCGTGGCAGGCAAAGCCAGTCGATAGAGCCGGTGCGGTTGACGAGGGCGATCGTCTGGCCATCACCGATCATCGCGTAATCTTCGAGTTTTGTTGACATGGCATCCCTGGACGTCGGCAAAGCGTGCGGCGGGCCGTGGCCTACATCATCCGCGCTTGCAGGTTGAAGAGAATGACGAGCGTGCCGCCCACCATCAGGCAGATGATCATCGTCGAGAAGAGGATGAGCTGGAGATCCGCGCGGGCGGAGCGCTTGAAGTCGACATGCAAGAAGCAGCGCATATGAACCAGCACCTGGATGAAGGCGAGCGCGAGCACGGCCGCGAATTCAGCCGGTTTCGAAAAGAGATGAAAATAGACAATAGCGAAGGCGCCGCCGGTGAGCAGGAGCGCCAAGCCATAGCCAGTGACATAGGTTGCAAGATCGCGGCGCAGTTCGGGTGTGAGGTCCATCACAGCAGTCCCTGAAGATAGACGACGGAGAAGATTGCGACCCAGATGACATCGAGGAAATGCCAGAACAGGCCGAGGCGGATCAGGTTGATCTTGACCCGCCGATCAAGCCCGAAAATCGCGATCTGGGCGCCCATGGTGAGAATCCAGATCAGGCCGCAGGTCACGTGAAAGCCGTGCATGCCGACGAGCACGAAGAAGGCGGAGAGCCAGCCATCCGCCTCGGGCGTGGATCCGTGGCTTGCCATGTCCACGAAATCGTGGATTTCCATGCCGAGGAAGATGACACCGAGGCAGAAGGTGACGCCGAGCCAGAATGCGATCCAGCGTTTCCGGGCGTGATGCTTGAGGGAGATCGACACCATGCCGTAGGAGAAGCTGCTGGTGAGCAACGCCGCCGTCTCCCAGATGGCCGAGTGGAATTTGAAATCATCCGTCGGGCTCGGCCCGCCGGCCGTTCTGCCTTCCATGGTGCCGTAGAGGGCAAAGAGAAGCGCGAAAAGCACGGCGTCGCTCATCAGGAAGACCCAGAAGCCGAAGACGTCGCTGTTGATCTGGGCGCGTTCGCCGGCGGGTTCGTCCGAGAGGTTGAGGCCGGCGTGAGTGAGTTCGGGTTCGCTTACCCCTGACATTGCGGCAGTCCTTCGTTTTCGGGGCTGAGTTCGAGGGTCCGTGGTACCGGGCGGGCTGCTGCCGCGGTAGCCAGCCAGCGGCGGTCGGCTGCCTCAACCTGGGCGGCCGGGATCACCTTATGCAGGTCGCGCATGAAGCTACGGGCGAGACCGGAGATGATGGCGAGGATGAAGAACAAGGCCGCCATCCACCAGATGTGCCAGACGAGGCCGAAGAAGGATATTGCCGTAGCGACGCCGACCACGGGTCCGAACATGCTGTTCTTCGGCATCTCGATGTCGCGGTAATGATCCGCTGGCTTGTATGCGCCGCCGTTGATCTTACGCCAGTGGTAGGCGTCCCGGCGGCTGACATGCGGGATGGTCGCAAAATTATACTCCGGGGCCGGGCAGGGGATGGACCATTCAAGGCTGCGCCCGTCCCAGGGATCGCCTGCCGGAACCATCAGTCGGTGGCGGTTCTTCACGCTCACCCAGAGCTGGATGAAGAGGCAAGCGAGGCCTGCGAAAATCAGGAAAGCCCCGAGCACCGCGACGATGACCCAGGGGCGGAGTGCAGGATCGAAAAGCTCGTCCGTCCGCCGCGCCACACCGGCCGCGCCCATCACATAGAGTGGCATGAAGGCCATGTAGAAGCCGACCACCCAGAAGAGCACGGAGATCCGGCCCCAAAACTCGTCCAGCCGGAATCCGAAGGCCTTGGGAAACCAGTATTGGTAGCCCGCGATCATGCCGTAGAGCAGCCCCGGGATCAGCATGTTGTGGAAATGCGCGATGAGAAACAGCGTGTTGTGCATCATGTAGTCGAGTGGCGGGGTAGCCAGAACGATGCCGGCCGCCCCACCAATCGTGAAGGTGACCATGAAGGCGATTGAAAAGAGCATCGGGGCCGTGTAGCGCACCTCGCCCCAGAACATGGTCCAGATCCAGTTGTAGATCTTCACGCCGGTCGGGATGCCGATCGCCATGGTAGCGATGCCGAAGAAGGCGTTGATCGCGGCACTCTGTCCCATGGTGAAGAAATGATGCAGCCAAACGGTAAAGGAGAGGAAGGCGATCACCACCGTGGCGATGACGAGGCCCACATAGCTGTAGAGTTCCTTTGACGAGAAGGCGGAGACAACTTCGGAATAGACGCCGAAGGCGGGCAGGATGAGGATATAGACCTCCGGATGGCCGAAGAGCCAAAAGAGGTTGACATAATTCATCATGTCGCCGCCGCCGCCATTCGTGAAGAAGTGCATGCCGAGATAGCGGTCTGCCGCTAGCAGCAACGTCGCGATGGTGAGCGGCGGCATCGCGAAGATCATCAGGACCGCCGTGCAGATCGAGGTCCAGCAGAACAGTGGCATGCGCATCCAGTGCATGCCCGGCGCCCGGAACTTATAGACGGTAACGGCGAAGTTGATGCCGGTCATCATCGCGCCGAGCGAACTCATGGTCACTGCCCAGATCCAGTAGTCGGGGCCGACGCCTCCGTTGAATGCCAGTTCCGTATAGGGCGGATAGCCGCTCCAGCCGCCGGTCGAGAACTCGCCGATGACGAGGGAGACCATCATCAGCCCGCCGCCGCCGATCGTCAGCCACAGGCTGACTGAGTTCATGAAGGGGAAGGCGACGTCTCGCGAACCGATCTGAATGGGCATGGCGAAGTTGATCAGTCCTGTCAGCAGCGGCATGCCGACGAAGAAGACCATGATCGTGCCATGGGTTGTGAAGAGCTGGGAGAAATGGTCAGGCGCCAGAATCCCGTGGGCATTGATCGCAATGGCCTGCTGCACGCGCATGAGTACTGCCTCGATCAGGGCACGTGCAATCATGACCACGGCGAAGACGATATACATGATCCCGATCTTCTTGTGATCGAGACTGGTCAGCCACTCGGTCCAGAGATAGCGCCAGGCGCGCAGCCAGGTGATGAGGCCGAAGGAGATGACGGCCCCGAGGATGACGATGGCGGCCGCACCGGCGGCGATCAGCTCGCTGACCGTCGGGTTTTCCCAAGCCTTGACGAAGGGCAGCGAATCCCATTCGAAGCGACCGAGAAAGATATGCCAGAGAAGCGACGGATCATGCATGGGGCTTGGCTTCCTGGTGCTGGATCACGTAGCCGGGCGTGATCTGCTGATGGACGATGCGCTGGAAGATGCCGTCCTCGACGGCGCCGAACGTCATCGGCTTGTCGAGCGTCGATTGCCGTGACAGAGTCTGGTAGGCCGCATCGTCCAAACGGTGCGGATCGGCTTGGGCATGCGCCACCCAATCCGCGAAAGAGGCCGGCGTAATTGCGTTGATTTGAAACTTCTGGTTTTGAAAGCCGTCGCCGTTGAATTGGGTGTTTTCGCCCCAGTAGGTGCCGGGCGCATGAACCAGGAAATTCAGCTCGGTCCGCATGCCGGCCATGGCATAGATCTGTCCGGCCAGTTGCGGCATGAGCAGCGACTGCATAACGGTGCCGCTGGTAAGCGCGAAATGCACGGGCCGGCCCGCTGGCAATACCAACTGGTTGACGGTCGCGATGTGCTGCGCCGGATAGATGAACAGCCATTTCCAATCGAGCGAAACGACGTCGACATCAAGCGGCTTCCCGGTGGCGCCGGGCACCGGCCGGTAGGGATCGAGCCGGACTGTGCTGCCCCAGAGCAGCACGGAGAGGCCGATGACGATGAGGGTCGGCGGAACCCAGATCAGCACTTCGAGGATCCAGGAGAACCCCCAATTCGGGCGGAAGGCGCTTTTGGTATTTGCCAGCCGAT
>Ga0310811_10000669_pt1 | contig 43669 bp, 34 predicted proteins | sample YCmetagenome_FD_207642 | JGI IMG/M metagenome (GOLD analysis project Ga0310811, IMG submission 207642) | Soil microbial communities from experimental microcosm in Duke University, North Carolina, United States - YC | ecosystem: Engineered > Artificial ecosystem > Soil microcosm > Unclassified ...
CATTCCTTTCTATTTAAAAGGAGGTTCCCTGTTGTCCTTTCCTCCGAGTTTCCCATCCGCACCCCGTTAGTTTCATTCCTCATGAAAGACCTTAAATCCCCTATTCGTCTCTCGATCCTCGCGCTCGCGGCGCTTGGGTTTTCCGCCACGGCGGCGGTGAATTTCCCGGGCGTCTTTGCCCCGTCGGAAAATTACACCAAGCCCGCTGAAGAGCCTTTCCGCCAAAGCGTCAGCCTGAATGGCAACTGGCAGTTCCAGCCGATCGCGCTGCCGGATTCCTTCCGCGAGGGCCAGGACCCCGCACCGGCCCTGCCTCCGGTCGATCCCTCGAAATGGGAAAAGACTCCGATCCGCATCCCCTCGCCGTGGAACGTCAATAGCTTCGCGGACAAAGACGGCCTCGGTGGCGATTTCCGCGCCTACCCGAGCTACCCGAAAGAGTGGGAAAAGATCAAGATGGGTTGGCTGCGCCGGACCTTCAGCGTCCCGGCGGCATGGAGCGGACGCCGGATCATGCTTCACTTCCAGGCTGTCGCCGGCAAGGCGGAGATCATGGTGAACGGCAAGAAGGCCGGGGAAAATTTCGAGATCTTCCTCCCTTTCGACCTCGACGTCACCGACCTTGTCAAACCCGGCGCGGACAACGAGCTCCTCGTCGGCGTCCTGAAGGCCTCCCTGCTCGATGAAAAGGGCGAGCACGGCCGCCGCACGTACCAGGCCGGCTCGTTCTGGGGACAGCATGCCGCCGGCATCTGGCAGGACGTCTTCCTCGTCGCGGAGCCCAACGTCCGTGCGTCCAATGTCTTCGTCCAGCCCAAGGTCGATTCCGACACCCTCGCCGCCGAGGTCACCCTGAAGAACGACAGCAACAGCGAGGCGGAAGTCTCCGTCGGCGCGCAGGCATTCCCATGGATCTCGAAGGCCGGCAAGGACGTCCTCACGGCCCCGCTGCCCAGCTCCGAGCTCGGGCCTCAATCCGCTCTTTCGCTCGCTCCAGTCACGGCGAAGATTCCCGCTCACGGCGAGACCACGGTGACCCTCCAGGCCTCCGTCAAAGGCCGGCTCAAACTATGGGCCCCCGGCACTCCGAATCTCTACGGCCTCGTCGTCCAGACGAGCCAGGGCGGCAAACCGGTCGATTCGAAATACACGCGCTTCGGCTGGCGCCAATTCACCTTCAAGGGCACGGACATGCTCCTCAATGGCAAGCCGATCGTCCTGCATGGCGATTCCTGGCACTTCCTCGGCATTCCCCAGATGACGCGCCGCTACGCCTGGGCGTGGTTCACCGCCTTGCACGATGCGAATCTGAATGCCGTGCGTCTGCATGCGCAGCCCTACCCGACCTTCTACCTCGATGTCGCCGACGAGATGGGCATCATGGTTCTCGATGAATCCGCGGTCTGGGCGAGCGATGGCGGCCCGAAACTCGACGATCCCCGCTATTGGGCGAGCAGCGAGCGCGACCAGGAAGCCCTCGTGAAGCGTGACCGCAACCACCCCGCGGTCTTCGGCTGGAGCGTCTCGAACGAAGTGCACCCGATCGTGATGGGCGTGATGCGCAATCCTCCCGGCATGATGGACGAGCTCGTGAAGCACTACGGCATCTGGCGCGATATCTGCCACAAGTTCGACCCGACCCGCCCGTGGGTCTCCTCCGACGGTGAGGACGACGGCAACGGCAACCTGCCGACCTATGTCGTCCACTACGGCGGCAACGAGGCCATGGATCGCGCCTTCAAGAGCGGCAAGCCCTGGGGCGTCGGCGAGGCTGGCATGGCCTACTACGGCACGCCGGAGCAGACCGCAAAGACCAACGGCGACCGGTCCTACGAATCCTTCCTCGGGCGCATGGAGTCCGTCGCGGTTTCCTCCTACGAGTCGCTCGTCATGCAGCGTGAGAATCACGCGACCTATCGCAGCGTTTTCAACCTTGTCTGGTACGGACTCCAGCCTCTGCCCCTGGGCCTGAAGGACGTCACGAAGGCCCCGACGCTCCAGGACGGCGTCTTCTTCACCCACTTCGAGGAAGGCCAGCCTGGCGTGCAGCCCGAGCGCCTCGGCCCGTACTGCACGACGCTGAACCCCGGCTACGACCCGTCGCTGCCGCTCTACAAGACCTGGCCGCTGTTCGAGGCGATCCGCGACGCCGCCACCGAGCCGCTCGTAAAGAGCAAATGGGCCAGCGTTCCTCCCGCGAAGCCGGAACCGAAATTCCCGGCTCCGGCTCCGGTCCTCACCGCGAAGGTTTTCGCCGGCAAGGATAGCAAGCTCGCGGTCGACCTGACGAATATCGGCGTGCCGCTCGCCAAGCTGAGCGCAACAAAGGGCGTGCCGCAGGTTCTCTTCATCGACGGCGCGAAGCCTCCGACCGCCGACGGCGCGGTCGACGGGATGCACCTGACCACGGCCGGAATCAAGGCGGCGATCTCCCAGGTGATCAACGCCGGAGGCACCGTGGTCGTCTGGGGGGCGGACTCCTCGACCCTACCCGCGTTGAACGCCTTGCTGCCCGCCGCCCTGGAAGTCGGCGACCGCGAATCCTCGTCGTTGCTGCCAGTCTCCGACGCCCTGACCGCAGGGATGACCCCTAGCAGCCTCTACTTCTCCGAGCAGCGGCCCTCGACCTTCACGGAAAAAGGCCTGGGCGGACCGCTCATCGAGCAGAGCAAAGTGCTCCTCAAGGCCAATGACACGAACTGGGAGCGCTGGAACAAGCAGGCGGAGTACGCCAAGACCGCAATGGTCATCCGCAGCGAACTCGAGGCCAAGCCGCCGGGCGTGGTGCTGGCCGAAAAGACGGTCGGCAAAGGCCGCCTGCTCGTGACGACCCTTCCCGCCGCCCCTCGCCTGATCAAGGGTGAGAAGGCAACCCGCGGCTTCCTCACGAACCTCGGCCTCACCCTCGGCTCCGGCATGGACGCCGGCAAGCCCCTGCTCAAGAACGGCACGGTCGTCCGCATGCTGGCGAACGGCTATTTCCCGGTCCCCAGCATCCAGGAAGCAGGCTCCGTGAACCCCGTCTCGCCGACGAGCGGCGATAAGATCCGCGCCGGCGCGAAAGTCGACGGCAAGGAATGGAAGATGGTCTACGAGGAAAACGGCGGCTTCAAAGTCGACGACCTCAAACTGCCGGGCTTCCAGAACAACGTCGAAGCGTGGTTCAGCTTCTGGGTCTACAGCCCGCGCGACCTCACCGACCTGCTCCTCGAGCCCAACCTGCCGCGAGTGAACTTCGAAACGATCCAGAACGACAGCGCGCAGGTCTGGCTGAATGGCTCGATGGTCATCGACAAACTGCGCACCGGCCCGCCCGATCCCGGCCAGTGCGTCGCGAAGGAGCTGAAGCTGAAGCTCGGCTGGAACCACATCCTGATCAAGCTCGTCCGCGCCGCGGGTGGCTGGGATTTCAGCGCGAAGTTCACATCGAACCAGCCCGAGTTCCTCTCCACGATGGATTCGTCCTTGGAAAAACCCTGATCCTGCCTCACCACATCTGACGCATTTATGATTTTTCTCGGCATCGACTGCGGAACCCAAAGCACCAAAACCGTGGCCCTCGATGGCGCGACCGGCGAACTCCTCGCCTCCGCCAGCAAGAGCTACGACATCCTGCCCCCCTCCGGCCCCGGCGCCATGGAGCAGCGGCCCGAGGATTGGCGCGACGCGGCGAACGAAACGATCAAGCAGGTGCTCGAGAAACTCGGCACCCGCAAAAGCGAAGTGCGCGGCATCGGGGTGAGCGGCCAGCAGCACGGCCTCGTCGTGCTGGACGCGAAGGATGAAGTCGTCCGCCCGGCCAAGCTCTGGTGCGATACGTCGACCGTCGCACAGTGCGAGGAAGTCCACGCCCACTTCGGCGGCGCCGACAAGCTCATCGAGATGGCGGGAAACCCGCTCCTCGCCGGCTACACCGCGCCGAAGATTCTCTGGTTGCGGCAGAACGAGCCCGAGAACTGGAAGCGCACGACGTCCGTCCTGCTCCCGCACGACTACCTGAACTTCTGGCTCACGGGCGAGAAGTGCATGGAATATGGCGACGCCTCCGGCACGGCATTCTTCGACGTTCGCAACCGCACCTGGTCCGAACCGATCGTCAATTTCCTCGCCGACGACCTCCCCGGCAAACTGCCGACGCTCGGCTCCTCGAACGAGCCTGCGGGCCATGTCCGCTCGAGCCTGCTCAGCGAATGGGGCCTGAGCGGCTCGGTCATCGTGAGCTCCGGCGGCGGTGACAACATGATGAGCGCGATCGGCACCGGCAACACCGCGGCCGGTGTCGTCACGGCGAGCCTCGGCACGTCCGGCACGCTCTACGCCTTCTCCGATTTCCCGGTCATCGACACGAAGGGCGAGGTCGCGGCCTTCTGCGACTCGACCGATCACTGGATGCCGCTCGTCTGCACGATGAATGTGACGCTCGTCACCGAGGCGGCGCGAAAGCTCTTCTCGTGGAATCACTCCGACTTCGACGCTGCGATCCGCAGCGTCGCTCCGGGCAGCGACGGCCTGCTCTTGTTGCCTTACCTGACCGGTGAGCGCACTCCGAACCTGCCGAACAGCACCGGAGTCTTCCACGGCCTGACCACGACGAATTTCACCGCGGCCCACATCGCCCGAGCGGCGACCGAGGGCGTCACCCTCGGCCTCGGCTACGGCCTGCAGCGCTTCCGCGAGCTCGGCGTCGAGCCCACGGAGATCCGAGTGACCGGCGGCGGCAGCAACAGCGGCGGCTGGCGGCAGTTGTGCGCGGACGTTTTTGGAGTTCCCGTCGTCGCTCTCGAGAGCGGCGAAGGCGCCGGTCTGGGCGCCGCCCTGCAAGCGGCCTGGCATGCCGGCAAGGAAGCCGGCGGGACCAAATCGCTCAACGAGCTCGTCTCCGAGCTCGTGCGCTGCGACGAGGCGACCCGGGTCACCCCGAACGAGTCCGCGACCGCGGTCTACCGCGAGTCGATGGAGCGGGCCAAAAAGCTCCGCACCGCGCTCGCTGGCGACGGTCTGCTCTAAAAAAGGGGCACTCCCGTCGATCTGCGCAAATCCACAGATTAAAGGCGCAAAATTCACTTCCCAAAGAAACCCCGCCTAATACGCTGATCTTTCCCCAAGCGGCCCCTCCCCTCGGGCTGCTGGACATACTTCCCGTTAATTTCTTACCCACGCTAACCATGTCTGAATCATTCCCAGCCGGCAAAATCGCTTACGAAGGTCCCAAGTCCAAAAACCCTCTCGCGTTCAAAGTCTACGACGCCAACGCCGTGATCGACGGCAAGACGATGAAGGATCACCTCCGCTTCGGTGCCGCCTACTGGCACTGCATGCGCAACGGGCTCGCGGATCCTTTCGGCGTCGGCACGGCGATCATGCCTTGGGATGACGGCACCGACTCCACCGAGAACGCGCTGAACCGCGTCGACGTTTTCTTTGAATTCCTCGGCAAGATCGGCATCGATTACTACTGCTTCCACGACCGGGACGTCTCGCCGGAGCGCGCGACGATCCAGGAGACCGAGGCGGTCTTCGACAAAGTCACCGCCAAGCTCAAGGCCAAGCAGGCCGAGACCGGCGCGAAGCTCCTCTGGGGCACCGCATGCCTTTTCGTCGATCCTCGCTATGCCCAGGGTGGCGCGACCACGCCGGAGCTGAATGTCTATGCCTCCGCTGCGGCACAGGTGAAAAAAGCAATGGAAGTCACCCACGAGCTGGGCGGCGAAGGCTACACCTTCTGGGGTGGCCGCGAAGGGTACAACACCCTCCTCAACACCGACATGCAGCGTGAGCGCGAGCACCTCGCCGCGTTCCTCCACATGGCCGTCGACTACAAGAAAGAGATCGGCTTCACCGGCCAGTTCTACATCGAGCCGAAGCCCCAGGAGCCGACCACGCACCAGTACGACTCCGACTCGGCCGCCTGCTTGAACTTCCTCCGCGAGTTCGGCCTGCTCGACCACTTCAAGCTCAACCTCGAGACCAACCACGCCACCCTCGCCGGCAAGACGATGGTGCACGAGATGCGCGTCTCCCGCGCGGCGAACGCTCTCGGCTCGATCGATGCGAACCAGGGCACCTTTGGCTGCGGCTGGGACACCGATGAATTCCCGAGCGACCTCTATCTCACCACGGGCGTCATGCTCGAGATCCTCGAGATGGGCGGCTTCACCACGGGTGGCCTCAACTTCGACGCCAAGCGCCGCCGTGATTCCTTCGAGCCGGCCGACCTCCTGCATGCTCACATCCTGGGCATGGATGCTTTCGCCCGCGGCCTCCAGGTCGCAGCCGCGATCCGCGCCGACGGCCGCATCGCCGACTTCGTTCGCGAGCGTTACTCGAGCTGGGATTCCGATCTCGGTCGCAAAATCGAAGCCCGCAAGTCCTCCTTCGCGGAGCTCCACGCCTATGCACTCACCAACACGCCGAAGCTCCGCTCCGGCCGCCAGGAAGTGCTCGAGAGCATCGTCAATCAGATCATCTCCCAATAAATACCCATGAGCTCCCCCAAAACACATAACACGGCGCAGATCATCCTCATCTCCTGCGTCGCGGCGATCGGTGGATTCCTCTTCGGCTTCGACAGTGGCGTGATCAACGGCACCGTCGACGCCTTGAAGACGGCGTTCAACGCTTCGTCGTTCGGCTCTGGATTCAATGTGGCGTCGATGCTTCTCGGCTGTGCGGTCGGCGCTTTCATCGCCGGCAACCTCGCCGATAAATTCGGGCGCAAGTCCGTGATGATCGTCACGGCGGCCATGTTCACGGTGAGTGCGTGGGGCTCGGGCATCGCCCACTCCGCGCCGGAGTTCATTGCTTATCGCGTCCTTGGCGGCTTCGCCATCGGCGCGGCCAGCGTGATCTGCCCAGCCTACATCAGCGAGATCGCACCTGCGGCCATCCGCGGCAGCCTTTCGTCGCTGCAGCAGCTCGCGATCGTGTTGGGTCTCTTCGCGGCGTTCCTGAGCAACTTCCTCATCGCCCGAGGCTCGGGCGGTACCGCGACCGGCCACTTCTGGCTCGGTTTCGAGGGATGGCAGTGGATGTTCTGGGTCGGCATGATTCCCGCGGGCATCTTCTTTCTCACCTTGTTCCTTATCCCGGAATCGCCTCGTTACCTCGTGGCGGCCGGCAAGTCGGACCAGGCGCAACGCGTCCTTGCCCGCCTCAGCCATGCGGATGACTCCGCAGCCAAGGTGAAAGAGATCAAGGACACCCTGAAGATCGACCACAAGCCGCAGATGAGCGACCTCTACGACGCGGAGCAGAAGCGCATCCACCCTGTACTCTGGGCGGGCATCGGCCTCGCGGCGTTCCAGCAATTGATCGGCATCAATGTCGTGTTCTACTACGGCGCGGTGCTCTGGCAGGCAGCCGGTTTCTCGGAAGACGACGCGCTCCTCATCAACGTCATCAGCGGCGCGGTGAACATCGGTTCGACCGTTCTGGCGATGGCGCTCATCGACAAGCTCGGCCGCAAGCCGCTGCTGCTCGCCGGCTCGATCGGCATGGCAATCTTCCTCGGCACTCTGGCCGTTATTTTCAGCCAGTCAGCAGTGGTCAACGGTGTGCTTCACCTCACCCCGACGGCCGGCAAGATCGCGCTCGTCGCGGCGAATGCCTACGTGTTCTTCTTTGGCATCTCGTGGGGCCCAGTCATGTGGGTGATGCTCGGTGAAATGTTCCAGAACAAGTTCCGCGGCGCGGCTCTCGCCGTCAGCGGATTTGTGCAGTGGATCACGAACTTTGCCATCACGATGACCTTCCCGATCTTCCTCACGGGTATCGGCCTCGGCGGCTCATACGCCATCTACGCCGGTTTCGCCGTGATCTCGGTCTTCTTCATCCTGAAGCTGGTACACGAGACGAAAGGCAAGACGCTCGAAGAGATGTAATCCTCGAGACCAACAATTCCGAAGCGCCGGGCTTTCTCACGAAGGCCCGGCGTTTTTATTGCTGGAGATCGCAGTATTCTTCGTGCCCTGTCGGGCCGTTCCCGTACCGGAATGAAAGACCGGCCGCCGGCAAAGTGGCATGTCTGCCCCGGAAAGGATTTTGCTCTCCGGAGTTTTCCCGCCTGCTCTCCAGACAATCCCGTAATCCTCCCTCCGCTTTGGTAGTACCGCGGCTGCGGGACGGTTCAGTTTACACTTTCAGGAATGCCCTAGGTTCCAGTGCTGCGGCCACCCTTGCGGAAGCTGGACGGGCTTTCGCCCACATGCCGGCGGAAGACGACCGCAAACCGCTCCGCGTCGCCGAAGCCGCACATCTCCGCGATGCGGGAGATCGGCTGGTCAGTGGAGAGGAGGATGGATTTCGCCCGCTCCACGCGCATGCGGCTGAGAATCTCCCACGGCGTGGCGTGGAGATATTTCGAAAACCGCTGCTCGATGACGCGTCTCGACACCCGCAGCTCGTGGCACATGGCCCCGATGGTGATCGGGTTCACCGCATTCTTGCGGAGGTAGTCCAGCGCCCGCCGCAGGGAGGAATCCTCCACCGCCAGCAGCGTCGTGGAGTGCCGCTGGACGACGCCTCCGGGCGGAAACAAGGTGGGCTGCCGGGGGGCCTTTTTTCCGGTGAGCAAAGCCTCCATGGCCGCGCCCACCGCACCGCCAATCCGGTCCCAAGGAAGAACCACGCTCGAAAGGGCAGGGTGACAAAGTCCGCAGACAAGTTCGTCGTTGTTCGCACCCAGCACGGAAATCTCGTCCGGGATGGATACCCCGGCCTCCCGGCCGGCCTCGCAGATCAGCCGGCCAAGAGGATCATGCGCCGCAAAGATACCGATCGGCTTCGGAAGCGCCCGCAGCCAGTCCCGGAGCGCGGTGGGAGGCGCATCCCAGATCTCCATGTAATGCCGGTTGCTGATTTCCTTTTCCGGATAGGAATGGCAGCGTTTCCCACTCCGCGTGAGCAACTCCCGAAAGCCCCGCTCCCGCTGATCGGAATAGGGACGATCCGTGCCCACAAAAGCGAAATGGCTGTATCCCGCATCCAGGAAATACTGGGCGGCGACATGCCCCGTGGCCACGTCGTCCACATCGATGCTGGCCACACCGGGGTAAGTGAAATCCGTGTCGGCAATGACCGTGGGGTAGCCGAGCTTCAACAGCTTCTCCGTCGTGCCGGGCAGCCACTCCGTGATGAGGCCGTCCGGATTATTCGTCTCGAGCAGCGAGTGAATCTGAGCGAATGGCCGGTGGATATCGATGATTCGAAATTCCGTGCCCAGACGCATGGTCGCCGCCAGCGACGGCGTGAGCCGTCGCAGGAAGGGATCGGAGATGACAATGACGATTCGAGACATGATTCCCTAGATCGAAAAGGCGAATATGGGGCGCCATGACGAGGCGACGGGATACGGGATCAATCGTGAATAACTGGTCATTTGCGGATCGGGGGCGATCGAAGAGCCGAAAATGTATGCAACAACGGCTTTCAGTGCGCCCGGATATTGCGGGTTTGTCCAGTCGATTTGCGCATATGATTCCCCGAAACCGATATCCCGAAAACGGTGAGTTCGAAAGAACTCCAAGGGTAAATTTGACGGCGCGGTTCAAAATGTATATGTGCCCCGCATGATCCAGATCCGGAGGCTTCTCTCGTTGGCGGGAATGTTTATCGTCACGACCCATCTCGCCGTCGCCGGCCCCACCAAAATCGATGTCGGCGTCAATCCGCAGAAAGACGTCGAATCGAAGACGCACAAGAACAACACCTCCAAGGAGGTCACCACCTACCAGTACTCGGTGAAGCTCTCGAACAGATCCTTCGCCGACGTCAACGGATTGACCGCCGAGTACCGGGTCTTCGTGCGCGACGATTCCGGCAAGGGCACGGTCAGCCAGCAGAAGCTCAAACGGAACGAGTTCCAGGCAACGATTCCCGCAATCCCGAACAACGGCACCTATACCTTCGTGACCGAGCCGGTGAAGCTGGAGTCATCGCAGTTGGACTCCAACTGGGTTTACACCGACGGCAAGCGCGGCAAATCGCAGGACAAGATCGCCGGCGTCTGGATCCGCATCATGCAAGGTGGCAAAATCGTGGGCGAATACGTGAATCCCTCCACGATCGCCACGAAGGAAAAATTCTAAGAGCCTGTCTGAAAAAGAGCCGAAGGCTGGTGAACTTGCGCAATTCGTCAAGGAGAGTCGGTCGATAGACCCGCAGCCGCGGGACCAGCCCTACCATCCAAACGATGAGCCCGTTGTTGCGGGCCATTTTTGCTCGAGGCCGGCCGGCCCTCTTTCGATTTTTCAGACGGGCTCTGAGCCAGGCGACCGACAGACTCCCCGCGTGACGATCCGTTACGCGGCGTTGTTTTCAGCCCCAATCTTCGCCAATTCCTCGCGAAGGTATTCGCGGACCTCGGAGATCCCCTCCACATTGTTCGCCGAGATGGGAATGATCTTCGCCTTTCGCACGGAGCGCTTGAAGTGCTTGAGATTCTCCGCAGCGGACTCGAGATCCATTTTATTCGCGATGACGGCCCATGGGCGGGAGCTAAGCGTCGGATCGTAGAGATCGAGCTCGGCGCGGAGCGTCTTGAAATCCGCGACCGGGTCGCGACCTTCGCTTCCGGCCATGTCGACCACGAAAAGCAGGAGGCGGCAGCGCACGATGTGACGCAGGAACTCGTGGCCAAGTCCCTTGTTCTCGCTCGCCCCATCGATCAATCCCGGAATGTCGGCCACGGTCAGACGCTGAAAATCGTCATATTCGACGACCCCTACGACAGGATTGAGCGTGGTAAACGGATAAGGTGCGACTTTGGGATGAGCGGAGGAGAGCTTGCCGAGGAGAGTGGATTTGCCGGCATTCGGGAAGCCGACAAGCCCGGCGAAAGCAATCGTCCGCAGCTCCACGAGGAACCAGCCTTCCTCGCCCTCCTCACCAGGCGTGAACTGCCGTGGCGCGCGGTTGAGCGAACTTTTGAAATGCGTATTCCCCTTCCCGCCCTTGCCGCCTTTGCACAAGACGTATTCCTGTCCGAGCTCGGTCAGATCGGCGAGTAGCTCGCAATCGGCAGCCTGGAGCTTCGGCTTTTCCCTGGGCGTTTCGTCAAAGTCCTCCGGATCGTGCGGCTTGGGCGTAAAAGCCTCCGGCAGCCGATAGACCAAGGTGCCGACCGGCACTTTCACATAGCGGTGGGGAGCGGATTTGCCGTGCTTGTCCTTGCCCTGCCCAAAGCCGCCCTTCTCGGCGCGAATAATGGGCTCGTAATAGAGGGAGACGAGGTTGTCGGTGTGCGAATCGGTCACGAGAATGATATCGCCTCCGTTGCCGCCGTCGCCGCCATTCGGACCGCCACGCGGCACGTATTTCTCGCGGCGAAAGCTCACGCACCCCTTGCCGCCGTCACCGGCGAGGCCGTGGACGCGGATCTGATCAACAAACTTCATGCCCGCACGTTCTCATGCCCGGACGGCATGAGGCGACGCAAATCAACACCAGCCTCTCCGGCTTACGACGAGGCCCGATTCACGAGCGACTCGTAGAGGTCCGCCGTTTTCTTCGCGATCGCATCCCAGCCGAACATGTTCTCGACCCGTTTGCGGCCCGCCAGGCCGTAAGCTTTGCGCTTTGCGGAATCAGCCATGAGCACGTTCACGGCCTCGGCGAGGTCGCGGGAAAATTTCTCCGGATCGATGGGTTCGAATGGACTCTCCGTCATTTGCTCGAGCGGGACGAGCGTGCCGGTCTCCCCGGAAACAACGACTTCCTTGATCCCGCCGACCGCACTCGCCACGACCGGGGTCTCGCAAGCCATCGCCTCGAGATTGATGATGCCGAAGGGTTCGTAAATCGACGGGCAGACGAATACCGCCGCGTGACTGTAGAACTCGATCTTTGCCTTCGTGTCCACCATCTGCTCGATCCAGATCACGCCCTCACGCTCTTGTTGGGCGGCAGCCACGGCCGCCTTCATTTCCTCCGCAATCTCCGGCGTGTCCGGTGCTCCCGCGCACAACACGACCTGGAAGCCGGGATCGAGATGCTTGATCGCATTGACGAGATGGATGATGCCTTTTTGCCGGGCAATGCGCCCGACGAAGAGGATGTAAGGCTTCGTGGAATCGACCCCGTGAGCCTCCAACGCGGAATGCGAATCCGTCGCGCGGTATTCCTCGAGATCGATGCCGTTGTAGATGATCGGTACCCGCTCCTCGGGAATGTCGAACAACCTCAGGATATCGTCCTTCGTGCCCTGTGACACCGCGATCACCGCATCCGCCATCTCCATGGCCGTCTTCTCGATCCAGCAGGAAAAATCGTAGCCACGCCCGAGCTGCTCGCGCTTCCAGGGGCGCAGGGGCTCGAGGGAGTGAACCGTGATCACCAATGGAATGCCGTAGTTCAGCTTCGCGAGGATCCCGCCAAAATGGGAATACCAGGTGTGGCAATGGACGACATCGGCATCAATGTTCGTCGTGTTGAAGTCCAGGCACCGCTGCACTGCGCCGAAAGCCGAGCGGAGAGACTTCGGGCAGGTATACTCGCTCGTATCGACCGGAAATCCTTTTGCCGTCGGATTCCCCTCCGGCACATCCTGATCCCCGAACGCCCGGACCTCGACATCGATAAATCGAGCCAGCCCACGACTAAGATAGTCAACATGCACGCCGGCTCCGCCATAGATCGTCGGCGGGTATTCGTTCGTCAGGAGAAGGGTCTTCATGGGAGGAGTCTATTTACCGGGACGGCAAGGCTCCCGCCGAGCGGATTTTTGCTTCAATACAGAGGATCCCAGTCACCAGGTGCGCTGCGCCACCTGGGATCGAAGATCCTCCCTTGGGAGGGCAAGGCTCCCGCCGCGCCGACTTTTACCAAGGGAGGACGTTCAATTCGCCTTGGAAGGGCCATGCCACTGCTTCCGTGACCAGCTCCGCACGCACCGGATTCGCGCACACATAATTCCACTTGTCGTGGTAACTCTCCCCGTGCCTCAGTCGTGTGTCCCAATGGCGCGGTTGCCAGCGCCGGTCATTGTGCGGAGATAATTTCGTAAACTGGCTTTTCCAGTAACGAGTCCACGCATCGAGAGTGATTTCCTGGTCGCTTGGTGCGCAAAAGAGATGAACGTGGTCGCGCATCAGGACGTAGCGGCCGACCTGCCAGGCTGTGGCTTCGCTCCAGACCTGGCGGAGAAGTTGATGGACTTCGTTGCAGGCGAGCCATGGTTTGCGATCCTTGGTGCAGACTGTGAGGAATACGATCGTGGGCTGCACGAGAGTGATATGGACGCCGTGAGACGGATGCTGACGTCCGATATCGCTCATAGGTTTTGAAGTCGGCGCGGCAGGAGCCTTGCCCTCCCATTTAACAATGTCCTTCTTGCGAAAGACGGTCAGGTTCGAGGGCGCGAGGCCCTGCTGCCTTACGCGCCCAGGAGCCAGGTTAGCTTGCCGTCTTTGGGGGCTACGGCAGCGCAGGGGTAGTCGGACTTTCCGCTGAAGACTTCGTCGAGGATGGCGTCCTTGCCGGCGCTGTTCACCAGGAAGCAGACGTGACGTGCGGCGTCCAGCAGCGGATAGGTGAACGTGATGCGCCACATGCTCATTTTCGGAACATAGTTTTCCACGACCAACCGCTCGCTCTCGGTGAGCGCGGGCGTCCCCGGAAACAGCGAAGCCGTGTGGCCGTCGGGTCCCATGCCAAGAAGGATCAAATCGTGCCGGAACACACCGCCACCAGCCCGCTCACGGAGTTCCGCCTCGTATTCCTTCGCAGCAGTCGCGGGATCGATCTCACCCTTCATGCGCAGTACATTCTCCGCAGGAATCGGAATCGCATCGAGGATCGTGCGGCGCGCCATGAGGTAATTGCTCTGCTCGTCATCGGGAGGCACACAGCGCTCATCCCCGAAGGTGACGATCACCTTGCTCCAATCGAGCGGACGTTTTGCCAGAGCCTCGAAAACCGGCTTCGGCGTATTGCCGCCGCTCAAAGCCAGGCTGAAAATGCCTCGCTCGCTGATCGCTTCATTCGCCGCGCTCTCGATGAGGGCAACCGCGTCGCTGACAAAATCTTTCGAATGGATGATATCGGGTTTCATAGAAAATTTACATGAGTCGCACCGGCACGGTGAATTCCAACCGCCCCGCGCCGGCGCGAAGGAGGGGAAGCGAGATCGCGGTCAGCGACGCTTTGCGAACGTTCAGATGGCTGGGGTCGGACAATCCAAGACACGCCGCGATGGCAAAGCTGAAATCCGGCTCATGGCCGACGAGCATCACGTGCTCGAATTTCGCATAGGCTTTGAGCGAGGAAAGACATGTCTCCGGGGCCATGCCACAGGCGATCCAGCGCTCGATGATCACCTCACGATCGTCGAGCCGCTTCGAGACGCCATGCGCAGTCTGCTCCGCCCGCACGACGGGGCTGGAGAGAATCACATCGGGGATGAGCCCGTTGCGCACGCAGAATCTTCCTACCTTGTCCGCCTGGTCGAGCCCCTTCGGCGTCAGCCGACGCTCGAAGTCGGTCGTGACTTCATCCTCGGCCTCGGCGTGACGGAGAAAATAGAGAAGCATGGGGGTTGAGCGTAGAATGCCGCGGCCTATCGCAGCAATCCCCGACGATCTTCCTCGAAAACATTTCCCACGGCTGTCTATGCCTCCGGCACGGCGGCGAAGAGGGAAACCAGGCCTTCCGGCATCGTCGGATGGGTCAAAATCGCGTCGCGCAACGCCGTGTAGGGCATGCCCGCCAGCATAGCGACCTGCACCGTGGCGATGACGGTCCCGGCTTCCACGCCAAAAATCGTGACTCCCAGGATACGGTCCCCTTTGGCCTCGACGAGCGCCTTCATAAAACCGCGCGTCTCATCGAGCGTGCGCGAGCGCAGCGCCGCGGCAATCGGGATTTTGGCGATTCGATAGGCAATACCGCGAGCCCTGGCCTCCGTTTCGCTGAGGCCAATGCGCGCCAGCTCGGGATCGGTAAACATGCAAAATGGGATCTGACGGCCCGTCGTGACGCGATCGATCCCGGCCAGGTTGTCCCGCACGACCCGAAAATCGTCGTAGGCAATGTGAGTAAAATGAGGACTCCCCGCACAGTCGCCCACCGCCCAGACGCCGGACGCGGTGGTTTCCAACCGCTCATTCACTTTCACGAAGCCGCGATCGGTGATTTCCACCCCGGCAAGCTCGAGGCCGATGCCATCGGTATTCGGCAGGCGCCCGGTGGCGGCCAGGATGTCCGTACCTTCGACCACTTCCTCCGCACCGTCCCGCTGGAGGAAAACTTTGACCGACTGCCCGGATGTTCCCTCGACCCGCACGATCTTCGCGCCGGTCAGCACCTCGATCCCCTCGTCCCGGAACAAATCGTGCAATCCCGTCGAGACGTCCTCGTCTTCGTTATGGACGAGGCGGTCGTTCCGCTCGATCACCGTCACCCGGCTGCCAAAACGGCGCATCGCCTGGGCAAACTCGAGACCGATATAACCGCCACCAAGAACAACGAGATGCCCCGGAAGCCGGTCCAGCTCGAGGGCCTCGATATGCGTAAGCGGGCCGGCCTCGATCAGACCCGGAATGCCCGGGTCGATGCGGGCACGCGAGCCGGTGCTGATCACGACGCGCTCGCCGCGAAGCAGGCGCCTTCCGCCGTCGGAGGTGGTGACTTCCAGGACCTTCGGACCAACGAAGCGGCCTGTTCCCAGCACCAGCTCCGCGCCGGTCTTCTGGAAGTTTTGCAGATGCATGTCGACCAGGCCATTGACCATGCGCCGCTTCCGCTCGCGCACCGCGGTCATATCGACCGGCCAGTCTCCCGCAGGAGCCCCGAACCCGGGGCTCTGCCGGAGATACGAGACGACTTTCGCGCTGTGAATGACGTTCTTGCTCGGCAGGCAGGCGATGTTCGGGCACGAGCCGCCGACGTACCTTCGCTCGACGACGGCAACCTTTTTTCCCTGCTTCGCCAGCGTCCAGCCAATGTATTTTCCGGCTTCGCCGCTGCCCAGCACGACCAGGTCATAATCTTCGGGCGCAATCGTTGCGTCGGACATATCAGGCAATGTCGTTGGTCAGGACGATGCGGTACCGGGCCTTGCCCGCGCGCAGATGCTCGAAGGCCTCATTCACCTTGGACATGGGATACGTCTCCGTCACCGGCGCAACGCCGTGACGGGCCGCGAAATCCAGCATCAGATCGAGCGCCGAGGGACTACCCGTGGGCGATCCGGAAATGGATTTCTGCCCGAAGATCAGGCCCAGAGCCGGCACTGGCATCGGCTCGAGCACGGCACCAAGCATGTGGAGCCGCCCCTGGGGAGCCAGCGTGTCCAGCAGTCCCGGCACATCGAGCGGCACATTGATCGTCGAAATAATCAGATCGAGGCGGCCGGCGATCTTCTTCAGCGCGTCGGCATTCTTCGTGTTGTGGACGAAATGCGCCCCGAGCGTGCGAGCCTCCGCCTCCTTGCTGTCGCTGGTGGTGAAGGCATGCACCTCGCAGCCCCATTTATTCGCGAATTGCAGCGCCATGTGGCCAAGGCCGCCGATGCCGATGATCCCCACGCGAGCCGTCGGCGAGATATTGTGGACCAGGAACGGCGCGAAGACGGTCACACCACCGCAAAGCAGCGGGCCGGTTTTGGCGAGATCGAGTCCCTCGGGCAGCGGACGGGTCCAGACCCATTGTACGCGCACCCGGTCCGCGAAGCCACCGTGGCGGCCGACGATCGTACCCAGCCCCCTGGCGCAGAGATGATGATTCCCGGAGATACACTGCGGGCAGGAGAGGCAACTGGCGGCAAACCAGCCCACACCGACCGTCTGGCCGACCTTCAGCCCCTTGGCTTCTTCGCCGACCGCGGTGATCGTGCCGACGATTTCGTGCCCCGGAACAAACGGATAGGCGGACATCCCCCAGTCATTGTCGAGCATCGAGAGGTCCGAGTGACAGAGACCGCAGCTCGACACCTTGATCTCGACCTCCTCCGGCTCGAGTTCTCCGGCATCGTAGGTGTAGGGCTCAAGAGGTCCCCTGGCATTCGTGGCGGCGTAAGCGTGGATTTGGCTCATGGTTTGGAGATGTTTGGGTGGTGGTTGAATTGCGGGGTAAGCTTCAATTGGTCCCATGGGCGCACGCCCACATGGATGCCCATCGACCGGCGGAAAAATGTGACCGATCTCTCGAGATGCCTCACGAAAACACCTCGTTCGGCGCTCCTGGAAGGAGCGCCGTTCGTCAACGGCTGGACTGGGATTCTTGCCGATTTCATTCAGTTCATCCCTCCGTCCAGCTGCGCGGGCAGCCGCAGCCGGACGATCTCAATATCTGTAAATCTACATGCTCATGCCGCCATCGACGGCGAGCACCTGGCCGGTAATGTACGAGGCCTCGGCACTCGAGAGAAAGGCGACCGTCGCGGCGATATCTTCGCTCGCGCCGAAGCGGGACAGCGGGATCTGCGCCTGCGCGCCCTTGCGGATGTCCTCGGAGAGTACGGCGGTCATGTCCGTCTCGATGAAGCCCGGCGCGACGACGTTCACCGTGATGCCGCGCGAGGCGAGCTCGCGGGCAATGCTCTTGCTCATGCCGATGAGACCCGCCTTGCTCGCCGCATAGTTCGCCTGCCCGGCGAGGCCCATCAACCCGCTCACCGAGCTGATGTTGATAATGCGCCCGCTGCGCTGTTTCACCATCGGGCGAAGCACGGCGCGGGTAAAATTGAAGGCGCCTTTGAGGTTCGTATCCAGCACCGCATCCCAATCGTCGCTCGACATGCGCATGGCCAGCGTGTCGCGGGTGATGCCGGCGTTGTTCACCAGCACGTCGGCGCGGCCGAAATCCGCGATGATCTGCTCGCCAACCTTCTGCACGGCGTCGAAATCGGCCACGTCCACGGCGTAGGGCTTCGCCTTGTCGGGGTGGGCGGCGTTGATCGCCTCGGCGGTTTTCTGGGAATTCGACTCCGACCGGCTGACCACGGCAACCCTCGCGCCCTCCGCGGCAAATCTCCGCGCAATGGCTTCGCCGATTCCTCGGCCGGCTCCGGTGATAATGGCTACCTGATTTTCAAAACGACTCATGATGCCGAAGTTTTAACCGCACGAGGGCCGGGACGCGGAGGATTTTTTTAAATTTTTGCCGACCTCCCCAGATCAATGGGTACCGGTGAGCTGCCGGATGAGATTCGCCTCCGAAGTGCGGTAAGGGGTGCCGTCCGCCCGCAGGACGTCGTGGAACCAGACCCTGGGCTCTCCCCGATCAGGCTTATCCCATGTGTTCCAGGCATGGATCGTATTCGTCTTTCCGGCCACGAAGCCCCAGTTGATCGCCCCGATCTTGTGAGCTTTGAAAAATGGCAGCAGTTCCGCAAAAGTGCTGCCCATCGGGCGCGCCATATACTCGGTGCAGATCACCGGACGGCCATAGGCAAGCAGGGTCTCGGAATCGCGTTTGGTGGTCGCGAAATCGGCGTAACGGTGAAACGAGATCACGTCGCTATGGTCGAGCTGGAATTTATTGAGCGGGGAAAGCTTGTCCGGCCGCCAGTCTCCGGTCCACACCCCCGCGGTAAGCGGCTGAGAGTGATCGACCTCACGCGCCCATTCGAAAACCTTCGCCAGCAGACCGAGGCTGAGCGTCTCCTTGTTCTTCGGCTCGCGGGGCCGGTAGTAGTCGTTGTTCAGGTTGCCCGGCTCGTTGTAGAGATCCCAGGCAAGGACACGGCGGTCCTTCCGAAACTTTCCGATCACCGCCTGGATGTAGGGCTTCACCTCCGGCCAGCGCTTCTCGTTCCCGACCACGGCGCGGCCTGGGGACTGCACCCAGCCGGAGTTGTGAACGCCAGCACGCGGCGCCGGCTGAGGGCCGATCTTGGGATCAGGATTCCACACGTCGTCGAGGAGAACGAGCAGCGGACGGATGTGATGTTTTTTGCAAAGCGCGAGGAATTGATCCACCCGCTCGAGAAAGCCTTCCGGATCCTGCCGCCAGGCGAGGTTGTGCAGGAAGACCCGCATCGTGTTGAAGCCAAGCTGCCGCGCCCAGCCGAGCTCCCGGTCGATCTCCACGGGATCGAACGTATCGGCCTGCCACATCTCGAGCTGGTTGATCGCACTCGCGGGCACGAAATTGGCGCCAACGAGCCACGGCTGTTTTGCATACCAGGCATTGGCCTGCCTCGGTGACCAGCGAACCGTCCCGGCCTGCATCGAAGTGGAAAAAGCCGCGGCCAGAGCAACCAGAAGAAAGGGGGAGAAGAGCTTCATGGGAACCCCTTCCATAAGCCAGCCCCGCAACCGCCACCAAGCAAAAGTCGGCGAAGCCTTGCGGCCCCCACGGAGCCGCGCTAAGGCAGAGAGCGATGTACAAGCGTTCCCACGAGTTATTTGAGGCAGCGAAACGGCGCATTCCCGGCGGCGTGAATTCCCCCGTCCGCGCATTTCGCTCGGTCGGCGGCGAGCCGTTTTTCGCGCAGTCCGCCTCGGGTTGCCGCGTGCGGGACGTCGACGGCAACGAATACATCGACTACGTCGGCACCTGGGGTCCTGCCATCCTCGGCCACGCCCCCCAGGTCGTGATCGACGCGGTGCGCAATACGGCGGAATTCGGACTGAGTTTCGGCATTCCCAATCCCCTCGAGGTCGAGATGGCGGAGACGATCTGCCGGCTCGTGCCCTCGGTGGAGAAAGTGCGCATGGTCAACAGCGGCACGGAGGCAACGATGAGCTGCGTAAGGCTCGCCCGGGGATTCACCGGGCGGGATCGCATCGTCAAATTCGAGGGCTGCTACCACGGCCACGTCGATTCGCTGCTGGTGAAAGCCGGAAGCGGCGCTCTCACTCACGGTCAGCCCGACAGCGCAGGCGTGCCCGGAGCCCTGGCGGAACTCACGATCACCCTGCCATTCAACGATCTCGCGGCTGTCCGTGAAGCTTTCGTGCGCGATGGAAAAGAGATCGCCGCCATCATTGTCGAGCCGGTTCCCGCCAACGCCGGCCTGTACCTGCCGGAGCCGGGATTTCACGAGGGCCTGCGCGCTCTCTGCGACGAATATGGCGCCCTGCTCATCTTCGATGAAGTGATGACCGGCTTCCGTGTCGCCGCAGGCGGTTACCAGGAGCTTTGCGGCATCCAGCCCGACCTCACGGCCATGGGCAAGGTCATCGGCGGAGGCCTGCCGGTCGGCGCCTTTGGCGGGCGGGCCGACGTCATGGACCACCTTTCCCCGGACGGCCCGGTCTACCAGGCGGGCACCTTGTCCGGCAATCCACTCGCCATGGCTGCCGGCCTCGCCCAGCTCCGCGAGCTCGAGCGCCGCGACGGCTGGAATACCTTGGAAAAACTCGGCGCCACCTTCGAGTCAGCCGTGCGGGAAACGATCGCCGGACGGCCGCTCACCTTCCAGCGCATCGGGTCGATGTTTTGCCTCTATTTCACGGAAGGCCCCGTACGGAATCTGGCCGAAGCGCAACGCAGCGACCGCGCCGCTTTCAATCGCTATTTTCACGCCTGCCTCGAAAACGGCGTCTATTTCGCGCCCTCACAGTTCGAAGCCGGGTTCCTCTCCCTTGCTCATACCGAGGACGATCTCTCGACGACCGCTCGAATCGCCACCGAAGCCCTCCATACGATTTGAACGTTTCCTCATTGAATCCCGCCCGGAACTCGTTAGCGATAAGCGCCGTGCAATCACTGGAGCGGATTCGCGTTCGGGCCAAATTTTTCTTCGAAGGCGACAAGAAGTTTTTCATCAAAGGCGTCACCTATGGCCCCTTTGCGCCCGACGCTGAAGGCGAGCATTTTGGAGACCCCGGCAAGCTGTCGAACGATCTCGGCCTCATGCGGCTGGCAGGCATCAACCTCGTGCGCGTCTACTATGTGCCGCCGAAGTGGTTCCTCGACGCCTGCGCCGGGTCGGGCATCCGCGTGCTGGTCACGATCCCGTGGGCCGAGCACATCGAGTTCCTGAACAACGGGAAGATCCGCCGCGAAGTCGTGCGCGCGGTCCGTGACGGGGTGAAGAAGAACGCCGGTCACCCCGCCATCTTCGGCTACCTCGTCGGCAACGAGATCCCGACCAGCATGGTCCGCTGGCTCGGAGCACGGAAGGTCACCGAGTTCGTCGAAGAGCTGATCAACGTCGCACGCCAGGCCGACCCCGCGGCGCTCTATTCCTACGCGAGCTTCCCTCCGACCGAATACCTCCTCCCGCAGAACGTCGATTTCCTGACCTTCAACGTCTATCTGCACCGGCAGGAAGATTTCGACCGCTACCTTGCGCGCCTGCAGAACCTCGCCGAGGACCGGCCGCTCGTCATGGGCGAGTTCGGCATGGATACGATCCGCCACCCCGAGGAGGAACAGGCCGAGATGCTCACCTGGCATATCGAGAGCGTCGTGCGCGGCGGTCTGGCCGGCACCGTCCTCTATGCCTGGACGGACGAGTGGTTCCGCGGCGGCGCGGAGATCATGGATTGGAATTTCGGACTCGTGCGCCGCGATCGCACTCCGAAAAAATCCTACGCCGCAGTGACCAAGCTCTTCGCCGGCGACGAGCCGATGACGCGCAAGATCGGCCTCTCCAGCTATCCCCGCGTCTCCGTCATCGTCTGCTCCTACAATGGCGCAAAGACGCTCGAGCGCTGCCTCGAGTCCCTCAAGGAGGTCGACTACCCGAACTACGAAGTCGTCCTCGTCGACGATGGATCGAAGGACAACACCCAGGAGATCGCCGGACGCCACCCGTGGATCGTCAATATCCGGCAGGAGAACAAAGGGCTTTCCGTCGCGCGCAACGTAGGCGGCTACGCAGCCACCGGCGAGATCATCGCCTACACAGACTCGGACTGCATGGCCGATCCGGACTGGCTCTACTATCTCGTCCACACGCTGATGAGCGGCGACTACGCCGGCGTCGGCGGACCGAACATTTCCCCACCTGCCGAGGACTGGATCCAGGCCTGCGTCAGCGCCGCACCCGGCGGGCCGAGCCATGTGCTGCTCACCGACGTGGTCGCCGAGCACATCCCCGGCTGCAACATGGCCTTCCACAAATGGGCCTTCGAAAAAATCGGCGGTTTCGACCCGGAATATCGCAAGGCCGGTGATGACGTGGACTTCTGCTGGCGCCTGCAGCAGGAGGGGCAGGTCATCGCCTTCAGCCCCGCCGCGATCGTCTGGCACTACCGCCGGTTTACGCTCCAGGCCTTCCGCAAGCAGCAGGAAGGCTACGGCGAGGCCGAGTCGCTCCTGCGCTTCAAGCACCTCGTCTTCTTCGGCCCGACCGGCACCGCAAAATGGCGCGGTCAGATCTACGGTGCGCCGCGCTTTACGTGGCTCATCAACCGCCCGGTCATCTACCACGGGGTCTTCGGAGAAGGCCTGTTCCAGTGCATCTATCCGACGCCGCAGTCGGAAATCGCGGCCTACGTGAGCTGTATCGAGTGGGTCGTCCTCACGGTCGCGATCTTCATCATTTCGATCCCGTTCCCGTTCCTGCGCATCGTGCCGTACCTCATGTTCGGCGCGACGCTTCTCGTGGCGCTGAGCTACATGATCCACGCGAAGCTGGAGCCGAAATTCGACACCATCCGGGCCCGCCTGCTCGTCATTTTCCTCGCTCTTTCCCAACCGCTCGTCCGTGGCTGGACCCGCTACTACGTGTGGCTGAAGTTCAAGCGCACGCCGCAGGCGGTCATCGCCACGCATGAGGAGGACTTCCTCCCCGCGACCGGCAGCAGCATCACCAATCTCGAGTACTGGAACGAGGAAGGCCACGGCCGGGAGGTCCTCCTCCCCGCGGTGATCGACTCGCTCGAACGGGAGAACTGGAGCTACTCGATGGACACCGGCTGGAAGGACTGGGACGTGCAGGTCTATGGCAATTTCTGGTGGGGCATCAAGATGCTCACCGTGACCGAGTACCATGGCGGGCCGAAATGCCTGACTCGCGTCCGCCTCAAGACGCACATGGTGCCGACGACGATCCTCGTGAATCTCGTGCTGCTGAGCATTCTGGCCTATCGCCAGCTCAGCGACATGTCGCACTGGGATTTCTGGTTCCAGATTCCCTACTTCATCTTCGCCCTCGTCCTTTTCCGGCAGGCCCGCCGGCTGAAGCGGCGCGTGGCCGAGCTGGTCGGCGCAGCCGGGCAGCGCTGCAAACTCAAGCGGATCGATCCGAAAAACCGTTGAGCGACCGGCTCTCCGACTACGATTTCCATCTTCCGGAGGAACTGATCGCCTCGCGTCCGCTGGAGCGTCGCGATGCCTCGCGCATGCTGGTGCTCGATCGCCACACGGGAGCGATCGCCCATCGCCAGTTCACTGACTTCCCATCCTATCTGCACGAGGGGGATCTCGTGGTGCTGAACAACTCCCGGGTCATCCGGGCACGCATGTTCAGCGAAGACCATCGGGTCGAATTTCTCTTCCTGGAGGAGGTCGCGCCATCGCAATGGAAATGCCTGGTCAAGCCCGGCCGCCGGATGCGCGTGGGAGCCACCTGCCGCGCAGGCGGGGTCGAGCTGACCGTGAAAGCGATCGAGCCGACCGGCGAGCGGATCGTCGAGGCCTCGGGCCCGATCGATTTCGAGCACCACGGAGAGCTTCCCATCCCGCCCTACATGCACCGCGGCGCTGACGAGCAGGATGATCTCCGCTACCAGACCGTCTTCGCGAGGCACGAAGGCTCCGTGGCCGCGCCCACCGCGGGATTGCATTTCACGCCGGAGCTTCTTTCCACGATTCCGCACGCCTTTCTGACCCTGCACGTCGGGATCGGCACGTTTCAACCCGTCAAGACGGAGAGTCTCGCCGAGCACGTGATGCATGAGGAGCGCTACGAGATCGACGGAAACGCCGCCGCAGCCATCAATACCGCACAGCGTATCGTCGCCATCGGCACCACCAGCACCCGCGTGCTGGAATCCCGACCTGCCGGGCCTCTGGAGCCATGCCGCGGTCGCACGTCCATTTTCATCCGGCCACCCTATGAATTTCACCGGGTCGGCGCACTGCTCACGAACTTCCACCTGCCAAAATCCACGCTCCTCATGCTGGTCAGCGCCTTCGCAGGGAGCGACCACATCCGCGCGGCCTACCAGGAAGCCGTGCGGGAGAAATATCGCTTCTTCAGCTACGGCGACTGCATGCTGATCCTGTGAGGGCCCGGCGACACCCGTGCCGATCAGCTACATGAACGCCTTCAGGCTATTCACCGCCCCAAGCCCGAGGATGGCCACGGTAAACGGGAGATTGTTCAGCCCATGGATACACTTCGGCACGATCGAGAAGCCCTTTCGCTGAAGATCCATCGACCGGCAAAGTAGCTGGCGGAGATACATTTCCTCCGAACAGCCCGCATTTGCGGCGGCCACTCGGAGGCCAAAGGCTGTCTTCAAATCCAGCTCGATTTCCACCTCCACTCGCTGTGGAGGGGAATCGGAGTTTACGGCATTCTGTCCTGAGTCAGACATAAGCTAGTCAGAAGTAAGTACAATAACTTATGCCGGGTTAATATGATAGCTTTTCTTACCGCCCTGATGGCAAACTCAGTAACCTTCCCTATACCGTACGGAGATTCTTTCTCTAAATTTTCCGGTGGCATGCGCGACCGAAAACCGGAAAAGAACGACCCAAAAGCCGCAAAAGTCAGTCTCAGCCTCCCAGCCGACATTGCGAAATTCCTTGATGAACAGTGTGAGGCCTTCGGCGTTGGGAGAAGTTCCTATATCCAGCTCCTACTGGATGCGGAGAAAGCATCGCCCCGCAAGGAATTCATAAAAAAAGACCGCCGCTGACTCCCCGCCGGCCGTCGCCCATTCGCGAATAAACGGCACATCTTCTGCTTAACGTTATATCCGTAAAAATATAACGACTGCCAGATGCTGCCCCGAAACTGCACGTTCCAGGAATCCGACTGGAATGCCCTCGCCCCTCACTGGTATCCCGTCGCGTTTTCGCACGAGGTCACGGACAGGCCCTTTGGGACAAAACTGCTCGACGAGCGCATCGTCCTCTACCGTCTCGCGGATGGCCGGGTGAGCGCCGCGCGCGATCTGTGCCTGCACCGGGGGGGGCCGCTCAGTATGGGTATGATCGAAGGCGACAACCTCGTGTGTGCCTATCATGGATTTCGCTACAATCAGGAAGGCCGCTGCGTCTGCATCCCCGCGCACCCCGGCGCCGCCATCCCACCCAAGCTCCGCCTGCAAAGTTACCCGGTCGAGGAACGCTACGGCCTCATCTGGACCCGGCTCGTCGACGATGGCCCCCGGCCATTGCCGGATTTCGAAGAATGGAACGATCCGGATTTCCTCCAGGTCCTGCCCGACAGCGTGGAGATGAACGCCTCCGCCGGCCGGCAGATCGAGGGATTCCTCGACGTGAGCCATTTCGCCTTCGTGCATGTGAAGAGCTTCGGCGAGCGGACGAACCCGGAGGTCCCCAACTACCCGGTGACGCTCACGAGCAAAGGTTTCCGGGCCGACTACGTGAGCACGGTGAGCAACTATCCCACGCACCTGAAACACCTGAATCCGCCCGGCTTCCGATGGCGCCGCCTCTTCGAGGTCTTCCTGCCCTTCACCGCAAAACTCAGCGTCACCTTTCCCAACGACGGCCAGCTCCACATCCTGAATGCCGCCTGCCCGGTCTCCGCCCGGCAGACCCGCCTCTTCGTGCCGATCTGCCGGAACTTCGACAAGGACGCGCCGTTGCAGGACACGCTCGACTTCAACCATCAGGTTTTCCACGAGGACAAGGAGATCGTGGAGCAGCAGTATCCCGAGGATCTGCCCATCGATCTCCACGACGAGGTGCATATCCGCGCGGATCGCAGTTCCATCACCTTCCGGCAGAGACTTGCCGAGCTCGGTCTCGGCCGCAGTTTCACCGCATGACCGCCGCCCCTCCTGAAGGGCCAGCCGCCGAGCCCCGCCCGCTCCCTCGAGACTGCACCTTTTCGGAAACGGATTGGCGAATCCTGGCGAACTACTGGTACCCAATCGCCCGGAGTTGCGAGGTCACGGATCGCCCGATCGCCGCGAAGCTCCTCGATCAAAGGCTGGTCATTTACCGGACCTCCCAAGGCGTCAGCGTCGCGAACGACCTGTGCCTCCACCGAGGTGCGCCGCTAAGCATGGGCCAGATGCAGGGCGACGAACTGATGTGCCCCTATCACGGATTCCGCTACGACTCGACCGGCCGCTGCGTCTGCATCCCCGCGCACCCCGGGGCCGCCATCCCACCCCGGCTGCGCCTCACCAACTATCCCGTCGAGGAGCGGCTGGGCCTCATCTGGACCTGCCTCTCGGGTCAGCCTGCCAATATTTTGCCTGAGGTGCCCGAGTGGGTGGACGCTGCCTACCAAAAGGCCAATCCAATCCCCCTAGATCTGGAAACCTCCGCCGGGCGGCAACTCGAGGGCTTCATGGATGTCGCACATTTCGCGTGGGTGCATCACCAGACGTTTGGGGATCGGAACAATCCCTTCGTCCCGAACTACTCCGTCGATCGCACTCCGCACGGACTGCACATCGAGTACCAGAGCACGGTCGGGAACTACATGCGGCAGGACGGCTCCCAGAGCGAACCGGAAAAGGGCGTCCGGCGCGTCTTCGATTGCTACCTGCCCTTTTCGGCACGGCTCACCGTGCACCTGCCCGGCGACACCCGGCTGGTGATCCTGGACTCCGCATCACCGGTCTCCGCACGACGGACCAGGCTCTTCGCCTGCCTGCTCCGGAACTACGATCTCGATCAGCCGCTGGAGCCCTTCGTCGACTACAACGTCAAAATCTTCAACGAGGATCGGGACATCGTCCAATCACAGTATCCGGAGGACCTGCCCATCGATCTGCTGGATGAGGTACACATCCGGGCTGACAAAACCTCCATCGCCTATCGCCAGGCTCTCGGCGCGCTCGGACTGGGACGGGACTTCACGTCCTGAAGCACAACCCCATTCCCGACTTCAGCCTCCCGGCGATTCAGTTACCGTCTTGGGCTGGCCACTTCACCCTCCGCCCACACCGGCGCGGTCCAGAGGCGGTCGGGCACGGCACCCGCCTGGGTGACGCGGAAATAGACGTACTCTCCGCTGCCACCAAGAGTCAGCCCATCAATGGCGCCGGTTTTGGTATCGCCAGCAATCTTGACCGTCTTCACGATCGAGGCAAAGGAACCTCCGATTTTTCCCTGAAAGGCCTCGATGGTGTACCCGGCCGCTGGCTCGTCCGCGTCTTCCAGGTCGAAGCGCACTTCGAGCGGTCCCGGCGGAGGAGATAAAATGTCGCCACACAACCGGCCATTGACTCTGAAGATGGCCCTCAGGTTGCGGTCCTCGGTCGCGTAGACATGCCGGTCGCGCATCGCATCCAGCAAGTCTCTGGTCGTGAGGGCCGGGGCAATAATTCCGGTGCGAGCTTCCGTGGCGTCCCCCCAATGGCCGTGATGATTGTCCTGATCACCCGTCGGCGCCACATGGAAGCCGAGTTGCAGGAACAACTGGTAATAGAACTCCATGATCTGGGGGGCGCGAGTGTCTGGCTTGTTCAACGGAGGCTCCCCATTGAGGATCTCGACCAGCGAGGACGCGCCACCCATTTCCCGAACCCAGCCAGTATCGTCCTGAAAGTCGTCGCGCCCAAACTCCACCTTGCCGATCCCGTTTTTGCCCGGACGCCCCAGAGCAGGATGGTTCAGCTGGAGCACCGCGGTATGCCCGGTCGAATCCGGATGCGCATGCATCCATTTCAACAGGCCGGCAAAATCCCCCGCCTCGACGTCAATCACGCCCGGCACATCAAACACGTTCACGTGGTTTCCCTTGGACATGGTCGAGAACTCCTGCCCGTAAAGCGCGACGAACTTCCCGTCCTCGGTCAGCCGGGCAGCCGTCGGCCGGAGGGCGGATGGTGCCGGTCCGCTATAAAGCGCCTCCCGCTGCGGCAAAGTGGCCGCCGCTCCGCCAAGGAGGTGGTTGTGCTCCGTGACGGCGAGAAAGTCCAACTTCGCCACATCGCGCGCGTAGATGAACGCCTGCTCCGGCGTGCCGGATCCATCGCTGTAGCCGGTATGCGAGTGGAGGTTCCCCAGATAGACATGCACCGGCGCCGGATCGGCAGCCCAGGTACGGGTCAGAAAAGCCGCGGACAGAATCAGCAAACGAGTCGCAATTCGATTCATCGCCCCTCGCTATAGACGCATTTTTCGGAGAGGCGATTCAATTCGCCCGCCCCTTCCACTCACGTGATGGAATCAGTTCCGCGACCGCTTCCGCCAAGGGGCAAAAGAGGTCGCCAACGCAATGGGATAGCGCCTCCAACAACTCACAAGCATATCAAGACGATCCACGAGCGCTTCGGGGTGAACCCGAGCCGCGCTCGCGGCCCTGCGGATCGGACAGGCATGAGCCTTCATCCCCCCCTTGCCGCTCGAAAAGAGCCATGGCGAGGGCGAGAAAATTTTCCACGAGGTGTTACGGGCATCGTCCCCCCTCACATCTCTATCGGCGCTCGGAAAACGCAGGGTGAATCCCGTACAAATTATTATCCCGAGTCCGAGTCGGACGATCAACCTTGACGGGGAGACCCGCGGTCTCGATCCCGGGATGCGCGGCAACGCGACTCTCCAACTCAAAGAGTCCGGCATTGTCTGGATCGCCGGTCTTCCAGACGTAATCGGGCGGCGTCCCATCTTTCGAAAAAGGAAACTTGTCGCCGTAGTCGAGGGGCAGGTACAGCCTGCCATCCCCAGGATGCCGAACGACAAAAACCAATTTTTCGACATTAAATCGCAACTGGTAAGGAACGAAGGAATCGTCGCTTCCCCGTTTCAGATTCACCCCAAAAAAGTACTCACCGGAGGCGGGATACTTTCCCGTGAAAACATCGTACAGATATTTCCCCTCCGGCTCCCCCCAATCCTTACTCAAGGAGAGTCGCCGATAGACCAAAGCTGTGCCATCCGCGTTGAAGACCAACTTAAACCAAAAAATTCCAATGGGACTGGTGTAATCCTGATCCGTGTATGTCCATGTTCCCAGAAGGGACTGCTTCGCATCGTTCATTGAATGAACCTCATTGAGCGGGGGGAAAGGCGTGTTGGCCAGCACTGCAGATGACGACGACAGGACCAGGCTGAGCAGGAGTATTTTTTTCAATTGGGATCTAGGAAGGGTTACGTTTTTGTCGCTTCTTTTGATCCGAGCTGTATGGATTTCCGCCAGAGACGCAAGATAATTGCGATTTAATTAATAGTGTAACCCTTTTCTTCCTAACTGTTTCTGTTTGTGGATATTGCGACGCTATCGTGCGATGGCCGGGATGCCAGCAAGGCAGGTCGGAATCACGCGCGCTGAGGGAAAAAGAGGCTTGGACCAAATCCGGAGATAAAAGCTACCGCCCGCAGATTTGCGCAGATAAGGGTGGCGGTTCCTCCTAAGCAGGCAAGGAGTAAGATCGACCGGACGCCGGTGAAAAGCGCTCAATGGCTGAGGATCTTGAACAGAACCTGCCATCTCGCATAAACTCAAAACGTGAGCGACGCCATCCGAGTCCTTCTGATCGATATCAACGACTCTGGACTCTTCGCCGAGCGTTTTCCAATTTACTGCACGGGGGTTCCGAAGATAGGCGAATCACTGAACTTGTACGAGTTGCTGACGACAGAACAGGGGAACGAAGGCGGTTACTGTTTCAAGATCGAAGACGTAAGGTGGTCCGCTCAAGACAGTAAAATTTTTGAGCCTGAAGTTCATCTCCGGCGGATGCAGATCACGGGATGAGGGCTCTCGAGCGGGCGGCGGGCTATCTCGAGCTGGGAATGCCCCGTGCCGCGTGGGAGGAGCTGGAAGAACTGCCGACGGCGGAGCGCTCCAATCCACACGTCCTCGCCATGGGGGTTCGGGTTTACCTCGCGCTGGGCAAGCTCGAGGAGGCCAAGCTGATCGCGGACAAACTGGCGATCGAGCTCCCGGACTTCGCGCTCTCGTGGGCTTCAATGGCCAGAGTCGAAGCTGCGCTCGGCAGGATTGATGAGGCGAAGATGTTTTTGTGGAAGGCCGTCCAGGTGGACCCGAAGATTGAGATTCAACTTCTCGACGATCCGTTGCTGGAGAGGGTGTGGAAGTGACTGCCCGCGACTCAGGGCGATAGAGCGTGGTCGTCGGCCGGAGCTGCTCGCGATCGATCCGCATGAGCACCAAAAAGCCAGACAACAACGAAGAAATCAGCCCGGCTGCAAGGGGCAAGTCGTCTCAGAAAACGACCGGGGAGGAATCGATTTGTCATGGCCCTTCTGGCCATGACCTGCGGGATGGGGCTTCGCCCGCTTACGCTTTCGCGCTTCGCGCGTTTGCAGTCTCGCAGGCTCGGGTTTGATCCATGGGCACTTTCCATCATTGATGGAAAGTGGAGCGGGTGAAGGGAATCGATTTGTCATGGCCCTTCTGGCCATGACCTGCGGGATGGGGCTTCGCCCGCTTACGCTTTCGCGCTTCGCGCGTTTGCAGTCTCGCAGGCTCGGGTTCGATCCATGGGCACTTTCCATCGTTGATGGAAAGTGGAGCGGGTGAAGGGAATCGAACCCTCGTATGCAGCTTGGGAAGCTGCCGTTCTACCATTGAACTACACCCGCGAAAAATTCGCGAACTACTCCCAGGACTTAATCCACTTGGATGAATCCGTGTAGTCCTTGGTGCGCTGAGGATCACCTTTCGACCACACGATCACGCTCTTGCGAATTTCATCCCCGTCCGGGCCGTCCTTGATGACATTGTCATAATCGTCATCAAGGCGAATATTATAAACCTTCCCCCACGGATCGTAATAGCCAGAAGAGTAAGTCCCGCCGTTAGATTCGGCGCCGTTCTTCTTGGATTTCGCCTTCGGAACTTCCAAGAAGACGATTCCACGGGGGTTCGTCTGATCTGTTACGGCTCCCGCCAACGTATTCATTAGCGCCTGGTCATCGACACTATCCCCTGTATTGGTAGTCGGCATCTTGCCGTACTCCGAGATGTAGGCGTTGATTGCAGTGGCGATTTGCGTCGCATCGTTTTTCGCCTGGGTCTTGCGCGCGGCGTAGATCGCGGAGCTAACCGCGGGGAAGAGAAGCGTCATCAGAATGGCGATGATCGAAATGACGACGAGCAACTCGATGAGCGTGAAGGCGCGGCGATTGGTAGTGGAGGGGACTTTCATTGGTCAGAAATGCGACGTGTAAATGTCGCGTCCACCCGTCCCCACGCAAGCATTTTCTTGTGTTCATCCCGGCGCAAGGCGAGAGTAGGAGTCGTGACAGGGAAATCGAGGCGGAACGGGAAAGCAAAACCAGCACGCCCATCCGGCGAGCGGAAATCGCTCCGGCAGAGCATACTGGAGCTCATCGCGAGCCAGGCACTCGATAAAATCGAGATCTCGAAGCGGCTCAATCTCGAGCCATCCGCGCGACGCAAGCTGCGCGATCTCCTCAAGGAAATGGAAACCGCGGGCGAAATCGTCCGGCTCAAGAAAGAGCGCTATGTCGTACCGCGCGACGCAGACCTCTTCACCGGCACGATCCAATTCCACGCCAGTGGCGCCGCGCATGTCCTGAACGAAGAAGCAGGCGGGGCGGATCTCTACATCAGCGCGGAGAACACGTGGACGGCCATGCACGGCGACCGCGTGGTGGCGCGGATCTCGACGGGAAAACCAGCTCCCGGCCGCCCGGGATCGGCCGAGAGCCAGAAAAAGGAGGGACGGGTTATCCGCATCCTGAAGCGGGCGAACGAAACGATCGTCGGCACCCTGCAGCGCTCGAAGAATTTCTTCTACGTCGCCGCGGATGATCCGCGCTTCGTCAACAATCTCTACGTTCCCGCGCCGGCTCCCGAGCTCCGCGCCAATGTCGGCGACAAGGTCGTCGCCAAGCTGGATGACTGGCCGTCACGCCATGTGAATCCCGAAGGCCATGTGGTCGAGGTGCTCGGGCGCGCCGGCGCGCCCGGGGTGGACATTCTCTCGATCATCCGGAAGTACAATCTCCCCCAGGAGTTTCCGCCCGAGGTCATACGCGAGGCGGAACGCATCGAGCCCGTGGTGCCGGAGAAAGAAGCGGCACGCCGCACGGATCTGCGCAAACGCTTCATCCTCACGATCGATCCGGATGACGCGAAGGATTTCGACGACGCAATCGAGGTGCAACGTACGAAGGATGGCTGGGCGGTCTCCGTCCACATCGCGGACGTGTCGCACTATGTCCGCCCGAAGACCGCGCTGGATAAAGAAGCCGTCTCCCGCGGAAACAGCGTCTATCTTGCGGATCGCGTGGTTCCCATGCTCCCCGAGGCGCTCAGCAACGGCATCTGCAGCCTCAAGCCAAAGGTGGATCGCCTGGCGTTCTCCGTCTTCGCCGAGGTCTCGCGCCAGGGCAAAGTCCATCACGTTCACTTCGCGAAAAGCGTGATCTGCAGCGCCGCGCGGCTGACTTACAAAGAGGCCTTTGCGATCCTGCAAAAGCCGCCGAAGACCGAGGTCGAGAAGCGGGTGCACACCGCTTGGGAGCTCTCGTCGTTGCTGCGGAAAAAACGCTTTCAAAAAGGGTCGCTCGAACTTGACTTCCCCGAGGTGAAGGTCTGGCTCGACGCTCAGGGCAAACCGGTGCGGCTCGAGCGTGTCGAGAACGACATCTCGCACCAGCTCATCGAGGAGCTGATGCTCCTCGCGAACGAATGCGTGGCCCGCGAGCTAAAGCTCGCGAAGCAGCCGACGGTGTACCGCATCCATGAGAATCCCGATCCCGACAAGCTCGCGGAATATCGCGCCACGGCGCAGGCCTACGGACTGAAAGCCGGCGATCTCACCCAGCGCGAGAATCTCGTGCGCCTGCTCGCCTCGACGAAGGGGCAGCCTTTCGAAAACGCGATCAAAATCGGCCTCCTGAAGAGCCTGAAACGCGCGACCTATTCCCCGGAGCCGCTCGGTCACTACGGCCTGGCGAAGCCGGACTACACGCACTTCACGAGCCCGATCCGCCGGTACGCCGACTTGATCGTACACCGCTCACTGGAGCGGCACCTGGGCCTCACGAAGAGCGGCCCGGCGTCAAACGAGCTGGCGGAGATCGCGGAATACATCTCCGGCACGGAGCGGGTGGCCGCGGATGCAGAACGGGAATCGACCAAGCTCAAGAAGCTCGAGTTCTTCCAGCAGCAGATCGCGTCGCGAAAAGGCGGGATCTTCAAGGCCCAGATCCTGGAGGTGAAAAACTTCGGACTGTTCGTGGAGTTGCCGGAGTTCCTGCTCAGCGGCCTGATCCACGTCTCGGCACTCGACGACGATTTTTACCAGCACGATCCCGGGCGGGGACGCTTCGTCGGCCGCAAGACGCGCAAGGTCTATCAAGCCGGCCAGACGATCGATGTGATCGTGGCCCGAGTAGACATGTTCAAGCAGCAGGTGGATTTCAAACCGGTATGATTTTTGCCGAATTTCAGCTTGTGAGCCGCGAAACCTGCGCGATATTGCGGTGTTTCAGGGACTCAAAGTCGTAACAAATAAGGAATGGACAATATCATCCTGGCTCGTGACTTGCAGATCGAACGCAAGCACTTCTTCATCGAATACCGCGAAAACGAACGCGGCAAATTCGTGCGCATCACCGAGGAAGCGCATGGCCGCCGCAACTCGATCATCATCCCGAGCACGGGACTGGCCGACTTCGTCCGCTATTTCGACGAAGTGTCCAGCGCGGCCGCCTCGGCCGCCGAGTCGACCGCGGTCTAAGCCGCCTTCAGTCCTCTGCCCGCGTGCGTTCCGCCGCGGGCTTTTTCATTTTTCGGGGGGTGCGCGTCCGCGTTGACACTGCCGCGCTGCCTGCTATCTAGGACGGTTCCCGTTATTTCCGTAAAATTCATGTCCAAAAAAACCTCAAAACCTGCCAAGGCCTCTCCCGCCGGCAAAAAGACCAAATACGTTTACACCTGGGGCGCTGCCAAAGCTGATGGCGACGGCTCGATGAAAGCTCTCCTCGGCGGCAAAGGCGCAAACCTGGCCGAAATGACCAAGATCGGTCTCCCCGTTCCTCCCGGGTTCACGATTACGACGGAAGTCTGCACCTATTTCTACGACCACAAGCGGACTTACCCGGTCGAGCTCCAGTCGCAAGTCGAAGCCGGCGTGCGCAACATGGAGAAGATCATGGGTTACAAATTCGGCGACTCGAAGGGCTTCCCGCTCCTCGTCGCCGTGCGCTCCGGCGCGCGCGACTCCATGCCCGGCATGATGGACACGATCCTCAACCTCGGTCTCAATGACGAGACGGTCCTCTCCCTCGCCGCGGCGACGAAGAACGAGCGTTTCGCATGGGATTGCTATCGCCGCTTCATCCAGATGTACGGCGACGTCGTTCTCGGCGTGCAGAAGCGCGAAGGCGAAGACCACGAGCCCTTCGAAGTGGTCATCGAGGAGTTCAAACACACGAAGTACCACAAGGACATCGTCGACTCCGACCTCACCGCGGAAGACCAGCAGGAGCTCGTCAAGCGCTTCAAGAAGCTCGTCAAGGACCGGACCGGCAAGGTGTTCCCGAACAATCCTTGGGATCAGCTCAAGGGCGCGGCTGGAGCCGTCTTCGGCTCGTGGATGAACGATCGCGCGATCGTTTACCGCCGCAAATACAACATCCCCAGCGAGTGGGGCACCGCGGTCAACGTGCAGGCCATGGTCTATGGCAACACAGGCAACGACTCCGGGTCCGGCGTGGCGTTCACCCGCAACCCAGCCAACGGCATCAATGAGTTCTACGGCGAATTTTTGATCAACGCCCAGGGCGAAGACGTCGTCGCCGGCGTGCGCACCCCCGAGCCCGTCTCGAAGCTGAAGGCAGCGATGCCTAAGCCTTTCGCCGAGCTCATGAAGGTCCGCGCGATCCTCGAGAAGCATTTCAAGGACGTGCAGGACGTGGAGTTCACGATCCAGGCCGGCAAGCTGTTCATGCTGCAAACCCGCAACGGCAAGCGCACGGCGGCCGCCGCGCTGAAGTTCTCGGTCGACATGTTCAACGAGAAGCTCATCGATTGGGAAACTGCGGTTCTCCGCAACCCGGCCGACCAGCTCGACCAGCTCCTCGCCCCGATCTTCGACGTCGCCGACGTGAAGAAGGCGAAGGCGATCGCCACCGGCCTGCCCGCCGGCCCCGGCGCCGCTTCCGGCAAAGTCTACCTCAACGCCGACCGCGCCGCGGCCGCCGCTGAGAAAGGCGAGAAGGTCCTCCTCGTTCGCAACGAGACCTCTCCGGAAGACCTGCGCGGCATGATCGCCGCGGAAGGCATCCTCACCGCCAAGGGTGGCGTGAGCTCGCACGCCGCGCTCGTTGCCCGCCAGATGGGCAAGGTCTGCGTCTGCGGTGCCAGCGCACTCGAGATCGACTACGCGAAGAAGACGGTCACGGCCTCCGGCCAGACCTTCAAGGAAGGTGACTTCCTCTCGATCGACGGCACGAGCGGCACCGTCTACGGCGGCCAGCTCAAGACCTCGCCGAGCGAAATCATCACCGGCACGGTGAACGGCGACAAGGCCGCGCAGAAGACCGAGAAGTTCAAGAACTTCCTGCAGCTGATGAAGTGGTGCGACCAGGCCTCCCGCCTCGGTGTCCGCACGAACGCCGACAACCCGGAGCAGACCCAGGTCGCGCTCGCTTTCGGCGCCACCGGCATCGGCCTCACCCGCACGGAACACATGTTCTTCGAAGGCGACCGCATCGACGCCGTCCGCGAAATGATCCTCGCCGACACGGTCGAAGGCCGCAAGAAGGCCCTCGCAAAGATCCTTCCTTACCAGAAGGAAGACTTCGTCGGTATCTTCAAGGCGCTCAAGGGCTATCCCGCCACGATCCGCCTGCTCGATCCGCCGCTCCACGAATTCGTTCCGCACGACTCGAAGTCCCAGGCCGATCTCGCGAAGAAGCTCGGCATCACCGCCGACAAGGTCGCGGCCCGCGTGAACGCGCTGCACGAGTTCAACCCGATGCTCGGCCACCGTGGCTGCCGCCTCGGCATCGCCTACCCTGAAATCACCGAGACCCAGGCCCGCGCCATCTTTGAAGCGGCCGCCGAGGTCCAGAAGAAGGGCATCAAGGTCAAGCCGGAGGTCATGATCCCGCTCGTCGGCTTCAAGAAGGAACTCGATCTCCAGGTCGAGATTGTCCATCGCGTCGCCGCCGAAGTGCAGAAGGAGACGAAGCAGAAGCTGTCCTACCAGGTCGGCACGATGATCGAAGTCCCGCGCGGCGCTCTGACGGCCGACGAGATCGCGAACACGGCGGAGTTCTTCAGCTTCGGCACGAACGACCTCACCCAGACCGCGCTCGGCATCAGCCGCGACGACATGGGCAACTTCCTGCTCCCGTACACCGAGAACGAGATCTTCAAGAAGAACCCGTTCGCGTCGCTCGATCAGACCGGCGTAGGCGAACTCGTGAAGACCGCGATCGCGAAGGGCCGAAGCACCCGCCCCGACATCAAGCTCGGCATCTGCGGTGAGCACGGTGGTGATCCGGACAGCGTGAAGTTCTTCCACAAAGTGGGCCTGAACTACGTGTCCTGCTCACCTTACCGCGTGCCGGTCGCCCGCCTCGCCGCCGCCCAGGCCGCGATCGAGGAGAAGCGCTCCGCTCCGAAGCCGGCGGCCAAGAAGGCTGTCGCCAAGAAGAAGTAATCGGCTAACGCCCATTCACGGGCGCGGCTTGCTCCGGCAGGCCGCGCCCTTTCTTTTTGTCCCATTGCCCCGGAGGGCAGGCTTTGGTAGCTTGCCGCGCGCGACCCATGCCTACTTACGAATACGAATGCCAGAAATGCGGGAAGACGTTCGAGCTGTTCCAGTCCATGAAGGACGAGCCGATCAAAACGCACCCGGACCCGAAGTGCAAAGGCAAGGTCAAGCGACTCCTTGGCACGGGCGCAGGGCTCATTTTCAAGGGCTCCGGCTTTTACATCACTGATTACCGCAGCGAGGGCTACAAGGCCGCAGCCAAGAAGGACGCCGGCAGTGGCAAATCGGAATCGAAATCCGAGTCGAAACCCTCATCAAAGAAGAAAAAATCGGATGGCTGACATTCCCGGCATTGCCTCCACGATCCGCTGCCAGTCCTGCGGGTTCGAGAATACGACGACCTCGCTCTACTGCCAGGACTGCGGAGTACGGCTCGTCGCACCGCCCTCGGCGATCGCGGCGGAAAATGCTGCCTCCCCAGCCAATACGCCCCCCATCAAGCCCGCCGCAAAGAAACCCCGTATTCTTTCAAAGAAGCGCGCGGCCAAAAGCTCGTCGCCCCTGACGATCGTTCTGCGGACCTTGATCGTCGCCGCGATCGCCGCCTTGATCATTCAGATTCTCCGACCGCCGACGGATCTCCCGGCGCCGTCCGCCCCATTGCCCGACAATATCGTCGCCAATGTCCGCGCCGCCCTCCAGGCCAGCGCGCAGAGGAATTCGCCCTTCGACGCTCCCTGGGCGGGCCAGGGGCTCAATGCCTACCTCGCCGCAGTGCTCCGCCCTGGTGATCCCAGCGGCGTCCTGAAGATCTCCTTCCAGCGAGCCTCCCTCTCGCCCATCACCGGAGGATTCTCCCTCTTCGTGGAACGCAAGGTTCTCGGATTGAGTATCTACTCGCGAATCGACTACCAGCTGGTCACTCGGGGCAACGGAATCGGCGTCGAGCCTATCGGCGCGGCCCTGGGCCAACTGCCGCTACCAGCCTTCGCCGCCCCCATGATCGAGTCCATGAACGGAAATCTCGGCGACGCGCTGTCTTCCGAGCTGACGGTCCTGCGCGAAGCCAAAAGCATTCGCATCACCGCTCAGAAAGCTTCTCTCGACTTCGGCGCCGCGCCACGGCCGTGATCCTCCGCCCCCTAGCCGCCCTTCTACTTTGCACCAGCGCTTTCGCCGCGATGGAGGGGCCGCCGCGCTCGGTCAGCTCGACGAGGCAGTTCGTGATCTACTCCGACGTTCCCAAACTGCGAACGTCGGTGGCCATCCAGGCCGAGGATGCCAAGCGGGATTTCCTCGAGCTCCTGCGCGAAAAGGACACCTGGCAGATCCCGATCATCCTGAACTTCGGTCCGCCGCCGAACATGAAGCGGCCGCCCCGCGCGCAAATCGGAATTTTCGAGAGCGACGATGGCGCGAGCAAGATCCAGCTCGATGTCTTCGACCCGAAGCTCGTGGACGATCCCGAGTTCGTGAACTGGCTGCTGACCGCCCTCACCCTCGAGCACACGTATCGCAATACCCCGGTGAAGGCCGGACGGGCCTTCGAGCCGCCTCCGACCTGGTTCGTCGAGGGACTGGCCGAGCGCATCCGCTCCCAGGACACCGGGCAGCCGGCGAGCCTGTATTCCAGCATGCTTTCCGGGATGGAGCTTCCGCGCCTGGACGACTTTCTGGAAACTCCGACCGAGCGCCTGGATGCGACCTCCCGGGCCATCTACCAGGCTCAAGCCGCCGCGTTGCTGGAGGCGATCATCGACCTGCCGGACGGCCGCGCCGGGCTGCGCAGCTATCTCTCGGTCCCACGGAAGCAATCCGCAAATTTCAATGACCTGATCGCGTCACTGCCCTCCGTCGCCGGAAACAAGGACACCCTCGGGCGCAAGTGGGTCCTCTCCATCGCGCGCGCCTCGGCCGCGAATCGCATCAACCTCCTGACGGAGCGGGAAACCGGCAAGGAGCTCGACACCATCCTCGCCGTCAAAGCCCTGCCTGACCCCAAGCACCCGGAAGTGGGTGCGATGTCGGGCCCGTATGCCCTGCCGACCATCGCCCGCAGCCGCAATGGACGCTTCATCCTTGCCCAGCTCGAGAACAGCCTGCTGCGCCTCTCCCTGAATGCCCACCCCCTCTACAAATCCCTCGTCGACGAATATCTCCGAATCGTCCGTGAGCTCGCGGACAAGCCCAAGAAAAAGCAGGACAAGCAGATCGCGGCCGCCGAGCAGATGCGGGCGGGATTGACCCGGGAGACCTCCGACCTCCGCGATTACATGGACTGGGTCGAGACGACCAAGATCAAGACCGCGAACCCGGAACTCGGCAAAGCTCTGGACAACGTGGAGGAGATGGCCAAGCCCGTGGAGCGGCAGGACGCCATCACCCGCTACCTCGATGCGGTCGAGGATCGCGGCCAATAAGAGATAGCAACCATCGCCCCTCCGTTCTTCCCGGTTGCGTGGCGCGGCAGGAGGTCTATCATTCAGCCTCCATGTTTCACCTCACGCGGCAGGAGCAGATACTCGTGGCGTGCCTGTTCCTCGCGTTCCTCACCGGACTGGCGGTAAAACACTATCGCGGAGAGGGAAGCACTGGCACTATATCCAAACCGGAATACAGGGATGCAAAACGTTAGCTTCACCGAGGCACTCGATGCCGTGACCCGTCGCGACCCACGCTACGATCGGGAGGCGTATACCTTCCTGCGCGACGCGCTCGAGTTCACCCTGAAAAAACGCCGCAAGACCCGCAAGGACGAGCCGACGGACGTGCCCGCGTCGGAATTGCTCGACGGCTTCCGCCTGTACGCGCTCAAGGAGTGCGGGCCGATGGCCAGCCTGGTGCTCGGGTCCTGGGGGGTCCATTCCTGCGAGGATATCGGCAACCTCGTCTTCAATCTCGTGGAAGCTGGTGTTTTCAGTAAAACCGATCGCGACACGATGGGCGAATTCCGGAGCGGCTTCGATTTCGACGAGGCATTTCTCGCTCCCTTTCGCCCTCTACGGAAAAAATTGAGCGGGAACGCCCCTCGCATTGTCGAACGCGACTCATGAGGCTGCCGTATTTTCTTTTTGCCATGCCATTGCTTGTTTCCACCGGACTGACCGAAGCCAAAGACACGCCGAAACCACCCGCCGCCCTTCCAGGGCTCCCGCCGAGCAGCGCGCAAGCCTTCACTCTGCCAAACGGCCTCTCGATCATCGTCGACGAGGACCACTCCGCGCCAGTCGCCAGCGTGCAAGCATGGTGCGAGACCGGCAGCATCGACGAGGACAAATGGATGGGGGCCGGACTGTCGCACATCCTCGAGCACATGCTCTTCAAGGGCACCACGTCCCGTCCGCCCGGCTCGATCGCCAAGTCGGTGCAGCAGGGAGGCGGCTACATCAACGCCTACACGTCCTTCGACCGCACCGTCTTCTACATCGACACGACAGCCGAGGGCGCGCCGGATGCGGTGGACATCCTCGCTGACGCGATGATGAACGCCACCCTCCCTGCGGAGGAGTACACGAAGGAACAGAATGTCATCCGCCGCGAGTTCGCAATGGGCTTCGACGATCCGGACCGCATGAGCTCGCAGCTCATGTTCCGCACGGTCTTTTCCCAGAGCCCCTACCGCCACCCGGTCATCGGCTATCTCGATATCTATAACACGCTCACGCGCGAGGATGTCTTCGCGTACTACAAGCGCCGCTACGTGCCGAACAACATCTTCTTCGTCGTCACGGGCGACGTCGATACGGCGAAGATCAAGGCCCAGCTCGAAAAAGCTTTCGAGAAATACCCGCGCAAGATGCTGGAACCCGTTTATGTGCCCACCGAGCCACCGCAGGCCGGCCGACGGGATTCGCATGAGGAATTCCCAACCGACCTCACCCGCCTGAGCATGGCCTGGCCGATCCCCGCGGTCACCAGCCCGGACATGCCCGCGCTCGACCTGCTCGGCACGGTACTCGGTGGCGGCGCCAGCAGCCCGCTCAACCAGGAGATCCGCGAGAAGAAGAAACTCGCCTACAGTGTCGACGCGGGCTCCTACGCGCTCGCCGAGGAAGGCATCTTCGCCATCCAGGCTGTGTGCGCGCCGGAACAGCGCGAGGCGGTGGAACGCGAGGCTCTCGCCCTGCTGCACGACGTCCAGAAAAACGGCGTCACCGAGGCTGAGCTCAGCAAGGCCCGCAATTCCCTGCTCTCCTCGCAGCTCGGGGCGCTGACCACGGCTAAAGGCCGCGCGGCCGATCTCGGCTCGAACTGGCTCTACACGCGGAACCTGAACTTCAGCCGCGATTATCTCAACGCGATCAATCGCGTGACCGTGGCTGATCTCAAACGCGTCGCAAACGATTACCTCATCGACGACCACTTGAACTGCACGTCGCTGAATCCCGTTGGCTCGCTTGCCAAGAGCACAGCCGCGAAGGCTGCGGCCGCGAAGCCGGAGGTCCAGAAATTCGAGCTCCCCAACGGCCTGCGCCTGCTCGTGCGCGAAAATCACAAGATCCCGCTCGTCTCGATGGTCGCGGTCTTCAAAGGCGGCCTCCTCGCCGAGACGCCAAAGACCAACGGCGAGACCCGCCTGATGGCCCGCTCGATTCTCAAAGGCACGACCAGCCGCAACGCGCAACAGATCGCCGATCAGATCGAATCCGTCGGTGGATCAATCGGCAGCGACTCCGGCAACAACAGCTTCACCGTCTCCGTGGGGGTGATGAAGCCGAACCTCAAGCTCGGTCTCGATCTGCTGGCGGACGTATTGATTCACCCGACCTTCCCGGCCGACGAGGTCAAGACCGAGCAGGCTTCCCAGCTTGCGGCGATCAAGGCCGACAAGGACGAGCCCACGAACGTGGCCCGCGACCTCCTCCGGGAGAAGCTCTTCGGCACCCACCCCTACGCACTGCGCAGCAGCGGGTCGCCGGAAGCGATCGAGAAGCTGACCCCGGAAATGCTGCACGAGCTGCATCAAAAGCTGGCGGTTGCGAAGAATGGCGTCCTCGCTGTCTTCGGCGATGTGGATGCCAAGGAAGTCTACGAGATGGCAAAGAAAGCCTTCGCCGGGCTGCCCGCGGGCGAAGCCTCGGTGCCGGATCCCGCCCCTCCGGCCGCACTGCCCGCCGCGGTCACGGCCACGGCTGACAATCCGAAGAGCCAGGCGATCATCATGATCGGCTATCCGGGAACGACCCTGCTGAGCCCCGACCGAGCCACGCTGGAACTCATCGACACAGCCTCCAGCGACCTCGGCTCGCGATTCTTCGACCGCATCCGCGAAAAGATGGGCCTCGCCTACTTCGTGGGTACGACCCAGCTCATGGGGCCGACCCCCGGCGCGTTCGTCTTCTATCTCGGTACGGATCCGACGAAGCTCGAAAAGGTCCGGGAGGAATTCCGCGACGAGATCGGGAAGCTGGCCGCGGATGGCCTGACACCCGAGGAACTGGCACGCGCCAAGAAAAAGCTGCTCGGCACGGAAGCAATCCGCGACCAGAGCGACTCCGCCATGGCACAGGCGATCGCCCTCGATGAGCTGTTCGGCCTGGGCGCCGATCACTACCAGAAGCGCAAGGCGGAGATCGAAGCGGTCACGCTCGACGACACGAAGCGCGTGGCAAACAAGTATCTGCAACAGCCGGGAAGCGTCGAAGTCATCGTCTCACCACCGGCCGGGGCAGCGACCGCCGCCCCCGCGCAGCCCGCGCCAGCAGCGGCACCGACTCATCCGTAAGGCACCTTTCCTGCTTCGACCGAGCCACCAACCCTTGACCACCCATGGCCGAACGCCAACAAAACAAGCAGCCTCAACGAAGCGGGGAAATGACGCAGCGCTTCATCGAGTTCATCATGATGCAGAATCAGCAGGCGGCCCTGTTTCTCGGGCGCCTGCCGAACCCCCAGTCCGGGAAGGCGGAGCCGAATCTCGAGGTCGCGCACATGCTCATCGACCAGCTCGAGATGCTGCGTGAGAAAACACGGGGCAATCTCAACCACGAGGAGGCGGAGATTCTCGAGAGCATCCTCTCCGATCTCCAACAGGGCTACGACCAGGCGCTGAAGAAGCCGGCGGCCGGGACGCACCTTTAAAAGAAAGCGCTCAACGTCTCCGGCATCCCGATCCATGACGTTGATCACGGCAAAAATCCCATTGTCCAATCGTGGGCAATGGGGATCGGCACGGGATTTTTCGATTTGACAACCTTCCGGCTCTGAAGTCTTGTTTATCAACGTAGAACGTCCTCTCCCGTCCGGCATCGCCCGGGCAGCACTCGCGAATCATCCCATCCCGGTGCGAGTTGACTTCCACTCCACGGCGCCTTCGTCTTCATCCAATTGGACTTGCGCGCACATCCGTAGAATTTAGGAATCCAGAAAAATGGCCGGCCACAATAAATGGTCGAAAATCAAACGCCTGAAGGGCGCACTCGATGTCAAGCGGGGGAAGTTGTTCTCGCGCCTCTCGAAGGAGATCACCGTCGCCACCCGGCTCGGAGGAGGCAACCCCGCCTTCAATCCCCGCCTGCGCTCGGCAATCCTCACAGCCCGTACCGAATCCATGCCCAACGACAACATCGACCGTGCCATCAAGAAAGGCACCGGCGAACTCGAGGCGACTGCCGTCGAGGAGATTGTCTATGAAGGCTATGCCTCCGGCGGCGTGGCCCTGATCATTGAAACGGCCACGGATAATAAGAACCGCACCGCCGCGGACCTGAGAAACGCGATGACCAAAAACCATGGCAACCTGGGCGGCCCCGGCAGCGTGGCCTTCATGTTCCACCGCAAGGGGCAGATTCAAGTTTCCAGCGGGGTGACCGACGAGGATCGCCTGCTTGAGGTCATCCTCGAGGCCGGCGCAGAAGAGTTGACACGCGAGGAGGATCAGTTTTTGATCACGACGCCGCCGGACCAGTTGTATTCCGTCGCGGAGGCTTTGAAGACCGCGGGCATCGAACCCGAGT
>Ga0310811_10000670_pt1 | contig 43637 bp, 41 predicted proteins | sample YCmetagenome_FD_207642 | JGI IMG/M metagenome (GOLD analysis project Ga0310811, IMG submission 207642) | Soil microbial communities from experimental microcosm in Duke University, North Carolina, United States - YC | ecosystem: Engineered > Artificial ecosystem > Soil microcosm > Unclassified ...
TCCGGGTACCGGCCGGTCCAGAACGAGAGCGCCAGGTCCAGTTCCCTGCGCGCGCGGGCGGACTCGGCGTCGTCGGTGCCGGGGGCGGTGGGGCGCGGCAGCGCCTCGGCATCGGCGCCTCGGGACCGGGCCCGGACCGCTTCCAGGGGGACCCCACGCACCGTGGCCTCCCGGAAGGCCGTCTCGATCACGTGCTCGGCGGTCCAGGGTGCGACACCGAGCACGACCGGTCCCTGCCCGGTCTGCTCGAGATCGGGCACGATGACGACGGGGCAGTCGGCGTTCATGGCCAGATCGTGGACGTGCGGGCCGGTCGCGGACAGGACGAACCGGCCGGCCGTCCTTGCGAGCTCAAGCAGGTCGGAGCCGTCGGGCCGGACCGGGATGACCCGGGCACGGACGGGCGGCTTCGACTTCCGGAGGATGGCCAGCGCGGAGGCGAAGGACTCGCCGACGGGGCGCTCGCCGGGGTGGATGGCCGATGCGACGACCAATCCGACATCACGCCGGGCGGCGTCCTGGGCGCCCCAGGTCAGCAACCGCCGCCACTCGGACAGCGGCGCCGTGGTCACCAGAACGGGCCTGGAGGCCCACCGGTCCACGAGCGTGGCGCCGCCCCGCGTTCCGAGGTCGATCATGTCGGCCCCCTGACAGGGCAGCGGTGAGCCGGCTCTACTCGACCGGGCTGACGTGGGTGGTCGACCCGGGGAAGAAGGTCGACTCGTGTCCGTCCTGCCAACGGACCCGGTAGTGCGTGGTGTCGCCGTCGCCGAGGATCTCGAGGACCTCACCCTTGCGGCGCGGTGTCTCCAGCTTCACCGACTCCACAACGATGTGGTCGCCGACCTTGGCCTCCATGATGCCTCCCTGACGGTGCTGGTTCAGACCACGACCGTGCCCGTCCGCGGGATCCGGCGCCATCGGGCGAAGGGCACCAACGACGGGGACGATCGCCCCTGTCGGACCGGAGGCGGCGGAGCGCGCTACGGACGACCGCCGCGGTTCGCGGCCGAGCGGGGCCCGGCACCGTGCGCGAACCCGGCGGACTCGCTGCCGCGAACCGGGGAGGACTGCCGTCCCAGCTGGGGGAGGAGCCGTTCGAGGTCGGCCACCAGCATGTCCGCCAGGTCGTGGCTGAACCCGTTGCGGACCACGATCCGCAGCGCGGCGAGGTCGGTCCGGTTGGCCGGGAACGTGTAGGCCGGTACGAGCCACCCGCTCTCACGCAGGCCGGCGGACACGTCGAACACCGAGAACCCGGTGACGTCGTCGCTGAGGGTGAACGCGAACACCGGCAGGTCGCCGCCGTCGGTGAGCAGCCGGAACGGGCCCAGTTCGGCGATCTCCCCGGACAGCCGCACCGCCACGTCCCGGCAGTACTGCTGGACCTGGCGATAGCCCTCGAAGCCCAGGCGGATGAAGTTGTAGTACTGGGCGGCGACCTGAGCCCCGGGACGGGAGAAGTTCAGCGCGAACGTGGGCATGTCACCGCCCAGATAGTTGACCCGGAACACCAGCTCGTCGGGCAGAGCCTCCGCATCGCGCCACAGGATCCAGCCCACCCCGGGATAGACGAGCCCGTACTTGTGTCCGGAGGTGTTGATCGATGCGACGCGGGGCAGCCGGAAGTCCCACGTCAACGTCGGGTCCAGGAACGGCGCGATCATCGCCCCGGACGCTCCGTCCACGTGCACCGGAACGTTCAGGCCGGTCCGCTCCTGCAGCTCGTCGAGCGCGGCCACGAGCTCCGCGACCGGCTCGTAGGAACCGTCGAAGGTGGAGCCGAGGACGGCGACCACGCCGATGGTGTTCTCGTCGACCAGCGCGACGGCCTCAGCCGCCGAGAGGATGAACCGGTCGCCCTCCATCGGTACGTACCGGGGTTCCACCTCCCAGAAGTTGGCGAACTTCTCCCAGCAGATCTGGACGTTGATGCCCATCACGATGTTCGGGCGGGCGGGGCCGCTGCTACCCGCCCGCTCGCGGGCCCGCTGCCAGCGCCGCTTGAGTGCCAGGCCGGCCAGCATGCACGCCTCCGACGAACCCGTCGTGGAACATCCGACGGCCTCGGCGGGTGACTCGGCATGCCACAGTCCGGCCAGCATCCGTACACAGCGTTCCTCGAGTGCGGCGGTTCGCGGGTACTCGTCCTTGTCGATCATGTTCTTGTCCGCGCACTCGGCCATCAGCCTGGTGGCCTGTGGCTCCATCCACGTGGATACGAACGTGGCGAGGTTCAGCCGCGCATTGCCGTCGAGCATCAGCTCGTCGTGGGTGATCTGGTAGGCCAGGTCCGGATCGATACCCGAGGCGGGGAGCTCGTCCTTCGGCACCGTCATCGGCTCTCGGGAGAACATCGGGTTCACATCCAGGTCGGGGCGGGGGGTGTGTCCACGCCGTGAACCGCGCGAGGGGTCGGAGGAATGTGAGGGATGGGTCAGGGCCATGCCGATCACCGTACCGATCCGGCAACACCTGGATAGGAGTTCCGGATGCGGCGAATTCGTTAAGCCGTGACCCTCTCAGAATGCTCGCGCGCCCTCACGGAACCGGGCTCGCCCCTAATCCTCGGGGCATTCGTCGTGTTCCCACCTGCCGTCCTCGTTCCGGTGAGCGGCCTCGACGGCGGAGATGATCCCCCAGCACTGCACGCAGTGTTCACCGCTCGCGGAGTCAGCGGACATCGGCGCCACCTGGGTGCGGTTGTAACGGTGATCGGTGGGTAAAGCTCTGGGTTCCGACCGTGAAGAGCCGGGGAAAAGTATGGGTCGATGGGGATCGACGGTCAATCGGCCATAGGGCGGGCAGGCACCCGCCGAGTGGTGGCCCGCGCCCGATCCCGCGGTCCTGATCGGCATTCGGCCGAGGAATGACTCTTGCGGCGGATATCGAATCGGAATGGGAATCGATTCATCCGTGTGACCGGTGTGGCCGGGCGCTGGCGGGTGGAGATCGTCGTGGCGTGGCCGGAAGGTTCTAGGCTCGGGAGGACAGCCCCGAGGGAGAGGACACACGACGTGGACGACCGGGAGATCGCGGCCCAGATCAACCGACTTGTCGAGGCCGAGCATCTGCTCGAGCGCAAGCATGTCGGTGAAGGGCTCTCGGAGACCGAGAGCGAGCAGTTGCGCGCCGTGGAGGTACAGCTCGACCAGTGCTGGGACCTGCTGCGTCAGCGCCGGGCCCGCCGCTCGGCCGGCATGGACCCTGACGATGCCTCCGGTCGCGCGCCCGGCGTGGTGGAGGGCTACCTGCAGTAGATCCCTGGTCCGATTCGTCGTCGGTCCAGCAGCACCGCCGCCGGCTACAGGCGGTGCTGCAGGGCGTCCGCGGCGGCGAGCAGGTTCGCCGCCCACCGGGCCCCGGGGCGGCGGCCGATACGGTCGACCGGTCCGGACACCGACACCGCCGCGATCACCTGACCGCTCCCGTTGCGCACCGGCGCGGAGACGCTGGCCACGCCCGACTCCCGCTCGGCGACGCTCTGCGCCCAGCCGCGGCGGCGCACCTCGAGCAGGGTGCGTTCGGTGAAGGCGGCGTCCGCCAGCACCGCCCGCTGGGTGGCCGGGTCGGACCAGGCGGCGAGAACCTTCGCCCCGGAGCCCGCGGTCATCGGCAGCCGCGAACCCACCGGCACGGTGTCGCGCAGCCCGCTGGGGGGCTCGGAGGCGGCCACGCAGATGCGCTGGAAGCCGTCGCGGCGGTAGAGCTGAACGCTCTCGCCTGTGAGATCGCGCAACCTCGGCAGCACCGCCGCGGCCGCCTCGAGCAGCGGATCGCCGGATCGTGAGGCCAACTCGCTCAGGGTCGGTCCGGGTCGCCAGCGCCCGTCGGCGCCGCGATGTAGCAGGCCATGGGCCTCGAGGCCGACGGCGAGCCGGTGCGCGGTCGCCCGGGGCAGGCCCGTGCGCTCGCACAGCTCGGCGAGCCCGCACGGCTCCGCCGCTGTCGCCCACAGAACCCCGACGGCCTTGTCCAGCACGCCGATACCGCTATGCTGTCTCACGAGTCGATACTAGCGTCCCGAAATGTGGGAAGTCTAGATCGCTGGAAGCAGAGACGGAGCGGAGGAGAGATGGGCAAGACGCTCGCGGAGAAGGTGTGGGACTCCCACCTGGTGCGCCAGGGCGAGGGCGCGGAGCCCGACCTTCTCTACATCGACCTGCACCTGGTGCACGAGGTCACCAGCCCGCAGGCCTTCGACGGCCTGAGGCTGGCCGGGCGGCCGGTTCGCCGGCCGGACCTCACCCTGGCGACCGAGGATCACAACGTCCCGACCAAGGACGTCCTGCTCCCGATCGCCGACGAGGTGTCACGCACCCAGGTGGAAACGCTGCGCCGCAACTGCGAGGAGTTCGGGGTCACGCTCTACCCGATGAACCACGCCGAGCAGGGCATCGTGCACGTGGTCGGCCCGCAGCTGGGTCTGACACAGCCCGGGCTCACCGTGGTCTGCGGCGACAGCCACACCTCGACCCACGGCGCGTTCGGTGCGATGGCATTCGGCATCGGCACCTCCGAGGTCGAGCACGTGCTGGCCACCCAGACCCTGCCGCTCAAGCGGTTCAAGACCATGGCCATCAACGTCAACAGCGCCGACGGCACCCTGCGCCCCGGTGTGACCAGCAAGGACGTGGTGCTGGCGATCATCGCCCAGATCGGCACCGGCGGTGGCCAGGGTTACGTTCTGGAGTACCGGGGCAACGTCATCGAGAACCTCTCGATGGAGGCCCGGATGACCGTCTGCAACATGTCCATCGAGGCCGGCGCCCGGGCTGGGATGATCGCCCCGGACGAGGTCACCTTCGAATACCTCAAGGGCCGCGACCACGCACCCAAGGGTGCGGAGTGGGATGAGGCCGTCGCCGCGTGGCGCGAGCTGCGGACCGACGACGACGCCGAGTTCGACCTGGTCGTCGACATCGACGGCGACTCGCTCACCCCGTTCGTCACCTGGGGGACCAACCCCGGCCAGGGCCTGCCGCTGAGCGAGCGGGTCCCCGACCCGGCCGCGATCGCCGACGAGAACGAGCGCGTCGCCGCCGAGAAGGCCCTGGCCTACATGGGGCTGACCGCCGGGATGCCGCTGCGGGAGGTGTCCGTCGACACCGTGTTCGTGGGTTCGTGCACCAACGGCCGGATCGAGGACCTGCGCGCCGTGGCCGACGTGCTCAAGGGCCGCAAGGTCGCCGAGGGCGTCCGGATGCTGGTCGTGCCCGGGTCCATGCGGGTGCTGCACCAGGCCGAGGACGAGGGCCTCAACGAGATCTTCACCGCCGCCGGGGCGGAGTGGCGCTCGGCCGGCTGCTCGATGTGCCTGGCGATGAACCCGGACAAGCTCGAACCGGGGGAGCGCAGCGCGTCGACCTCCAACCGCAACTTCGAAGGCCGACAGGGCAAGGGCGGCCGCACCCACCTGGTGTCGCCGCTGGTGGCCGCCGCCACCGCCGTGCGCGGCACCCTGAGCAGTCCCGAGGACCTCGAGGAGGGCAACGTCTGATGGAACCGTTCAGCACGCACACCGGCATCGGCGTCCCGCTGCGCCGCTCCAACGTGGACACCGACCAGATCATCCCGGCGGTCTACCTCAAGCGCGTCACCCGCACGGGCTTCGAGGACGGGTTGTTCTCGGCCTGGCGCAACGACGAGAGCTTCATCCTCAACCAGGAGCCGTTCAACCGGGGAACGGTGCTGGTGGCGGGCCCGGACTTCGGTACCGGCAGCTCGCGTGAGCACGCGGTGTGGGCCCTGACCGACTACGGGTTCCGGGTGGTGATCTCGTCCCGGTTCGCCGACATCTTCCGGGGCAACTCGGCCAAGGCGGGCCTGCTCGCGGCCCAGGTCGCCCAGCCCGACGTCGAGCTGCTGTGGAAGCTGCTGGAGAACGAGCCCGGCACCGAGGTCACCGTGGACCTGACCGCGAAGACGGTCCAGGCGAAGGACCTGACACTGCCCTTCGAGATCGACGACTACATCCGCTGGCGGTTGCTGGAGGGCCTCGACGACATCGGGCTGACGCTGCGCAGCGCCGACCTCATCGACCAGTTCGAGGCGGCCCGCCCGTCCCGACTGCCGAGGACCGTGCCGGTCGGCTAGGTGACGGGACTTACCGGGGTCAGGGGGTGGGGGGCTTCGGTGGCGGGTAGTAGTCGCTGGTGACGACCTCGGTGCCGGCGAACCCCAGCGCCCAGGTGCTGGCCTTGCGGAACGGCGGGTCCTCCTCACCGGTCAGCAAGCCGATGAGATCCGGGATCACCTCGCCCTGGCTGCACACCACGGCGACCCCGGGTTCGGCCACGATCTCCAGCAACCGGGCCAGGCCGGCCTCCGGGTCCTCCCAGTAGCCGTCCTCGCTGAACCTCGGCTCGATCTGCACCTCGGTGCCGACGGCGGCCGCGATCGGGCCCACGGTGTCGACGCAACGCAGCGGTGGCGCCGCGTACACCCGGGTCGGGCCGAACAATCCGAGCGAGGTGACCAGGCGCTCGGCCTGCGCGCGCCCCTTGGTGGTCAGGGGGCGCTTGTCGTCGTCCCCGTTCCAGTCCTCACGGTTGCCCGCCTTGGCGTGCCGGACGAGCAGGAGCGTCGTCAAGGACGGGGTCAGCTGCAGGAACCGGTCGAGGACCTCCCGCTCGTGGGGGTAGGTCAGCTGCTGCCGGGCGGCGTCGGGTGCCAGCCAGCGCAGTTCGTCCACCTCCGGACCGGGAGCGAAGGCACCGGACACCGCGCGGGCCGACCACCAGTGCACGACCTTGCGACCCTCCGGGACCTGGTAGAACACCTCGCCCAGCTGATGGCCGAGCTGGACGTTGAAGCCGGTCTCCTCGGCGATCTCGCGTACCGCCGCCACCGGTGCTGTCTCGCCGCGCTCGAGCTTGCCCTTGGGTAGCGACCAGTCGTCGTAGCGCGGCCGGTGCACGAGCGCCATCTCCGGCCGCTCGCCGGGACCGGGCCTCCACAGCACACCCCCGGCCGCGACCACGTCGACCTCGCTGTCGTGGGTGTCGTGGAGGTCGTGGTGGATCTCCCGGTCGTTCGCGTCGCTGTCCTGGGTGGGCTCGTCCTGAGGATCGCTGTGCTGGGCGCCGCCGTCCTGGGCGGCGCCGGGCCGGGGGTCGCTGTTCAGCGGGTCGGTGTCGTGCATGTCGCCTTCACAGAGGTTGGGGAGCGTTCACTTCGGCGCGGCGAGCCGCGACAGCGCCTCGGCCTGGTGATCGCGGACGGAGTCGACCTGGGCGTCGGGGGCGGGTGAGGCCGACCAGGTGCCATCGGGCCCGAGCACCCAGCACCGGGTGGAGGGGTCGAGGGCGGAGTCCAGGATGTGGCTGAGCTGGGCGTTGAGCCCGGAGTTGACCCGCAGCAGAACCTCGACGCGGCGATCGAGGTTCCGGTGCATGATGTCGGCGCTGCCGATCCAGTACTCGTTGCTGCCCCGGAAGTGGAACAGTCGCGAGTGCTCCAGGAAGCGCCCGAGGATCGAGCGCACCCGGATGTTCTCGCTCAGACCCGGACGGCCCGGGGTGAGCGCACAGATGCCGCGGACCACGATGTCCACCGGCACCCCCGCCTGCGATGCGCGGTAGAGCGCGTCGATGACCTGCTCGTCCACCAGGGAGTTCATCTTGAACCGGATGCCGGCGGGCCGGCCCGCCCGGTGGTGGTCGATCTCGGCCTCGATGCGCTGCAGCAGCCCGCGACGGACGCCGTACGGGGCCACCAGCAGGCTGCGGTAGGTGCGCTTGCGCGCGTACCCGGTGAGCGAGTTGAACAGGTCGGCGACGTCCGCGCCGATCTCCGGGTCCGCGGTCAGGACGCCGAGGTCCTCGTAGAGCCTCGCGGTCTTCGGGTTGTAGTTACCGGTGCCGACGTGGCAGTAGCGGCGGATCCGGGAGCCCTCCTGGCGCACCACCAGCGAGGTCTTGCAGTGCGTCTTCAGACCGACCATCCCGTACACCACGTGCACGCCGGCCTTCTCCAGCTCACGGGCCCAGCGAATGTTCGCCTTCTCGTCGAACCTCGCCTTCAGCTCGACCAGCGCCACCACCTGCTTACCTGCCTCGGCTGCGCTGACCAGCGCGTCCACGATCGGGGAGTCACCCGAGGTGCGGTAGAGCGTCTGCTTGATCGCCAGCACCGACGGATCGGCGGCGGCCTGCTCGATGAACCGCTGCACGCTGGTGGAGAACGAGTCGTAGGGATGCTGCACCAGCACGTCGCCCTGGCTGAGGGTGGCGAACACGCTCTTCGGGGTCTCCGCCTCGGCGAACGCCGGGTGGGTGGCCGGAACGAACGGCGCGTCCTTGAGCGCCGGCCGGTCGACCCCGTAGATGCCCCACAGCATCGTCAGATCCAGCGGGCCGGGCACCACCATCACGTCGTGCGGGTCCACGTCGAGCTCGCGCAGCAGCAGCTCCAGCACGTGCTCGCTCATCGACTCGGTGACCTCCAGGCGCACCGGGGGGCCGAACCGGCGGCGGGCCAGCTCGCGTTCCAGCGCCTGCAGCAGGTCCTCGTCGCGGTCCTCCTCGACGTCCAGATCGGCGTTGCGGGTGACCCGGAACGCGTGCTGTTCGGTGACCTCCATGCCGGTGAACAGCTCACCGAGGTGGGCCGCGATCAGATCCTCGACCGGCAGGAACTGATCGTCGGAGTCGGGCCCGGTACGGACCAGCCGGGGCACGTTGGCCGGAACCTTGACCCGGGCGAAGCGCTCGGTGTGCGATTCCGGATCCCGCACGGTGACGGCCAGGTTGAGCGAGAGGTTCGAGATGTAGGGGAACGGGTGCGCCGGGTCGACCGCCAGCGGTGTGAGCACCGGGAACACCTGGTCGTAGAAGTAGCCGGTCACGTGGGACCGCTGCTCCTCGCTCAGGTCCGACCAGCTCAGGATGCGGATGCCGTGTTCCCCGAGCGCCGGCAGGACCGAGTCCCGGAACACCCGGGCGTGCCGGTCGGACAGCGCCTGGCTGCGTTCGGCGATCCGGGCCAGCTGCTCGCGCGGGGTCAGGCCGTCAGCGGAACGGACCGCCAGACCGGTCTCGTCGCGCCGCTTGAGCCCGGCCACCCGGACCATGAAGAACTCGTCGAGGTTGGAGGCGAAGATGGCCAGGAACTTGGCCCGCTCCAGCAGCGGCTGACTGACGTCCTCGGCGAGCGCGAGCACCCGGGCGTTGAAGTCCAGCCACGACAGCTCGCGGTTCAGGTACCGATCATCGGGCAGGTCGGTCGGCGCCTCGCCGGGCGTCGGGGCGGGGGGCGCGAGCAGCTCCGGGGGCGCCAGCGGCTCCACGGGTGGGGGCGGCGCCGGGCGGGCGACCGGGTGGACCGTGGTCATCAGGTGATCTGTCGTCGGGTGGCCACGTTCCTATTGTCCTCCTCTCGGGCCTGTGCTGGCGCCCGCCGGTAGGTGGTCAGAAGATGAACAGAGGATTACGAAAGAGCGACGGCGCCCGGGGGTGACGCCATCCCCAGAGCGGCCGCCGACGCCGGCCCGAGCCCCAGCTCGGCCGCCGCCCAGAGATCATCCACGGTATCGACGTCCCGGCGCAGCCCGGGCCACCGCCCCGACAGCGCGGACGCACCGCCGGCGGTGTGCGCAGCCGCCGAGCCGACCCCGAACCGGGGCCGGAGCGGCACACCCGGGGCGCAGACCAGCAACGTCGTGCCCTCGCCGTCGGCATCGGCGCAGAAGGCCCGCTCGATCCGGCCCCCGTCCTGACCGCCCTCACGACCCTCGCCGAACAGGGCGGAGGCGCTGGCCAGCGCGTCGTCGAGCTCCTCGGGGCGCAACGCGGGCAGGTCGGCCTGGAGCGCACCCAGGGCCACCCGAGGGCCTCCACCGTCCCGCAGGGCCCGCGCGCCCATCTCCAGAGCGGGGTTCAGACCCCGGATGCCGCCCTCCGCCAGTACCGAGGCACCGTCGGCGGCCAGGATCGTGGTGACCTCGGGGTCGGAGCTGATCACCATCACCCGGCGCACCCGATGGGCCGCCATGGCCGCGGCCACGGTGTCGCGGGCCAGCGCGAGGGTGAGCCGTGCGTGCATCGCCGGATCGCCGAGCCCGTCGTCGGCGGCGCCCAGGAGCCGGGACTTGGCACGGATCAGCGCCTTCACCGGCACGATGAGGTCCACCCCGGGCTCCGCCACCCCACCATCGTCGCATCCGGCCGGTATGCGGGTGGCCGCGCGGTGTCCGTCGTCTCAACAGGCCCACTGGACCCGCGAGGTCAGCGTCAGGGAGACTCGTCCCGCACGTTCAGTGCAACGAAGTTGTTGACTAGGAGGTCGGGTGGCGCGCGAGAAGGGTGGCTTCTGGGTCGGACTGGCGGCGTTCCTGTTCTACCCGACGATCAAGGTGCTCAGCCGGTGGCGCGTCGAGGGGCTCGATCGGCTCCCGGCGTCCGGGCCGGCGCTGGTGGTGGCCAACCACATCTCCTACCTGGACCCGATGTACTCCGCCGTGTTCGTGCACAAGGCACGGCGGGTGCCCCGGTTCCTGGCCAAGAACACGCTGTGGAAGATCCCGGTCTTCGGGAGCATCCTCGCCGGCAGCGAGCAGATCCCGGTCTACCGCGAGTCGCTGGACGCCCAGGGCAGCCTGCGTGCCGGTACCGCGGCGCTGGCGAACGACAAGGTCGTGGTGATCTACCCCGAGGGCACCATCACCCGCGACCCCGAAGGTTGGCCGATGCACAGCCGGACCGGGGTGGCCCGGCTGGCCCTGAGCAGCGACGTACCGGTGTACCCGATGGTCCACTGGGGGACCCGCGAGATCTACGACAAGTACGGCAAGAAGTTCAGCCCGCTCCCGCGCAAGCAGGTGACGGTGCGCTGCGGTGACCCCATCGACATGTCGGCCTACCGCGGCCGTGAGGTGGACGCGGCGCTGCTGCGTGAGGTGACCGACCACCTGATGGCGGCGGTCCGGGAGCTTCTGGCCGAGGTTCGTGGCGAGCCCGCGCCCAGCACCTTCTTCCGGCAGCCCCGGCCGGTCAGGCCCTCGGAGGGGGACGCCGCATCGTGACGGTGCAGCGATGACGACAGTGCAGCGATGACGACAGTGCAGCGATGACGACGGTGCAGCGATGACGAGGGTGCAGCGGGTCGCGGTGCTCGGCGCCGGCTCGTGGGGTACCGCCTTCGGCAAGGTCCTCGCGGACTCCGGTCGTGAGGTGACGCTGTGGGCGCGCCGCCCGGAGGTGGCGACGTCAGTCAACGACGGTCACGTCAACCCCGGCTACCTGCCCGGGATCGTGCTCCCGGACAACCTGCGGGCGACGGTGGAGCCCGGCGAGGCCATGACCGACGCCGATGCCGTCGTGTTCGCCGTCCCGTCGCAGACCCTGCGGGCGAACCTGCTGGATTGGCGCGAGGGGTTGCCGGAGGCGGCGACGCTGGTCAGCCTGGCCAAGGGTGTCGAGCTGGGCACCTGGAAGCGGATGAGCGAGGTGATCACCGAGGTCGCCGGGGTGGACCCGGAACGGGTCGCGGTGCTCACCGGGCCGAACCTGGCCCGGGAGATCGCCGAGGGCCAGCCCACGGCGGCGGTGGTCGCGTGCGGTGACGTGGACCGCGCGACCGCGTTCCAGCTGGCTTGCACCACCGGCTACTTCCGGGTCTACACCAACACCGACGTGATCGGATCGGAGCTCGGCGGAGCTCTCAAGAACGTCATCGCGCTGGCCTGTGGCATCGCGGCGGGCATGGGCTACGGCGACAACACCCGGGCCTCCCTGATCACCCGGGGGCTGGCCGAGACCGCGCGGCTCGGCGTGGCGCTGGGCGCGGACCCGTTGACCTTCGCCGGGCTGGCCGGCCTGGGTGACCTGGTCGCCACCTGCTCCTCGCGGCTCTCGCGCAACCGCACCTTCGGCGAGCACCTCGGCCGCGGCCAGACCCTCGCCGAGGCGGAGAAGGCCAACCACGGCCAGGTCGCCGAAGGGGTGAAGTCGTGCTTGTCCATCTGCGAGCTGGCCGCCCAGCACGGGATCGAGATGCCGATCGCCGACGGTGTGCGACGGGTCTGCCACGAGGGGCTCTCCGCTGCCGCGATGGCCAAGCAACTGGTCACCCGCGACCTGAAACCGGAGTGAGCTGCCCGCTCCTGGCCGTCACGTGCGAGGGTGTCTCCGTGCCCGCCGGGAGCTGAGGACACGGCTGCGGCGGCCCGAACGTGGTGTGCACGGGCAGTACCCCGGCCCACGCCGGTCCGGCGGCGTCCTCGGAGTCCCCGTCCCCGGGCGGGCCGGAGCGGACCTTCAGGCTGGCCTCGGCCAGCGGGAGCGCAAGCACCGAGGTGGCGGCCAGTTCCTTTCGGCTGGGACGGCGGGCGTGGTCCCAGGAGCCGGGGGTGACGTTCTCCACGATGGCCCGCAGCGCCGCGAGCTTCTCCGCCTCCCCGGTCACCGGCTCGGGGACCCCGTGCACCACGGCGCAGCGGTAGTTGGCGGAGTGCGAGAAGACCGAGCGGGCGTAGACCAGCGCGTCGAGCATCGTCACCGTCACGCACACCGGGTTGCGCACTCCGCCGCGCAGCGAGGTGGCTCCGGTGGATCCGTGCAGGTAGAGGGTGTCGCCGATGCGGCCGTAGCAGGTGGGCAGGACGACCGGCGCCCCGCCGAGCACAACCGCGAGATGGCAGATCATGCCCTCGTCGAGCAACGCGTAGAGCTCGGAGCGGTCGGTCCGCGCGCGCTCCCCGTGGCGGCCCGGCGTGCTGCGGAGGGTCGGGGACAGAGGAAGCGCCTCAGCCGGCGTGGTGTCGTTCGTGACCTGGCCCGAGATTGTGCTCATGGTGGAATCGTCACCCCGATAGTGGCATTCTCAAAGGGCCAATCCTCGGCAATATGAGCAGGCCACTCGAGGTGACGAAGTGCATCTGGACGATCTGCCGATCGTGCTCGACCGCGGCGGCGCCGAGCCGCTGTCGGTGCAGGTGGCCGAGGCGCTGAGGGCGGCGGCCACGTCGGGTGCGCTGCGGGTCGGCGACCGTCTGAGCTCCACCAGGGCGATGGCCGCCCGTCTCGGGGTGAGCAGGACCGTCACCGCGGCCGCCTACGAACAGCTGTTCGCCGAGGGCTGGCTGGCGGCCCGGCGGGGCTCCGGGACGTTTGTGGTCGCCGCTCCGAGCGCGCCCGGAGCCGTGCCTCGGCGCCCCGGTGGCGACACACCGACCAACGGTTGCGCCCCGGCCGAGGTCGTCGACATGGCTCCCGGACGCGCATGCCTGGAGGTCCTCGACCGGTCGGCCTGGCGACGGGCCTGGCGGGCGGCCGCCGACGCGCCACCGTCCACTCTGCCGAACTACGAGGGGCTCCAGAGCTTCCGCGCGGCGGTCGTGGAGCACCTGCTGCGCCACCGCGGGCTGGCGGTCGGCCCGGAGCGGGTGCTGGCCACGGCGGGCAGCACGGCGGCGGTCGCCGAGATGGCCAGGGCGCTGCCCCGGGGGTCTGTGGTGGCGCTGGAGGAACCGGGGTACCAGCGGGCGGCCGGTGCCCTGACCGCCGGTGGTCTGCGGGTCGTGTCGGCGGAGGTCGATGACGAGGGTCTCCGGGTCGACGCGCTGCCCTCCGGGCTCGCCGCGGTGTACTGCACCCCGGCCCACCAGTTCCCGCTCGGTACTCGGCTGTCGGCGCGCCGGCGGGTGGCTCTGGTGCAGCGGGCCCGCGACGAGGGCTTCCTGGTGTTCGAGGACGACTACGACGGAGAGTTGCGCTACGACGTGGCGCCGTTGCCGCTGCTCGCCGCTCTGGGGCCGGACGTGGTGGCCCATCTCGGTACCGCGAGCAAGCTGCTCACGCCGTCGCTCGGGGTCGGCTGGCTGGTCGCACCGCCCTGGCTACGGGCCGCGGTGCTGGACGCGAGGGAGGCGACCGGTAGTCGACCGGCCCCGGCCGGCCAGCAGGTGTTCACCGAGCTGGCCATGCACGGTGACCTGGCCAGGCATCTGCGGCGGCTGCGCCGGGAACTGAACGCCCGCCGCGAGCTTGTGGTCGAGGGTCTGAGCCGGCACGGGGCCGCGGCGCGTGGTGACGCGGCGGGCGCGCATGTGCTGCTCGAGACCGGCTCCGCGGCCGAGGAGGACGCCATGCTCGCGGCGGCCGCCGCCGCGGGGGTCCAGTTGTCCGGGCTTCGGGATTGTCACCGGGGGACGGGCGTGCGGTTCGGTGTGTCGCTCGGCTACGCGGCCCCGCGGCGGGCGGCGCTGGCACCGGCGGTCGACACGGTGGGCGCTCTGGTGCGGGATCTGGGGATCCGCCTGCTCTGACCTGTTGCGCGCCGATGGCGGAACGGGCGTCGCCGGGACCTCGCCGGAACGCGGAACAGCCCCCGCCGGCAGGAGGTCCGGAGGGGGCTGTGCGTTTCCTGCTTTACCGACCAGTGTGGGTGACCGGCCGCTTGTCCCGGAGCGGCCGGTCACCACGGATCCTGGTCAGCGGCTCTCGGCACTCTGGTTCTTGGACAGGATGCCGACGACCAGGTTGTTCAGGACGTTGTTGTTGCAGGCCTGGATCGGAACCTGGACGGTGTTGTTGGAGATGTCGAGCAGGCCGCCGCCGCCGCCACGCCCGCGTCCGCTGCTGGCGCTGTTGTCCTGGGTGCAGGACTTGTCGCCGCCACGGTTGCCGCGGTGGTCGTGGTCGCGGTCGCGGTCACGGTCCTTGTCGTGGTCGTGGCCCTTGCTGTGGCTGCTCTTGTGGTGGTGGCCGTTGCCACCGTCGTAGTCACCGGCGAAAGCGAGGGGGCTCACGGCGAGCAGAGTGGCGGCGGCAGCGCTGACGACAATTCCGGCCTTGATCATCATGTTCGGTGTCACTCCTTGGTGAAGTTCAGGTTCAGGTGGCAGGCGGGGGGATCTGCCACTCGGCTGGGTCCCACTGGTGGTTCGCCTTGCGGCTCCACCGTGCGGCCCGGACATAGCGTTCAACGGCGCCACTCGAAAGTGGTGATGATTCCTGAACGTGTGTCACCCGAATTGACTAATGAGTGACGATCTTGACGATTGTCCGCCGGGCCACTTAGGAACGAAAGGCCTGGTGGTCAGCTTGTGGAGGGCGAAGAACACCGGCGGGAAGATTCGGTACCGCCCGGTGACCCGGTCGGGTATCGCGCTCGACCTGCCTGTCCTGAACGCAGAGCAGCCCCTTCCGGCAGGAGGTCCGGAAGGGGCTGCTCTGGTCGTGCGTTCACCGCGCGTGCGTCACTGCGTGGTGAGGAGTGGTCGGCCACTGGTCCCGGAGCGGCCGACCACCGACGTCCTAGCGGCTGTTGGCGCTCTGGTTCTTGGACAGGATCCCGGCGACAACGTTGTTCAGGATGTTGTTGTTGCAGGCCTGGACCGGCACCTGGACGTTGTTGCCGGACACGTTGATCAAGCCGCCGCCGCCACCTCGGCCGTTGCTGCGTGCGCTGTTGTCCTGCCTGCACGACTTGTCGCCGCCACCGCCGTTGCCGCCGTGGCCGTCCCAGGAGCCGTGGTCGCCGTTACCGCCGTGCCCACCGTGGCCGCCGCCCCAGTTGCCGTGGTCGCCGTCCCAGTCCTTGTCGTGGTCCTTGTCGTGGCCCTTGCCGTGACCCTTGTCGTGGTCCTTGTCGCACTTGCAGTCTTTGTCGTGGTCCTTCTTCTTGTGGTCACCGTCGTGGCTCTTGTGGTGGCTCTTCTCGTTGCCGCCGGGGTAGTCGCCGGCGAAGGCGAGGGGGCTCACGGCGAGCAGGGAGCCGGCTGCTGTGGCGGCGATGATTGCGGCCTTGACCATCATGGGGAGTCACTCCTCGGGGAAGGGGTCGGTCTCGGGCGGCGGGCGGGGTTTCCGCCACCTCGGCTGGGTCTCGCGGGCCGGTTCCGCCGTTTCCGACTTCACCGTGCGGCCCTTACGGAGCGTTCAACGGCGCCACTCGATAGTGGTGATGGTCCTTCGTCGAGCATCACTCGAATGTACTAATACGGTGGCTATTTCCGTGAGATCAACACGACCGAGTGAATCTCGTTCGAGGTAGGCCCGGTCAGGGGCAACGCGCTGCGCGGGGGGTCCGGGTGGACCGGAGCGCTGCGGTTAGGCTCGCGGGCCATGGGACGGGTAGCCGCACGTCGGATCAGGGTCGCCGTGGTCTTCGGCGGCCGCAGCAGCGAACACGCGATCTCGTGCGTGTCCGCGGGGAGCGTGCTGGGCCACCTGGACCGGGAACGCTTCGAGGTGCTCCCGGTGGGCATCACCACCGCCGGTGCCTGGGTGGTCGGCGTCGACGACCCGGAGGCCCTGCGCATCACGGGCGGTGAGCTGCCGGCCGTGGGCACCGACGCGGCCGCGCTGGCCCTGCCGGCCGACCCGACCAGGGGTGGGCTCATCCGTCTCGACCAGGGGCACGCCGGCGAGCTTCTGAGCGGGGTGGACGTGGTGTTCCCCGTGCTGCACGGCCCGTTCGGGGAGGACGGCACCATCCAGGGGCTGCTCGAGCTGGCCGAGGTGCCCTACGTCGGCCCCGGTGTGCTGGCCAGCGCGGCCGGGATGGACAAGGAGTTCACGAAGAAGCTGCTCGCGGCGGAGAACCTGCCCGTCGGGACCTTCGTGGTGCTGCGCCCCGGCAACGACACCCTCACCCCGTCCCAGCGGGACGAACTGGGGTTGCCGGTGTTCGTGAAACCCGCGCGGGCCGGGTCCTCGGTCGGCATCACCCGGGTCACCGACTGGGCGGATCTGGCCGATGCGGTGGCGTTCGCCCGCGAGCACGACCCGAAGGTCCTGGTCGAGGCGGCGGTCGTGGGCCGCGAGGTCGAGTGCGGGGTGCTCGAGTACCCGGACGGCAGCGTGCGGGCCAGCCTTCCGGCCGAGATCCGGGTCGTGGGCGAAGGGGTCGACTTCTACGACTTCGCGGCCAAGTACCTCGACGACGTCTGCGAGTTCGACATCCCGGCCAAGCTCGACGACAACACCTCCGAGCGGCTCCGGGAGCTCGCCATCGAGGCGTTCCGCGCGCTGGACTGCCAGGGCCTGGCCCGGGTGGACTTCTTCGTCGGCCCTACCGGCGACATCACGATCAACGAGGTCAACACGATGCCGGGGTTCACCCCGATCTCGATGTACCCCCGGATGTGGGCGGTCACCGGCGTCGACTACCCGACCCTGCTGGCCACCCTGATCGACACCGCCCTGGCACGGGGCACCGGCCTGCGCTGAGCGCAGGTCAGCCGGGGGGCACGGTCGTGCGCACCACGTCGGAGACCGCCTGTACGGGTCCGCCCCCGAGCCCCCGTGGCACGGTCAGGGCGACCAGGACCTGCCGCCCGACGGTGAAGAACGAGTCGCGGTCGGGTTCGGAGATCGTCAGCCAGCGCACCCCGTTGACCTCGAGCAGCGGCGCTCCCGGGTCGAGCCCGGACTGCTTGGCCAATCCGCACCGCAGCACCACCGGGTCGCCGCCGGCGCCGCCGGAGCCCGCCCAGGCCGTCGTACCGGGTGGACGCGGCTCGGCGATCGTCCTGTGGGGGAGCGCACCCGAACTGGTCGGCAGTTGGTCGGCCAGGGCGGCGATCAGCGCCGTGCACACCGGGCCGGCGGCGTCGGGGGCCTCGATCGGCGGCAGGGCCAGCGGGCGATCAGGCGCTTTCACGGTCCCGGGCCGGCCGTGCATCACCCCGAGGGCCGCCGCCGCGAGCAGCAGGGCCAGCGGAAGGGCGTAGAGCAGGACGGTCGTGGGGTTGCGGATCCGCACGTTCAGCTGAGGTTGACCACCGGGCAGGTCAGGGTCCGGGTGATGCCCGGCACGCTCTGGACCTGCGCGACGACCAGCTTCCCGAGGTTGTCCACGGTGTCGGCCTCGGCGCGGACGATGACGTCGTAGGGGCCGGTGACGTCCTCGGCCGAGATGACGCCCGGGATGGCGGAGGTGGCGGAAGCCACGGCGGACGCCTTGCCGACCTCGGTCTGGATCAGGATGTAGGCGTGGATCACGGCGGGTCCCTTCGGTGCCGGGTGCCGGTTCTCGGGTAGGAACAGAACCTACACCCGCGTCCGGGGTGCTGATCCGGCCGCGTGATGATCTGACCCGGGTCACCAGCCGGCCGACCTGTCGATGAGGGGGAATCGCCACGTGTCGGATGAGACGGTCGCCGACACGGGGGAGTTCGGGCTGATCTCCAGGGTCACCCGGGGGCGGGTCCAGCCCGGGCACACGCTGCTCGGGCCCGGGGACGACGGGGCCGTCGTGGCGGCACCCGACGGGCGGGTGGTCGCCAGCACCGATGTACTGGTCGAAGGCGTTCACTTCCGGCTCGACTGGTCCACCCCTGAACAGGTCGGCCGCAAGGCGGCGGCGGCGAACCTGGCCGACGTCGCGGCGATGGGTGCGGTGCCCACGGCGTTGCTCGTCGGGCTCGGCTGCCCGCCCGGTACGCCCTCCTCGGTCGCCGAGGGGCTGGCCGACGGGTTGTGGGACGAGGCGGGACGGGTGGGCGCCGGGGTGGTCGGCGGCGACGTGGTGTCCGCCCCGGTCGTGGTGCTCTCCGTCACCGTGCTCGGCGGTCTCCAAGGTCGCGCCGCCGTGACCCGATCCGGCGCCCGTCCCGGTGACGTGGTCGCGATGGCCGGGCGGGTGGGTTGGGCGGCCGCCGGCCTGGCGGTCCTGCTGCACGCCGACGCCCGGGACGATCCATTGCCGTCCACCGCGGCGGTGAGCAGGGTCGTGGACGCGCACCGGGTACCGGAACCGCCGTACGCGGCCGGCCCGGCGGCGGCCCTGGCCGGAGCCACCGCGATGATCGATGTCTCCGACGGGCTGCTCTCCGACCTCGGCCACGTCGCCGAGGCCTCGGGGGTGCGGATCGATGTGCGGACCGCCGACCTGCCGGTGCCCCCGGTGCTCGCGGAGGTGGCCGCGATCCTGGACGTGGACGCGGGACGCTGGCTGCTCACCGGCGGCGAGGACCATGCGCTGGCCGCCACATTCCCGCCGGAGGCGGAGTTGCCGGCCGGCTGGTCGCGGATCGGACTGGTCCACGAGGGTGCGGGGGTATCGGTCGACGGCGGGCCGTACGCCGGGGTCCAGGGTTGGGACCACTTCACCGGCTGAGCGGCCGTCCTGCTGCCCGCCGTCGACAGCGCTATGTTCCAGGGAGCTGATCAAGGACCGATCCGGGTCGACGACGAGCCGGACCGAATGGATGGAGCAGCCGATGGCACTGGAGCTGACCTGCGCGTTCAACACCTCGCTGGAGAGCCACGAGCACGCCCGCATCGCCGAGCAGCTCGGGTACGAGCGGGCCTGGTTCTACGACTCGCCGGCGCTGTACTGCGATGTGTGGGTCCAGCTGTGCCGGGCCGCCGAACGCACCGAGCGGATCAGCCTCGGGCCTGGGGTGATGATCCCCTCCATGCGTCATCCGATGGTCACCGCCGCCGCGATCAGCCAGCTCGTCACCATCGCCGGCCAGGAGCGGGTGTCGATCGCGGTCGGGTCCGGCTTCACCGGCCGGCTCACGATGGGTAAGCGCCCGCTGAAGTGGGGTGACGTGGCCGACTACGTCCGGGTGGTGAAGGCCCTGCTGCACGGTGACCGCGTCGAGTGGGACGGCGGGCTGATGCAGATGATGCAGCCGCCGGGATTCGGCGCGCCCCGCCCGATCGACGTGAAGTGGGTGGTCGCGGCGGCGGGCCCCAAGGGCATCGCGGTCGCCGAGGAGCTCGGAGACGGTGCGTTCGGGGCGCCGCTGCCCGTGCGCGGCTTCGACTGGAGCACGGCGCTGACGTTCGGCACGGTGCTGGAGGAGGGGGAGGACCCCGGTTCGGAGCGCGCGATCGCGGCGGCCGGGCACGCCGCGTCGGTGATGCTGCACTGGGCCGTCGAGTTCGACCAGCTCGACATGGTGCCCGGCGGCGACAAGTGGGCCGCCGCCTACGACGCGTTGCCCGACGGCGAGCGCCACCTGGCGCTGCACGACGGTCACCTCATCGCCGTCAACGACCGCGACCGCCCGTTCGTCACCGGCGAGGTGCTGGCGGCGGGCGGTCTTGCCCTGAGCCCGGAGGGGTGGCGGGAGCGGCTGGCGCAGCTGGAGCAGGACGGTGCCACCGCGGTGGCCTACCAGCCCGCCGGGCCCGACATCCCCCGCGAGCTGGAGGCGTTCGCCGAGGTCTGCCGGGGCTGACAACCGCGGTTTGCCCTTCGGGCAGAGGTTCGAGGTGCGGACGATCCGCGGCTGACCGGCCGTACGAGCGGTCAGGGCGCGACGCCGCGGATGGAGGCGTCCAGGATCTGCACGGGATGGCGCAGCGGGATCTCGACGCCGAGGTGGCGACGCAGCTGCAGCAGGCAGCCGGGGTTCGCGGTGACCACCAGGTCCGGTCGGGCATCGCGCACGTTGCCGGCCTTCCGGGCGCCCAGCTCGGCGGCCGCCTCGGGGGCGACGAGGTTGTAGATGCCGGCGGAGCCGCAGCACAGCTCGGCCTCCGGCACCTCGACGAGCTCCAGCTCGGGCACGGTGCGCAGGACAGCCCTCGGTTGGACCCGTACTCCCTGGGCGTGCCCGAGGTGGCAGGCGTCGTGATAGACCACGCGGGCCCGCACCGGGTGGCGCGGCGCGACCGGATCGAGCGAGGCCAGCACCTCGTGGACGTCACGGACCTTGTCGCTGAAGGCGGCCGCGCGCGCCGCCCACTCGGGATCGTCGGCCAGCAGCGCGCCGTACTCCTTCATCGACGACCCACAGCCGGCCACGTTGGTCACGACATGGTCCACCGGGTGCTCCGCGTGCAAGCGCTCGAACACACCGATGGTGCGCCTGGCCCGGGCCAGCGCCGACGGCTCGCGCCCGGAGTGCAGCTCCAGGGCCCCGCAGCAGCGCTGCTCCCTGGGCACCAGCACCTCGCAGCCCTCAGCGGCGAGAACGCGCACGGTGGCGGTGTTGACGTGATGGAAGAACACGTCCTGCACGCAGCCCGCCAGCAGGGCGACGCGCAGCCGGGTGGGACCGTCGGCCGGCGTGCGCACGGGCAGCCGGGAGAAGGCGTCGCGCACGCGGACCGGCGGCAGCAGCGACTCGATCGCGGCCAGGCGCCCGGGCAAGCGGGCGGCCGTCCGCGCGACGACCGGGACGGCACGGAGCCGCTGGTAGAGCGCGCCCGGCAGGGCGGCCGCCCGCAGCCGGCCCCGGTGCGGGAACAACGCGAAGATCGCGCCGCGGAACATCCGGTCGGAGCGGGTACGGGGCACGTTGCGTTCCAGCTGCGGGCGCACCGCCTCGAGGAGCCGGTCGTAGCGCACCCCGGACGGGCACGAGCTCACGCAGGCCATGCAGCCCAGGCAGGCGTCGATGTGTTCGTGCAGCGCTCCGTCCAGACCGATCTCGCCCTTCTCGGCCAGGTCCATCAGGTAGATCCGGCCGCGCGGGGAGTCCATCTCCTCGCCCCACAGCTGGTAGGTGGGGCACGTGGGCAGGCAGAAGCCGCAGTGCACGCAGTCGTCGAGCAGCTCCCGCTCCGGCGGCCGGTGCGGGTCGAACGCGCTCGGCCCACCTTGCGGGATCTTGCTCTCGGCCGCTCCGCCTGGGGTCGTGCTCACGTGGCCGTCCTTCGTCGTCCGGTGGTGCGAGGGATCCGCGCCGCGCCGCCCCGCGCCATCACATCCATGGGCTGAAACGGCCGGCGCCGAGGCGGCCCCGAGGATCCAGCTCGCGGCGGACCGCGCGGAGCACCGCGACCGCCGACGGCGGCGGGCCCCAGGCGGGCGCGTCCGAGCCGGGCGGCCGGGAGCGCAGCATCGACGAACCCCCGGCGCGGTACACCAGCCGGTGGGCCTGCTCGAGGGTCCCGGGGTCGGCGGGAAGGGCCAGCGTGGCGACACCGGTGCCCAGGCCGGCGGTGACACGGCTGCCGCCGAGCGCGACCAGGGCCGCGAGCACCTCCGGCAGCCGGGAGGGCCGCGTGCCGATCCGCAGCATCGCGGCCTCGCCCGGGGGGCCGGACACCAGCTCCCGGTGCCGCTGCCACACCGTCGCGGCGGTCCCCGTGTCGAGCGGTTCGGCGGAGGGGCCCAGCAGCGTGGCCAGCCGCTGTGCGCGCGCGGTCACGGTCGTGGGGTTGCCGGCCAACCGGGTCAGCAGCGCACCGTCGGCCCATTCCAGTGCCACCGGCTCCAGCGGGCTGCCCAGCACCGCACGAGCCGCCGCGGCCGCGTCGCCCAGCGGGCACACCAGCCGGACGGTGGTCTCGGCGGCGGGCACCGGGTGCAGCCGCAGAACCACCTCGGCGATCAGCGCGAGCGTGCCGTACGCGCCGTGCAGGAGCTTGGACAGGTCGTACCCCGCCACGTTCTTGATCACGTGGCCGCCGCTGCGAGCAGGGGTGCCGTCGGCGAGCACCACCGTCGTCCCGATCACCAGATCCCGCAGCGAGCCGTGCACCAGCGCGGACGGCCCCGCGTCGGCGGTGGCCACCAGCCCGCCCACCGTGGCACCGGCATCGACCCTCGCGGCGTCGAGCGCGACCCGCTGCCCGTGCGATGCCAGCTCATCGTTGAGCACCCGCAGCGGGGTGCCGGCCCGCACGGAGACGGTCATGTCACCGGGGTTGTGGGTGATCACGCCGGTCATCGCTGTGGTGTCCAGCACCAGGTCCGCCGGCTCGGGGCGGCCGGCCCAATCGCGGGCCGTGGCGGCTCCCCGGATCTCGACGCGCCCGTCGCCGCCGGTCAGGGCTTCGGCGGCCTCGGCCAGGTTCGTCGGCCGCACGACGGGCGCGGATGCCTGGGAGGGGCTCTGGGAGGGGGTCTGCGCGGATGTCATAGCCGCTCGATCACCCCGCTCTGCTCCAGCGGGTGCGGGCGGTACTTCCCGGGCTGCTCGCCGCACAGCCGCGGCGTGGGGAGCAGCTTGCCCGGGTTGCACAGGCCGCCGGGGTCGAAACCCCGCCGTACCCGGTCCATGACCGCCAGGTCGGCGTCGGAGTACATCTTCGGCATGGAGCAGGCCTTGTCGGTGCCGATGCCGTGTTCTCCGGACAGCGAACCGCCCAGCTCGACGCACAGCTCCGCGATCCGCCCGGACAGGCTCTCCGCGAGCTCGGTCTGGCCCGCCGCACCGTCGTAGAGCACCAGCGGGTGCAGGTTGCCGTCACCGGCGTGGAACACGTTGGCCACCCGCAGTCCCACCTCGTCGCCCATCGCGGCGATGCGGGCCAGGACCTCGGCCAGCCTGGTCCGGGGTACCACGCCGTCCTGCACGAAGTAGTCCGGGCTGATCCGTCCCACCGCCGCGAACGCCGACTTGCGGCCCCGCCAGATCGCGGCGCGCTCCTCGGCGTCGGCGGCGATGTGCAGGCGGGTGCACCCGTGCCGCTCGCAGATCGCCTTGACCAGCTCGAACTCGGTGTCGCACTCCTCGGCCGGCCCGTCCAGCTCGACGACCAGCGCGGCGGGCACCCCCAGGGTGTAACCGGCCTGCACCGCGGCCTCGGCCGCCTCGATGGCCAGGGTGTCCATCATCTCCACCGCCGCCGGCACGATCCCGCCGGCCACGATGTCGCTGACCACGTCGCCGGCGGCGACGACGGACGGGAAGTCGGCGAGCAGCGTGCGCACGGTCTCGGGGACGCGCAGCAGCCGCACGGTGATCTTCGTGGCGATCCCGAGGGTGCCCTCGCTGCCGAGGAACACCCCGCGCAGGTCCGGGCCGAGCTGCTCGCCGGTGGGACCGCCCAGCGTGACGAGCGAGCCGTCGGCCAGCACCACTTCCATCTCCAGCACGTGGTTGGTGGTGAAGCCGTACTTCAGGCAGTGCGCGCCACCGGAGTTCTCCGCGACGTTGCCGCCGATGGTGCAGACCTGCTGGCTGGACGGGTCGGGGGCGTAGTAGAGGCCGTGCGGGGCGGCGGCGCGGGTGATGTCGAGGTTGGTCACCCCGGGTTCGAGCACGGCGATGCGGTCGACCGGGTCGACCTCCAGCACCCGGCGCAGCCGCTGCAGGCTGATCACCACACCCTCGGCCACCGGCAGGGCGCCGCCGGACAAGCCGGTGCCGGCGCCCCGGGCCACGAACGGCACACCGTGCGCCGCGCAGACCCCGACCGCGGCCGCGACCTGCTCGGCCGTACGCGGCAGCAACACCAGCGCGGGCACCACCCGGTAGCCGGTCAGGCCGTCGCACTCGTAGCTGCGCAGGCGGGCGAGGTCGTGGATCACGTTCTCCGGCCCCAGGGCCTCGTCGAACGCGCGCCGGGTCGCGTCGTCCAGGACGCTGGCCGGAGCCCCGCCCAGCGCCCCGTGCACCGCCTCGACGCCGCTCCGGGTCATGCCTGAAGCCTACGAGATCGCGGCCCCGGCCGGTGCCCGTCAAATGGGGCTCGAACGCGAGGATGATCGGTCATCCAGGCGTTCCGGCCCCGGATTTCGAGGCCGACCAGCCGCGATCGCCGATCACCCTCCTAGGCTGGCGCCCATGAGCTCCTCCCACGTCGACGGCCCGGAGCTCGGGCCGCCGGAGACCGTCGAGGTCAGTGACGGTGTGTTCGCCTACATCCAGCCCGACGGCAGCTGGTGGATCAACAACACCGGCTTCCTGGTCGGAGCGCGCGGTGTGACCAGCATCGACGCCTGCTCCACCGAACGCCGCACCCGCGCGTACCTGGAGGCGGTGTCCAGGGTCAGCCGGGCCCCCGTGACGACCCTGGTGAACACCCATCACCACGGCGACCACACCTTCGGCAACGGGTTGTTCGCCGGAGCGACGATCGTGGCCCACGAGGGCACCCGCACGGAGATGCTGGACATGGCCCCGCCCGGCGCGTACCCGTTCTGGACCCCGGTGGAGTGGGGCGAGCTGGAGATCACGCCCCCGTTCCTGACCTACTCGGACGGCGTGACCCTGTGGGCCGACGACCTGCGCTGCGAGGTCCGCCACGTCGGCATGCCCGCGCACACCACCAACGACTCGATCGTCTGGATCCCGGAGCGCAAGGTGCTGTTCTGCGGCGATCTGCTGTTCAACGGCGGCACCCCGTTCCAGCTGATGGGCTCGATCGGTGGCGCCATCGAGGTGCTCGAGAGTGTGATCGCCCCGCTGGGCGCCGAGACGGTCGTGCCGGGCCACGGGCCGGTCAGCGGACCGGACCTGGTGGACGACGTCCTGGGTTACCTGCGGTTCGTACAGCGGACGGCGGCCGGGGCGCACGCCGCCGGGTTGACCCCGCTGCAGGCCGCCCGGGAGGTCGACCTCGGCGACTACGCCGGGCTCCTCGACGTCGAGCGCATCGTCGGCAACCTCCACCGGGCCTACGCCGAACTCGACGGAGCCGGGTACGGGGCCCCGATCGACCTCGCCGCCGCGCTGGCGGACATGGTGACCTACAACGGTGGGCGGCCCCTGAGCTGCTATGCCTGAGTTCGGCCGTGCCTGAGATCGACAACCGCGGTGCCCTGCTGGAGATCCGGACGGTCGGCTACGACCACCCCGACGCGGTGACCCTGATCGACGCGGTGCAGCAGGTGTACCTCGAGCGCTACGGCGGCATCGACGCCACGCCGGTGGCCCCATCGGACTTCGCGCCGCCGCTGGGCTTGTTCCTGGTCGGGTACGCGTCCGGCCTGCCGGTCGTGTGCGGCGGTTGGCGGCTTCGTCGCGCCGGGAGCGATCCGCAGCTGCGCGACGGTGACGTGGAGCTCAAGCGGATGTACGTGATGGACAGGCATCGCGGCCGCGGTTACGCGCGTCTGCTGCTGGCCGAACTCGAACGTGCCGCGGTGGCCGCCGGGGGACTGCGGATCGTGCTGGAGACCGGGACGCTCCAGCCCGAGGCCGTCGCGCTCTACCGCTCGAGCGGGTACAGGCCGATGCCCCGGTTCGGGGTGTACCGGGACTCCGAGGACAGTCTCTGCTTCACCAAGCCTCTCGGGCTGCCACCGGCCGCTGACGAGACCGGCGATCGCTGTGGATAGTGTCGGGCGGTGGCTGTCTACGCACTCGGCGACCGAGAACCGACGATCCATCCCGACGCCTACGTCCACCCCGACGCGGTGGTGATCGGAGCGGTGACCCTGGGGGCGGGCAGCACCGTCTGGCCCACCGCGGTGCTGCGTGGCGACGCCGGCGAGATCCTGATCGGCGAGCGGACCAGCATCCAGGACGGCACGATCGTGCACACCACCGACGTGCAGTTCACGATCATCGGCAACGACTGCACGGTGGGGCACAACGTGCACATCGAGGCGTCGGTGATCGGCGACCACTGCCTGATCGCGTCGGGTTCGGTGGTCCTCAACGGCTCGCGGATCGACGAGGGCGCGGTGGTCGGCGCCGGTGCGGTGGTCTCCCCGAACTTCCACGTGCCCGCCCGACGGATGGCCCTGGGCGTCCCGGCCCGCATCCGCGAGGGGTACGAGGTGCCGGACCGGTCGGACAGTGCTGACGGGCCGGGGCCCTCGAACCACTACGTGCGCAACGGCCAGTGGTACAAGGCGGAGCTGCGCAGGCTGTCATGAGCGCCAAACCACTGAACGAGGTCGTCGAGGCCGGCTGGGCCAAGGCACTGGCCCCGGTCGCCGACACGATCGCGGAGATGGGTGAGTTCCTGCGCGCCGAGCTGGCCGCCGGCCGCCGGTACCTCCCGTCCGGGCCGAACATCCTGCGCGCGTTCCAGCAGCCCTTCGACGCGGTGCGGGTGCTGATCGTCGGCCAGGACCCCTACCCCACACCCGGGCACCCGGTGGGGCTGTCGTTCTCGGTGTCGGAGAAGACCCGCCCGCTACCGCGCAGCCTGATGAACATCTTCCGGGAGTACGGCGAGGACCTGGGGCACCCGCCGCCCTCCTCCGGCGACCTGACCCCGTGGACCGAACGCGGGGTGCTCATGCTGAACCGGGTGCTCACCGTGCAGCCGGGGGAGCCGGGCTCGCACCGGGGCAAGGGGTGGGAGAAGGTGACCGACCAGGCCATCACCGCACTCGTCGCCCGCCCGGCGCCGCTGGTGGCCATCCTCTGGGGCCGCGACGCCCGCACCCTGCGCCCGCTGCTGGGCGAGCGGGTTCCCTGCATCGAGTCCGCGCACCCCAGCCCCATGTCGGCCGACCGGGGGTTCTTCGGTTCCCGGCCGTTCAGCCGGGTGAACACGCTGCTGCAGGAGCGGGGCGACGACCCCATCGACTGGAAGCTCCCCTGAGAGGACGCTTCACGGCGGGCGGCGGCCCTGACAGGGTGGTGGTGTGAGTGTCTACGACGAGAAGCCATGGCTGGCCCTCTACGACGAGGGTCAGCCGACCGGGCTGACGCCGGAGTTCACTGATGCGCTGGCGATGTTCAGGGCGAGCGTGGACCAGAACCCGCACGGCGACGCCGTCCGCTACTTCGACGGATGCATCACCTACCGGGAGCTCGACGGGCTCACCGATGCGTTCGCCTCCGCGCTCCTGGACGCCGGGTTCGCCGCCGGGGAGCGGGTGGCCCTGTACCTGCAGAACGTGCCGCAGTTCGTGATCGGGCTGGTGGGCACCTGGAAGGCCGGCGGTGTCGCGGTCTCGATCAACCCGATGAACCGCGCCCGCGAGCTGGAGCTGCTGCTGAGCGACTCCGGGGCCTCCGTGCTGGTCTGCCTGCGCTCGCTGTACCGGGACGTCGCCGCCGGGGTGGTGGGCGCCGGCTCCCGGTCCAACTCCGTCCGCACCGTCGTGACGACCTCGGAGCTGGAATATCAGAGCCGCAACGACCCCCGGGCATTCCCGGAGACCGGCCGCATCGACTGCGAGGGCTCGCTCGACCTCGGTGAGCTCCTGGAACGGTTCCGGGGGAGCGCCCCGCCGCCGGTGTCGTTCGACCCGGGCGACACCGCGTTCCTGACCTACACCTCGGGCACCACCGGCCCACCCAAGGGTGCCATGAACACCCACCGCAACGTGGTGTTCAACAGCCAGACCTACCGCGAATGGTGCCGTCTGAGCAGCGAGGACGTGGTGCTCGGGGTCGCCCCGCTGTTCCACATCACCGGTCTGATCGCGCACGTGACGGTCAGCCTGCTGCTCGGCGCGCCGCTTGTGCTGTTCCACCGGTTCGAGCCCTCGCTGGCGATCGAGACGATCCGGGAGCAGCGGCCCACCTTCACCGTCGGCTCGATCACGGTGTTCATCGCCTTGATGAACGCCCCGAACGCCGAGCGGGACGCGCTGAGCAGCCTGACCAAGATCTGGTCCGGCGGGGCACCCATCCCACCGTCCACGGTGAAGGCCTTCGAGGACACGTTCGGCCGGTACATCCACAACATCTACGGCCTGACCGAGACGACCTCGCCCAGCCACGGCGTGCCGTTCGACGGGCGCGCCCCCGTCGACGACGCCTCGGGTGCTCTGTCGGTCGGGGTTCCGGTCTACGACACCGTCGTGCGCATCGTCGGCGACGACGGCAAGGACCTGCCGACCGGGGAGGTGGGGGAGATCGTCACCACCGGCCCGCAGGTGGTGTCGGGATACTGGAACAAGCCCGAGGAGACGGCCAACGCGATCCCCGGCGGAGCGTTGCACACCGGTGACGTCGGCTACATGGACGATTCTGGCTGGTTCTACATCGTCGACCGCAAGAAGGACCAGATCAACGCGGGTGGCTACAAGGTGTGGCCGCGCGAGGTGGAGGACGTGCTCTACGAACACGAGGCGGTGCGGGAGGCCGCCGTCGTCGGGGTCGCCGACGAGTACCGGGGCGAGACGGTGAAGGCGTTCGTGAGCCTGCGCGAGGGCCGGACGGTCAGCGAGGCGGACCTGATCGCGTTCGCCAAGGATCGGCTGGCCGCCTACAAGTACCCGCGCAGCATCGAGTTCCTCGACGAGATCCCCAAGACCGTGACCGGGAAGCTGCTCAGACGCGAACTACGCGCCCGCGAGCAGTAGCCCGGGGCGCGCAGTGGCAAGCCTGGTTCTCAGCGGGATGCGTCGCAAGGCCGCAGGACCCGTGGCGTGCTCAGCACGCGAGGGGACGAGAACGCCGCGAGGCGCCCGCTGAGGGCCAGGATCAGGCGCGGGCGACCTTGCCGGCCTTCAGGCAGGAGGTGCACACGTTCATGCGGCGGCGGGTGCCGCTGATCAGGGCCCGGACGGTCTGGATGTTCGGGTTCCAACGGCGGTGGGTGCGGCGGTGGGAGTGCGAGACGGACATGCCGAAGCCCGGACCCTTACCGCAGACGTCGCAGACGGCAGCCACGTCGATAACTCCTTGTGTCGATGTTCGGTGCGCGCTCTGAAAGGGCGCGGGACCGGCGCGTAAGCCGGGCGTCGGTGTCCAGAGTAGCCAGCCGGGTCCTCAGCGACCACACCGGGGCGGTCGATACGCTCGTGGACAGGGCGTCTCGAGGAGGGTAACCGGCGTGCTCCAGATGCTGGACTCGACCGCTCTTCGCCGTTGGACCGACGTGTCGGTGGATCTTCTCGACGACTGCCGGGCGGAGCTGGACCGGATCAACGTCTTCCCGGTGCCCGACTCCGATACCGGCACCAACCTGTTGCTCACCGTCCGGGCGGCGGCCGACGCCGTGGCGCGCAAGCTGTCCGGCTCGCCGTGCGACCCCGGTGTGGCCGCGGTGGCGGCGGCCGCCGCGGACGGTGCGCTGCGTGGGGCACGCGGCAACTCCGGGGTCATCGTGTCGCAGTTGTTCCGGGGTCTGGCCGAGGTGCTGAGCTCCGGCTGCGAGCCGGGGCTGACCGGGCCGGGGCTCGCGCGGGCGTTGGGTCGCTCCGACGAGTTGGCCAGGGCGGCGGTGAGCCGCCCCGTGGAGGGAACGGTGCTCACCGTGCTCACCGCCGCTGCCGCGGCGGCCGGCGACGCCTGCGACCCGGAGAAGTCGCGGGAGGATGACGGGCTCACGTTGTCCGGCGTCGCGTCGGCCGCGGTGCGGGGTGCGAGAGAGGCGCTGACCGACACCCCCCGCAGGCTTCCGGTGCTGGCCAGGGCGGGTGTGGTCGACGCCGGCGGTTACGGGTTGGTGTTGTTGCTGCGGGCGCTGGTCGCGGTGGTGTCGGAGCAGACGGTGCGCACCCCGGAGCCGGTGGAGGCGCTGGCCAGCGTGGCGGTCGCCTACCGCGCGTGGGGCCGGGACCGGGACGCGCTGGTCGGCGAGCGGGAGGGTGGCTCGACGCGCTTCGAGTACGAGGTGATGTTCCTGCTCACCGAGAGCACCTCCGACCGCGTGGAGCGGCTGCGGTCCCGCCTCGACGAGTTGGGTGACTCCGTGGCGGTGGTCGGCTCGGGCGGCCTGTCGGACGACGCCGACGAGGTCTGGAACGTGCACGTGCACTGCACCGACGTGGGTGCCGCCATCGAGGCCGGTGTGGTGGCCGGCCGCCCCCGGCGGATCACCGTGGTGCGGTTCGTGGACCAGATGGCCGAGCAGGATGCGCTCGAGGCGGGCCGGTTCCCGCACGCGCGCGCCGTCGTGGCGGTGACCCCGGCGGAGTCGGTGAGCGACCTGTTCGCCGCCGACGGTGTGGGTGTTCTGGTGGCGGGCCCCGCGCGGGTCGACGCGGCGCGGATGGCGGCGGCGATCGCCGGGACCCGGGCCCGGCACGTCGTGCTGCTGCCCAACGACATCGACCTGACCGCAATCGCCGAGGAAGCCGCCGAGCTGGCCTGGGCGGCCGGTCAGGAGGCGGTGGTGGTACCCACGTCGTCGGTGCTGCAGGGGCTGGCCGCGCTGGCGGTGCACGATCCGAGCCGCCGCGCCGGCGACGACGTGGTGGCGATGGCCGAGGCGGCCGCCGCGACCCGCACCGGGATCGTCCAGGTGGCCGCCACCGAGGCCCTGACCTGGGTCGGGCGCTGCGAGGCGGGCGATGTGCTGGGGCTGGTCGACGGAGAGGTCGTACTCATCGAGCACGATCTGGCGGTGGGAGCCCAGCTACTGGTCGAGCGGATGCTGCACGCCGGCGGTGAACTGGTCACCGTGTTGCTGGGTGAGGACGCACCGGAGGGGTTGGACGACATGCTCGAGCGCTATCTGTCCCGCGCGCACCCCGAGGTCGACGTGCTGGTCTACCGGGGTGGACCGGCCGGTGAGCCGGTGGCGTTGGGGGTCGAGTGAGCGACTTGGACACCCCTCTCACGGGGCTGGTGGGGCAGGCGGCGGCCAAGGCGCTGGCCGCCCAGCTGGAGATCACCACGGCCGGCGAGTTGCTGCGGCACTACCCACGCCGTTACGTCGAGCGCGGCAAGCTGACCGACCTGGCCAACCTGGAGCTGGGCGAGCACGTGACCGTCCAGGCCGAGATCCGGTCGGTGTCGCAACGCCCGATGCGCCAGCGGCGGGGCACCCTGGTGGAAGTGGTGATCGCCTCGGGCGGACGGACCCTGAGCTGCACGTTCTTCAACCAGCGCTGGATCACCGGGCGCCTGGAGGTCGGGCGCACCGGGCTGTTCGCCGGCAAGGTCACCGCGTTCCGGGGCAAGCTCCAGCTCAACCAACCCGACATGATGATCTTCGGCGCGGACGACGACGGCGAGGACGGCGCGGGGTCGGTCGACGACTTCGCCGGGGCCCTGCTGCCGATCTACCCGGCCACGACCAAGCTCCCGTCCTGGAAGATCGCCCGCTGCGTGCGCCAGGTGCTCGAGATGGTCGACGACCCGTCCGACCCGGTTCCCGCGGAGATACTCAGCGAGCGGGGACTGCCCGCGCTGGGCGAGGCGCTGCGCGGAATCCACCTGCCGGGCCGGGACATGGACTGGCGGCGGGCCCGGGAGCGACTGGTGTGGGACGAGGCGCTGGCGGTGCAGCTCGCGCTGGCCCAGCGACGGCAGGCGGCCCGGCAGCGGCCCGCACCGGCCTGCCCGCCGGTGCCCGGTGGCCTGTGTGACGCCTTCGACGCCCGGTTGCCCTTCGCCCTGACCGCCGGCCAGGTGGAGGTGGGGGAGGCGCTCACCCGCGATCTGGCCGGCGAACAGCCCATGAACCGGCTGGTCCAGGGAGATGTGGGCGCGGGCAAGACGATCGTGGCCCTGCGGGCGATGCTGCGCGCGGTCGACGCCGGGCGGCAGGCCGCGATGCTCGCCCCGACCGAGGTGCTCGCCGGGCAGCACGCCCGCACCCTGCGCGAGCTGCTCGGGCCATTGGCGATGGCCGGCGAGCTGGGCGGGGCCGAGCTGGCCACCCAGGTGAGTCTGCTCACCGGCTCGCTCGGCGCGAAGGCCCGCAAGCAGGCGCTGCTCGACACGGTCTCCGGTGAGGCCGGGATCGTCGTCGGCACCCACGCGCTCATCCAGGACCGGGTGGAGTTCAACGACCTTGGCCTGCTGGTGGTCGACGAGCAGCACCGCTTCGGAGTCGAGCAGCGCGACGCCCTGCGCGGGCGCGACGGGGAACGCACCCCGCACCTGCTGGTGATGACCGCGACACCGATCCCGCGCACCGTGGCGATGACCGTGTACGGGGACCTGGAGATCTCCGCGCTGCGGGAGCTGCCCCGCGGGCGCTCGCCCATCTCCACCACGGTGGTCCCGGTGGGGGAGAAGCCGGCGTGGCTCGAGCGGGCCTGGGGCCGGCTGCGCGAGGAGGTGGCCGAGGGGCACCAGGCGTTCGTCGTCTGCCCGCGGATCGGTGACGGTGCGAACGGTGGCGGGAACGGCGCCGCGTCCGCGGCGGCCGAGGACTTCGACCCGGACCTCGACGGGGCCCCGGACGACGGTCCCGACGGGGGTGAACGCCGGCCCCCGCTGGCGGTGATGGACGTCGCGCCGATGCTCGCCGAGGGCCCGCTGGCCGGGCTGCGCCTCGGGGTGCTGCACGGGCGGCTGCCCGCCGACGAGAAGGACACGGTGATGCGGGCGTTCTCGGCCGGCGAGCTCGACGTGCTGGTGGCGACCACGGTGATCGAGGTCGGGGTGGACGTGCCGAACGCCACCGCCATGGTGATCATGGACGCCGACCGCTTCGGGCTCTCCCAGCTGCACCAGCTGCGCGGACGCGTCGGCCGGGGCTCCGCCCCCGGGGTGTGCCTGCTGGTCACCGAGGCGCCGCCCGGCACCACCGCCCGGGAGCGGCTCGACGCGGTGGCGTCGACCACCGACGGCTTCGAGCTGGCCCGCCGGGACCTGGAGCTGCGCCGGGAGGGCGACGTGCTGGGCGCGTCCCAGTCCGGGCGCCGCTCAGGGCTGAGGTTGCTGTCGCTGCTGCGTGACGAGGAGACGATCTCCGACGCGCGCGACCACGCCCAGCGGCTGGTCGATGCCGATCCCACGCTGTCGCGCAGCCCCGGGCTGGCCGCGATGGTCGCGGACATCGTGGACGACGAGCGCGCGGAGTACCTCGAGAAGGCCTGACGGCTCGCGCCTGAGGTCCGCACGGACTCCGACGGCCGGCACGGCGTCGCCCCGTACGCCATGGCCCGGGGCGCCCGGCCGTACGCCTGGCGGCGGTGGAGGGGTACGTGGAGCAGCGGGGGAAGGGTCAGGCGGAGAGCCGGCCTCGGGCCCGGTCGTCGAGGGCGAAGCGGGCGAGCCTGGGCAGCGTGACGGTCCCGGCTCGCTCCAGCCGGGAGAGCTCGTCGCGGGCCTTGGCGTAGGCCGCCTGCCGTTCGGCGTCGTTTCCGGTGCGCTCGGCCATGGTGAGCAGCTTCACCACCCGCTGCACGGCGGACCGTTCGGACGGTGACAGCCCGGCCAACCGGATCCGCTCGGCGGCGTCCCGGGCGGCCTGCCAGGCCCGGCAGGCCGCCTCCACGGCCTGCACGTACGAGTGCAGGTGCTCCGGTGGCGGCCGCTGCTCGGTGTCCAGCGCCTGGGCCTCGGCGAACGCATGGACGAACCGCGCGGTGGCCGGCACCGTCACGTCCGCCAGCGCGGGCAGCCGCAGCACGGCCAGGGCGTCGCACTCGTAGGCGGCGTACTCGTCGCGCAGCCCGTCGAACCGCCGGCGGGAGGCCGTCCACCGCGCCGCCGGCTCCGCCTCCGGATCCCGGGCGGTGCGCTGCCGGGGGATCGGCCCCACCGGCCGGGGCGGCGTCGGTGCGAGACGGCCGGCGATCCGCCGTCCCACCTGCACCGCGGTGAACGCCGCCAGCATCAGGAACAGCAGCGTCACCCCGGTCCCCAGCTCGATGAGGGTGAACACCGCCCGCTCGCCACCGGCGACCACCGCGAAGGCCAGGAGCAGCAGCAGGGCCGACCCCAGCGGGTGGCGGGGCCGGCGCCGGCCGCGCCGACGGGATCGACCGAGGGATCGACTGCGTGCCATCGGAGGTGTCCCTTCCGTGCGGTGTGGTGGGACCGTGTGATGAGCTTCTCCCAAGGTAGCCCGACAGCTCGCCGGGAGGCGGAAGATGTTTCGCAAGGTGCTCGTGGCCAATCGCGGGGAGATCGCCATCCGGGCTTTCCGTGCCGCGTTGGAGATGGGCGTGGGCACCGTGGCGGTGTTCCCGTACGAGGACCGCAACTCGCTGCACCGCGCCAAGGCCGACGAGTCGTACCAGATCGGCGAGGTCGGGCACCCGGTCCGGGCATATCTCTCGGTCGACGAGGTGATCCGGGCGGCCAAGCTGGCCGGCGCCGACGCGGTGTACCCCGGTTACGGCTTCCTGTCGGAGAACCCCCTGTTGGCCGAGGCGTGCGACGAGGCCGGGATCACCTTCGTCGGCCCGCCGGCGTCGGTGCTGAACCTGACGGGCAACAAGGCCCGGGCGGTGGCCGCCGCCCGCGAGGCCGGGGTCGCGGTGCTGGAGTCCTCGGAACCCTCCGACGACGTCGAGGCCCTGGTGGCGGCATCGGAGGACATCGGATTCCCGGTGTTCGTCAAGGCCGTGGCCGGTGGTGGCGGTCGGGGTATGCGGCGGGTCCAGAAGCCGGAGGAGCTGCGCGAGTCCATCGAGGCGGCGATGCGGGAGGCGGAGTCCGCGTTCGGGGACGCCACGGTGTTCCTGGAGCAGGCGGTGGTCAACCCGCGTCACATCGAGGTGCAGATCCTGGCCGACGGGCGCGGCAACGTCGTGCACCTCTACGAGCGGGACTGCTCGGTGCAGCGCCGCCACCAGAAGGTCATCGAGATCGCGCCGGCCCCGAACCTGGACCCGGACCTGCGGGAACGGATCTGCGCGGACGCCGTCGCGTTCGCCCGTCACATCGGCTACGTCAACGCCGGCACGGTGGAGTTCCTGGTCGACGAGCGGGGCCGCCACGTCTTCATCGAGATGAACCCCCGTATCCAGGTCGAGCACACCGTCACCGAGGAGGTCACCGACCGTGATCTGGTGATCGCCCAGCTGCGGGTGGCCTCGGGGGAGACCCTGGACGACCTGAACATGCGCCAGGAGGACATCTACCTGCACGGGTTCGCCCTGCAGTGCCGGGTCACCACCGAGGACCCGTCCAACGAGTTCCGCCCGGACACCGGGGTGATCGGCGCCTACCGCTCGCCGGGCGGCCCGGGTGTGCGCCTCGACGGCGGTACCACCCACGCCGGGGCGGAGGTGAGCGCGCACTTCGACTCGATGCTGGTCAAGCTCACCTGCCGGGGGCGCTCGTTCCGCACGGCGGTCCGTCGCGCCAAGCGGGCGGTGGCGGAGTTCCGGATCCGGGGTGTGCACACGAACATCCCGTTCCTCGCCGCCGTGCTCAACGACCCCGACTTCCGCGCCGGCCGGGTCACGACCAGCTTCATCGAGCAGCGCCCGCACCTGCTGACCGCGCGCCAGCCCGCCGACCGGGGCACCCGGCTGCTGACCTACCTGGCCGAGACCACGGTCAACAAGCCCAACGGGGCCCGCCCGAAGATCGTCGAGCCGTGCGAGAAGCTGCCGGTCTGCGACCTGGCCCAGGGTGCTCCGGTGGGTTCCCGCCAGCTACTGCGCCAGCAGGGCCCGGAGGGCTTCGCCCGCTGGCTGCGGGCCCAGGATCGGGTGGCGGTCACCGACACCACGTTCCGCGACGCCCACCAGTCGCTGCTGGCCACCCGGGTCCGCAGCCGGGACATCCTGGCGGTCGCGCCGTACGTGGCGCGCACGATGCCCGGCCTGCTCAGCCTGGAGTGCTGGGGTGGTGCCACCTACGACGTGGCGCTGCGGTTCCTGGCCGAGGACCCCTGGGACCGGCTCTCGGCGATCAGCGAGACCGTGCCGAACATCTGCACGCAGATGCTGCTGCGCGGCCGCAACACCGTCGGGTACACCCCGTACCCGACCGAGGTCACCGACGTCTTCGTGGCCGAGGCCGCGCGGTCCGGGCTGGACATCTTCCGGATCTTCGACGCCCTCAACGACGTCGCCCAGATGCGCCCGGCCATCGACGCCGTCCGGGCCACCGGGACCGCGGTCGCCGAGGTCGCGCTCTGCTATACCGGCGACCTGTCCGACCCCGCCGAGCGCCTCTACACCCTGGACTACTACCTGCACCTTGCCGCCGAGATCGTCGAGGCCGGGGCGCACGTGCTGGCGATCAAGGACATGGCCGGGCTGCTGCGCCCGCCTGCCGCGAAGACCCTGGTCACGGCGCTGCGCAACGAGTTCGACCTACCCGTTCACCTGCACACCCACGACACCGCCGGTGGCCAGCTGGCCACCCTGCTGGCCGCGATCGACGCCGGGGTGGACGCGGTCGACGGCGCCGTGGCGTCGATGTCGGGGACGACCAGCCAGCCGTCGCTGTCGGCTCTGATCGCCGCCACGAACCACGGTCCCCGGGAGACCGGGCTGGATCTGCAGGCCGCCTGCGACCTGGAGCCGTACTGGGAGGCCGTGCGCAAGGTCTACGCCCCGTTCGAGTCCGGGCTGGCCTCGCCGACCGGGAGGGTGTACCACCACGAGATCCCCGGCGGGCAGCTGTCCAACCTGCGCCAGCAGGCGATCGCACTGGGCCTGGGCGACCGGTTCGAGCTGATCGAGGACTGCTACGCCGCCGCGGACCGCATGCTGGGCCGCCTGGTGAAGGTGACCCCGTCCTCGAAGGTCGTCGGGGACCTGGCATTGCACCTGGTCGGCGCCGGTGTCACCCCGGCGGACTTCGAGGCCGACCCGGGCGAGTTCGACGTCCCTGACTCGGTCATCGGCTTCCTGCGCGGTGAGCTCGGCGACCCGCCCGGGGGCTGGCCGGAACCCTTCCGCACCCGCGCACTCGAGGGCCGTCCACCGGAGAAGTCCGCCCCCGAGCTCACCGACATCGACCGCGAGGGCCTGCGCGAGGAACCCCGCGAGACCCTCAACCGGTTGCTGTTCCCCGGGCCGACCCGGGAGTACCACGCGCACCTGGACGCCTACGGGGACACCTCGGTGCTGTCCACGAAGGACTTCCTCTACGGCCTGGACCCCGACGGTGAGCACCGGGTGGACCTCGAACCGGGTGTCACGCTGCTCATCGGTCTGGAGGCCATCTCCGAGCCGGACGAACGCGGTTACCGCAGCGTGCTGGCCACGCTCAACGGCCAGATGCGTCCGGTGTCGGTGCGCGACGAGTCGGTGGGCACCGACGTCAAGACGGCCGAGCGCGCTGATCGTTCCAACCCGAACCACGTGGCCGCGCCGTTCGCCGGTGTCGTGACCCTGTCGGTCGGCGAGGGCGACGAGGTCGACGACGGCCAGACCGTGGCGACCATCGAGGCCATGAAGATGGAGGCCTCGATCACCGCCCAGCGCGCCGGGACCGTCACCCGCCTGGCCATCGGCAAGGTCCAGCAGGTGGAGGGCGGTGACCTCCTGCTGGAGCTCGCCCCGTCCGCCCCGGGTGAATGACCCGGATCATCGCCGGAGCCGTCGGGGGGCGGCGGATCGCCGTGCCCCCGTCGGGCACCCGGCCCACCTCGGAGCGGGTGCGTGAGGCGCTGTTCAGCTCGCTGGCGGCGTCACCGGGGTTGGCGGGGATCGACGTCCTGGACCTGTGCGCGGGCTCCGGCGCGCTCGGCATCGAGGCGCTGTCCCGGGGCGCGCGGCACGCCCTTTTCGTCGAGTCCGACCGTCGGGCCGCCGACACGCTGCGGCGCAACCTCACAGACCTCGGTCTGGCCGGGGCCGGGGTGCTCCGGGCGGCGACGGCGGCCTCGGTGCTCGCGGCGGCCGCCGACCGGCCCTACCACCTGGTCCTGGCCGACCCGCCCTACGATCTCCCCGACTCCGAGGTGGCCGGATGGCTGGTGGCGGCGGAGGGCAACGGCTGGCTGTCCGAAGACGTCACGGTGGTCGTGGAGCGCGGCCGTGATCGCCGCAAGCGGGGATTCGAGTGGCCGGCGCCGCTGACCGGGCTACGTGAGCGCCGTTACGGTGACACCGTCCTGCACGTCGGTGTCCGGTACGGTCCCGGCTCGTGAGGCTTGTGAGACGTGTAAGGACCTCCGGGTGAGGCGCGCGGTCTGTCCGGGATCCTTCGACCCGCCCACCAACGGTCACCTCGACATCATCGGCCGCGCCGCGGGGCTGTTCGACGAGGTCATCGTCGCGGTGCTGGTGAACGAGAAGAAGCTCGGCCTGTTCAGCGTCGATGAGCGGATCGAGATGCTCACCGAGATCATCAGGCCGTACCCGAACGTGCGGGTCGGTTCGTTCAACGGCCTGCTCGTCGACTTCTGCCGGGACCAGGGCGTCGTGGCGATCGTCAAGGGCCTGCGCGCGATCACGGACTTCGACTACGAGCTGCAGATGGCCCAGATGAACCAGAAGCTCTCCGGGGTCGACACGCTGTTCATGTCCACCAGCCCCGAGTACAGCTTCGTGGCCAGCTCGCTGGTCAAGGAGGTGGCCCGGTACGGCGGTGACGTGGCCCACCTGCTTCCGGCCTCCGTGCACGATCGGCTCATGAAACGGCTGGCCGAGCGGGACGACGGTCCTCGCTGACCCCTGGTGGGGGACATCCCGGGGCCGGGGATGCGGGTGTGGTGACACGCGGTGAGCGTCAATGCCGGAGATCCACCGCCGGTGCGGGCACACTGACAGCGTGTACCGGGTCTTCGAAGCGCTCGATGCGGTGGTCACCGTGGTCGAGGAAGCACGTGGCGTTCCGATGACGTCCACCTGCGTCGTTCCCCGGGGCGACGTGCTGGACCTGCTCGACGATCTCCGTGAGGCGCTGCCCCGCGAACTCGACGACGCCCAGGACGTGCTGGACCACCGTGACGACGTGGTGGCCCGCGCCGAGGAGCAGCGTCACGAGCTGGCCGAGAAGGCCCGCCACGAGGCCGATCGGCTGATCGCCGATGCCCGCGAGGAGGCCGAGCGGCTGGTCGCCGAGGCCCGCCACGAGGCGGAGCTGGCGATCGCCGACGGCCGGGCCGAGTACCAGGACCTGGTGGACCGGGGACGCGCCGAGGCCGAGCGGCTGGTCGAGGCGGGGCGCGCCGGCTACGAGCGTTCGGTGGCCGAGGGGCACGCCGAGCAGGCCAGGCTGCTCTCGCAGACCGAGCTGGTGCAGGCCGCCCACATCGAGTCCGGGCGCATCATCGACGCCGGTGAGCGCGAGGCCGACCGCCTGCGAGCGGAGTGCGACACCTACATCGAGTCGTCGCTCGCCGCCTTCGAGGAGACCCTCACCCGCACGCTGCAGTCGGTGCAGCGCGGTCGCGAGACCTGGGGCAGCCGCCGGCGTGAGCCGGTCGGTGCCCGGGGACCGCTCGGCACGGATCTGATCAACTAGCTCCGGATCGCCCGGCGGCCCGGACCGCTTGCCTGGTCGCACCATGGCGCCCGACCTATAGTGATGCCCCTATCACGAGGTGTGTCGGCTGCCGGGCGAACGTCGCCCCGGACGCCCGGGAGGCAGCGGAATGAACGCCAGGGGAGCGGAGCCCAAGAGCTCCGAGCACCCGGACGGCGAGCCCCCCGCATTCGACTTCAGCGCCCTCAACCGCCCGCACACCTGGGCTTCGCCCCGCCCGCTGCACCCGGACGGCACACCCGCACCCGGCGCGTTCGACCCCCGCAGCTGGTGGCCCCGCTACCAGTACCGCTTCACCTCGGCCGCCCGCCGCCCGGTGACCGAGGCGCTCGAGCCGGCCGAGCCGATCAGCGGTGGCGCCGCCGGCACGTCACCGGTCCCGTTCGCCCGGCCCGCCCCTCCAGAACAGCGCGGTAGCGCGTCCAGGAGGCCCGGGACGGCTCCGAGCGCCGCTGACCTGGTGGACGACCTGATCGTGCGCCAGCGGCCGCTGCTGCCCACCACAGGGTGGCGGAGGGTCGTGTTCGCGGCCTCCGGTGGGCGGGTGAACCCGGGTCTGTCCGAGGCCGACGAGACCCGCCAGATGCTGCTGCGCCGGATCCGCCGCCACCTGCCGGGTGCACACCACATCGCGGTGTCCTCCATGAAGGGCGGGGTGGGCAAGACCACGGTGTCCGCGGTGCTGGGGCTGACGCTGGCCGAGTACCGGGGTGACCGGGTGGTGGCCGTCGACGCGAACCCCGACGCGGGCACCCTGGCCGACCGGTTGACCGGCGAGATCGGCGTGACGGTCCGCCACATGCTCGAGGACATCGCCGCCATCGACTCGCTCTCGGCGATCTCGCACTACACCTCGCTGGCCGGCCGGTTGCAGGTGCTGGCCTCCGAGCAGGACCCGGCGATGTCCGAGGCGTTCAACCGGGCCGAGTACGAGCAGATCTGCGCCGTGCTGGCCCGCTTCTACAACATCATCATCACCGACTCCGGGACCGGCCTGGTGCACTCGGCGATGGAGGGGACGCTGGCGCTGGCGGACTCGCTGGTGGTCGTCGGCTCGCCCACCGTGGACGGCGCATCCCGGGCGTCGAAGACCCTGGACTGGCTGGTCGCGCACGGGTTCGCCGAGCAGGTGGCCGACGCCGTGGTGGTCCTGAGCTGCGACAGGGTGAGCCCGGTGATCGACCGCGAACAGGTGCGGCAGCACTTCCGGCGGCGGGCCCGTGCGGTCGTGGAGATCCCCTACGACCCCCACCTGGCGACCGGCGGGCGCCTGGATCTGACCGCCATGCGGCCGGCCACCCGGGAGGCCTACCTGGAGGTGGCGGCGCTGATCGCCGACGAGTTCTCCGGCTGACCGGAGCCTGACCGGGTGCCGACTCGACGCCGACTCGACGCCGACTCGACGCCGACCGGACGCTGAGCGGCGCCACCGTGGCCCGCTCGCCTATCCTGGACCCCGGTATGACGAGAGAACAGCGACTTCAGAGCCAGCGTGCGATGGCCAGCCCCTGGGTGATCAACATCCGGGAGATGGGCCGCCACCCCGGCGCCATGCGCGCCTACCAGCGCGCCATCCCCGCTCCGGAGGGCTTCGGCCTCGAGGTGATCGGGATCCCTGAGGGCAGCCCCATCGAGCTGGACCTCCGCCTGGAGTCGGCGACCGAGGGCGTGTACGTGTCCGGGTCGGCGAGCGCCGCGGTGGAGGGGGAGTGCGCCCGCTGCCTGGAGCCGATCGCCTACCCGCTGACCGTGCGGATGGGCGAGCTGTTCGCCTATCCCGACAGCGCCACCGAGGCCACCACCGATGAGGACGAGGTGAGCCGGGTCGTCGACGACCTGGTCGACACCGAGGAGATGGTCCGGGACGCGGTGTTGCTGGCGCTCCCGCTGGCCCCGTTGTGCCAGGAAGACTGCCGGGGATTGTGTGTGGAGTGCGGTGAGCGGTGGGCGGAGCTCGGCCCCGATCACTCGCATGAGACACTGGACCCTCGTTGGGCTGCCCTGCAGGGCAAGCTCACGTCTGATGCCGACTCTGCAGTCGATACTGACACCGAATAGCGTCGGTCTGCGATACGAGAACCTGGAGATAGTCGTGGCTGTTCCCAAGCGCCGCATGTCGCGGTCGAACACGCGTTCCCGCCGCTCGCAGTGGAAGGCCACTGCGCCCACGCTGGCGCCGTGTTCGAACCGGGCCTGCCGGCAGCCGAAGCCGCCGCACATGGCCTGCCCCAACTGCGGGCAGTACGACGGCCGCCCGGTCGTAACCCCGGCCTGACGCCGGCCGACGCGCCAACGTTGGTGGGGGATCGACCGACGCAGCGGCCGGAGCGGGACCGTGCGGCGTTGCTCGCGCAGCTCGACATCGATCTCGATGTCGAGCTGCTCACGCTTGCCCTGACCCATCGCTCCTACGCCTACGAGAACGGCGGGCTGCCGACCAACGAGCGCCTGGAGTTCCTCGGGGACTCCGTGCTGGGCGTGATCGTGACCGAGCGCCTCTACCGCTCGCACCCCGATCTGCCCGAGGGGCAGCTGGCGAAGCTGCGGGCCAGCGTGGTGAACATGCACGCGCTGGCGTCGGTGGCCAAGGAGCTGGGCCGTTCGATCGGCTGCGGCGATGACCACCCCAGCGCCAAGTACGGCCTCGGAGGGTTCCTCTACCTCGGTCGGGGCGAGGAGATGACCGGCGGGCGGGGAAAGGCGAGCATCCTCGCCGACGCCACCGAAGCCCTGATCGGCGCCGTCTTCCTGCAGCACGGGCTCGAGATCACCCGCACCGTCGTCGAGCGACTGTTCGACGGGTTGCTGCGCGCGGCCCCGCTGCTGGGCGCCGGACTGGACTGGAAGACGAGCCTGCAGGAGCTGACCGCGGCGTCCGACCTCGGCGTCCCGGAGTACCGGATCACCGAGGACGGGCCGGACCACCTCAAGACGTTCACCGCGGTGGCCGTGGTCGGTGGACGTGAACTCGGCAGCGGAGTGGGCCGGACGAAGAAGGAAGCCGAGCAGAAGGCCGCCCAGCTGGCCTGGCGCGCCCTCGACGAGGCCCGCTCGGCGCCGGCGGCGGGCGCGGGTTCCGGAACGAAACCTGGATCCGACGCCGGCTCGCCCGCCGGTTCCGCCGCGGACGCGTCCTCGGTGGACGGCTCCTGATCCGACGTGCCGGAGCTGCCAGAGGTCGAGGTGGTGCGCCGCGGGCTCGCCGAACACGTGGTCGGCCGCCGGGTCGTCCGGGTCGAGGTGCTGCATCCCCGAGCCGTCCGGCGGCACCTGCCCGGGGCGGCCGACGTCGTCGCCCGGATCACCGGCCGCACCCTGACCGCGGCCTGCCGGCGGGGTAAGTACCTGTGGCTGGAGACCGACTCCCCGGACGCGGTGCTCGCCCACCTCGGCATGAGCGGGCAGCTGCTGGTCTCCGACGAGGATTCACCCTCACAGAAGCACCTGCGCGCCCGGTTGAGCTTCGACGACGGCGGCCCGGAGCTGCGGTTCGTCGACCAGCGGACCTTCGGCGGGCTGAGTGTGGAGCCGATGAGCGATCCGCCCGACCCGCTGCCGGCGCCGATCGCGCACATCGCCCGTGACCCGATGGACCCGGCCTTCGACATCGAGGCGGCGGTCTCCGCGATCCGCCGCCGCCGTACCGGGCTCAAGAGAGCGCTGCTGGACCAGACGCTGGTGTCGGGGATCGGGAACATCTACGCCGATGAGGCGCTGTGGCGGGCCAGGCTGCACGGGGCCCGGCCCACCGCGTCGCTGACCCGGGCGGCGGTGCGGTCGGTACTGGTCGCCGCCGGCGAGGTGATGGACGAGGCGCTGGCACAGGGCGGCACGTCGTTCGATGCCCTGTACGTGAACGTGAACGGCAACTCGGGCTACTTCGACCGCTCCCTGAACGTCTACGGGCAGGGGGAGCGGCCGTGTACCCGCTGCGGTGCCCCGATCCGGCGGGAGCCGTTCATGAACCGCTCGTCCTACTCATGCCCGGTCTGCCAGCCACGTCCGCGCAACCCGCATCCCTGAGGGGTCGCTACAACCATCCCCGGCGGCGGAAGATCAG